>Ga0070727_10004906_pt1 | contig 11150 bp, 11 predicted proteins | sample tdAd472_FD_66722 | JGI IMG/M metagenome (GOLD analysis project Ga0070727, IMG submission 66722) | Marine sediment microbial communities from the Atlantic coast under amendment with organic carbon and nitrate - tdAd47.2 | ecosystem: Environmental > Aquatic > Marine > Coastal > Sediment | place... | reverse complement strand
TGCAGTTCGACGTGCCCCGTGATGCTCGGGTAGCTCATCAAGCGGCCCCGCCCGATCCGAGTAAATACTTCCCCTCGCAAATCCTTCTCGCGACGCCCATGAGAGTTTTTCAACACCCTGCTAGGCGCCGATCGCGGCCTCGAAGCGGCGGCTAACGACTTCCCAGGAGAAGTGTTCGCGGACCAAGGTCAGAGCAGCTTCAGAGACCGATGCACGCGCTCTGGGATCGTCAAGCAGCGCCAGGCATTCCTCCGCGAACGCCGCGGGTTCGTCCGCCATGCGAATGTTCACCGGGGACTCAACCTCCAGCCCTTCGGCTCCGATGGCCGTGGAGACCGTCGGGACGCCCGCCGCCATCGCCTCATAGATCTTCAACCGCGTACCCCCTCCGATGCGCAGAGGGACGATCGAAACCGCGCCGCCCCACAAGTACGGCCGCACGTCGTCGACAGTCCCAGTCACCGTGACGTCGGGAACCGACTCGGCCAGCCGCTTAGTCTCCGACGATGGGTTTCGTCCGACGATGGCAACGCTGGTTTGGGGGCGTCGCGCACGGATGAGAGGAAGCACCTCCTCGATGAAGTAACGCATGCCGTCGATGTTCGGCATCCAGTCCATCGACCCGAGAAAGACGAGGTCGTGACGCGGAAACTTTCCGTCTGCCGGTCGCGCGAAGAACTCGACGTCCACGCCTGTGGGTACCGAGGGAGGCCGATCGATCCCGAACTCTTGGTGCATGGTCTGGGAGTCGGCTTCGGAGACGGCGACCACGCCCTTGGCTCGACGGCAAACCTCGCCCTCATAGGCGAACATCTTCTTGGCCTCGAGCCCGAAGTAGAATCGCCGGACGGGGTCCGGCGCCTGCGCTGCATGCCGACGCCAAATCATCGTTTCTACGTTGTGCTGGAAGAGGACGCAGTCTTCGATCTGATCGACGTTGGGCGCCGGAAACAGAAAGTCGCAGACCACGGCGTCGTAGTCTTCGGCACGCGTCAACTCGTCGATCTTCCGGCGCATCTCGTCGGAACGATAGCGATAGACGGCAACCGGCAGACGAGACAACGCCGCCGCGGCCAGTTGCATCGCAAACGCTGGGGAGGACTTGGACGGAGGGTGGTGCGGAACGGAGACGGCGCGACGAGAGTATTCCGCCGCGCGCGCCGGGCCCTCTGCGTGGGCGCCGTCGTCGAGACAGAGGTAGTCGACTTGATGTCGGGCGTGGAGTCGCTCCAACATTTTGAGGGTCCGAATCTGGCCGCCTCGATTGGTGGGGTGCAGAAAATCGGTCTTGATCCAAAGGAGCTTCATGCGGTCCGCTGATATTTAGCGTCGCAAACTTTCCCGGATTCCGGGCCCCAAGCGCTTGGCAAAATAATCGCCTAGGGTGAGCTGCCGACGGAGGCGCCGTCCGCGGTCGGGGAGCGGAGTTTGTCGAGGATGCGCACTTCGGCAACGCGCAACCCGGCCGCGGCCGCCGCTTCCACTGCGCAACGGCCTTGTGCCAGCAGGTCGAGTGCTCGCTTGCGTCGCAACCCCGTCACGCGGCGTTTGGCGCGTTTCCCTCTCCGCCCGGCGCCGGCGGCCTCAAACTCTTCAAGCCGCGCCGCCAGCCTCGCCAGAGTCCGCTCAAGCGACTGCGCCAGAGCTGCGCGTCCCACCGCTTCGGCCGCCACTGTACCGTTGATCTCGCGGAGCCGACGCAGCACCAGATAGCCGAGAAGGATGAACCCGGCCTGGATGTAGAGCACGCAGAGCGCAACCTCGATTAGGGAAAACGGGATGGAATCAAAAGACATCTAAAACTCCTAGAGAAGGAATCGAACGCGCTCTTGAGGACTGACGACGTTGGTCACGCGAATTCCGTAGTTGCCCTCCACGACGACGACTTCTCCTTCAGCGATGACGGTGTCGTTGACCAACAGTTGGACCGTGTCGGAGACGGCTCGGTTGAGTTCGACGATCGCTCCGGAACTGAGCTTGAGGACGTCGGCGAGCACGAGCGTCGTCTCGCCAAAACTGATGGCGACTTCCATGTCGATATCCATCAGCCGGTCGAGGTTCCGCAGGAGTCTTGGGTCCGCCGTCCGTGGCGTCAGCGAGGAAGGGTCCAGCGCCGAGGCCTCGGGCCCGCCCCCGGGCTCCGAATTGGGCTCAGCCCCATCCTCGGCTCTGTTTGCAGGCGGAGAATGTTCCGAGTCCGAGGCGGAGTCCGGATCCGGGGCGGGCTCTTCGGCTGGCGGGTCCGCAGCCGCGTCCTCCGCCGAATCTCCCAGAACCGCTCGCACCCAGTCAGCGTTGGGCGCCAACATGATTCCGAAGCTGGAGCCCTCCACCTGGAACTGGACGAACACCGGTTCGACCGCATCGGCGGGACGCTCGCCGGGTTCAGCCGAGCCCATCCGAATGTTCCGGCCCAGCCGGCTGCTCGCCTCGGTGGAGAGGATGCCTAGCGATTGATTGACGAGTTCCGAATACGTCTCACGAGCTTCGTCGGGCGTCGAGGCGTCGGCTCCCAGCACCAAACGGGCCAAAGTTTGGAGCGTCTCCACCGAGCACCCCACGCCCAGGACGCTGTCGGGAGATAGATCGCCCCGCGCCTCGCGCCAAAGCGCGGCGGTCCAGCCCAGTTCCTCGGACTCATCCGGGACGACGGCCTCAAAGCCGATCGAATCCGAGTCGGCATCCACACGCAGGGCGCTAAGCGCCTGTCCCAGTCCGGCGACGAAGGACTGCGTCGCCCAATGCGACAGCCGAAGTTCGTCCCATCGAGGATCGGTAGCCATCGCTAGCCTGCCTCCTGCTCGGCCGGCTCCGGGGAGCCGCCTCCGCTCTCCACGAGGCGAATTCCCGCCCGGTTGCCCACGCCGACGAGACGACCCTCGAATTTCGAGACGCCGTTAACACGGACGTCGACGGGCTCCCGAATCGGACGATCGAGCGAGATTAGATCTCCGGCCCCGAGGTCGAGCACTTGTTTGAACCGCATCGGCTCGCCCTTCACGCGGGCCGACAAGCGAACCGGCGTCTCGCGAACGACGGGAATCATCATGCGCACGTCGTCGGCGTGACTTGAGCGTCGACGCATCGACCACTGCTGTTCAAAGCGCTGCCCGATCATCTTCACGAGGATGGATGGAACGCCGAAGTTCATCATGCCTCGCGACTCGCCGAGGGTCACCTCGAATCCGATTGCGACGACGGCCTCGTTGGCCGACAGGATTTGCATGAGCTGCGGCTGCGTCTCAATGCCTTCCACCGTGAACTCGATCTCGGCGACCGGGGCCCAGGCGTCCCGCAGATCCCGCAGGACGACTCGCAGGATCGCCTCGGCGATCGATTGCTCGATCTCGGTCAGCTCGTGCAGCTCGTCGGTCACTGGACCTCCGACGCCCCCAAGCAAGATGTCCAACATCGGCATCATAAGGGTCGGATTCACTTCCAGTACGGAGTTGCCGTCCATGGGATTCATGGAGACGGAACAAACCAGACTCGGCGCCGGCAGGTATTGCAGAAATTCACCGAAGGAGAGTTGTTCGACCGAGACGAGGCTGACACCGACATAGGCGCGCAGGTAGGCCCCCAGCGAGGAAGCGAGATTGCGGGCAAAGAAGTCGTGCATTAAGTGGATGGCGCGCAGCTGCTCCTTAGGAATGCGATCCGGGCGCCGAAAATCGTAGCGAGCGGCGGATTCCGATTCCGGCTTGTGATCCTCTCCGCCCGTCTTCTCTCGAAATAGGCGGTCGATCTCCTCTTGACTGAGTTGTGCGCTCATCAATCGATTCCATGCGCTAGGCGGGCCAACGACGCTTGAGCGCCGTCCGCATCCTTAGAACGGCTTGCGACTTGAGTTGCGAGACGCGGGTCTCATGCAGCGACACCACTTTGGCGATCTCGCGCAAGGTGAACTCTCGGCGGTAGTAGAGCGTCACGATGGTTCTCTCCACGTCGGGGAGCCGCTCAATCGTCGACGAAACGAGACGACGCAGTTCGGCGCGCTCGAACTGCGCCGACGGCCAGTCTTCTTCTTTGTCAGAGACGAAGCGGAGCACGTCGGACCCCTCGCCGTCGCCGGTCGGGCCTTGCTCCATGGGCGCGAGGTTGATGCCGCGAATCTCCACCAGCCATCGCCGATACTCCTCGAGGGTAATGTCGAGATGGGCGGCGATCTCCTCCTCCGTCGGGCTCCGGTGGAGAATCTTCTCTCGCGCCTGAATGGCGGCCTCGATCTGTTTGGACTTCTTGCGTTTGTTGCGCGGAGCCCAATCGAGACTCCGTAGACTGTCGAGGATCGCGCCGCGAATCTTGTGCTCGGCGTAGGTTTTCAACTTGACGTTGAGCGACTCGTCAAAGTGGTCGACGGCGTCGATCAAACCGAGTACGCCCGCGCTGATCAAGTCGTCGAGCATGACGCTCTCCGGCAACTTGTCGTGCATGCGCGAGGCGATCAACTTGACCTGCGGCAAGTGATCGAGAATACGCTGCTCGCGCACGCTGGTGGCGACCGCGTCGTTTGAGGTCTCCCGATACATCAGCTCTCCATCTCCTCAGGCAGCACCCAATTGGCGAGCAACGCAGGCGTCGCGCGGCGCAGGTCGTCGGGTACGTTCGGCCCCTCCGCCAGATATGAAACCGGCGCCCCGAGCCGGCGATAGACATTCCAAACGGCGCCGGGAGCGCTGCTGTCGTCCAGGCGAGCAAACAGCGCCGCCGCGGGACGGCAACGCGCGTAGCGGCTCGTTTCGCGATCGAGATCCGAGGGATGCATGCCGGGATGGACGACGAAGTGAGTTTCCAGACCATCGACGGCGCCTAGAGCTTGGGCCAAGGCGTCGACTCCCTGCTCCTCGTCGGGCCCGTAGCCGCGCGTATCGATCAACACGGTCGGATGCGACTCTCCCCGGACCGCCGCCCGGGCGGCCTCCGCAAGATCACTCAACTCCTCGATCACCGACACCCGAGCGTCGATCAAGTCGGCGAACAACTCCAGAGTCTGGGAGGCGCCGATGCGCGGCTGGTCCACGCTCAGCAGACGGACCGGAGCCCCGCGGCGCGCCGCGCGCACCGCCAGCTTGGCAATGACAGTGGTCTTACCGGCCCCGGCAGGCCCGACAAATGCCAGGATGCGCGGACCTTGCGCCTCGGAGCCGTCCGCAACTCTCCAGGCGTCGTTGATTCGTCGACGAAGCTGACCGCTCAACGCCGCCAGTCCTTCCCCCGCTTCCGCCGACGCCTCCAACGGCGCGACGAGTTCAAGCGCGAAGCCCGGCGCCACGCCTCGGCGAGTCAGCTGGTCGTACAACAAGGCCAAGCGGGAATAGCGCAGCGCGGAGGCCGCGGAGAACGACGGCGCTTGCCTGGTCGCTTGAGCCTCCAGACCACGACGCAACTCCTGGATCTCCCGCCGGATGCGCTCGAACGGCTCGGGTGGCTCGGGCGCGGCGTCGATGGAGGGCGCTGCCGCGGTCGATCGCGATGCGGCGGCAGAGACGGGACCAGGCTTCGGCGCGGAGGCGACGGCGACCGGGGCGACGCGAGAGCTCGCGTCTGAGGGCGCACTGCGCACGGCGGCGGCGCTGGGCCTGCGGTTCCAGTAGGGCTCCTCGATCTCGGCCGCATCGGAGGCCACCGAGGGACTGTCGGACGCTTCCGCCAGAGCGAAGGTGGCGTGGAAACGACGGTCCGACTCCGCGCCGCTCTCAGCCTCATGCTCGTCCGCACCGAGAAACAGCGCCTCTTCTCCCAACTCAATGCGCGCCAGCTTGAGAGCCGCGTCGATGGAAGTCGCCTGGTAGGTCTTAAGCTTCATGGGTTACTTCACCGTCCCGAGAGAAACAATCGGCGTTTGGGGCGGAACTTCCGCGTGCGAAATCGCCGCTAGGAGGGGAATTTCCGTTTCGAGCGCTTGACGCACAGCGAAGCGGACGGGCGTCGAGCAGAGCAGGGCCATCGGACCTCCGATCTCTCCAACGGTCTTCTTCACCAGTTCGAGCAGATCCCTGAGGACCGAAGGCTCGACGGCGACGCGCGAGTTCTGCTCGCCGTGCTCGACTCCTCGCTCAATCGGCGTCTCGACCGCCGCGTCCATCACGTAGACCGGCAATTGCCCCTTCTCGTTGAGGTAGGGCTTGACCAGGGTCCGCGAGAGCGCTTGACGAACGAACTCGGTCAGCAACGTCGGGTTCTTGGTGGCGGCGCCGCCTTCGGCCAGCGCCTCGAGAATCGTGACGCCGTCGCGGATGGAAACGCGCTCGCGCAACAGATTCTGCAGTACGCGCTGCACGGTGGAAAGAGAGAGCAGCTTCGGCGTGAGGTCCTCGATCAACCGAGCGTTCTGGGTCTTCAACCGTTCCAGGTAGGCGTCGGCGTCTTGGCGCGTGAGCAACTCATGGGCGTAGGTGCGAATGAGTTCGGTGAGATGAGTGGCGACGACGTTCGTGGGATCGACGACGGTGTACCCCAGCATGCGAGCCCGATCGGCGTCCGAACCCGCGATCCAAGTGGCGGACAGTCCGAAGGCGGGCTCTCGGCAGGCCTCGCCTGAAACGTCGCCCTGGACCTGACCCGCCGCGATCGCCAGCGACGCGTCCGGAGCAAGCTCAAAGCGAGAGACCTCAGCGCCCTTGAGGTGGACCACGTACTCGCGCGGGCCGAGCGTGAGGTTATCTGTGACGCGTACCGGAGGGAGGACGAAGCCCAACTCCTGAGCCAGTTGCTTGCGGACGCCCGAGATGCGCTGCAGCAGCGATCCGCCCTGGTCGGAGTCGACCATCTTAACCAGCCCCAAGCCGACTTCGAGCGCGAGAGGATCGACCCGCAACAAGGTCTCGACATTCTCTTGCTCGACCGGCGTCGAACTGGGAGGAAGCGCCGGGGCGGAAAGGTCTTCACGCCGCTGACGAAGGTTCCAGCCCACCGCGCCCGCCGCCCCTCCTAGAGCAAGAAAGGGCAACGCCGGAAGCCCGGGGACGACCGCCATGGCTCCCATCACTCCCGCGCCGATCAGCAGCGGTTCGGGGCGCAGCGTCATTTGCCGGCTGAAGTCGACGCCGAGGCTGCCCTCGCCCGCCGAGCGAGTGGTGATGATGCCGCCGGAAACGGAAATGAGCAGCGAAGGAACGATGGTTACCAGGCCGTCGCCGACCGTGAGAATCGTGTACGTCTCAAAGGCCCGCGACAGCTCCATGCCGTGAGCCAGCGCGCCGATCAAGAAACCGGCCAAGATGTTGACGATCGTGATGATGATGGAGGCGATCGAGTCGCGCTGCGTGAAGCGAACCGCGCCGTCCATCGCCCCGTAGAACTCCGCCTCGCGATTGACCTCCGCGCGCCTGTCTTTCGCCTGCGCCTCGTCGATCAACCCCGCGTTCAGGTCGGAGTCGATCGACATCTGCTTGCCGGGAAGTGCATCCAGGGTGAAACGCGCCGTCACCTCCGAGATGCGCACGGCGCCGTGGTTGATGACCACGTACTGGATCGCGACGAGCAGGATGAAGATCACCACGCCGACCACGAAATTGCCGCCCACGACGAAGCTGCCAAACGCCTGAATGACGTTGCCGGCCGCATCCGCGCCTCCCTGCCCGCCGAGCAGAATGAGGCGTGTGGAGGAGATGTTGAGCGAGAGACGAAGCAGCGTCAGCAGGAGCAGCAAGGAGGGGTAGACGCTCAACTCGACCGGCCGCGCGATGTACATCGTCGCGATGAGGGTGACCACCGAAAGCGTGATATTGAGAGAAATCAACAGGTCCAGCAGAAAAGCCGGTACCGGCAAGACCATCATCAAGACCACGGCCATGATGAGCGTGGGGACGACGGCGCTGTACCTGTCGGCGGAAGCTGCGGCGATTGCGGTCGACATCGGTGAACGGGGCCCGGCCCAGCGGCGGCGTCCGGGGCCCGACTATCGGGTCCCGGCCCAAAACCAATCGGCGGAACCGGGGACGAACTACACGGGTCGGCGACCACGTAGGCGGTAGATGTAGGCCAGAATCTCTGCGACCGCTCGATAGAGTTCCAGCGGGATCTCTTGGCCGACGTCGGCGCTCTTGTAAAGCGCCTGGGCGAGAGGAGGATTCTCGACAATGGGCACGCCGTGCTCTTCCGCGATTCCACGAATGCGCAACGCCAGGTAGTCCAACCCCTTGGCGACCACCACCGGCGCCGGAGACGTCTCAGGGTCGTACTGGATGGCGACGGCGTAGTGGGTCGGGTTGGTGACGACCAGGCTCGCCTCCGGTACGTCGGCCATCATTCGCTTACGCATGAACTCGCGTTGTAAGCGCCGGAGACGGCCCTTGATCTGCGGGTCGCCCTCGACGTCCTTGTGTTCTTGGCGCTGCTCCTGCTTCGACATCCGCAGCTTCTTGTTGAGCTTGCGGCGCTGACGCCAGAAATCGAAGACGCCGAGCGCCGCGAGGAGCACCGCCGCCTGGATCAGCAGATGAAGGATCGCCTGATAGACCGTCGACGCGCCGGCGGCCAGGGCCATGCGCGGCAAGGAGAGAAAGACGCCCAGTTGAGAGGAGACCACCCAGTAGAAGGCCGCGGCTGCGAGCGGCAGCAGGACGACGCTCTTGGCGGCCTGGGCCATGTTCTCCGACGGCGTCTCCTTCAACTTCTGGAGCGGGTCCAGCCGCTTGAGGTCCGGCTGCAGACGCTTGGCCGTGATGGCGAAGCCGGTTTGCGACAGGTGGACGACCGCCCCGTCAAGCAGCAACGAAGCGCCGAAATACCAAACGAATTCAAGCGGCTGCAAAAGGAGTTCAGACAGCGCCTTCGACAGGGTTCCAAGATTCAGATCCCCGTGGAAAGCGAGGCGGAACAGTCCGGCCATCGCTCTCCCAAGCCCCTCGAACGCCGCCGATCCGAACAGGGCGAGCAGCATCACCGCCGCCCCAAACTGCAGAGCCGACGTCAGTTCCTTGCTGGACGCGATCTGTCCGTCCTCGCGCGCTTTGTCTTTGCGGCGAGGGGAGGCCTCTTCGGTTTTCTGGCTTTGATCCTCAGGCATCGGCGATCAACGACTGAGCAACGCGACAATCAGTTCCCCGCCCCGCTCAGCGAGCGAGTGGAACAGGCGGGGAGACTGCAACAGCGCCGGATAGAGCACCGCGAGTGCGGCGATGATCTTGGCCGGGAAGGCGAGCGTCAACAGCTGCATGCGGGAGTGGACCTGGTTCAGCAACCCGAGCGTCAGGTCGATCAGCAGCAACAAGGCGATCGCCGGCAGGGCCAGGCGGACCGCGAAGTCCACCATGTCGGCGCTCAAGCGCGCCATCGCGAGGGCGTCGGCGGGACGAGAGGACCAGGCCCCCAGCGGGATCGTGCGCAGCCCGTCGGCGAGGACTCGCAGCAGAAACAGATGCAAGTCGAACGTAAAGAACAACAGCCCCGCCAGGAGAGCGAACAGCACGTTGAGGATCGATGCGTCCACCTCGCTGCTCGGGTCGACCATGTTGACGTACGAATAGCCGGCTTGGAATCCCAAAGCCTGGGCCGCCAGGCCGAACGAGTCCATCACCAGCCGCACCGCGGTTCCGACGGCGACCCCCAAGGCCGCCTCCGCCAGAAGCAACTTCAGCAGCAGCCAGGGCCCCGCCTCCGCCGACAAGAGGGCGCTGTCGACCTGCACGCGGGCCAAAGGCGCCAACAAGACCGCCAGCGCGGCGGCGGCCACGATCTTGGGAAGTCCGGGCGCGCGTCGTAGCCCGGGTATGGGCACGAAGACCATCAACCCGGCCGTACGCGCAAGCAGCAGGCCGTAGTGCACGACCCACAGCGCGGGCAATTCCAGTTCGAGTCCAATGGGCACGATGCGTCCCCCAGAATCAGACTGCGAACTTCTCCAACCCGCCCAGGATCTCGCGCGTGTACTGAAGCATCCGGTCGGCCATCCAAGGCAGCAAAAACACGGCGGAAAGGAGGAAGAGCAAGAGGCGCGGCACGGTGTTGAAAGCCGGGTCCTGCATCGACGTCAAGACCTGGACGATGCTCACCACGACGCCGCCCAGGAATCCGATCAGCAGGATGGGCGCTCCGGTCACGAGCGCCGTCCAGAACGCGTAACGAATGATCTCCACCGCTCCGTCGACGGTCATCAGTAGAACCCCCGCACCAACGACCCCACCACCAAGTTCCAGCCGTCGACGAGCACAAAAAGCAGCAGCTTAAAGGGTGTTGAAAGCATGACGGGCGGCAGCTGGATCATTCCCAACGACAGCGTGATGGAGGCGACGAGCAGATCGATGATGAGAAACGGAAGGAACAATACCGCGCCGATCTGGAAAGAGACCTTGAGCTCGGAGATGATGTAGGCGGGCGCCAGGACGACGAGATCGACGTCGTCCAACGCGGCGGGTCGCGGACGCCCGGTAATGTCGAGAAACAGGGCGACGTCCTTCTCGCGTACAAAACGGCCGAGGTATTGCCGCAACGGCTCTTTGGCGCGGTCGAGAGCCTCCAGATGACCAATGGACTGTTCCTGAAGAGGTACGATCGCGTCGCGGTGGATCTCATCAGCCACCGGCTGCATCAAGACGATGGTCAGAAACAGGGCCAGCCCCAGAAGCGTCTGGTTGCCCGGCGCCGTCTGGGTGCCGATCGCTTGCCGCAAGAAGTGAAGAGTGATCACGATCCGTAAGAACGGCGTCAGCGAAGCCAGAGCCGCCGGCAGCAGCGTCAGCAGCGTCAGCAGCAGCAGGATCTGGAGCGGGACCCCGAGCGTCTCCGGCGCTCCCGTCACCGTCAGGCTGGGCACGATGGGCGAGACCGGCGGCTGGGGCGGGGTTTGCGCCCAGCCGACGCCGACCGCCGCGAGCCCCACCGCAAGCAACGCAGAGAGTCGACTCACGTTCCGCCGCTCCGGGCCGCAAACGATTCTGACTGTGAACTGGAGACGGCCACCGGCTCGCCTAGCTGCACCGGCTCGTCCGCCCGCTCCAGCTCGGCCAGCATGCGAACGCGACCGGAGCCGCCGCCTATGAGGAAACGACGATCTCCGGCCCGGACCGTCGCTACAAAGGCGCCTCCTCCCAGCGACTGCCTCTCAAGGACCGAGAGGCCGCGCGACGTTCCGGCTCGCGCGCGGCGAAGCAACCACGCCCAGGCGGCCAGCGCGACGAGCAGTAAGATCGCTCCGGAGGTGGACAGGC
>Ga0070727_10004905_pt1 | contig 11150 bp, 12 predicted proteins | sample tdAd472_FD_66722 | JGI IMG/M metagenome (GOLD analysis project Ga0070727, IMG submission 66722) | Marine sediment microbial communities from the Atlantic coast under amendment with organic carbon and nitrate - tdAd47.2 | ecosystem: Environmental > Aquatic > Marine > Coastal > Sediment | place... | reverse complement strand
GTCGATCAGGTGCACGATGAGGGGTTTGCCGCCAACCGGGAGCAAGGGCTTCGGCGTCTCATCGGTAAGTGGCCGCATGCGTTCGCCGCGGCCGGCAGCGAGAAGCATGATTTTCACGGCTCGCTTCCACCGGGGTCGCCGAGTCGTTGTGTCGTCAGTTCGTCCGACCGGGCCATGACATTCAAGTCCTCGAGCAAATCGCCAAGCCCGGTCAGCTCCGGTTGACGTTCACATTCACCCAGCAGGTAGCGAAGTGTGAGGGGTATGTCCCGCAGATAGTCGGACTTGGCGTCGCGATAGTAAAGTCGGCAGAAGATCCCGGCGATCTTGAGATGCCGTTGCGCGCCAACCAGGTCGGCGTCGCGGAGAAACAGTTCGGCGTCAGCGCTCACCGGAATTTCGTTGGCAAGCGCATCGCGATGATAGCCCCGTAACCAGGCCTCCACGCGCTCCGCCGGCCACTCGATATAGACGTCGCGCATCAGACTGATGGCATCGTAGACGGCTGGTCCCGCCACCGCATCCTGAAAGTCCAGCACGCCCGGGTTGCGTACATCGGTACGCATCAGGTTGCGCGAGTGGTAGTCGCGGTGCACGAAGACTTTCTCCTGTTCATCGAATCGCTCGGCGAGAAAATCAAAGCTCGAAGAGAGAATCTCGCCGATCCGTCCCGATCCGTCGATACCCAGGTGCCGGCCCAGGAACCAGTCTGCGAACAGCGAGAGCTCTGCCATGACGAGGGAACGATCGTAAGTGGGCACGGCGTGAGCGGGAACGCGCGACTGCATGGCGAGCAGCGACTCGAACGCGTCGCCATAGAGGGCCGAGGCGCTGTCGGCGTTCAACTCGTCCATGTAACAGCGTGTTCCGAGGTCCTCGAGGAGCAGGAAACCGGCCTCCGGATCCCGCCCATGTATCGCCGGAACATGGACCCCGGCTAGCGCGAGCAGGTCGCTTACCGCGATGAAAGCACGGCAATCCTCCCTGTCCGGCGGCGCGTCCATGAGGATCAAGGTCGCATTCGGTGCGCGCACACGAAAGTAACGGCGGAAGCTCGCGTCCGTGGAAGCCGGCTGCAGATCCACGTCCCGCACCCCGAGTACTTCTTGAACCCAGTGCCGGGCCCGGTCGAGGCGTTCCATCATGTCGTCGCTTCTGGTGAAGTGGCTTCCGCTCCAGCTTAGCACGCGATCTGAAACAATTTTCGCGGGCCCTGGATTTCGCTACCATGGGGTGCGCGGGGGGCGATACGAAGCGTCTTCTCCCGGCCGAAGATTCTGATAGCCATGGAGCACGTTAAGCGGTGTCATTACTCGCAGTCGTCGTCGGACTCCTGCTGCTCGTCTGGGGCTCCGATCGTTTCGTGTTCGGGGCATCGGCGACCGCGCGTAACCTCGGTGTATCGCCGCTCGTCATCGGATTGACCATCGTCGGCGTGGGAACGTCGGCGCCCGAGTTGCTGGTCTCGGCGACCGCGGCGACGGGTGGTAATCCGGGCGTATCCATCGGTAACGCCCTCGGTTCCAATATCGCCAATATCGGCCTGGTGGTCGGCGTAACCGCGCTGATCCACAGCGTACGTGTGCGGAGCAAGATTTTTCGCGTGGAGTTTCCCCTCATGTTCGGGGTCATGGCGCTTTCGTGGTTCCTGTTGAGCGATGGATACCTGGGACGACGCGACGGTGTTGTCCTGGCCGTGGCGTTCGTCGCCCTGCTGCTCCTCATGGTGCTCATCGCGCTTCGCGCCCGGCGGAGCGACCCCCTGCAGCGGGAGTTCGCGAAGGACATTCCGGTGGATGTCGGCACCGCCGTAGCGGTCCTCTGGTTCATCGTGGGGCTCGTGGTGCTGCTCCTGGGCGCCCGGTGCATCGTCTGGGGGGCGGTCAGCATCGCCCGCAGCTTCGGGGTCAGCGACCTTCTGATCGGCCTCACGGTGATCGCCGTCGGTACCAGCCTTCCCGAGCTGGCCGCCTCCGTCGCCAGTATCCTCAAGAACGAGCCCGACATTGCGGTGGGCAATGTGATCGGGTCAAATATGTTCAATCTGCTACCGGTGCTGGCCATTCCCGGCCTGATCGCGCCCACCGCGGTGCCACCGGAGGCGCTCCAGCGGGACTTTCCCGTCATGCTGACACTGGGCGTCGCGCTGGCCGTCATGGCCTGGGGCCTTCGCGGCTCCGGCCGCATCGCCCGCTGGGAAGGCGGGGTGCTGGTGCTTGCCTTCGCCGGCTACCAGGGCCTGCTCTACGTGTCCGCGCGTTGAGGCCCCGTGGCCCGCGGGAAGCCGGCCCCACCCGCGGCAAGGGACTAAGCTATTGAAAAGTCGCCCTCCGGCCCCAAACTGAGGGGCCACACCGGGGGCGGACCGCGCCAAATCGGCATTGGGACAAGCAGCGGAGCGACACATGGCTCTCAAGCAGGTAAGCAACACAGGCCCGCGCGGCGCAACTACCACGGGCAGCGGCGCGGCGGACGGCGCCATGGGCTCGGAGTCCAGTCTGTGCGCATCCGGAATCGCCGTCATTGAGACCGAGGCCCGGGCCCTGGCTTCGCTTGCGAAGCGGGTCGACCACAGCTTCGCCGAGGCCTGCCGCCTCATGCTTGCATGCGAGGGCCGCGTGGTCGTGACCGGAATGGGCAAGTCCGGACACGTCGGGCGCAAGATCGCCGCGACGCTCGCGAGTGCCGGCACGCCTTCGTTCTTCATGCACCCGGGGGAGGCCAGTCACGGCGATCTCGGCATGCTGACCGACCATGACGTCGTACTCGCAATCTCCAACTCCGGAGGTACCAGCGAGATCGTCACCATCCTGCCGCTCATCAAGCGCCTCGGCGTACCGTTGATCACTCTGACTGGCGACGAGCAGTCGCGCATGGCGGAGGTATCCGACGTCAACATCGACATAGGCGTGGAGAAAGAGGCCTGTCCTCTGGGGCTCGCGCCGACCGCGAGCACGACCGCGACCCTCGCCATGGGAGACGCGCTCGCCGTCGCGCTGCTCGAGGCGCGCGGCTTCAGCGCCGAGGATTTCGCCCGATCCCATCCGGGCGGCCGGCTCGGGCGGCGCCTGCTCCTGCACGTCAGCGACATCATGCACACCGGCGACGCCATGCCGACGGTCTCTCTCGACGTTCCCGTCTCCAACGCGCTGATGGAGATGACACGGACGGGTCTCGGAACCGCCGCTATTGTCGATGCCGATTCGAGAGTGCTGGGGATCTATACCGACGGCGATCTCCGCCGCACCCTCGACCGCAAAGTGGACGTGAATACGGCGAAGATCTCCGAGGTCATGACGACGGAGTGCGTCACAATCCAGCCGAACATGCTGGCGGCCGAGGGACTCAAGATCATGGAGGACCGGGAGATCAACTCGCTGCTCGTGGTCGACGAGGATCACCGGCTCGTCGGCGTATTGAGCATGCACGACCTCCTGCGTGCCGGGGTGATCTGATTGGTCACGGCAGCGCCGGAAGTGCTCGCGCGGGCTGCCAAGGTGAAGCTCGTAGTATTCGATGTCGATGGCGTGCTCACCGACGGGCGGTTGCTGATTGGTGACAACGGCGTCGAGTACAAGGCGTTCCATTCCCGCGACGGCCACGGCATGAAGATGCTCGCGCGAACCGGTGTGGAGCTCGCAGTCATCACCGGCCGGCGTTCGCAACTGGTGGCGGAGCGCATGGAGTCGCTGGGCATCTCTCACGTGCATCAAGGGCATGCGTCCAAGCTTCCCGTATTCGAGAAGCTCCTGGCCGATCTCGCGCTCGACGAGGAGCAGGCGGCCTACGTCGGTGACGACGTGGTGGACCTCGGTATCATGGCGAAGGTCGGTCTCGCGGTGGCGGTTGCGAACGCGCATCCGCTCGTGCTCGAGACAGCCCACTGGCACACCGTGAGCGATGGTGGGCGCGGCGCGGCCCGTGAGGTCTGCGACCTGGTCATGCATGCTCAGGGAACTCTCGAGGGCGTGCACCGCGACTACCTGACCGGAAAGGTCTGACGGGCCGATGGCGGAGGCGGGATCCCCTACAGTCGGCAAAGGTGAGCCCCTGCCGGCCGGCAAGTCCCGCCTGGCCGCCGCCGCCGGTACCTGGTTGCCCGCCGCTCTGCTGGTGGCCCTGGCCGTCTCGAGTTCTCTGTGGCTTGCCAGCCTCAGCACCACGAGTGTGGAAATCAAGCGTTTCGAGGGCCGCGCCCCGGACCTCACAATGGAGGAATTCGAGGTGACGAGCATGGGTGAGGACGGGAGTCCGCTGCGCCGGCTGTCGGCGGCCTATATGGCGCACTTCGCCGACACCGAGACCAAGGAGCTCATTCATCCCCATCTGGTCGTCTATCAGGAAGAGGCCGAGCCCTGGCATGTCTCCTCGGAGCGGGGCTGGGTGTCCGCCGACAACGATGTCCTCATGTTGCTCGGCAAGGTCAACATCTGGCGTAATAGGCCCGACGGAAAACCGGAGGTCCACATCGAGACGGAGGATCTCAAGGTCCTGCCCCGGGAGGAGTTCGCCGAGACGGAGCTGCCCGTCAGTATCAGCACGCCCGAGTCGTTCACCCGCGGGACGGGTATGCGGGCCTACCTGGGAGAAAGCCGCGTGCAGCTGCTTTCGGATGTCAGGACGAAAATCGAGCCCATAAAGCGTTGAAGAGCGGAAATCGATGGTATTTCGGCGAAAAGTAAAGATGCTCGCGGCGGCCGCGGTCATAGGCACGCTGTCGGGCGCGGCGCACGCCCTTTCGACCGATCGGGATGAGCCCATCCTCATCGAGGCCCGGTCCGCCGAAGCGGACAATAAGGCCCAGGTCACCATCTATCGGGGTGATGTCGTCATCACCCAGGGGACGCTGCGGATCACCGGTGATACGGTCTGGATTCACTACAGCGATTCCAACACCATCACCAAAGCAATTTCCGTGGGCACGCCGGCGAAGTTTCGCCAACTCCCCGATGGCAAGGATGACTACATGACGGCCGACGCCGAACGCATGGAGTACATCGCCGATCAGGATCTGATTCATCTGATCGGCAACGCGCGCTATGGTGAGGGCGCCGACAAGATTACCGCCCCACGCATCGACTACGATTCCCGCCTGGGCCGTGCCAAGGCCGGTCCGGATGCCGCGGGCGGCGGGTCGGGTAAGGTCAGGATCACGATTACGCCGAAAAAGAAATGATCGCGCCGGTCTGTTTTCGTTTCCGGCGCATTGCTCGATGAGCGTTCTCAGCGCGCGCAGTCTCGCCAAGCGTTACGGATCCCGCACCGTCGTAAACGACGTCAGCCTGAGTGTGCGCAGCGGAGAGGTCGTCGGTCTGCTCGGGCCGAACGGGGCCGGCAAGACCACGAGCTTCTACATGATCATCGGCCTGGTGATGAGCGACGGCGGCGCCATTCACCTGGATGCCCAGGATCTGACCCGCGACCCCATGCACATGCGGGCCCGCCTGGGGCTCGGGTATCTTCCCCAGGAGCCTTCCGTATTTCGACACCTCTCGGTGGAAGATAACATTCTCGGGATACTCGAGGTTCAGCCGGGGCTCGAGCCCGCGGAGCGGAGGAAACGCCTGGAGGAACTCCTCGAAGAGCTGCACGTAGGACACCTGCGGCGCAACCGCGGGGACAGCCTGTCCGGCGGCGAGCGGCGCCGGGTGGAGATCGCCAGGGCGCTCGCGTCGGAGCCCAGCTTCGTGCTTCTCGACGAGCCGTTCGCAGGCGTGGATCCCATCTCCATCATCGATATCAAGAGGATTATCAGTTACTTGAGCGAGCGCAATATCGGCATTCTCATAACTGACCACAATGTGCGCGAAACCCTGGACATATGCGACAGAGCGTATATCGTGAGCGAAGGGCACATCATTGCCGAGGGCCGTCCCGAGGTCATTTTGCGCGACGAAAGGGTACGAGAAGTATATCTGGGGCATGATTTCAAGCTGTGATCCACGCCGCTCGTGGCCATCCACAGCCTGCTAAAATCTGACGGAAAAGCGCGTTCTTCCGGGACATGAAGCAATCCCTGCAGCTCCAACTTGGTCAGCATCTGACCATGACTCCGCAGTTGCAGCAGGCCATTCGGCTGCTGCAGCTCTCTACTATGGAGTTGCAGATGGAGGTCCAGGATGCGTTGGAATCCAACCTCATGTTGGAGCTCGACGAGGAAGGTAACGCGCCGGCCGGAACCGAATCCGGAGACCAGGGCGCGGAGCCAGAGTTGGATGTGGCGCCCGGCGACATTCCCAGTGAGCTGCCCGTCGATACCGCGTGGGAAGACATCTACGACAGCGTGCCCACGAGTCACGGCATGTCCGAGGTCAACGGCGTCGAGTACGAGAACCCCCGCGCCGGGGTCGAGACACTGACCGACCATCTTCTCTGGCAATTGGGCCTTACCCGGATGAGCGATCTGGACAAGGCAATCGCCACGGCGATCATCGATAGCGTCGACGACGACGGTTACCTCAGCGCTTCCCTGGACGACATTCAGAAGAGTCTGTCGATGCCGGAGCTCGAGATCGACATCCCCGAGATCGAAGCGGTGCTGCATCAGGTCCAGAATTTCGATCCCATCGGCGTTGGAGCGCGAGATCTGTGTGAGTGCTTGTCGATACAGCTTCGTCAGTGCCCGGATGAGACGCCTTGGCGCCAGGCTGCCGTGACCCTGGTCAAGGACTATCTTGATCTCCTCGGCCAGCGCGATTTCGCTCAGCTTATGCGGCTCCTGAAGCTCGAGAAGGAAGAGCTTCAGGAGGTCATCACGCTGATAAAGACGCTGAGCCCGAGACCCGGAGACGCGCTGCAGTCGAGTCAGCCGGAGTACGTCATTCCGGATGTCTTTGTCAAAAACGTCAAGGGAGCCTGGCGGGTCGAGCTTAATCCGGAAGCGTTTCCCAAGGTGCGGGTTAATTCGCAATACGCCGGTCTCATCCGGCGGGCGGACAACAGCGCGGACAACAATTGTCTGAAAACGCACCTGCAGGAAGCGCGCTGGCTCATAAAGAGTCTACGCAGCCGCAGCGAGACTCTGCTGAAGGTCGCGACCTGCATCGTCGAGCGGCAGCATGGGTTCTTCGAGTATGGCGAAGAGGCCATGAAGCCCATGGTCCTGCACGACGTGGCCGAGGCCGTGGAGATGCATGAATCGACGATCTCCCGTGTCACCACGCAGAAGTACATGCACACGCCGCGTGGTCTCTATGAGCTCAAGTATTTTTTCTCGAGTCATGTTTTTACCGAAAGTGGCGCGGAATGTTCATCGACTGCCATCCGCGCGCTTCTGAAGAAACTCATTGCAGCCGAGAACGCACAGAAGCCTTTGAGTGACAGCAAGCTTGCCGGGATTCTTTCAGAGCAGGGAATCAGGGTCGCGCGGCGAACGGTCGCCAAGTATCGAGAATCCATGGCTATTCCGTCGTCGAGTGAGCGCAAGTCATTGATGTGAGTACGCTGTTCCAGTTAGTAGCCCAGTTAGTAGCTATGGGTAACAATGTAAGAATAGACCGGTACCGTCTGGAAAGGAGCCAAGCCGGCCAATGCGAAGGAGTACTGCGATGCAATTGGATGTGAGTGGACACCATGTGGACGTCAGTCCCGCCCTCCGAAATTACGTAAAAACAAAGTTCGAGAGGCTCGAGCGGCACTTCGATATTGCCACCCACGCGCACGTCATTCTCACCGTGGAGAAACTCGACCAGAAAGCCGAAGCGACCGTGCACGTATCCGGCGGTAACCTGTTTGCGGATGCAGTCGACCCGGACATGTACGCGGCCATCGATGCACTGGCGGACAAGCTCGACCGCCAGCTCAAGCGCCACAAGGAAAAGCTCACCGATCATCATCGCAGCGGGAGGGGAAGCAAGCCTGTAGACCAGGGCGTATGACCCCCGCCAGCGCTGCCGAGCCATGAAGTTATCCGAGATTCTTTCTCCGAACTGCATTCGGTTGGATGCGAATGCGACCAGCAAGAAACGGGTGCTGGAGTCTGCCAGCGAGCTGCTCGCCGATACCGACCAGAGCCTCTCGCCGAGGCAGGTATTCGACTGCCTCATCGCGCGCGAGAAGCTCGGCAGCACCGGGCTCGGCCACGGGGTAGCTATTCCCCACGGCCGCCTGGCCGGACTCGACAAGACCATCGGCGTTTTCCTCAGAGTGCCGAATGGCGTCGACTTCGACGCGCCTGACAACGAGCCCGTCGATCTCGTCTTTGCGCTGCTGGTCCCGGAAGAATCCACCGAGGAACACCTTCAGGTGCTGGCGAACATCGCGAGCTACTTCAACGCCGAAGGGCGTCGGGACGCGCTGCGCGTCGACATTTCTCCCCAGAAGGCCCGCGAGCTGCTGTGCCAGGCAGATCAGGCGACGTAACGGGCCCTCCCGCCGGGGGGCGTTAGCAGGCAAATGAAGCTCATCGTCATCAGTGGTCTTTCGGGTGCGGGAAAGAGTATTGCGCTCAACGTTCTCGAGGACCTGGGATATTACTGCGTCGACAATCTCCCTCTCGGCCTGCTGGAGGCGTTCGCCGCCGAGCTGGCCGCCGCCACGCCGCCTCCCGAGAGGGTCGCCGCGGTAATCGATGCGCGCAACCTGAGCACCGTGTTCGATCGCTTCCCCGATATTACGGCGTCAATTCGTAGCCACGGAATCGATTGCGAGGTCGTTTTCCTGGAGGCCGACGATAACGCGATCACGAAGCGCTTCAGCGAAACTCGGCGAAAGCATCCCTTGACCGCGGCCAACGTGGCTCTGCTGGAGGCCATCCAGCGGGAACGTACGATTCTCGAGCCGGTACGCGACCAGGCGGAGATCTGCATCGACACCTCCCACACCCAGTATCACGAGCTTCGGGAATTCATCCGCAAGCGAGTGGATCGGCGGCCTCTCGAGACCATGACGCTCCAGTTCATGTCTTTCGGCTACAAGCACGGCATACCGCTGGACGCCGACTACCTGTTCGATGTCCGTTCGCTGCCGAATCCCTACTGGGAGGTCGGGCTGCGTCAGCTCAATGGCCGTGATGAGAAGGTCGTGGCATTCCTGGATTCACAGCCCACCGTAAACGCCATGTTGACGAGCCTGCGGGATTTTCTCGATCAGTGGATCCCCGCCTTCGAGGACGACAACCGCGCCTATCTGACCGTCGCCGTGGGGTGCACCGGCGGCAATCATCGATCCGTTTACGTGGTCGAGCGCCTGGCGGGAGCATTCCGGGAACGAAGAAGCGGCGTACTGATCCGCCACCGGGACATCGCGTAACCCTACTCCGCCGCCTCGCCTTTCTGTTCGGTGTCGGGAGGCTTCGCCTCGTCGTCGTGGATGAGTGTCGGCCAGGCCTTCAGCACGGCCTGTACCAGGGTCGCCAGGGGGATGGCGAAGAATACGCCCCAGAAACCCCACAGACCGCCGAAGATGAGCACCGCGACGATAATTGCCACCGGGTGCAGGTCCACTACCTCGGAGAACAGCAGCGGCACGAGCACGTTCCCATCCAGCGCCTGGACGATGCCGTAGGCCACCATCAGCCACCAGAACTCCGGACCGACACCCCACTGGAAGTACGCGAGCATCGCCACCGGGATCGTCACGGCGGCCGCGCCGATGTAGGGTATCAGCACCGATAGACCGACCAGTACGCCCAGCAGCATGGCGAACTGCATCCCCATGATCGAGAAGGTCAGGAACGTGACCACCCAGACGATCACGATCTCGATGAATTTCCCCCGGACGTAATTGCCGATCTGCCGATCGACCTCTACCCACACCTGGGAGATCAGGGTCCGATCCCGTGGAAGAAAGCGGACGAACCAATGGACGATTCGCGTCTTATCTTTGAGAAAGAAAAATACCAGCAACGGCATCAGAATGAGATACACCGCCAGTGTAATCACGCTCACCACCGACGACACCGACAGAGAGACGACGTGTTGGCCATAGGACAGCGCCTCGATGCGGATCGAGTCGATGAGATCGAGAATCTGGGCCTCGGAGAAGAGCTCCGGATAGCGTTTCGGCAACCGCATCAATGCTTCCTGGCCGCTGGTCAGCATCTCGGGAAGCAGTTGAAAGAGCTGGGTCGCCTGACGTGACAGGAGCGGCAGCAGGGCGAAGAAGACGAACACCATGAAGGCCGTAAAGCTCAGGAATACCAGCAGCACCGCCACCATTCTCGGCAGCCCGTTGCGCTGGAATACGGCCACGAGGCCCTCCAGGAGATAGGCAATGATGATGCTGGCGATTACCGGCGCGAGCATCTCACCGGTCAGGAATACGATGAAAAAGCCCGCCACCAGGACCACGGCGAGACCCATCACCTGGGGGTCTGCCAGGTGGCGCTCGAACCAGGAGCGAATCGATTCCATCGCCATAGCCTAATCGGCCGGGGGAAAATTCGCTATAGGGGGCGGGGACTTACATTTGAGAGGACCGCTGTAGGAGCGAGCTTGCTCGCGCCACGTCTATTCGTGGGGCCTCATTCGCGAGCAAGCTCGCTCCTACAGCGGCCTGAACACCGCCAGAGTAGGCGGTCCGGCCGAGTCCTACTGCGAACGCATCCGCTCCAGACGCTTGGCGGCGAGTCCCGCGGCGGTGCTCTGGGGATAGTTCTCGGTCAGATCGGTGAGCACTTCGCGGGCCTTGTCCTTCTGCCCCAGCTCGTCGTAGATATAACCGATCTTGAGCATCGCGTGGGTGAGCTTCTGACTGTCCGGATGCCCGTCGACCAGCGTGGTGAACTCGCGCAAGGCGTTGTCGAAGTTGCGGGTGACATAGTAAGACTCGCCGAGCCAGTACTGCGCGTTATCGGAGAACTTCCCGGATGGGTACTCGGCGAGGAACTTCTGGAAGGCCTTTGCCGCCTGATCGTAGCGGCCCGCTTTGAGCAGGTTGAATGCCGTTTGATAGGCCTGCTGCTCTTTGACGGGATCGGCACTCGCCTGCGCGGTCGCCGCCTGCGTGGCGGCACCCACCGAGGCGACGCCGGCAGCCGTGGCGCCGGAGCCGGACGAGCCGCCGGTGGGCGAGGCGCCGACTGCGGTTCCGCCCGTGCCCGTCCCGGTGCCGGCCGGGGGTGCCGTGCCCGGGCCGCTGGAGGCCGCGGCCGCGGTCGCGCCAATGGCGGCGCCGCCGGCTTCAATCCGCTGCATGCGTCGATCGACGTC
>Ga0070727_10004902_pt1 | contig 11154 bp, 7 predicted proteins | sample tdAd472_FD_66722 | JGI IMG/M metagenome (GOLD analysis project Ga0070727, IMG submission 66722) | Marine sediment microbial communities from the Atlantic coast under amendment with organic carbon and nitrate - tdAd47.2 | ecosystem: Environmental > Aquatic > Marine > Coastal > Sediment | place... | reverse complement strand
AAATAAATGAGCAGCCCTTCTCTAGTCAATAAGAGAAGGAAAGTAAACATACCAATTGGTTTTTATGATTGTTCTTAAATCCCGGGACTGCTACTAACAAATCATATTAACCATGATATAGATGAATAAAATAGAGGGGTGAAAACAACTTAATACAGATAGCGGTGATCAGTTATACATCCAATGAATTAAATTAGCGTGTAACTGATCGGCGCTACTTGTGAACAGTTCAGTTAAATTGAATACATTCTGATCAGAATGTATGTTAAGGGACATTATGATGTTCTTCGGAATAAGGTTTAAGTGAGTTTGCTATAGATTGGTCTCAAAGCTAACGAAATAGAAAAATGGGGAGTTTGAAGTGTATCTTAGTGCAGGGGTAATAAAGCATTGAAATATTGCTTTCGTAAATATAATAACAATTTTAATATTCAACCAAAAAAACAAGCATTCTTTTATAAAATACTCATTTTACCCTAGTTGTGCTAGGCTATAGCGAAAATTAATTGAAATTTTTATTATGTGTTTTATCGCTTATATGGGCTGGAAAACTAGAGGTATCCATGATATAGAGAAAAGCCTATAACTTTTCTATGATCAAAACTGTTTTCTAATTTCCTTTATCCTAGTTCTGTATTCGTACTGAAAAGGATAAATTTGTGCTTTCTAAGAAATAGACTGTATTCGTTTTATATCATACAATCCAATCAATTATAAATAGAGAGAATGGCAAACGCGGAAGATAAAGTCAATAGGACAGATGTTAATACCCTGGGAGAGTTTGGTTTGATAGATCATCTTACAGCTTCCTTCAAGTTAGAAAATGATTCAAGCGTCAAAGGCATCGGAGATGATGGAGCGGTCATCAATAATGGATCTTTGGCTACGGTAGTTTCCACAGATATGTTGGTAGAGGGAATTCACTTCGATTTGATGTACAGCCCGCTCAAACACCTGGGCTACAAATCTATCGTGGTAAATGTATCCGATATCTATGCGATGAATGCGATTCCCAAACAAGTGACGGTATCAATTGCCTTGTCCAACCGTTTTTCCGTGGAAGCTTTAGAGGAACTCTATGAAGGTATACAATTGGCTTGTAAGCATTATGGCGTAGACCTGGTCGGAGGAGATACGACTTCTTCGCCCAAAGGTTTATATATCAGCGTAACTGCTATTGGACAAGCACAAGCAGAACATATTGTATATCGAAATACGGCCAAAGTCGGTGATTTGATTTGTATCACGGGTAATGTTGGCGCTGCCTATTTAGGGCTTCAGCTATTGGAGCGAGAAAAGCAATTATACCTATCTAATCCTGGAATAAAGCCTGATTTGGAAGAGCAGGATTTTTTGGTGGGGCGTCAGCTCAAGCCAGAAGCAAGGAAAGATATGATTCGAGCCTTCAGAAACAATGGCCTAATTCCAACGGCTATGATTGATGTATCAGATGGTGTGGCTTCAGAATTATTCCACATTTGCAAACAATCTAATGTGGGCGCATTTGTAGAGGAGAGTGGCGTGCCGATTCACCCGGATGCACAGATGATGGCACTTAAGTTTAAGTTGGACCCGATTACCTGCGCATTAAATGGTGGAGAGGACTACGAACTTCTTTTTACCATAGACCCCAAGGATATTGAGAAAGTTAAGTACTTGCCGGATATCTATATTATGGGGGAAATTGTTCCAGCAGCGGATGGAATTAAACTTCACACTAAAGGAGGGAATCTTCACGAAATCACAGCACAAGGCTGGCAACACTTCAAATCTTAGCGCATAAAAACCAAAGTAGAATGCATTTTTCTAAGCTTCTTTCTCTGTTATTATTTCTAGGCTTATCATTTACCTATGCTTGCCAGTCGGATGCTCCAAGTACTACCTCTTCATCAGTGCCTACTCCTGAAACTGCTAAAAAGGTGCGAGCTAATTTTGATAGGGACTCTGCTTATGCCTTTGTGGCTAAGCAAGTCGACTTTGGGCCAAGGGTCGTTAATTCGGATGGGCATAAGGCTTGCAAAGAATGGTTGGTGGCCAAATTCAAGGCATTGGGTACTACCGTCATAGAACAAGACTTTCAAGCAAAAGCCTATACGGGCACAACCTTAAATGCAACGAATATTATTGCTCAATATAAACCAGCTAATCCTGATCGAATCCTATTAGCAGCACACTGGGACACACGTCACATTGCGGATTCGCCCTTGAGTACAGAACGCAAAAATGAAGCTATTTTAGGTGCGGATGATGGGGCAAGTGGTGTAGGTGTCCTACTGGAATTAGCTCGTCAGTTACAAGCGAATCCGATCGACTTAGGTGTTGATTTTGTTCTTTTTGACGCAGAAGACCATGGAGAAAGTAGGGATGACATTGAAACCGAAGCAGATGGCGCAAAAAATCGAGAAACTTGGGGCTTAGGATCTCAGTATTGGTCCAGTAACTTACATCGATCTGCTTATAAGCCACGTTATGGCATATTGCTCGATATGGTAGGCTCAAGAAACGCACGTTTCCCCAAAGAGCAATATTCGAAATACTTTGCGCCACAGGAGCTAGATCGAGTTTGGGCCTTGGCAGATAAATTGGGATACAGTAATTATTTCCACAATGCGGATGGTGGCGGAGTGACGGATGATCACTATTTCGTCAATACCATCGCTAAAATACCCATGATCGATATTGTCAACTTACCTTTGGAATCAGATAATAAAGGCTTCGGGAATCATTGGCATACCCATAACGACAATATGGAGGTAATTAATAAACGTACATTGAAAGCTGTAGGCCAATTGTTGATCGAGTTATTGACTAGAGAAGATGCGGGAACGTTATAGTTTTTGACAGTTAGCTTACCAAAGAGAACCTTCGGGCGAGCAAAAGAGGAGCCATTTCCTTTTGCTCGCCCGTTTTCTTTTTGGTGCTATTGCCCATTGAATAATAAAAACGCAGCTCATGAAAATCAAGACACTACGTCTATCTATTCCCGAACCTTGCCATGAAGATTGGAACGAAATGACCCCTACCTTACAAGGACGATATTGTCAGGCTTGTGAGAAAGAAGTCACGGATTTCTCACAAATGACAGATGCCCAAATTGTACAAGTTATTGAAAAGGGAAAAGGAAACCATTGTGGCCGATTCAGGTTTGATCAGTTGGATAGAGATATGTCCCAATCGGTTTCTCAATATGTACTATCACCTTGGGCGAAAGCCGGCATTTTAGCAGCTAGCGTGTTGTTGGCTGTTCCTGGGATGAGCCAACAGACTAGATTGTCTACTAAACCGGCTGCTCAGGTAACCTTAGTGACATCAGAAAAACCAACAAACCGTAAAGTACCTATTGTTAAAGGTATTGTGATGGACAAACGCGGAGAGCCGTTAATTGGAGCAAGTGTACTATTGGTGGGTACTAGTACGGGGACAATTACTGATTTAGAAGGTAAATTTACTTTACATGTAGAACAACAACTTCCCGCCCTCGCTCTAACCTTTTCTTATGTGGGTTATGAACCGCAAACGATAAAGGTCAGAAATAAGCGACGTAAGTTTATCAAGGTAAAACTAGAGGAAGGAGTTAATTTGCCTGAAGTCGTTGTTACAAGTAATGTGAGTAGATATTTAGGAGGATGGGTAGGAGGTTATGGTGTTCATATCATTGACAAAACAGAAAAACGAATTAAGGAATGGGAAAACGCGCCGATATCAGATGTCAAAATATTCCCTAATCCTTTCGTATCGAATATCAAGTTGATATTTGGAGATGTAAAAGAGGGTGAGTACAGCTTGCGTATTTTTTCTAATAATGGTCAAGTATTGCACCAACGCAAAACGCAGTTAAGTGCCTTTCAAGCAATGGAATTGGATTTAGCGAATTTGAATTTACCAGCTGCCTCTTATTGGCTGCATATCACTAATGGGAAAGGCAAAGTCTTTAAGCAGCAATTGATGAAAATCAATCGATAGACTGCGGAGTCTATAGTTACAGTTGGAGGAGGTTCAGCTTTCTTGGGCTTCCTCCAACTTCATGATATTTCGATGAACCTCTTCTCCCATAAATGGTTAACTATAGAACGATATGAATATACAAGCTAGCATTCAAAGTAGATGGAACGCCTATGTTTTGAATCCATCCATTGAGAATAGCTGCTTATCGTGAGAATAGATGACCATTTATGAGAGATATCCGAGTAGTAATTATTAGTGTTTTTGTATTGCTAGCCATTGCTAGTGCTTTTTTTCTTACCCGTTTGCGCTTCACCTTTGACTTTGAGCAATTTTTTCCTCGCGGAGATGAAGATTTAGAGATTTTCCGAGCCTTTATAGCAGAATTTGAGACCGATGATAATTTCCTCCTAGTAGCCGTGAGGCGGGAAGAAGGAGCATTTGACCAAGCTTTTCTGCAAGATTTCCACGATTTTAGTATCGCAACTAGGAAAATACCTCATGTCGTAGAAAGCCAAGCGATCACTCAAATGAGCTATCCGCTTAAAACGCCTTTTGGCTTTACGGCCATTCCCACGATTCATATCGATGACCCCAGCCGCTATCCGGCAGAGCGGGCTAGGATTTTAAAGGATGAGCGTTTTGTAAATAACCTGATTTCTGCCGATGGGAAAACGCTAGTCGTATTGCTGAAAACAGTCGATAGCATCGATTTGGAACAAGCGCGGGAATTGATGGATAGTTTAAATGAATTGGTCAATGAACATGACTTTGAAGAATATCATTACCTAGGTAGGGCCTATTTTCAGAAAGAATTGGTGGCGATGCAGAAACGTGAGATTACGGTTTCTGCCTTAATCTCAGGATTATTGGTAAGCCTGATCATGTTTTGGATTTTCCGCCGAACGAGAGGGATTGCCATCGCTTTGGCTTCTATTGGTTTGGGGATGTTGCTTTTCATGGGATTACTCGGCGCATTAGGGCGGCCGCTGAATGCGATGGCGGCACTATATCCCGTACTCATGATTATAGTCGGTACTTCGGATGTAATCCATATTATGTCAAAGTACATAGATGAACTGCGAAAGGGGAGTTCCAAAAAGGAGGCTATTACGGTCACGATCAAGGAAATTGGTCTAGCAACTTTATTGACTTCTCTTACGACAGCCATTGGGTTTGGTACGCTACTTACTAGCCGAGTCGATCCTATTCGGGACTTCGGATTGAATGCAGCATTAGGTGTAGTGGTGGCTTATATTACAGTCATCTTTTTTACCACTTCCTTATTATCCTATTTCAAGGCTGACCAATTGATGAAAATGGGCAAAAGCCTCGCTTTCTGGGAAAAGAGTATGTTGAGGAGTTATCGTTTTACACTTGCTAATGCCAATAGCATCCGTTGGGGCGGCTTGGTGATGCTTATTTTATGTGTAGTGGGAATTAGCCAGATTAACACCAACTATGGCATCATCGACAACCTACCACGTGGAGAGAAAATAACCGAAGATTTTACGTTTTTCGAGAAAGAGCTCTCTGGTTTTCGACCAATGGAATTGGCTGTATATACGCAAGGAGATTATAAAGTTAGGGACTTTGAGGTGATCCGAGAAATGGATAAAATAGAGGATTATCTGCGTCAATTTCCAAGCCTACAAGCCATCGGCTCAATCACTACTTTGTATAAATCCCTTAATCAAGCCTTTAATAATAACCGGGAGGATGCTTTTGATGTACCTCCCAACGAAGGCCAATTCAATCGAATGCGACGCTTAGCCGATCAATTACCCAAATTTGATCCGAATGTTTTAGTAAGTAAAGATGGCAAAAAAGCCAGAATTACTTCTCGGATCAAGGATGTTGGCGCAGATACCATAAAGGCGATGGGGCTTAGAATCGACAATTGGATAGCAGCTAATATCGATAAGGAGATCATTCAAATTGATCGGACAGGAACGGGCTTAATTATTGATAAAAATGCAGAATATATCCGTCGTAGCTTATTGGAGGGTTTAGGGATAGCGGTATTAATTGTGAGTGCACTGATGGCGTTCTTATTCAAAGATTGGCGGATCCTAATTATCGCGCTTATCCCGAATATGTTCCCACTCCTGCTAGCAGGGGCCTTGATCGGTTATCTAGGCATAGAGTTGGAAGCTGGAGTATCTATTGTATTTGCTGTTATATTTGGAATAGCAGTAGATGATACCATTCACTTCTTGAGTAAATACAAGCTGGCTTTAAATAAAGGATTGGATAGAGAGGCTGCCATTCGGATTACCTTCTTGGAAACAGGTAAAGCAATCGTACTCACTTCTATTATCTTATTCTTTGGCTTCTTGGTGATGCTATTTTCTGTACATCCACCCAGTGTTGTGGTAGGGTTACTGATTAGTCTGACCTTACTCAGTGCACTAGTTAGCGATCTATTACTGATACCCGTATTTATACGCTGGATGCAGCCTGCCGAAAAGATACTATCGCAGGAAGAGCATTTGGTAAACAAATAGCGATGAAGGAATCCTGATAAGAATACCGGACAGTAGCTACTAGATGCCTTTGAATGCCATTACCAAATAGGTCAAGAAAAACGGTAGCGGTACCCAGCACCAAGCTGGTGCAAAAATCAAGGAAAGAATAATAGCTACCAACGAGATCAATGTATATAGCCAATTTTGGCCAGTAGAATTTTGACTTTCTGTACTCATTAGAATCAATTTTGGCGCAAAGCTAATAAGAACCTGTTTAAATTTCGTTTTTGGAAGGGAAAATGATTGACTTTTTGATGAAATTTGATTCGGCTTTGTCTCTTTACTACTCGGTAAGTTCAATTTGTTGTCCGCTCGCTACATTTCTCAATCTCGTTCTTTTTCCACTAGGCCATTCAATGATGAGTTGCTTTACTTTTTTAGATTTCCCCAAACCAAAATGTGCCATCAAACTATTTTGTCCACAATAGCCACTTTGTGCAGTGAGTTGTCGCATTTGCCACGGCCCATCCTGCGTACGAATACGAATAATAGCTCCGATGGCGGAATGATTAGATTTGGTACCTTTTAGTTTGACTTGCAGCCATTGGTTTTGGTTGCCATTGTTAAGGTAAAAGGTATTGGGTGGCTGGGCGTCATTTTTGCCATTTTGGCAATTGGCAATGGCCAAATCCAAGAAGCCATCTTTATTCACATCTCCCCAAGCCACACCAAAAGAACAAAGGGCTGGCATATCTGGTAATATATTTTTCGTTTTTCTGAAGTTCCCTTTGCCATCATTTTCATACAACCAATTCGCTAGGTTTTCTTTGCAGAAACCATTGGTTACTATGATGTCCAAATCTCCATCGTTATCAAAATCGGCAAAGGCAGAACCATAGGAGCATCCTCCATCCGTCACTAGGTCACCCTCCGTAATGACTGAGAAGTTCCCTTTGCCATCATTAATCAGTAACTGATTATTCCTTTCCTTGAAATAATCAGCATTGGCTAGGAAAAGGTCTAAATCTCCGTCATTATCTACATCCCCCCAACTCGAACTCATACTCCCGCCTCCTAAGTTGGACCACAGCAGTTGTTGATCTTTTTCGAAAAAAGGAGCCTTACCTGAATTCAGGTAAAGCTCGTTAGGTGATTTCCCTTCATTGCTAACAAAAAGATCAATCTTTTTATCATTATTAACATCGACCCAGTTGATGGATCTAGATAAAGTATTCGTTTGGGTCGCTGGCGAAGGGGAAGGCAAAAAAGACTTCCCCGCCTGGTTTAGAAAAAGGCTATTCTGCTTTGACTTTCCTTCACTGTTGGTTAGAAAAAGGTCGATCCAGCCATCTTGATTTACATCTCCCCAACTTGCCGTTTCCGAGTAAGTTCCCCTTGTTGTAAGCGTTGTATCCGTATCTAATAGGAAGGAGCCATCTCCTTGGTTGCGATAGAAATAATTGCGTTGCCCATACCAGGTGACGACATAAGCATCGAGGTCACCATCATTATCGACATCCGCAAAAGTAGCGCCGTCAGATTTGGCCCCATCCTGTACGATAGGGTCATTGGTGAGTGATGTAAATGCACCTTTCCCATCGTTAATATATAAAAGGTTATTTTGGCCGCTACTAGGCCCATTGGAAATGAATAAATCCTCCCAACCATCATTATTGACATCTACAAAATTTACACTTCTACTATCAGAAGGGGTTTCTACCAGCGGCCCTTTATCAAGCTTAGTAAAGCTAAGTTGAGCGCAAGCGAGATCGGCAAAAAGTACCAGCGCTATGACTATACTAATCCCGTAAAATCCTTTTCGTTTCATCAAAACAAGATAGCGATAAGTAGAAGTGATTTTTCCAAAAGAGTAAGAAGGGCGGCTAGTTTAGCCTAAAGGGTAGATCATTGTCTACCAAAAGAGATATCAGACATTGGTATATAATGATAGGTCATTCATAGGGAGAAACTCACCCTTGCTACACGATTCTTTTGTAAGGCCCTTAAATTTATGATCTTTATAAGACCTTGACCGTTGCTGGTGCCTGTCTAGCTAGTCAGATAGATTTCCCGCCAGCACACAAAGAAGGCACCAAAACACACAAACAACTAATGGGTAAAAAAATAGGGCTACATATTGGTTTCTGGCTATTGTACTGGCTACTCAACAGTTATGTGGAGGTATTTCTATCCAATTCCACCTTTATCGAGTTGCCATTTTGGCAACGGATGTGGAAAGGTTTTGGTACAAGATTGGTTGTTTTGCCCTTAGAAATGGCTTTTACCTATTACAGCTTGTATGTAATTTTGAAGCGTTACTTTAAAGGCCGGTCCTATGGCCTGTTGCTACTGGAGTATCTATTGCTATTTACGCTTGTCTTTACGCTCTATCGCTTGTCAATCCCCGGCATTATCTATCCTTATATTTACCAATTACCCTACCCTGCTCATCCCTTTGATGAATGGCTCCCTCGTTATATTTATACTGGGATTAAGTTTGTGTCACTGAGTGGGATTGCACTGACGATTAAATTACTACGTTTACGAGTCAATCAGTTAGAAAAAGAAAAACAATTAACAGCGGAAAAATTACATACTGAACTTCGCTTTTTACGGGCACAGACCAATCCCCACTTTCTTTTCAACACCTTAAATAATATCTATGCTTTAGCGCGTAAAAAATCAGAAGCAACGGCGCCTATCGTAATGAAGTTATCAAAGTTGCTTCGGTTTATGTTGTACGATTGCGACCAAGAACGGATTGTAATTCAAACGGAAATCCAGTTGATTGAGGATTATATCGACTTGGAAAAACTGCGATATAATCATCGCTTAGCGGTAGCCTTCGCCACTGATATTGATGATGAATCGACACTTATCGCTCCATTACTCCTACTACCTCTAGTGGAGAATGCTTTCAAACATGGAACGAGTGAAACCAGGTTCGATGCTTATGTAAAGATCAGCTTAGAGGTGGAAGAAGCGCAGCTTCGATTTGTGATTGAAAATGCTAAAGAATCCAACGAAGATAAACCCATTGAAGGAATCGGATTACCTAATGTAAGTAGACAACTAGATCTTCTTTATCCTTCCGCACATGAGTTGATTATCGAAGATGAACTGGAGTTTTATCGGCTAACCGTAGCCATTAATTTAGCGCAATATGCAGGAACAAGTCAAGTGTCTAATTATCGAAGATGAGCCCTTAGCGGCTGAAGTGTTAAGTGATTATATTAATGATGTGCCACACCTCACCCTAATGGGTATTTGTGAAGACGCCATTTATGCCAGTAGTTTCCTGAAAGAACAATCGGTGGATCTGATCTTTCTAGATATCCACCTGCCCAAATTAAAAGGCTTAGATTTCCTGAAAACCTTAATTCACCCACCCAAAGTTATCCTAACGACAGCCTACCACCAATATGCCCTGCAAGGATACGAGCATAATGTAGTAGACTATTTGTTAAAACCGATTGACTTTGAACGTTTCCTACAAGCGGTGCAGAAAGTGGATGTACAAGACAGGACAGGAGATCGTGCAGAAGAAGCAAAAAACACACAAAGGCCCTTCCGCTTTTTTCGAGTCAATAAACGAAATGTGAAAGTGTTTCTAGATGAGATACAGTATGTAGAAAGCTTAAAGGAGTATGTCAGGATTTATACAGCTAAAGACCGGCTAATTACGAAATTTCAGGTCGGAGAATTAGAAGCGGAACTCAAAGATCCTAACCTGATAAGAATACATCGTTCTTTTTTGGTAGCGAAAGATAAAATTGAAGCCTATTCTTCCTCGACGATAGAGATAAACGATCAATCCCTTCCGATTGGGAGAACGTATCGAGAGGAAGTCCTCAAAATCTTATCTAATTATAGGTTTGATTGACACCTATAACCAAGAATCTACGTCTTAGGGATATTTCCTAAACCCTGTCTTATGAAAATGCTAAAACTAATCCCTTGTTTTACTCTCCTCTTGTTTAGCGGTTACTATGGTATTGGTCAAAAAGAGAACTTGGCTCATTATGAGACGAAAGTCAAGGTTGATGTGACCCAACAAAGCTTTGAGGTCGAGCTTACCATTAATTATCATGCGGCTGAGTCAGAGTCGATAGATAGCCTCGAATTTCTCATTCATGAAAATGCAAACTTCAGCGGCTGCGAAGCAGTGGGGCTGTCAATGTTTAAGGAAGTAGCCAAGTCCAATCAAGGGAAAGCCGTTACCCTCTACTTCAAGAAGCCTTGGATGGGAGCCAAAAAATTACACTTTTATTATACGTCTGTCTTAAAAAAGGAGGATGCACCTTGGGGAATTGATCAAATTACAACGGATTGGATTGAACTCAGCCTCAATTCCACCTGGCTACCTATCCTTTCTTCCTTTACCCTTCAATTTACTGCAGACGTAGAACTTGAACTAGTGGCTGATAAGGGCTTTGAAATGATCTCGAGTGGAACAAGTAAAAAAGTAGGCCGGAATAAATTTGAAATCACAAATACCGTGTCACAGATCGATCTGGTATTGGTGGGTAGCCCGGCTTTTCACAATACAAACATCGGAGATATAACGATTCATGATCACCGAAAAGCGGAAGAGAGGGCGGCATTTATCGCAGCTATCGGGCAAAAAGGGTATGAATGGCTCAATCGGCTTTTTGGCGAAGTTAAAGCAATGCCTCCCGTAAAGCTAGTCATAGCTCCTCGGCCTGAAAGTGGATATGCACGCAAGAATTTTATCATTTTGAAT
>Ga0070727_10004901_pt1 | contig 11158 bp, 9 predicted proteins | sample tdAd472_FD_66722 | JGI IMG/M metagenome (GOLD analysis project Ga0070727, IMG submission 66722) | Marine sediment microbial communities from the Atlantic coast under amendment with organic carbon and nitrate - tdAd47.2 | ecosystem: Environmental > Aquatic > Marine > Coastal > Sediment | place... | reverse complement strand
ATAATCGTGGCGTCTGCAGAGATGCTGCTTGGTGCTGCTGACATGGCACGCGCAATTTTCGTGTCTTTTGACTCTACTTCCTCAGCAACAGCGGTTGAGAAACAGAACAGACATGCTGCCAGTGTAGCAACCGAAGATCCCAGGAAATGTGCTTTCGTAGTTACGGTCATTTGTGAACCCCTTGTTTTCGTTATTATTTGATTCGTAAAATTTTCGCCGCGTAAAAAATAGCACTCATAGGCGGCAGACTACAAATGCCTTGGGAGTCACTACTATGTCGACTGGCCCATTGGCCAACATGAGTAGGTAGCCGGTGTCCCTAGCTCAGCAGGCGTTATATTATGGCGATACGGATACTGACTGAATGGCACGGAGTATAAGTGTGAACAAACTGATTATCGCGATTGGACTATTGGTGCTTGCCACGCCTCTGTACGCCGGTGTCGCTCTGGATATGGTCAGGACTGACACGTCGGGCGAAGAGATCGAACGCAATGAGATTTTTGCTCAATCCGGCATGTTGCGTATCGACAGCGGCGGCGGCCCTTTCAGCTCGGATGTGTCGATGATCTTCCTGGGCGACAAGTTCCTCGTGGTCGATCACGACGAGAAAAGTTACATCATCATGGATGAGGCAATGCTGGATGCGGTGTCGTCCAAGATCAGCGAAGCCATGCAGCAGATGGAAGCCCAGCTTGCGAGTATGCCTCCCGAGCAGCGCGCGATGGCTGAACAAATGATGCAAAGCCAAATGCCAGGATTGATGGGCGACCAGGAATCGACGCCAATGCGCGTGGAAGCGATCGGCCCGGGTGAATGGCGGGGCAGGGATTGTACTCGGTACGCTGTATTTATCGGGCCGGAGAAGTCCCAGGACGTATGCGCGGCGCCGCTCGACCAGGTGGATGGCGCTGAGGACATGATGGAGGCGTTCCACGGCATGGCGAAATTTGTCAAGAAACTCACTGAGTCGCTTCCAGGGCCACTTGCGAACAGTATTAGCGACAATCCAGGCGCGGTCATGGAGGAAATTGACGGATTCCCCGTTCATTCGGTCGAGTACCAGTACGGGCAGGCAACTGGTGAGGTTTCGCTCCAGTCGATCGAGGAGCAGGAACTGGAGGCATCCGTTTTTGCCGCGCCCGACGGATACAAGCTGGAGGACCCGTTCGCAGGCCGCTAGCGCACGTTTTCGGCGTTGCTTGTTGCGTCGCGATTACCGTATAATCGCGCGCGCACACTGGGGTGGGCGGTCGACACCCCGGGCGAGAGTCTTCGTAACTAGAGGCCCCGATAAGGGGTTTTTTATTGCGAAAAATAATGGGCCATGGGCCCATTTTTTGTTTTAGAACAATGGGTTAGGTGTTTCGATGACAGGTGATGAGCTAGCTGGTTTGCTGGGGCCGACTATCGAACGACTGGGATATGAGTTGTCTGACCTGGAAGCGAAGTTAGGCGGCAAAGGCGGTCTGGTAAGGATTTTTATCGATTCTCCGGATGGCATCAATCTGGATGACTGTGAAAAGGTCAGTCTGGCGGTCAGCGCGATGCTTGATGTTGAGGATCCGTTGCCAGGGCAATACAACCTGGAGGTTTCGTCGCCGGGTTTGGACAGGAAGTTGACGAAAGTAGAGCATTTTCAACGATTTGCAGGAGAAATCGTGAAAGTGCAGATGCGCTTCCCAATTGAGGGGCGCAAGCGATTTCGAGGCACCTTGGTGTCTTCGGATGACGAGAACATAGTGGTCGAAGTGGACGGTGAGTCGCACTCGTTGCCGATGGCAACGATCGATACTGCCCGCCTGGTTCCGGTAGGGACCTGACGATCCAGGCATTTTTTGGAGTTTTTGGTAATGAGCAAAGAGATTCTGATGGTTGTCGACGCCGTTTCAAACGAAAAGGGCGTAGAGAAAGACATTATCTTCGAGGCCATTGAAGCCGCGCTGGCGTCTGCTACCCGCAGAAAGCACGGTGAGGATATCGAGGTTCGCGTCGCTATCGATCGCGAGACGGGCGAATATGACACGTTCCGTCGCTGGCTCGTGTTCGAGGATGAGTCGACGGAACTCGAGGTGCCCGATCGTGAACTGCGCATGATTGATGCTGTTGACGTTGATGAGAATGCTGAACCGGGCGGTTTTGTTGAAGTGCCGATGGAGTCGGTAGACTTTGGTCGAATCGCCGCACAGACCGCCAAGCAGGTCATCGTGCAGAAGGTTCGCGAAGCTGAACGCGAGCAGGTCGTCGAGGAATACCAGGAACGCGAAGGCGAAATGCTGTCCGGTCTGGTCAAACGCGTCGATCGCAATGGTGTGTTTATTGACCTCGGCGGCAACGCAGAGGGATTCGTATCGCGCGAGCAGATGGTCCCGCGTGAGCCTGTTCGCCCGCAAGACCGCATCAAGGCACTGTTGACCGAAGTTCGTTCCGAGCTGCGTGGCCCGCAGTTGTTCATGACCCGCACGTCACCTCAGTTCCTGATCGAGTTGTTCAAGATCGAGGTACCCGAAGTGGGTCAGGGCCTGATTGAAATTCTCGCTGCGGCCCGCGATCCGGGTCTGCGTGCAAAGATTGCTGTAAAGAGTAATGACAGTCGCATCGACGCTGTTGGTGCCTGTGTCGGCATGCGTGGCTCACGTGTGCAGGCCGTTTCGAACGAGCTTGCTGGTGAGCGTGTCGACATCATCCTTTGGGACGACAATCCGGCCCAGTTCGTCGTGAACGCCATGTCGCCGGCCGAGGTTGTGTCGATCGTCGTTGACGAAGATGCGCACAGCATGGATATCGCGGTCGAGGAAGACAAACTTTCACAAGCGATTGGTCGTGGCGGACAGAATATCCGTCTGGCCAGCGAGTTATCGGGCTGGGAACTCAACGTCATGACGGCTGCAGATGCCGAAGAGAAGAGCGAGTCAGAGATGAAAAATCTGATCAGCTTGTTCTCGAAGCAGCTTGATGTTGACGAAGAAGTCGCACTGATCCTCGTTCAGGAAGGGTTTTCGACGGTCGAAGAAGTAGCCTATGTGCCAACAGCCGAACTGGTTGAGATTGAAGAGTTTGACGAGGACATCGTCGATGAATTGCGCAATCGTGCTCGCGACGTGCTGTTGACCCAGGCGATCGTGCAAGAGGAAAAGATGGATGAGGTGGAGCCCGCCGAAGATTTGCTTAGCCTCGAGGGCATGGATAAGGGCCTCGCATTCCTGCTGGCAAGTAAAGGTGTGATCACACGAGAGGATCTCGCCGAGCTTGCTACAGACGACTTGCTTGAGATCCATGAAATGGATCAGGAAGAAGCGGCCGCGTTGATTATGAAGGCGCGCGCACACTGGTTTGAAGCGGAGCAGCAGGCCTGAGGCCTGCTAGACGCGGAGTTAAAGAATGGCTGATGTGACAATTGCACAATTTGCTGAGGTTCTGAAAGTGCCGGTCGATAAGCTGCTTGCGCAGCTTGATGAGGCCGGTATCAAAGTTGGCAGTTCTGACGATACGATTAGTGACGACGCGAAGCTCGAGTTGCTGACGCACTTGCGCCGTGCCCACGGGCAGGAAGAGCCGACGTCGGGCAATGCCGCCCCTCGCCGCATAACGCTGAAGCGCAAATCGCAGTCGGAGCTCCGTTTATCAGGCGCTCAGGGGCGGTCGCGGACGGTTAATGTTGAAGTTCGCAAGAAGCGCACGTACATCAAGCGTGATGTGCTCGAGCAGCAGGCCCAGGAGGAACAGGAAGAACTGGACCGCAAGCGCCAGGAAGAGGAAGAACTCGTAGAGTCAGCGAAGCGCGAACAAGAGCGCCTCGAAGCCGAGAAGGAAGAGGCGGCCAAGAAGGAAGTTGAAGCGAAAGAGCAGGCTGAGCAGGCTCGATTGAGCGCGGAAGAGGAAGCGCGCAAGGCGGCCGATCAAGTAGCCGCAGCCGAAGCTGAAGAAAAAACACGGCTCGAGAAAGCCGAGCAAGATGCTCGCACACGCCGAACCAAAGAAAAGGCCAAGCCTAAGGCTAAGGGCGGAGACACCCGTTATGGCCGCAAGGAATTGCACGTTGCCGGCGATAAGAGTGGCCGGCGCAAACGCAAGACGCCTACGCGTCGTCGTCCGGTCTCACTGAGCGGCGATACGCAGCATGGATTTGAAAGACCAACCGCGCCGGTTATTCATGAAGTAGAGATACCGGAAAACATCGCTGTTTCAGAGCTTGCGAAACGCCTGGCGATCAAGGGCAATGAGGTGGTCAAGGTCCTGTTCAATATGGGCGCGATGGTCACCATCAATCAAGTTATTGACCAGGACACGGCGTCACTGGTTGTTGAAGAACTTGGCCACGTAGCCAAGCCCACAACCGAAGCCAACGTCGATGAGCAATTGCTCGCGTCGGAAGAGAAGCTTACGGGTGACGAAGTTGGTCGCCCACCGGTCGTGACAATCATGGGGCACGTCGACCACGGCAAGACCTCTTTGCTCGATTACATTCGCCGTACGCATGTCGCGGACGCCGAAGCCGGTGGTATTACGCAACACATTGGTGCGTATTCGGTTGAAACGGAGAAGGGCAATGTCACCTTCCTGGATACACCGGGACACGCTGCCTTCACGGCCATGCGCGCGCGCGGCGCGCAGGCAACGGACATTGTCGTGCTTGTGGTTGCGGCCGATGACGGTGTCATGCCGCAGACAATTGAGGCTATTTTGCACTCCAAGGCTGCGGGCGTACCGATCGTCGTCGCCGTCAACAAGATTGACCGCGAAAACTCGGACATAGAACGCGTCAGAAACGAACTGTCGCAACACGAAGTTATCTCTGAGGACTGGGGTGGTGAACAGTTGTTCGTCAATGTCTCGGCGAAAACCGGGGAAGGCGTCGACAAGTTGCTCGAGTCTATCCTGCTACAGGCAGAACTGATGGACCTGAAGGCGGTCGCAGACGGCCCGGCACAGGGTCTCGTTATCGAATCGAGCCTTGAAAAAGGTCGTGGTGCAGTGGCTACGTTGCTCGTTCAGGGCGGTACGCTCAAACAGGGCGACATGATCATCGCGGGCGAAGAATACGGCCGCATCCGGAATATGTTCGACGAGAAGCAGCAGTCCGTTAAAGAAGCGGGACCATCCAGTCCGGCCGTTGTACTCGGCCTGTCTAAAACGCCGAGTGCGGGCGACGACTTCCTGGTAGTGAAAAACGAGCGTAAGGCGCGCGAAGTCGCAGAATTCCGCCAGACCAAAACGCGCGAAGCGAAGCTTGCCTCGCAGCAGGCCTCAAAGCTTGAAGACATGTTCAGCCAGATGGCTGAAGGCGCTGCTGAGTTTATCTCGGTCATCATCAAGTCAGATGTACACGGCAGTGCAGAGGCGCTTCGCGACGCACTGACAAAACTTTCGACCGATGAGGTCAAGGTCAAGGTGCTGAGCTCAGGAGTCGGTGGTATTACCGAAACCGATGCCAACCTTGCAGCAGCATCCAATGCAGTGATTATTGGTTTCAACGTGCGCGCAGACGCTGCTGCACGTACGGCGATCAAGGAGTCGGGCGTCGACGTTCGTTATTACAGCATCATCTACGAGGCGATCGACGACGTGAAGGCGGCCCTCAGCGGACTGCTTTCGCCGGAGATCCGGGAGCAGATCGTCGGTCTTGCCGAGGTCAAAGAGGTGTTCTCGTCGCCGAAGCTTGGCGATATCGCCGGCTCCATCGTGACCGAAGGGTACGTGAAACGTGCTCTCCCGATTCGTGTACTGCGCGAGAACGTCGTGATTTTCGAAGGCGAGCTGGAATCGTTGCGTCGCTTCAAGGACAACGTCAATGAGGTTAAGTCGGGCACCGAATGCGGCATCGGCGTGAAAAACTACGACAATGTCCAGGTTGGCGATCAGATCGAGTGCTTTGAGCGTGTTGAAGTCGCGCGTACGCTGGACTGATGCCGCGCGAGTTCTCACGTAACCAGCGTCTCGGCGCGCAGATCCTGCGCACCTTGAGTGAATTGCTGCGTTTTGAGACCAAGGATCCCAGGCTGCAGGGCGTGTCCCTGACGTCGGTGGATCTGTCTCGTGACCTCAGCGTTGCACGAGTCTATTTCGGCCTGTTGAGTCCCGACGATAGTGCCGAGGAGGCTCTCGAAGGCCTGAAAAAGGCCGGTGGATTCCTGAGAGGCAAGCTCGGCAGTGCCCTGAAAGTGCGGCACATACCGGAACTGCGTTTCGTACATGACGATAGCGCTGCGCAGAGCGTCAAAATCAGCGAGTTAATCGATGGCGCGCTACGAAACGATTGATGGCCTGCTACTGCTGAACAAGCCGGCAGGGCTAACGTCCAACCAGGCCTTACAGCGCGTTAAACGGCTCCTGAATGCCAAGAAAGCGGGTCACACCGGCAGCCTTGATCCAGCTGCGACCGGCATGTTGCCGCTGTGTTTCGGCGAGGCGACCAAAGTGTGTGCTTTCCTGCTCGACGCCGACAAAACCTACAGAGTCACGGCGCGCCTGGGCATTGCAACGGATACCGGAGACGCGGATGGCGCCGAAATAGGGACAGCGGATGTCCCGGAGTTGGCCACCGACGAGTGGCGGGAGATCCTGGAGAGCTTCCTGGGCGAGAGTCAACAAGTGCCACCCATGTACTCGGCACTGAAAAAGGACGGCGAGCGCCTGTACACCCTGGCCCGGCGGGGCGAGACCGTGGAGCGGGAGCCGCGTCCGATACGGATCGACGAGATTAAACTGCTCGAGATGGCCGGGACACGGCTGGTTTTTTGGGTTCATTGTTCCAAAGGCACCTATGTGCGGACCCTGGTCGAGGATATTGCGAAGAAAGCCGGCACGGTGGCCCACACGGCACGATTGCACCGGGAATCGGTCGGCGACTTTCGGGCTGACGAGATGCTGGACCTGACAGGTCTTGAGGAGGTCGCAGCTTCCGGCTCAGAGGGTCTCAAGGCCCGATTGTTGCCGCCAGACTCGGCCTTGGAGGGCCTGGCTGCCGTTGAGCTGGACACTGAAGGCAGTGACAGGTTCACGGTGGGGCAGGTGAATTCGTTGTCTGTGCCCGCCACAGCAGGCCTTGTCCGGGTGTACGGCGGGGCGAATGAGTTCCTGGGAGTTGGCGAGCTGTCTGATGATGGCCAGCTGGCCCCCAAACGAGTATTCATGACGGGTGAAAAAAACCCGTAGATATTTGATTTTTGACTGTTAATAGGCCCACACAGACGCTAGAATGCGCGCTGCAAAAAGGGCCCAGAATAGAGAAAGATTGAGGTATTTGAGAAATGTCACTGTCTAGTGAGCAAAAAAGCAGCATTGTTGCTGATAATTCCCGCGGCGACGCGGATACGGGATCTCCCGAAGTGCAGGTAGCCTTGCTGTCTGCTCGTATTTCAGATCTTACCGAGCACTTCGGCGAGCACAAAAAAGATCACCACAGCCGTCAGGGTTTGCTGAAAATGGTCAACAAGCGGCGCAAGCTGCTCGACTATCTGAAAGCCAAGGACCCGGCACGGTATCGCGAGCTGATAGCAAAGCTCGGTCTTCGTCGCTAAGAAACGAATCATTCTGGCAAAGAGCCTATTACATTGCCGCTCCCGATGAGGGATCGCAGCGGCTTGCTATTGCCTAACTAAATCATCCAAGTAGAGAAATATTGTGAATTCAGTAAAGAAATCGTTCCAGTATGGGGAACATCAAGTCACGATCGAGACCGGTGCTATCGCGCGCCAGGCCGATGGTGCTGTTTTGGTCGACATGGCCGACACACAGGTATTGGTCACGGCAGTCGGCCGCAAAGCCGCTGATCCGGGACGCGACTTTTTCCCGCTGACCGTTAATTATCAGGAGAAGACCTACGCCGCGGGCAAGATCCCCGGTGGCTTTTTCAAACGCGAGGGTCGGCCGGGTGAGAAAGAGGTTCTCGTCTGCCGCCTGATTGATCGCCCGATTCGTCCGCTATTCCCGAAGGGCTTCAAAAATGAAGTCCAGGTTATTGCGACAGTCGTGTCTCTTAACCCGGACGTCGATCCGGATATTGCGGCATTGATCGGCGCATCTGCGGCTCTGGCGATTTCCGGTATGCCGTTCGCTGGACCGATTGGCGCCGCCAAGGTCGGCTACGCCGATGGCGAGTACATTCTCAATCCAGGCCGTGAAGCTCTCGAAAGCTCGTCGCTTGAGCTCGTCGTAGCTGGCACCAAAGATGCTGTGCTCATGGTTGAATCGGAAGCTGATGGCTTGTCCGAGGAAGTCATGCTGGGCGCCGTTATGTACGGTCACGAACAGATGCAGATCGCGATCGATACGATCAGCGAACTTGCCGCAGAAGTCGGCAAGCCTGCGTGGGACTGGGAAGCACCTGCCGAGGACACCGAACTTGCCGGCGCCGTTGCGGCCCAGGCTGAAGCGGGCCTTTCAGCGGCCTACCAGACTACCGACAAGCAGGAGCGCCAGGCAGCAGTAGGCGCGGCGAAGAACGCAGCAGTTGAGGCTCTGGCGGCGGGCGACGATGCAAAGTGGAGCGCCGACGACGTTAAGGGTGCGTTATACAAACTTGAAAAAAGCACCGTTCGCAACCGTGTTATTGCCGGCGAACCGAGAATTGACGGACGTGATCGTGAAACGGTCCGCCCGATTGACGTGAAAGTCGGAGTATTACCACGAGCACATGGCTCATCAGTCTTTACGCGTGGTGAGACGCAGGCGATCGTTACGACGACGCTTGGCACAGGCCGTGACGCCCAGATCATTGATGCGATTGAAGGCGAGCGCAAAGAGCCGTTCATGCTGCATTACAACTTCCCTCCGTACTGCGTAGGCGAGACAGGCTTTATCGGATCTACGAAACGACGCGAGATCGGACACGGCAAGCTGGCGAAACGTGGCATTCAGGCCGTGATGCCGCATTTCGATGATTTCAGTTATGTCATTCGTGTGGTGTCTGAAATTACTGAATCAAACGGATCGAGCTCTATGGCCTCTGTGTGCGGCACCAGCCTCGCATTAATGGATGCGGGTGTGCCAATCAAGGCGCCTGTTGCCGGTGTTGCGATGGGTCTCGTCAAGGAAGGCGATGACTTTGCAGTACTCACCGACATCCTGGGCGATGAAGATCACCTCGGTGACATGGACTTCAAGGTGGCCGGCACCGACGATGGCATCACCGCGCTGCAGATGGACATCAAGATCCAGGGGATTACTCGAGAGATCATGGATAAGGCGCTGGGTCAGGCTCGCGGCGCACGCCTGCATATCCTTGGTGAGATGAACAAGGTCCTGAGTACGCCTCGTGAAGAAATGTCCGAATGGGCACCGTCGATCATCGCGTTCAAGATTGATCCGGAGAAAATTCGTGACGTAATCGGCAAGGGCGGTTCAGTGATTCGTGCAATGACCGAAGAGACTGGTGCGACGATTGATATCGATCAGGACGGCACGGTTCGTATCGCGTCCATCGACGGAGCATCAGGCAAAGAAGCGCAGCGCCGCATTGAGCTGATCACAGCAGATGTTGAAGTCGGCCGAATTTACGATGGCAAGGTCGCTCGACTGATGGACTTTGGTGCATTTGTCACGATTCTGCCGGGCAAAGATGGCCTCGTACACATCTCGCAGATCTCCAACGAGCGCGTCGAGAAAGTCAGCGACAAGCTGGCAGAAGGCGATGAAGTGAAGGTCAAGGTCCTCGAAGTGGACCGTCAGGGTCGCGTCCGACTCTCCATGAAGGAAGTCGACGCCTCTTAGAGCTTCGATTCCAGGAAATTGAGTATGCGCCGTGGCAGGTAATACCTTGGCCGCCACGGCGTACCTCCTTCCACAAATCCCACGTGCCCACCGGCATCCGCGATCTCGAGCGTAACGTGCTCTGAGAGCTTGTCGTGGTGTGGAATCACTTCCGGCGTCATAAATGGGTCGTCGAGTGAGTTGATGACCAAAGTAGGCCTCGCCACGTCCTTTAAGAACTGGGCCGAACTGCATTTGTCGTAGTAGTCGTTCATGCCATCGAAACCATGCAACGGCGCGGTCACCGCGTCATCGAACTCGGCAAAGTCTTCCGCCGCCATAGCGCGATCCCAATCGAATGCCGCCGTTTCACGGTTGAATTTCCGCTGCACCGAATTCTTCATGTTCTTTAGAAGAAGTCTCTGATAATGCTTTGAAAAACCTTGATTTAATGCTTCTGCACAGATGTGAAGGTTCAGGGGGACACAGACGGCACCTGCAGCCTGCAGTCGCGAGTCAGCGCCGGATTCACCGAGATATTTGAGCAGGATGTTTCCGCCGAGCGAGTAGCCAACAGCGAAAATCGGACCGGTCTGACCCTGTTCCTGCAGGGTTTGCAGGAAATGTCGAATATCGCCGGTCTCACCTGCGTGATACCGGCGCGGCAGAGGGTTTCGGTAATCGCCACAGTCACGGAAATGCAGCACGCAGGGTCGCCATTGTCGCTCGAGAGCAGCCTGCGTCAGCATACGGGCGTAGGACGACTCTGCAGATCCCTCAAGCCCATGCAACACAATCAGCAACGGTGCACTTTGGGGCAGCTCATCGCCGGCGCTGAGCCAGTCAACGGCGGTCGAATCACCATCCGGCAGATCCAGGATTTCACGGCGCAACGGTGCTCGTTCACCACCGGCCCAGGGAAGAGACGGAAAAATAGTCTGCAAGTGCCGGTGCTTCAGCCAGCTGGCCGGCCGGAAAGTGCTGCGCAGGATGCGTTTGTCAGTGTTTACGTCAGTCATGTCGCGGACAAAAAAATGGCCCCCCGCTTGCGCAGGGGGCCTGCCGTGGAGTGTAAACCCCTTCAGGCTTTGCAACAGGGGGCGGGGGAGCGTATCCCCGTTGCAACTACCAAGTTATGGCAGCTAAGGCCCTGATGTCAAGGTATTTTTGGCGAAACTTGCTCGTAATAGGAATCTGTCTGTTCCAGCGAAAAATTGTGCTGTTGGGCGAGAAAAAGTCTGAGACTCTCTTCCAGATGATCGGCCAGGATCTCCGAGGCCGCATTGCCATACGCGCGGATGACCTGCGACAGAAAATCTTTGTTTAAAATGGCCTCGCCGCTCTGTTCTTGCTCACAAATAACCTGGAGCAGGATGCAACCGGTGATGTTGTTGCTGGTTTTCCTGTCGATGACAACGAATTCGACCTTGTTCAGGACGAGTTCCTTGATGTCAGCGAGAGTGATGTA
>Ga0070727_10004898_pt1 | contig 11166 bp, 10 predicted proteins | sample tdAd472_FD_66722 | JGI IMG/M metagenome (GOLD analysis project Ga0070727, IMG submission 66722) | Marine sediment microbial communities from the Atlantic coast under amendment with organic carbon and nitrate - tdAd47.2 | ecosystem: Environmental > Aquatic > Marine > Coastal > Sediment | place... | reverse complement strand
GCTATCTTGCCCTACGATGCGGGTGAAATTACCAATGCAGTATTTGCCACCCAAAAGTATAAGATCAATAACTTTTTGTATCTCTTTAACGGATCTTCTAAGAACCTCCAAAAGGTCTTTGAAACCAAAAAAGCTTTGATTAGAGGAAACCCCGTGATTGTGGAGCTTAAATCGGTTGAAAAAGTGATCGGCTTTCGGGAACATGAATGGGGCCCTGCGCAGACTGGCGATTATCGATATTCCTTTATTGTCGTAGGTTTTGATGAATCCAGTAAAACGTTTGAATTGAGGAGTAATTTTGGGAGCGACTGGGCCAATAATGGGTATATTCGCATGGATTATGATGTTTTCGGACGCTTGACTACAGGGGCCTATGTAATGGTGCCTGAGGAATATTATTAGCACATGAAGAGAATTGGATTGATATCAGATACTCATTCCCATTTGGAGGAAAAGGTTTTTGAACACTTTGCAGATTGCGATGAGATTTGGCATGCTGGAGATATTGGCACTTTGGAACTAGCTGATCAATTAGCAGCATTCAAACCTTTCAAGGCGGTATATGGCAATATCGATGGATCGCCTATTCGGCAAGAATATCCGCTAGATTTGCGATTTGACTGTGAGGGAATGGATGTTTGGATGACTCACATTGGCGGCTATCCTGGCCGATATAGCCAGCGGGTACGTGAGTTAATGAAGATTGATCCACCAGACTTGTTTATTTGTGGGCATTCTCATATACTGAAAGTAATGCCCGATAAAAAAAACAAGCTCTTACATATTAACCCCGGAGCAGCCGGTGTACATGGTTTTCATCAGCTTAAAACGATTATTCGGTTTGGGATAGATCGCGGACAGCTGAAAGACTTGGAAGTGATTGAAATGGGTAGGAGAGGGGCTTTATCATAGCTTTGGTAATAGTCGAGTAGTTTTGACCAACAAAAAACGCGATCAGCATAGCTGACCGCGTTTTTTTTATTTTATGCAAAAGCGATGTGCTTTTGATGACTGACTTGATTACATCATGCCAGGCATACCACCACCACCGTGCATGTGTCCACCACCACCTGCACCTTCTGGCTCAGGACGGTCGCTGATCACACATTCAGTAGTCAAGACCATACCTGCAATAGAACCTGCATTTTCCAATGCAATTCTAGTTACTTTGGTAGGATCAATAACACCTGCTTTTTTCAAGTCTTCGTACTTGTTGGTTCGTGCATTGTAGCCATTACTTCCTTTGGATACAATTACTTGTTGTAACACAACAGAACCTTCTACACCCGCATTATCAGAAATGATTCGTAGCGGTGCTTCTAAGGCTTTCTTAACGATAGCAATTCCGATCGTTTCGTCTTCGTTTACACCTTGAAGATCAGCGATTTTAGCCATAGCGCGAACTAGAGCTACACCACCGCCAGCAACGATACCTTCTTCCACTGCTGCACGAGTAGCGTGAAGTGCATCATCTACACGGTCTTTCTTCTCTTTCATTTCTACTTCAGTAGCAGCACCAACGTACAATACAGCTACACCACCTGACAATTTGGCCAAGCGTTCTTGTAGTTTTTCGCGATCGTAGTCAGAAGTTGTTACTTCAATTTGTTGCTTGATTTGATTGATTCGAGCGGTAATTTGCTCTGCCTCACCATGACCATCAACTACAGTCGTGTTGTCTTTGTCAATAGTGATTTTCTCACAGCTACCTAAGTGCTCTAGCTCTACGCTGTCCAATTTGTAGCCTTTCTCTTCAGAGATAACAGTACCTCCAGTTAGAATGGCAATATCTTCTAGCATAGCTTTACGGCGATCACCAAAACCAGGTGCTTTAACAGCAACTACTTTTAGTTGAGCTCGCAAGCGGTTAACCACCAATACACCCAAAGCTTGGCTTTCGATGTCTTCTGCGATAATCAATAATGGACGTCCAGACTGAACCACTTTTTCCAAAATAGGAACGATGTCCTGCATGTTGGAAATTTTCTTGTCGTGGATCAAAATGTATGGGCTTTCGTACTCCGCGGTCATGTCCTCTGCATTCGTCACGAAATAAGGAGACAAGTAACCCCGGTCGAATTGCATACCCAATACTTCTTCTACATAAGTATCAGTACCTTTGGCTTCTTCCACTGTAATTACACCGTCTTTGGACACACGCTTCATCGCATCAGCGATCAGTGTACCAATTTCTTCGTCATTATTGGCAGAAATAGAACCCACTTGCTGGATCTTTTTGAAGTCGTCGCCAATTACTTCAGATTGCTCATGAAGATCAGCGATTACAACTTTAACCGCTTTATCGATACCTCTTTTTAAATCCATTGGATTGGCACCAGCTGTTACGTTTTTAAGGCCTGCATTAATCATAGCTTGCGCCAGAACTGTGGCAGTAGTAGTACCATCACCAGCAAGGTCTGCTGTTTTTGAGGCTACTTCTTTTACCATTTGTGCACCCATATTCTCCACAGCGTCTTCTAGTTCCACTTCTTTGGCAACTGTAACTCCATCCTTAGTGATTTGAGGAGCACCGAAACTTTTTTGAATAACCACATTACGGCCTTTAGGGCCTAGGGTAACTTTTACCGCATTAGCTAGCGCATCTACACCAGAACGTAGCTTCTCTCTTGCGTCTCTATCAAAGCTAATTTCTTTAGCCATTTTAAGGTTGTGTTTTTTTGGTTTTGCGAAATGATTTTAAAGCGAATTGGATCAGGATGGCTTATAAAACAACTAAAATGTCATCTTCTCGCATGATGAGGAAGTCATCTCCTTCATAATGCAATTCCTGTCCGGCATACTTACCGTACAATACAATATCGCCAACTTGTACGGTCATTAAATTACCATCTTTTCCTGGTCCAACAGCTACGATCTCACCTCGCTGAGGCTTCTCTTTTGCTGTATCAGGAATGATGATCCCTCCTTTCGTTTTCTCTTCAGCAGGAGCGGGCTTTACCACTACTCTGTCGTTGATGGGCTTCATATTTGCTGATGTATTTTATTGAACAAATGAAACAAATTATGCTTTAACAATGTCTGACGAAGCGCTAAAAAGCGAGTAAAAGCTCAAAGCATTTTTTCGAATTCTTACCTTTTATCTTCTTCCAGACACAGAACACTTATCATACGGTATGCCAAACTTTTTTTCATGACAATCTTGCAGTTTGCTACAGCTTTTGACACCTTAATCAGCACCAGAAAGCCTGATTTTTGCTACTTAGTTGTCATTTTGACAAGACTAGTCGAAAAAAAAGTGCCATTTGCCGATTTCCAAGACCTTCCTTCGCTTCAGACGAAAAGGCAGTCAGCCTTGTATTTTGCTATTTATTGCCAACTGCTAGTCGTCAAACTTTAACAAGGGGACAAAAAGAAAGACCTGGTAGAATTTATATCCACCAGGTCTTGCTTTAACTACCTTCTCTCTTCTTACTGAGGTATAGATAAATCTATTGCACCTCCACCTCCACCATCTACCATTAAAGCGGTAATGATGCATAAAACAAATAGGGCGATAGCTAATCCCCAGGTCACTTTCTCGATAAAGTCTGTCGATTTTGCGGCACCAAACATTTGATTGGCTTGTGAGCCACCGAAAGTAGAATCAACCCCTCCGCCCTTAGGATTTTGTATAAGTACAGCTCCCATCAAAAGGAGGCATACCAGGGCAATCAATACAGTCATTGCAGTCAACATATCTACATTAGTTTTATTAATTCTTCTATTTTCCCCGCAAAGTAAACACTTTTTTGGGGATTTTTCAATTTTAAACGTTCATACATATCTATCGCTTTGGCATATTGATGCTGCTTGGTCAAAATGATGGCCAAAGTTTCGGAAGCGATATCGGCACTATCTTCAAGGCTACGTTTAGCAATCACACTCACCTTTTCTGGTTCTGCCTTCTGCTGAACTGCTTCCTTTGGCTTTTGGCTAAGGATAGGTTTAGGTAATTTACGTGGCTTTAATTGTCGTTTCCAGCTATTGAATTTCTTCTTGGGAAGGGGAGGAGCTACCTCTTTTTCAATGGCTTTGATTCTATTCTTCAAGTCATTGAGAACAGCTTCTTGAGCTGCTTTTTCTGCAGCCATAGCAGCTTCTTTTTCTCGGTTTTGCGCTATTTTATCCCGTACAAAACTAGGAACAGGCCCAAAACTGCTGATTGTTTTGGCCAAGGAAGCACTAATAAGATAAGGCTCCAGCTCCGGCTCTGCTGCTATTTCTAATTCTTCCTCCACTTCTTCTTCCAGCGCTGTTTCATTTTCTTCTGCTATTACGGCTGGTGTAGGATCAATGATATCTGCTGGTCCAGGAGGAGGCGTTTCTTCGATTTCTTCGGAAGGGGAGGAGGAGGGGAGCTTTTCTCCCAAATCCAGGTCCAATTCTATATTAAAATCATCTTCATCCTTGCTCTCGTTCCAATTCGGGGGGCTAGGTGGTATAAATGGGGAAGCTTCTCTTGTGATTCCCTTTGAAGAATCATTTTCATTAGCAACGAGGGGAATTTTCTCTACTTTTTCTTCGAGGCTATTGATATCCTGTAGTTCCAATATCTCTTCCTCAAATTCTATAAAATCCTCGCGACTGATCGATAGTAATTTTTGAGATTTGATCAAGTCATACAAATAAGCCCGATCAAAGGTGTGCACAGCGGCTTGTTCCAAATTCTTTGAAAAAGCAGGATTATTATCCAATTGCGCTTTTTGCAATAGCAATACATGCAAATTAGCGCAGTAGGGATGCTGCAAGACCAGGCTTTTTAACTCTTGGTAAGAGAGCTGATAAAGCTTGGATGGTTCCTCTAAATAGTCTGAAAAATTCTCACGATTCATACCCGCCATCTGGTTAGATAATTGGGCAAATTAACAAATAATTTGCTCATTGTCAAACAAAATGACATTCATAAAACAATCATAGAAGCACAAACTGCCTACCATTAATTGAAAGGTAAGAGGTAGGAGAATACCAAAAGTTGGAATAAGCCGACTAAAGAAATGACCGCCAATAGGACAGTCCAGGTTTTGAGCGCTTCTTCTTCTGTAAAACCACTCATCCGTGCTACCACCCAGAAACCACTATCATTCATCCAAGAAATAAATAGCCCACCAAATCCAATGGCTAAGAGAATATACATTGGATGATAGGGTAGATCTGCACCCGTACCGATGAGCGCATACATAATACTAGAAGTGGTTATCAAAGCTACCGTACTGGAGCCTTGTGCCGTTTTCATGGCGGCGGCGATAAGCCAAGCCAGGATAATATAATGGATATGGAAACTTTCTGTCGCTACTGCGATCGCATCACCAATACCACTATGCTTGATCATAGCCCCGAATGCCCCACCTGCACTAGTAATTAATATAATGACACCTGCAATTTCTAAAGGTTTGGCTGCTTCTTGCCATAAAGTTTTGGCATCTAGTTGCTTGTTTTTAGCCCAAAGCCATAAGGCAATCATGGTACCAAGCGCCATGGCTACGTTTTTATTTCCCCAAAAGGCAATAATGGGAGGCGTGCTGCCGGTAGCCACATCAGTGATAGAAGCGATACTAATCAGAATGATGGGTACCACCACCGGTAATAAGGATAGTAATAAACTGGGCTGCGATAATGAAGAATCATTGTTGGTAAGACCTACGCGAACCGGGATATTCATGCGGGCGTTCATTCTTTTCCCCACCATCAAAGTGGCAATCGCAGGTAAAATACCAGCTGCTAAGCCACCAAGGATCGTAAGTCCTAAATCAATTTGTAAAGTATCCGCCATGATAAGTGGTCCGGGTGTAGGAGGAACCAAACTATGGGTAATAGCTGCACCACCACCTATAGCCATGACGTATAGCACATAGTTTTTGCCAGTCTTCTGCGCCAAGGCGATGGCCAGAGGAATCAATAGAAAGAAGACCGTATCGAAAAATACAGGAATGGATAACAGAAAACCACTAAGTAATAAAGCCAAGGCTGCCTGGCCCTCGCCCAATGCACCAATGAGCCAATTGACAATGCGTTGTGCTGCTCCGCTTTCCATCATCGCCGTACCGATAATCGCTGCTAAAGCAATTACCCAGGCAATCTTACCTGCCACATTACCAAACTCCAACATTGGGGTCTCAATAGCCCTTACTAAATGCGGAACACCTTCAGCGCCAGGTACACTGGCTGAAATTAGTCCGACAACAATGGCAGAGAGCATTAAGGCTACAAAGGGATGTAGCTTGAACTTGGAGATCATGACGACCACGGCTAGTATGCCAAATAAAAGAACGGCAAAAGGCCAATACGTAGCATTAATTACTGTATCCATGGCCGAAAGATACATTTCTTTCGAAGAAAAACTAAGTACTTTGTAAAATAAGTAGCTTCGTCTTTTGGGTGCTGGATTTTGATGCTAATCGAGGAACGCTCGGAACCTGAAAGCCCTAGCTACCAAGGTGAGCCTGTCCGGCGGCCAGACGGGGACGTGACGAAGGTTAGCGTAAAAAGACACAGTCAAAACGCGTAGATATTTATTTTAAAGCGTACTAAACTCGCCTTATAAATAACTCTCAAATCTTCGCTTGATCCGTTTGTTCCGTTCTCGCTGGTAACGTACAAAACCATAAATCAAGATCAAGAGTATAGGTAGTCCGAAATTTAGATACTTAAGAAAGCTTCTTTTTCCGCTCGCTTCTTCTCCCAAGTAAGCTTGATCAATCGGACGCGTGGCAATAGCCTTCGTACGCAATTCAATTAGACCCGTATCATCAGATAACCAATCAATACTATTCACCAAAAGACTCACATTGTCTTGGTTTTGTCGCTGCTGACCGCTAACGCCAAAGTCGCCATCACCAAATACTACGATCTTGCCTGGTATGCCTCCACCAAAGTCTCCTTCTAATACGCCACCCAGTATGACATTTCCTAGTGGAAAATCACCACCTGTCCATTGCTTCTGAATGTCAAAAAATAAAGGAGCAGATTGAATACCTGCCTGTGATGAACTAAATATAATGGGGGTAAACACCTTGCTGCTATCTCCCAGAAAGCGAACAGGACTAGCGAAAGGTAGCATGACTTGCTCTAACCCTTTTGAGATTGGGTGATCGGCAAATGTAGTGATATTCGGAAGGTAAGGGAACTGTACGGGCGTCTGCATGGTGAAGAATCCCTGTTGCTGCTGCACAGAAACGCTACCGCACTGCGCATCGATCAAAAAGCTAGGCTCTACTTCGACACCCTTGGTCATCAACCAGCCTTCCAAACCTGTCGGAGAGGCACTTCCTTGCGCGGTAGAAAGATCACCATTAACGGCATTGATGGCCATCAACAGTTTTCCTCCCCTTTGCAAGTAGTCATCTAGCCGCGCTAAATGACTAGGAGGCAGCGAGTCTTTAGCCGCGACAATCGCCACGGCCCGAAATCGATCCGGTATTTCAGTATCCAGTTGAATGGTTTCGATAGCATAAAGGATGCTCAAACTTTGATAAGCTTGTCCCAGGTCATTGAGGCTCGCTTCGCCATGGCCCGCTACAAAGGCAATAGCAGGTTTTTCTTGTACCGCCAATTTCTTAATGCTGGTCGACAAGCTATATTCCATGCCCGTTCCTCCCTGAATGAGGGGAATAACTTCTTTCTGTTCGGCTCGTTGTACGACTGCCCCTAGGAAAGCTTGTTGATTTTTGACCTGATCTTTTTCCCGCACTTGAATCATGATAGGTTGTACCCCATCTTGAGCCGCTGCTTGTTTCTCCTCGTCTGTTTCAGGATTGAGAAATTTATAATTCAAATTGCCCTTGGAAAGGGTCGCATATTCTAGCAACATTTCCTCAAAATCACGTTGAATCTTGGCGATATCTACTGGTAAGTTATCGGAGAAATAGGCAGTGATCGTGATAGGGGCATCGAGCTCTCGCAAAATATCTTTGGTAGCATTACTCAACGTATATTGCTTACCTTCCGTCAGATCCAACCTAAAAAAGAAGCGATTGGAAAGAATATTAACCATGATTAATATCCCTCCGATTAATAGTATGCTGAGTAGTGAATTATTTTTCATAAGTGAAGGTCCTTTGTGTTCAATATCAAATTGTCAGGGAAGGAATTAAATCTATTCCCTAATTCCGGCTGCGGATATTCAATTCAGCCAACATCAACCAAAATAGGGTCAATGAAACAAAATATACGATGTCTTTACTATCTAAAACACCGCGTACGATCGAATCATAGTGTCTAGAAAGACTTAAGGTGGTAAATAATTCCGCCATAAAACCACTAGCACCGCTGCTCATGATATCGAACAACAACTGAAAGAAGATCGAGATGAAAAGCGCAACTAAAAAGGCTACGATTTGATTGCTGGTAATACTACTGGCAAACAGACCGATACTGATATAAGCTGCACTCATCAATACTAGACCGAAGTAACCGGAAATGATTGCTCCATGATCGACATTACCCAGTTGAGTCAGAGTAATGTAATAAGGTAGTGTGAAAAGGAGGGCTAATCCTACCATAATGAGGCAAGACAAGAATTTACCCAAGATAATTTGTCGTTCCGATATGGCTTTGGTCAGTAGTAACTCAATGGTGCCTGTCTTTTTCTCCTCTGCTAATTGTCGCATGGTAATGGCAGGGATGAAGAAAAATAAGGTCCATCTGGCTACGCCAAAGAATGCGGCTAAATCAGCCTGTTTTCGCATGAAAATATCGGAACCATATAACCAGGTAAAGAAACCGGTAAAGCCTAGAAAGGCCACAATTATAATATAGGCAATCAAGGAGTCGAAATAAGAAGCGACTTCGCGTTTGGCTATTACACCCACTGGACTCATGACTGAAGTATTTTAATGATTGATTAGTGTTAGGAGTTTATTGTACAAAGGCTGAAAGTAAGTCAAATTAATTCATGGTAAGATCTCGGAAGATATCTTCCAATTTGGTCTCAAAGGGTATTGCCTCAGTGAGTATCCAGTTATTTTGGACACAGAGTTCAAAAATAGCCCGATTGGAGCTTTCATGCAGGACACTCTGTATTTCGAATCTATTTTCTGCTGGATTGACGATATCTACCAGGGCCACTGTTGCCAAATCCTGGAGCTTTTGAAAGATGGTATTGGTTTCTCCATCCTCAATTCTTAATTGAAGGATTTGCTGCCCTTGTGCTTGTTTACGCAAGAGGTCAGGCGTACCATCAGCTACAATCTTTCCCTTGTTGATGATCAAAATACGATCACAGGTAGCTTCTACTTCAGGGAGGATGTGTGTGCTGAGAATGACGGTTTTTTCCTTGCCTAAACTTTTGATCAACTCTCTTATTTCTACGATCTGATTGGGATCAAGCCCAGTGGTTGGTTCATCAAGAATCAGTACCTCCGGATCGTGAATCATGGCTTGTGCCAATCCCACCCGCTGACGGTATCCTTTGGATAATTCCCGAATGAATTTATGCTTCTCCAGGTCAAGTCCGCATTGTCGCACCATCTGCCTAATGCGATTGGGGATTTCAGCTTTATCCATGCCTTGTAAGGCCGCACAAAAGGCGAGGTAGTCTAAGACTGGCATGTCAAGGTAAAGTGGGTTATGCTCAGGTAAGTAGCCAATATACTTTTTGAGATCACCGCCCTTTACGGATTTGCCCCCAATTAAGATGTCTCCTTGGTCTAATTCCAAATAGCTGGTAATCATTTTCATCGTGGTCGTTTTACCGGCGCCATTCGGACCTAGGAAACCAAGGATCTCTCCCGGCTTAACCTCAAAAGAGATATCATCTACTGCTTTTTGAAGACCATAACTTTTGCTTAGTTGTTGAATCTTGATATCCATTTTTGTAATTAATTTGAGAAAGAGGTAGACTGAACTTTTCAGTCAAGGGATTGCAAAAATAAGAAAAAGGAGAAAAAAAAGTCAAGTCCCTGGTCGTGGCTTTTTATCAAGTTTGGTTGTCGGCCACAAATCGCTTATTTTTGCGCATCAATTAGGAACAAATTATCACAATAATGAGAGACTTAGTTACACTTCTTTTAGCTTGTATTTTGATCTTTTCTTGTAATGGAAGTGGGGGAGAGGCTCCGGTAGCTGCCGTCAGTAATCCGTCTGCAGAGATGCCGGGATTTTATGTAGAAGAGGTAGCCGGTACAGATTTACAACGCTTTTATAAAGAGGATGAGGCTGGAAATATTGTGGAGGATGGATTCATGAAAGATGGCCTGAAACAAGGCCCATGGCTTACCTATGAACGACCTTGGAACTTTCCTAAGACCCTTACGCATTATGAAAAAGGGGTAGTGAATGGCATTTATTTATCCTTTAGCCCTACGGGACAAATCGATCTTAAAGCCTTTTACAAGGATAATAAACTAGATGGCCCCTGGATTAGATATAAATCAGGTCGAAAGGAAGCCTCAGCCACCTATGTAAATGGAGAATTGCATGGCGTATACCGTGAATACATGGCTTTGTTACAAAAACTAGAAAAGGAAATCTACTATAAGAATGGTTTGCAAGATGGCCTATTCCGTCACTTCAACAGCGATGGTCAAATCATTTTAGAATACACCTATAAGAAAGGAGAAAAAGTAAGCGGAGGATTAGTGGATCCTCCTAGAGATGTTGAGCCTACTGAATAGAACTTAGCTTTTCTCCTCTTCTTTAGCTATTCGCTCTTTACGCGCTATTTTTTGATCATTATTACTTTCATAAATCGTGTAATTCTCATATTTGGGGAGGTCACGCTCGGCCCAAATATCTTTTCCGATATTGCAAAGCACAATCAATTCATTGTAGAGTTTGTTGCCCTGCTCAATGCGTCTTTCAACCGAAATATCTCGATCGGCCACTTTGTCTTGTTGAATATTCATGGCGCGTTCAAAAGCCTGTGCCGTATCAGCAATTCTTTTGATGACTGTCTCATTTACACCTACTTCAGCTAAGAAATCAATTTGCTGACGCGCTACTCTTATCGCACGCCTACCACAAAATAGCAGTTGCGCATCCGTCATATCTCCCAACTTTGCGGTTCCAAACTTGCGATACCTTCCGCTGCGATTGCTATACTTCATCGCTACTCTGGTCATTAAGCTTCTAATGGCCGTCTTCAGTTTTTCAGCCGCTGCATACTTCTTATCTGTGGTGATCATCTGATCTCCAACCAACTCATCATCATCAGGAAGCGCACGGAATTTA
>Ga0070727_10004892_pt1 | contig 11179 bp, 13 predicted proteins | sample tdAd472_FD_66722 | JGI IMG/M metagenome (GOLD analysis project Ga0070727, IMG submission 66722) | Marine sediment microbial communities from the Atlantic coast under amendment with organic carbon and nitrate - tdAd47.2 | ecosystem: Environmental > Aquatic > Marine > Coastal > Sediment | place... | reverse complement strand
CTGAGTGGCGACAGAGAAAACTCAGTGGCTGATATGGCACAAAAATTAAGTATTGAACACTGGCTCGGGGAAATGTCGCCAGAGCAAAAGTTGATACAGGCTAAACAGTTACAGCAGGATGGACATAAGTTAGTCATGGTGGGGGATGGCATCAATGACGTACCTGTACTCAGTGGTGCGGATGTATCTGTAGCCTTGGGCGATGCTACAGACTTTGCCCGTATTCATGCCGATAGTATTATGTTGTCAGGTAATTTGGATACATTGCCTAATGCTATTGCACTAGCCCGTGCAACCCGAAGCATTATTCGTCAGAATCTTATATGGGCATTACTCTATAACCTTGTGGCTTTGCCCTTGGCAGCGGCCGGAATGATACCACCCTGGGCCGCGGCGATAGGCATGTCAACCAGTTCGCTATTGGTTGTCCTCAATGCACTGCGTCTTAATCGCCTGTAGCGAGGAGGCTCATTGTAGGTAACAAGTAATAGGAAAGCTTTTTAATAGCAAAACCTTTAATTAGGAAGACTTTGAATAGGAAAACATGTGGCTAGCCTTTATCTATTAATTCCGGTTTCACTGATTTTTTGTGCCCTGGCAATCGCGATTTTTTTCTGGGCAGTAAATAGTGGTCAATATGATGACCTTGATGGTGAAGGCGAGCGCCTATTGTTTGGCGATGATGATATAGAAGAGAAGCCAGATGATTCGGATACTGATGATTTAGCTGAAAAAAAAGAGGCATCCGATGACTGACATGAGCGTGATGTCCATAACTTCTATGTTTTTAATAGGTTTGTTAGGCGCAGGGCATTGTGTCGGCATGTGTGGTGGCATTGTTGCTGCATTAGGTTTTGCTACAGATTCAAATCAGCCCCGTTGGCCCATTATTCTGACTTATAACCTAGGCAGAATTAGTTCTTATGGCCTGATGGGAGGGATAGTTGGTTTACTTGGCCAATTTGGAGATCAATTATTATCGTTAGGTCCTTGGCTAAGGGCAGTGTCGGGTTTGTTATTAATCCTTATGGGATTTTACCTTGCTGATTGGTGGAAGGCTTTGGCTCTACTGGAAAGGATTGGGCAGTTGTTATGGAAAAAGCTACAACCTCTAGGAAAAGGGCTGTTTCAGGTGCGATCAGTAGGGCGGGGTTTCTTGTATGGCATGCTGTGGGGCTGGTTGCCTTGTGGTTTGGTTTATTCTGCCTTAGCATTTGCCGGTGCTTCTGCATCTCCAGTTATGGGTGCATTCTCTATGATGGCTTTTGGTTTAGGTACATTGCCTGCAATGTTGGCAGGAGGGCTTTTTTCTGCACAGCTTAAAAGTTTGCTTCAAGGGAAATGGTTGCGTGTGACAATGGCACTGGTATTAATTGTGTTTGGTAGTTGGACACTATGGTCTGCAATGAGCCACAATCACTCTACAGAAGAGTCAGGGGATGCACACTCTAGTTACAAACACATGCATCATTAGAACTCTTATGTGGAGTGCTGAACGTTAGGACTGACGATTTCAGAAATAAATTTGTCTGACTCCTTGTTAGTTGACTTTGATCAAGTCCTAAGACTGGCTTCAGAGGTATAAAAGTTACCACTAAGGGGTTATGCCTGAATTATAATTAGGTGATTGGCATGGGTGTAATTCAACAACGAATAAAGATAATTAAAGAAATGGGGTGTTTATGATAGGTCATATTTTTGGATTGCTGCATAACCCAGAAGCTGAATGGAAAAAAATTGCGGCGCTTCCAGATGAAAGTCTAAAGCGAATGAGTATTTATTTCATTTTTCTTGCACTGATTCCAGCTATTGGATTTTATATTGGTACAACGCAATTTGGCTGGACTATTGGTAGTGGTGACCCTGTTCGTATTACGGAAGGCAGTGCTATTCCACTGATCGTACTGTTTTATTTTGCTCTTATGGGAGCATTGATTTTTATCGGATTAATGATTCATTGGATGTCAAAGACCTATTCTGCTGAATCACATGCTTATAAAGGTTTTGTCTTTATGGGATTGTGTTGTACTCCGGTATTTCTTGCCGGTATTTTTGCAGCATATCCCATATGGTGGTTAGATATACTTATCGCTATTGCTGCCTGTAGTTATGCTATCCGTTTGATTTATTTGGGTATTCCAGACATGATGAATGTCCCAGAAGATCTAGGTTTCCTATATGCTAGTGCAGTTTTTGCTGTGGCTCTAGTGTATGTGGTTGTGGTTTTGGTAGGTACTGTCTTAGTATGGGAATATGTAGCAGCACCTGTCTTTACCAACTAGCTCTTTATCATTTTAAAAAAGACCGGGTTTATTCCCGGTTTTTTTATGCACTATTTTTGTCCTGCCAGATAGGTGTTTATAAACGGGCGCCTTGAAAAATTATGGTAAAACAGGGTGAATTATACTTAAGAATTGATAGTACTCAGAATATTACTATTCTGAGTACCTAGGAGATAAAAAATGCGCTTATTACATACCATGATCAGGGTGGGCGACCTTGATAAATCCATAGCATTTTATAGGGATATATTAGGTATGGAGTTATTGAGACGTAAGGATTTCCCCAAAGGAAAGTTTACCTTGGCTTTTCTAGGTTATGGCGATGAATTAGAAAATACAGTGCTTGAATTGACTCATAATTGGGAAACGACTAGTTATGATCTCGGAAACGGTTATGGGCACATAGCTATAGGTGTTGATGATGTTTATGAGGCATGTGAGCGGATTAGAAATACTGGTGGGAATGTTGTAAGAGAGCCAGGGCCTATGATGCATGGCTCAACAGTCATCGCTTTTGTAGAAGACCCCGATGGGTACAAAATAGAACTGTTATCCGAAGGGTAAATAAAAATAGTCGTCAGTATTCATATTCAATCAATAGCCGAAAAGTATTGTTAACACTGTCTTCATCAAGACCAAATATCAAACCTGCCTCCCAATGCAGGTTTTGTCGGGTGCCTGTATTTATAGTGCCCATGATGACTGGCCCCAAGGCTTTGGTATCTTCACCACTATAAAATTCAATAGCAGGCTCAAACAGACGGGATAATCGATATCGCATTTGAATGGCGGCTGAGCTTTCCACCTCATCTTCTATATCTGATCCCCACTCATGGGTTAACAAAAAATTTGCGGTACCGCTCCAACGTCCCCATTCTTTCTCTATTAAAATACCGGTTGAAAATTCCCAGATACTTTCATGAGCTTCCTTTTCAAGCTCAAACAGTATTCCCCAATCAGCCCAATACTCTCCTTGTTCTGTTAATTGCCATTTTGCTTCAAGCTCATAGGCTTCCAATTTAAAGCTGGTATCGTCAGAATTTTCACCGGTTAGGTAGATTTCGCCAAACCAGCGTTCACCAAAAGCACGCCCATAGGATAAACGATGTAATTGTCGGTGAGTCTTTTCATTAGATTGATCGTTTCCTTGAGGTTGATCATCTTGGTAAATAGCACGCCATTCAATTTCTTGTTCAAGGGCATCTACATAAGGGTGATAGATTTTATCTACCGTATTTCCATCTGCGATACAGATAGGGGAGAGTAGACAGCACAAGATTAATAGGTTACGTGCCCTTATTATTCTCTCAACCGAAATGGTGTTTGTTGGTTTTGTAAAAAGGCTCATGCGCAGTTCTCCTAATAACTAGTATTTTCTGCGTCAAGGGCCATAGTTGACGGTGCACTGATTAATTTACCTAGTAGCCAGAATATTAGAATCATTGAAACACCGAAGAGATAGCCAGAAAATTGAAATAAGGAAGGTGTTGCCTCATAGCCTACTAACGCATAAAGCAAGTGACCTATGACAGAGTTCTCTGGAATCTGTGAGCCACTATCCCACAGAATTTGTGAATAAGGCAGCCAGTCAGCCTGCGTTAGAAGTAATACTGCTTGAGAGGCCATATTGCCCCCCACAAGAGAGAGCAAGCATAGGCCGATTACAGTGACTTTGTTTCGAGGTAACCCAAGCAAGCCATAATAAATAAGTACTCCGGCACTGATACCTATACCTGCACCTATACCTGATCCCGCAAGTGTCGGCTGAACATAGGAGGGTTGATTAATCACACCACCTATATAAATAAAAATTTCAGAGCCTTCGCGTGTGATAGCCAGGGATACAATCAATACCATGAAGGCCATAATCCAAAAATTACTCTTCAGCATGTTAGCTCTGGGTTTTTTAAAAGGGTTGTTGATTGATAACGGTAAGACCAATAACACTAATAAAAAAAGTATGGAGAGTTGTATCAGTGCATTGATGACTTCTTGCCCCACATAATCAAACCATTCGGAAACCGAAGCCATATTTAAAGCAAAAATCAATGCGCCCAGTGTACCCAGACCTATGGCGACTAAAACCCAGCGTGGTTTAATTTGGTAGTGTTTTGAAAATACCAGTAACACACTAATTAGTAGTGCGGCTTCTAAGGCTTCCTGAAGGACTAGGACGACTGAATTCAGGAACATGATGATTTGTTTCCGTAAATCATGGCTCAATCACCACCACTTTACCTTGAGCTGTTTTGGGGTAAAACTCACCAAAAAAGGGGTATTCTCCAGGGGGCAATGGACCGATAAAGATAACTGCTTTTCGGTTACCAGAAATAACTTTTTCCCTATTTAATTCGTAACTTTCAAACTCCTCAGCAGTGGGATCAAGGTTATTGATCAGCAACTTAACCTTGGTGTTTGCCGGTATTTCGATGGTTTCTGGGAGAAAAAGGTGATTCTGAATTTTTATTTCAATAACAGGTGTAGCGGCTAAGGCATAGTGGCTTACTAGCGCTATACCAAGAAAGGTGATGACGGTTACTGGTAGTTTACATGCCTGTTTAAATATCATTTGTTGAGTCCATTAAACAGAACAGTGAATGTCGTTCCACTAGAAAAGCTGGAAGGTGATATATGGATGCTTCCACCATGTAGTTCCACGATATGGCTTACTATAGTTAATCCTAGGCCACATCCAGGTGTTGCCGCTACATCCTTCTTGTTAAGACGCTGAAACCGTTCGTAGACCTTATGGTAATCAGTAGGGTCAATTCCAATGCCTGAGTCTTCTATTTTGAGATAAACCTTTGGCGTGTCGCCCAATTGGGCGGGCTGGTTGCTAACTGAGACCTTAATGCTTCCATTGTTAGGTGTATATTTATTGGCATTACTCAGTAAGTTTTGTATTAGGGTTTGTAAGCTAAAAAGGTCACCGTTAATAAAGCTTTCTGTGCCGGCAAGTTCCAAAGATTGGTGTTTTTGTTCAAAACTGAGGTGCTGCTCGGCGATAACTTCTTGCGCCAACTGGTATAAGTTTATAGGTGTAAAATTATTTGAAAATTCACTTGGTGTTGAGCGATATAAAGATAGTAGTTGTTCTACCAAATGTTTCATTCTTTCAACACCTGATTGCAGCTGCAAAAAGCTCTCTTCATTTGAAGTTGGGTCATTTTTAAGGTTGTGTAACTGAACTTTTAAGGCGCTGATGGGTGTCCTTAATTCGTGAGCTGCATCAGCGGTAAAGCGTTTCTCTCTTTCAAGTGCTGTTCCCAGTCGTGTTATAAGAGAGTTGATAGAGTAAATAACATGTTCCAACTCTTTTTGAGGATCTGGTAATTCGATAGGGGAGAGATCATGCACCTGTTTGTTTCTTAGTTGGTCAGACAGATCTTTTAAGGGCTTGAGCCCTTGGCTAACAATAAACCATATGAGGAAACCAATGAGAGGTATTCCCAGAAGAATAGGTAATACAGCTTTGATAATAACGTTTTCTGCCAAGCTAAATCGAAGGTCTGTTCTTTCTGCAGTAATTATCCAGCGATCCTGTATCGCATCAAAGTAAACCAATGTTCGCCATCTATAACCATTAAAGTTCGCATATCCAAAACCTGGGTGTAAATCAGTAATAGGTTTATCCTGAACATTGTTAGATGCACCAAGAAGTTCATTGTGACGCCATATCTGGTAGGCCATATCGTCTAAATGGGTCAAACTGTTTTTATGTTTGTTTGGGCGAAGATTAGAGATCAGTTTAGTTGTATCGAGTAGTTGATTATCGAATAGTTTTTCTGCCTCTTTCAGACTGGAATTATAACCTTGAAGTGCCGCTAAAAAGTTAAATAGAGTCAGTGTGGCCAGGATAGCTACAATAAGAAATACCCTGGTGGATCTCATAGAGTATCGACCTTATAGCCAACACCACGTACGGTTTTAATAAAATCAGTCCCCAGTTTTTTTCGAAGGTGGTGAATATGTACTTCAAGTGCATTGCTACAAACTTCTTCTCCCCAGCTGTAGAGCTTGCTTTCCAGTGTTGTTCGCGTAAGCACCTTGCCAGCGTTTTCCATGAGGCTTTTTAACAGCATATATTCTCGTCTAGATAACTCAATATGCTGCTTCTGAAAAGTCGCAGTTTGGGCTGCTGTATCAAGTTCGACATCACCTAGTGAAATCAGGTTGGTTTTAGAAGTGCCAAGCCTACGTTCTAAAACCCTTAACCGGGCTAGCAACTCAGTCATTTCAAACGGCTTGGCAAGATAATCGTCGGCACCACAGTCTAATCCAGCTACCTTGTCACCAGTGCTGTCTCTTGCTGTTAGTAAAATTACCGGCAGAGAATCATTTTTTGCCCTTATTTCCCGTAGCACTTTAAGACCATCTATATCTGGTAGGCCTAGGTCGAGAACCACAATTCCAGGGTCTTCTGTAGCGACAACATGTAAGCAATCTTTACCACTTTCTACATGATTAACAGCGTAGCCTTGTTTCCGCAACGCTATTTTCAAGCCCTGGGCAAGAGGTCTGTCATCTTCTACTATCAGTATCTGCATCGTTTTTTCACTATCTAAACAGATTTTAGTGGGAAAGCTTCTTAGTTACGATGGCTAATGCCTTTGCTATCTCTTTTTGGCGCCCAGCATCTGCTAATGGCCGATTGGGGCGTGCTGGAGCATTCATTGCTTTAATCAGGTAAGTCTTGGCTTCTTGGTAGCGTTTCTCTTGAATAAGATAGTCACCGAAAAAGTAATTACTATCAATACCGTTGGGGTTAATGGATAGCGCCTTAAGAAGCAGTTCTTCTGCTTTTTTATCATTTCCAAAACCAATCGGCCAGCCAGGTACATTAAAATATAGCGTGCCGAGGCTGGTGTAGGCTGATCCTTCCAATGCATTAGGGTCAATGCTTATAGCCTTTTCAAAATCTACCTTAGATGACTTAGCCAAGGACAAAGCACCTAGACCTCCCTTAGCTCCGGCAAAAGTAGATTTGATAATACCACGCCATATCCAGCTAGATGCATCATCAGGATAAGCCGAAACTACGTTGTCCGCATCACTTAGTAGCGCTTCGAATGCTGAAAGTTGAGCCTTTTCTTGTAACTGATAGTTTATTTTAGCCCAGCGGTGTTGAAGTTTGATTACCTCTTCATTTGCACCCCCCAACGCTGACCCCATTGTTAGCATTATGGTAAGGAAGAGGGCTAACCGAGTAGTAATTTTATAATTAATCATAATGGTTCTCTTGAATTTTGTTTGTAATAAAAAATTTATTGTTCGGTAAACTGCCGAATGATAGGGACTTTTTTTGCAAGTGCATTGTGGACCAGACTTGGAAACAGGGCATTTATACGAATAAATAGTTTTTCAGGCCAGCCTAGATAGCGCTGGTGTTTATCTGAAGTTAAGAGAATGATCAGTTCATTGGCTACCCATTCTGCTGAATCTGTTTTGCTGCCCATGGCCTCGTTTAAGGAACTGAGAGCATTGGAATTTAAATTGGTAGATGTTGCACGAGGTGCCAAGTAAAAGACCTTTATATTAGTATCAGCTAGCTCCCTTCTTAACGCTTCGGTGAACCCTCTTAAACCAAATTTACTGGCACAGTAAGTGGTAAACGCAGGGTGTCCAATGCTCCCAAAAGTTGACCCGATATTAACAATGGCTGTATTTTCTTTAAGTTTTAGTAGGGGTATTAACTTATGGCATAACAGCATTGGAGATATAAGATTTGTGGTTAGTATGTCTTGGATGAATTTTTCAGATTGTTTTTCGAAAAATTGAAAATCGATAATGCCTGCCAGATTTATGACTAGGTCAATACCTCCATTACTACTACATTGTTTTACTATGTGTTCTCGTCCTTCTATTGTATTGATGTCTGCTATGATGATTTTATGGTTGCCAAGTAGTTCTTCGGCGAGAGAGTTTAGTGTCTGTTCATTCCTTCCGACCAAAAATAAATTAGCTCCTTGTCGTGTCAGTGCTTTTGCTACAGCACTTCCTATGCCCCCTGATGCACCGGTAATTAATATTTTACTATTGTGGAGTTTCATAGCGGTTTTCCTAAGGAGTTTCTATTTATGCTTTTTGGCATAAGGGTATGCCATGATCATCATTTAGGCCGCGAAAAATATCACCATAAAGCTGATAAAACCTTGTAGCAGAATGAATAATTAATGATTGTTCTTGACTATCCTCTATACGGTTCATAAGGTTTTCAAAAAACTTCAAATGATTCTGATCAAGCGATCCGTGGGAGTAGAGGTAAGAAAACGCATTTTTGGGTAATGACAGCGTGCTTCGGATTTTGTCAGCTGCTTTTTCTGCCATATTCACACTGGTTCCTTCGAGCACTTGTACCATGCCAAAGAATCCTAGTGGATTTATTCGGTTGACCATATCATAGGCGTAGGCAACCATGATTTCAGTGCTGTAATGTGGTGTGCTTGTACGGACCACCTCCTTGTCAAATCCGCAGGCAGCTATATCGTTAAGAATCCATTCCTGATGTCCCAGTTCTTCCTCAATATATTCCGCTACGGCTTCACGTAACCATTCTTTGTCTTCTGGTAGTTTTGAGCCAACAGCCATTAACAGAGGTACGGTATGCTTAACGTGATGATAGGCTTGCTGAAGAAAACCAATATAGTCATCAAGGGTTATGTTTCCAGATAGACTCTTTTCTATAATTGGTGTTGTAAAAAGTGTTTGCCTGGGCGCTTGAGTAGCCTGATTTAGAGTGTCATAAAAAGCCATTAATATACCTAGTCTTATCTATCGGATTCTGGAAAAGAGTTTTATGCAAGGGGTTCTTGTACTTTAGATTGGTACAAGCCCTTGATCTCTGGGCGGTAATGATCATAAATCGCTTGCCGTTTTGGCTTACTATTAGCTGTAAGTAACTCATGTTGTGCATTTAGTGGTGTAGACAAATGGTGCCATTTCAAAATACGTGCATAGTCGGGAAGACCGTTGTTGATTCGATTGATGACAGCTTGTATTTGTTGTTGGTTTATTTGTGGTTGGCGTGTAGAGAGCAGCGCGATGCAAAAAGGTTTTTCATCACCATAAACGACAAAATCTAAAAACAGTGGGTCAGCCAAAAATTCTGACTCCACCCACTCAGGACTAATGTTCCTGCCATAACTTGAGACCAGAAGGTTCTTCTTGCGTCCTACTACATGAAGAAACCCTGATTCATCAAGCGCCCCTAAGTCACCAGTTAAAATCGTTTTTTGTCCCCAACTCTCTGGCTCGTTGACGTAGCCCAACATGGCATTGCCCGATACGATAATTTCACCATCAGAAATGGAAACATTTACATGCGACAAAGGTTTACCAGTACTACCTGCAAGATCGTTATCGGCCGTATTCAAGCTGACAACAGAGGCACATTCAGATAGCCCATAACCTTCATACACCGGGATATTAAACTTGCGGGCTTGTTTTAATAGGGCCGGAGAAACATGACCTCCTCCAACAGCGACAAAGCGTAATGATTTTGGTGGTTGCCAGCCCGATATAGTGGATGTTGTCAGGAGTAATAATAGTTGTGGTGTTAGTATCAGACTATTGGGTTCAACCTGACTAATAATTGACAGCAGTTTGCTCGTGTTGATCGATGAACTACCAGTAAACCCAATTTCTTCGAGGGAAGGTACAACTACTTCACCCCCAGACAACAGTGGTGCATACACGCCAGCAACATTTTCTAGCAATGTACTTAGGGGTAGTAGGCACAGATGACGTGGGCTAGGTAAGTTGACGGTTCTAGACAAAACCTCCGCTTGTTTTAATAGTTGCCGATTGCTGAGACAAACTCCCTTAGGTCTTCCTGTGGACCCTGAGGTATAAGTAATTTTTCCCGTATCGTTAGGTAATTTTGCTTTCTCTCCAGTGTGGGTAAGAATAATTAGTAATAAATCACTTTCTATCTTTATATTTTCTAAGTCGGAAATGCATTCAAGCACACTGGGTAAAGCTAGGTTGTCGGTAATAATGGCATCAACAGATGAACTTTTGATCGCATGTTTAATTTGAGTAATAGAAAAAAAGGTAGGTAACGGCAGCAAGCAAACATTAGAACTTTGGCAAGATAAGTCTGCTATAAGCCAGTCAAGTCCATTGTCTGTATGCAAGGCCAGCGATTGAATGTTGTGGTGCTCAAAAATAGCTGTAAGCTGGTCGCAATGACGGGCTAACCCTTGATAACTAAGAGAATTTTTTGTGTCTTTTGCAACAACACTATCAGTTTTGTAGTGTTTCTTAAGCTGCGAAAGGATATTGGACATTATTGTTATCAGCCCGATTACGAATTAAGTTAGCCAAAATATCTATACGGCCCTTATATAGCGCACATATTCCACGAAGCATTTGGTTATTTTGGATAGTGTGTGTAGCGTCTTCCAACTGTCCTATGACGACCCAGGGTTTAGTTTCGTAATAGCTACCCCAGTCAGCTATGGTTGAGGGTTCAATATGATGGGGAAGCGCTTCAGTAATGGGAGACAGGTGAAATCCCATTTTTCCAATTGTTTTTTGAACGTGGGGTGTAGCTGTAAAGACCAACCATTTAAAGTTGGCTCGGTGCAATACAGCAGCGAGTAAGACAAATAATAATAATGTTGCTCCACGTTGGTGAGATGCCAGATTTCCAATCTCCACAATAGTTGATCGTTGAGTGATTTGTGATGAAAGTTTCGATACCTCAACGTCAATGGAGTGCTTAAGGTACTGTTCAACAAATAATTGTTTGTCACTAGCAGGGCAAATTCCCGTTACCGCACTCAAGCTATTATTACAGCGAAGGCTAAGTAATAAGGGTAAAAAATCTTTTATTTTTGCCCCATAGGAACGGCTAAACTGGCCAGCGATGTATTGTTCGGCCTGCATTCTTGTTT
>Ga0070727_10004891_pt1 | contig 11180 bp, 7 predicted proteins | sample tdAd472_FD_66722 | JGI IMG/M metagenome (GOLD analysis project Ga0070727, IMG submission 66722) | Marine sediment microbial communities from the Atlantic coast under amendment with organic carbon and nitrate - tdAd47.2 | ecosystem: Environmental > Aquatic > Marine > Coastal > Sediment | place... | reverse complement strand
CCTTTCGTTTTCAAAACACTGACGATAGCACCCTGGAGGCACCCACCCTCAGTTCGCCTTCCGATATGCCCCCGATGTCCCCGGGATCATTTCGAAACGCTGCGAATAACCGGCAACGGATTCAGCCGAGCCGAGCATCAGGACGCCGCCGGCCTCCAGGTTGTCGGCGAGACAATCGAAGACCTTCGTTTTCGTCGGCGGGTCGAAGTAGATGAGCACGTTGCGGCAGAGAAGAAGATCCACCTTCTCGTGCGACGCAAACGGCTGCATCAGGTTGTGCGTCTTGAACTGAACCTTCGAGCGAATTTCATTCGATATCTGCCACGTGCCGTTGCCGAGATCCGTGAAGTATTTGTTCCGGTAGCTGTCCGGAAGTCCGCGCTTCACTTCGAAATCCGCGTAAATGCCGGCCTGCGCCTTGTCGAGAATTCGCTGGTTCAGATCGGAAGCGGTAACGGAAATATTCCAACCCGAAAATTGGCTCATTTCCTCTTTGATGAGCATGGACAGCGAGTAAGGCTCCTGGCCACTGGAGCAGGCTGCGCAGTAGATGCGCAGAGATTTCTTTGCCTGATTACGCTCGTACAAAGCCGGAAGCAGCGTATCGCGCAGGTTATCGAACGGCCGCGTATCGCGGAAAAACAGCGTTTCGTTCGTTGTGAATGCCTCGATCACGTCGCGCTTGAGCTTCGCATCACTCTCGCGCTGAAGGCGCTGAACAAGCGCGCCGATATCCGGCATTTCATAATTCTTTGCGAGCGGACCAAGCCGGTTCTCGACAAGATAGTTCTTGTCCGGCGTCAGCGCGTAGCCGGAGTTGTCTTTAAGAAACTTGCAGAGATAGTCGAAATTTTGAGCTTCCATTTTCTTCTTTCCAACGTTTATCTGTTCGCAAACCAAACAGCTTTTCTGACAATCTGGGGAATCGGCATAACGCCGACGCACAAGCCCGCCTGCGCAACCGCACCGGGCATGCCCCAGACAACACTCGATTCCTCATCCTGAGCCAAAACGTTGCCGCCTTTTTCGACGACCAGTTCACAACCCTTCAGTCCGTCGCTACCCATACCGGTCAAAATCACGGCCAGGACATCGGCACCGTATATTTTCACCACGCTCCGCAGCATCGGATCGACGGCGGGGCGGCAGAAATTTTCTTTTTCTTCCTGATTAAGGCTGATGGTCGGAGAAATGCGATTCCCGGTCAGCGTCATATGGTAGTCGCCCGGTGCGATCAGGATACGTCCCGGCTTCAGGGCATCGCCGTCTTCGCCTTCCTTGCATTCCCACTCCGTATCGCGCGACAGGTGTTCCGCCAGCAGCCGCGTAAAAGGTTTCGGCATGTGCTGGGTCACGACGATCGGCAGGTCGATAGATATCGGCAATTGCGCAAAAAACTGCATGAGCGCAACCGGGCCGCCCGTTGAACTGCCGACGGCCAGAATTTTCGGCTTGGCGTTCGTCGGCGAACGGAATCTGTGGCTTGTCGTGATCGTGCCGCCCTGTGCCGGTGCCGCCGACGACGCCGTCTTCGCCGAAGTGCCGGCGGGGCTCGTCCGTGCTCGCGAGCGGGCACGCACGACCGGTGCGCTCAGCGCGATGACTTTTTCGACCAACTCGCGCTCGAAATCCTCGGCATCGAACAGGCTGTCGGATGAGGTCGGCTTCGGCACATAATCGGAAGCGCCAAGCTGTAGGCATTTGAGGCTGATCCCCGCATTTCGAGTGGTCAGCGTCGACGCCATGATGACCACCAGGGTCGGATCGATCTTCAACAGTTCGGGAAGCGCCGTCAGGCCGTCCATGTTCGGCATCTCGACATCAAGGACGACGACGTCGATGTCGCCGCGCCGCGCACGGTCGAGTGCTTTGAGGCCGTCGCTGCAGGTTGCCACCACAGAGATTTCTGGATGCTTTTTGAAAATGCGGCTGATCGCGCCGCGAATGACGAGAGAATCGTCAACAATCATCACTCTGATGGCGCTGTCATCCTTGATCGCTGCCTGTTCGTTAGCTGTCGCAACCATGCGTTCTGATTTCCTTCACTCAGGGTTCACACGAGGTCTCGTCGTCCAGAATTGGGTAACCCGACAACTATCGAATTTGCCTTCCCGGTACGCATAAATGGTGTCACCAACCACGCGTTAACCCAAGTGTGCATCGGTATGTATCTGTTCGGGTAGCTAGGGGAATCCCGTAGAAAACGGGCTTCCGATAGATGGCAAACGCGCAGTGTTGCGCTTAATGAATGTGGGCGGTCAGGCGGCTTCGTGTTCGGACAACTGCATGCAGTAATCCAGGAAGTCGTCGGATCTCATTGGTCTGCTGAAAAGGTATCCCTGGAAGAGCCGACAGCCGCATTCCTGTAAAATCGACAGCTGCGACTCCGTTTCGATCCCTTCTGCGACGACCTCCATTCCGAGACTTTTGCCGAGATTGATGATGTTGTGCACGAGGTCCAGATTCTTCTGGCTTATGAGCATTTCCTGGACGAATTTTTTGTCGATTTTGAGATAATCGAACGGGAATCGCTGCAAATAACTCAGCGACGAATACCCTGTGCCGAAATCGTCCAACGCCAATCGGAAACCGGCGACCTTGAGTCTTGCCAGCACCGCCTGGCAGTGATCCACGTTGTGGACCAAAGAGTTTTCGGTCATCTCGAGACGAATCTGCGGCCGGCTGAAACCGACATCCGTGACTGCCAGTTTCACGCCTTCGACATACTTGTCCTGCAGGAGTTGCGTCGGCGACACGTTAACGGAAATGTCGAGCGTGCGTTCAAGAATCGCGTTGAATATCGCTGCGTCCTTGCATGCCCGTCGCAGAACCCAATGACCAATATCGTTGATGGCGCCGCAATCCTCGGCGACACCGATAAATTCGTCCGGGCCGACTTTGCCCAGAACGGAATTGTCCCAGCGCAGCAACGCTTCGGCGGCGACCACTTTCTCGGTCTTGTCGATACGAACGATAGGCTGGTACTCAATGCGGAACTCTTCTTTTTCAATCGCCATGGCAAGTTGATCGCGAATCGTCGAGCGGCGATCATACTGTTTGCGAATATCTTCTGAAAACCGGCAGAACCCCGCATCGCCCTGCTTCTTCATCACCTGACATGCAAAATCGGCGTTACGGCACAAATCCTCCGCATCGGTCGCATCGTCGGGAAACAGCGCGACGCCGATATGAGGCGTTACGAAAATCTCGCTTTCGGGCAACGTAATCGGCTGGGCGAACGCGCGCAGAATGGTGCCGGCAAACGCCTCCGCCTCCTCGGCGTTGTCGATGGAACCGAGCAGTATATGAAATTCTTCCGGGCCGCACTGGCTCAGTATATCGGCTTCGCGCATGCTGCCCTGCATCCGCCACGCGCACTGAATCAATAACTGCTCGCCGATCTTCGACGGCTGATCCTGCGTGGTCCGGCGGAGATCGCCGAGATAAACGGAAATAACCGCAGCCTGGGATTTACTGTTCTTCTTCTTTTTCAGCATCGCCGCGAATTGACGCAAGGCATAACGGTGTGTCGGCAGATCGGTCAGGTTGTCATAATTTGCGAGGTATTCGAGTGACTGCTCGCGTCGCTTGCGTTCCGTGATATCAACGCCGACCGAGACCATGGCGAGAATATCTCCTGAAGCATCGCATATCGGGAATTTTTCGCTCGAAAGGATCAGCTGCCCGTTCTTTGTTGTAAAAGACTGTTCGACAGTGATGCTTTCTTTGGTGTTCAGGACATGTTCATCGAGCTGGCAGCATTGCTGGGACACCTGCTCGTCCAGAATATCGACCGCACGTTTACCCTTTGCGAACGCCGATGTGACGCCAAGAATCTGCTCACACTTCTCATTGAGCCACAAGAACCGCCCATCCGCATCCTTCAACGCCACATATATATTGCTGCGCTGAAACATCGCGGACAGTAATCCGGCGACATCGTTGTCGTTACTTCGTAAATTGAGAGCGGACGCGATATCGTTTGATACGGGCAATGCTTGGTGGCCCATTTGAGGCTATTCCTAGCTATTCGACGCAACGAGTTTTTTGATATCGAGAAGAACGATGATATCGCCGTTATCCGAATACACACCGCTGGCGACCGCCATCCAGTTCGGTTCCAGCGATGCCGGGTTCGGTTCGATCTCCAACGGATCGACAGTCAGCACATCACCGACACGATCGACCACCAGGCAAAATTGTTCCTGGTCGGAATCGACGACAATGCACATGTGTTTCGCGTCTTCATCTGCCGGCGGCAGCGCCAAACGCACGCGCGTGTTGAGCGTCAGCACAATATGCCCGCGCAGGTTCATTGTCCCGGCGATCTCGGCCGGTGCCAGCGGCACATTTGTGATCGGCTGCGGGCGAAGGACTTCGTGCACCGACAGCGCCGGCACGCCGCAGCGCTGGTTGGCGAGATAAAACGTTACGATCTGGTTGGCCGCGTTTCCGACGCCAACGGCACGTTCGACGCTATCGGGGGTAATCTGGTTCATGCCACTCTCCCATAGATTTCTTCAAGGCATGCGATTGCCTTACTGGCGACGGAATCTTTCTGGAAAAATTCCGTATCCAGAACATCGACGGCGGAACCGGCGATAATCGCGCTGCCCTTGATGCCTTCGGCCCTGGATTCGGATGTAATGTTCAATTCTTCCTGAGCGATATCGACAATGCTTTCGATGGCGAGACCGATCATGCCGCTGTCGTTACCGAACACCAACACCGTCTGTCGGCCGGAGCGCCGGATACCGGCATCCCCGTCGAGCGAGTAAATCGGCAACAATTGGCCCCTGTACTGCGTGACCATGCGGCCTTGCGCCATCTCCAAGTTGTCCATTTTCTGGTCTTCGATACGATTGACCTCTGACAACGGGACTGCTTTGACGCCGGCTTTCTGCACCTTGAACAGCAGAATGCTTTCGGTATTGGATGTCGCCGACGCACTGTCCGCATCATCCTGTAGCGTCGGCACGGCGATTTCGTTCAACGTCGATGCCAACCCGGCTGGATCCAGAATAAGGATTACCCGCCCGTCGCCGAGGATCGTGTTCCCCGAGAAGAAGCGGATGTTCTTGAGATGCCCGGAGAGCGGCTTGACGACGATTTCTTCGGAATCGGAAATCGCCGAAACGATGATCCCGAGGTTCTGATTGCCGTTCTTGCAGACCACGACGAAACCTTCGAAGTCCTGAACGTCGGTCTTTTCCTGCAGGGTCGCATCCGAAATATTCAGCAACGATTCCAGGTGTATCAGCGGCAGAAGCCGGTTGCGGAACCGCAGGACCGGCGAATCGTGGATCATATCGACCTGGTATTGCGAATTCTTCTTCACCCGGACGATTTCCTGCACCGTGATCTGCGGAATGGCGTATTTCTCGGCCTGCACTTCGACGATGAGTGCGGACACGATCGCCAGGGTCAGCGGAATTTTGATCGAAAACCGGCTGCCTTCGCCCTCGACGGACGAGAAGTCCAAATGGCCGCCGATCTGCTCGATGTTGCTGCGCACGACATCCATACCGACACCGCGGCCCGAGACCTTGGTGACCGCCTGCGCGGTCGAGAAACCGGGCTTCATGACGAACTGGTGGATTTGTCCTTCGTCCATCCCGTCGAGTTCCGCCGCCGTCGCCAGTCCGCGCTCAAGAACCTTGTCGCGAATACGCTTGGTGTTCAGGCCGCGGCCATCGTCGATGATTTCGAGAATGATGTGTCCGCCTTCATGGCGTGCACTGAGCGTGATGGTGCCGGTCTCGGACTTGCCCGCCAAGGCACGCTCATCAGGCGTTTCCAGGCCGTGGTCGGCGGAGTTCCGAACCATGTGCGTCAGCGGGTCGGCAATCAGTTCGAGAACCTGACGGTCCAGTTCGGTGTCTTCACCGACCATCACAAGATCGATTTTTTTGCCGAGTTCGTTCGAGAGATCGCGAATAATTCGCGGCAGCTTGCTCCAGGCATTGCCGATCGGCTGCATGCGGGTCTTCATCACCCCTTCCTGCAGCTCCGACGTGACGCGGCTGAGGCGCTGGATCGGTTCATCCAGACCCGGCGCATCGAGATTTCTGACAAGCTGCTGAAGCTGGTTCCGCGTCAGCACCATTTCGCTGACCATGGTCATCAGATCTTCGAGCACATCGACGTTGACGCGAATACTTTGCCCGGCACTGGACTTCGCTTTTTTGGCGCCGGCGGCAGGTGCTTCCTTGGCTTCCGCGGCTTCCGCCTTGGCAGCGGGACCCGCTGCGGGCTCGGCTTCCACCTGTGCGACCGGAGCTTCTTCCTCCTGCGCGACCGGGGGCTGTTCCTCCTGCGCGACCGGGGACTCTTCCACCAACGTCGGCGCGACCGGTTCTGCATCGTTTTTGACGAGTGTCACCGGTTTGCGATTGACGGTGATCACCACGCCGTCATTCCCGGTGTCTTCACCGACCGCGGGGGAGTCCATAAGTTCATCGGCAAGCGCCGCAACTTCCGTATCGACGTCTTCCATGGCGGCATCAACGGTGAGCGCATCGTCTTCGGCGGCATCGTCTGTATCCGCGGACGTATTGTCCACGTCACCAATAGCCTCGAATTCTTCCATAAGTTCCTTGGCAACCGGGAAACCACCCTCGCCAATATTCGGGCCGTCATCCATTTCCTCCGGCGAATCTGTCGAGGCGCCCTCAGATGATTCATTAGGCGCGTCGCTGCTTTCGTCCACGACCGCCGCGTCCTCGCTCGCTTCCTCAGCCGCAGCCGACGCCGCTTCGGCGCTGTCCGAGCTGCCGCCTTCGGCAACCGCGCGCAACTGGCGGATCAAGTCTTCATCGCTGCCCGCCGGCTCTTCGCCGGTTTCACCGATTTCAGTGAGGATCGCGCGGATCTGATCGAGCGCCGCAAGGATCATGCTCACCGCATCCGCCGTCACCGGGACGGTATGATCGCGAAACTGTCCAAGCACGTCTTCACCGGCGTGCGCAACCTGCTCCAGTCGGGGCAAGTTCAGAAATCCGCACGTTCCCTTGATGGTGTGCATTGTTCTGAAAATGTTACCGAGAATCTCGTCGTCGTTCGGTGTATTTTCAAATGCGACAAGCTGCTGATCGAGGACAGCGAGGTTCTCCTCGGTTTCCGCGACAAACTCTAGCAGAAGATCATCCATAATTTATTTGCCCTTGTGCCTGGACGCCAATTGTTTGATCACGACCCGCAATCAAACGCGTCGATCCACTTCACATGACCGCATTAAAGAGCAACAGCGGCGGATTACGAAGGATGCATAGGTATAAGTTTCCAATGCACGCCGAAGCACCGAACCGCTTACCGCAAGCAAGCCAGGAACCACGCGATAATCCATAACATATTGTTATTATTGATTATATTTGTTGATTTCCGGCTTTTTTCAGGCTCTCAACCGTCTTCACCAAAAGGATAGTCCGGTGTTTAAACCTATCCCTATTGCGGAAAATGCGTAGACGGAAATATTGAACGCCAGACCCGAAAGCCGGCGGTTGAAGCGTACCCTTGCAGGAAAAAGGACGACAATTCTCGTACCTGTCGCAAAATGAAACCTGCCGCCAGTTCCGGCGCCGTCACAAAAAAGAAACCCGCCGCCATTTCTGGCGGCGGGTTAGTGGAGCTGCACTCAGGGGAGAGGCTCAGGCAGCACGTAACTGGCCGATAAACGATTTGACTTTCTCTCGCAGGTCGCCCGAATGACCATTCAGCACACCGGCGACGTTCAGAACCTCGCCCGCTGTCTGGCCGGTGCTTCCCGCGGCATTCACCACCGTCCCGATCTTGTGAGACACATCCTTTGTCCCACCTGCGGCTTCCTGAACGTTGCGGGCGATTTCGTTGGTGGCAGCCGATTGTTCTTCAGCAGCCGAAGCCACCGAAGCGACGGTCTCGTTGATTTCCTCGATCTTGACCGAGATACGCTCAATCGCGGCAACGGCTCCCGTTGTCGCTTCCTGCATATTCGCGATCTGACTGGCAATTTCCTGCGTTGCCTTGCCGGTCTGGTTCGCAAGACTCTTGACCTCGCTGGCGACCACCGCGAAGCCCTTGCCGGCTTCACCGGCGCGCGCCGCCTCGATCGTTGCGTTCAGCGCCAGCAGGTTCGTCTGCTCGGCAATGTCCTGGATCAAATTCACGACGTCGCCGATCCGTTCCGCCGCGTCACGCAGACTGCCGACGGATTCGTTGGTCGCCCGCGCCTCCGCAGCGGAATCGCTGGACAGCACCGATGTCCGGGAAATCCGCTCGTTGATTTCGGCAATCGACGCGGACAGCTCTTCCGCGGCCGAGGCAACCGTCTCGACGTTTGCCGTCACCTGATCCGACGCCGCGGAAACGCTGGTCGCCTGACCATTGGTTTCTTCGGCAAGCTGGCTGAGCGTTTGTGCGCTGGCTTCCATCTGCTCCGCCGAGCCCGACAGCGAATTGACGATGTTGTCGACCGACATTTCAAGCTCGTCTGCCAGCGCATTCATCGCGTCGCGCTTAACCTGCTCGTTCTCGACGCGGCGGACTTCATCCGCAGCCGCCTCTTCGGCCTGCTTCGAGACCAGATAATCCCGGAACGCATCGACCGAGCGGGCAATGTCACCCACTTCATCCTTGCGACCGGCGCCGGCCACGACCGTCGACATATCGCCGTTGGCCAGGGAATTCAATGATTCGACAAGCTTCTTCAAAGGGATGGAGACGCTATAGCGTGCGATATAGATGCCAAGTGCCAGCGCAAAGATGATGCCGACAACGGCTACGCCACCCATTATCATCATACCCTGCTTTTCGGATTCGATAATAGAGACCTCCGCCTGCGCGATCATCTCGTTCGTATATTTTATGAATGCGCCGATTTCATGATGAAGCGCTTCTACCGTGGGCTGGCTGCTCTCGACGGAGCGCACGATCGCCTGACCGGCGGCATTAATTTCGACGGCCCCGGCAACGCGCTCGGCGAGGGATATGGTCTTTGCCAACTCTGCCTCATAGACCTCATAGGAATGCCGGATCTTTTCGAGCATGTCTTTTTGCTGCGGCCCCGCGTGCGCAATCGCTTCTTTCAGAGACTCTTTGAATTTCGATTCGTGCGCATGGATTTTCTCGACAGTTTCCAGGGCACGTTCTGGCTTTGCGGCGAGAATGTACTCGTTTCTGTCTATTTCAAGCACCTGGTCCGAGAGTACCGCGCCAATGCTCATTTCATCGGCTGCCACTTTCATTTCATGTGACGTGTGATTGACCTGTTGCAAGACATAGAGCGATGCACCTATGCCAAGGACGTTGGCAACGATCAGCACGGCCATCACCAGGCCGACCTTCGTTGACATTTTTAGATCATCTAATTTCATTTTCTCTCTCGACCGACGGCCCTGTATGTGAACCTGTCTTGCCGCTCCATTTGGTTGAACCGACGACGTTGCCTGCCAGTGAATGAACGTTCTGCCCCTGCACCAGCATCGAAATCTGCAAAGAAATTTCGAAATCCCGCCGCAGCTCATCCAAAATCAAAACACTATAAGAGGCAAATGAGCATAAGGATTAACCCCATTGGACATTGCAACTTTATGGAAGTGCATCAACGAGGCTACACCTGAAACATCGCCGAAACAGCCGGAAAACAACTGCCCGAAAGCGCTGAAATGCCTCCGTATTTTCCGATATGCTCTTCATAACCCACTGATTAACCATATCTTTTTTATGAGTTCGATTCGGTAAATACCTATTCCCCGGTATTATCCTGTTTGGTACATACGTTTCCCATGACGTACCCGCCGAGAGGGATTCGGTTTTACCGCTGCATTCAATCCGGCAAGAAAGATTAGGCAGGAAGGGTTAAATCAATGCACCGATCTTTGAAAATTCTGATCGCGGACAATCATGATCTGTTCCGTGATGCATTGAAGCCGTACCTCGCGCAACTGGGCGAAGGCACTGAAACATTCGAGGCCGGCGATTTTTATCAAGTCGTCGATTTCGCAAAGCAGACCACGGACGTTGATCTTGTGCTCCTTGATCTCCGCATGCCGGGCATGGACGGGATCGAAAGCATCAAGGCGGTGATCCAATTGTTTGAAAACGTGCCGGTCATCGTCGTTTCGGGGTATGTGGATCCGCTCTTTATTTCGGAAACCATCTCTGCGGGCGCCGCCGGATATTTCCCCAAAAGCATGCGTGGTTCTTCGTTACTGAATGCCATCAATCACATTCTCAACGGCGAATCGTTCATTCCGCCGGCCGCGCTGGAAGCCCTCTACACCAAGGCCACCACGAAAAGCGAGAGCCTGGATGCAGACGACGACCATGACGGCGCACCGGCACAGCCATGCAGCCAGTCAAGTTTCGCCGATGCGCGTTCCTTCAATGCCGGCGCGGATAAGCTTAATGACGGTTATGCAAAAGCTTTCAACGCCCTCACCGAGCGCGAAGCAAATATTCTCGAACTCCTCATCGATGGGAATACGAACAAGGAAATTGCGCGCATTCTGAAACTTGAGGAAATCACCATTAAGGTTCATCTGCGCAATACCTACCGGAAAATCGGTGCCGGCAACCGAACGGACGCCGTGCGGATTTCATTCCTGGCCGGGTGGGCGCAAATGCACCCGCAACGCCGGATAGGCACGGACACTTTCCAGGCACCGATCCACGTGGCCGGTGACAAGGAAAGAGTCGAATTGCGCGTCAGCTAATGGATGCCCCTTCGGACAATAGCAGGCACGGCTCCCATATCGGAGCCGTGTTTGTGTTCCGGCATCATTTCGGGACATAGCGCAAAAGGTGCCGGGATTACACCTGATACACAGAGGATTTCGATAACGGCAATGTGCGTAAAGGTATGCCAAATGGATGATCAAAAGAACCAATGCGCATATCCTTTTGCGCCTTTGCCCCGAAACGATAATTCCGTTTTAGTGATCGTGCAGTTGGTGCCCGCTTTTATGGCGGTCGCCTATTCAATCTAGGTAAAAAAACGAGGTGAAGATGTCGACCGCCGCCAACATGGAAGTTTTGATCGTCGATGACTACGCAACAATGCTGCGTATTCTCAGCAATCTTCTCAAACAGATCGGGTTCAAGAAAATCGACCAAGCCAAGGACGGCACCGAAGCGCTCTCCTATCTCCGGCAGAAGTCGTACGACCTGATCATTTCGGATTGGAACATGGAGCCGATGACCGG
>Ga0070727_10004888_pt1 | contig 11189 bp, 10 predicted proteins | sample tdAd472_FD_66722 | JGI IMG/M metagenome (GOLD analysis project Ga0070727, IMG submission 66722) | Marine sediment microbial communities from the Atlantic coast under amendment with organic carbon and nitrate - tdAd47.2 | ecosystem: Environmental > Aquatic > Marine > Coastal > Sediment | place... | reverse complement strand
GCCGATCCGGGCGGTCCCGGTGGTCCGGGAGGTCCGGGCGGGCCCGGGGGCCCCGGAGGGCCTTGCAGTCCGGATGCCGCAACAGCGGCAGCTGCCGTCGTTTCGGGCTCGACAACGGGCTCGTCTACCGGCGGTGCCGCCTCCGCGACGGATTCCTCTGGCTCGGGCTCCTCAGGCACTTCTACTTCTACGGGGGCCGGCTCATCCGGAACCACTGCAACGGTCTCGGCGACTTCGGCCTCTGAGTCGGTATCCAGGGCCACCACTGGTTCCGCGGTCGCAAGCTCCTCGTCCTCTGCGACAACGTCCGCCGCGTCCGTAGCAGGATCCTCGCCGGCGACAACAACGGACCAGTCCGAGCTTACGAAGCCCCTTGTACCATCATCGAGTTCGATTTCGTGCCAACCCGGAACCGTGTTGACGAGCGGGCGCGGCTTGCTCTTGTGAAGCCGGCCAACGACGTCGGCCGCGGGATCCGGCGATTTGCGGACCTTGACATAGGTACCGACCTTATCGACAGGTACAACGGAATCGGCGATCGCCAAAAACGACAGCAACAACAGGATTAGCCCAAGCGCAGTTCTCATGACCATCTCCAGGGAGTGGGTCTAGCGCTATTTGTGCCACAGTTGGCGCCACAAGAATGTGACGCAGGTCCGTACGCTGCAGAAAAGTCCTTTAATGTCGCTAACTTGCGACGTACCTGCAGATGTTGGCGGTTAACCTATTCCCCGACCGCCTGAAACTGGTACATCGCTTCGACGATCGGCGACAACGGCTCGCCGTAACGTCCGAACCAGTTCTGGTAAATGCGCCGGATGCGCGCGGTGCGGAACAGCGACGCCAACGCCCGGTCAGCGGTCAGTCTGAACTCGCCATCGCCCCGCTTGACCATGAACGCATACGGTTCGAACGACAGTGCGCTTTTCGTCAGCGTGTAGTCATTCGCGACATTCGCATTACGGAATACCTGACCGATGAGCACCGCCCGGTCAGACGCAAATCCATCCACCTTGCCCTTGTTGAGCAGTTCCATGCCCTGCTCGCGACCATCAACCGGCGTCAACTTGACGCGAAAATCATTGACCTCCACAAGCCGGCGCAGGACGTCTTCGGTCGTCGTTCCACTCGCCACTGAGATCCGCTTCTTGTCAATATCATCGATCGTAGCGATCGGATTATCCTTTCTCGACAACACGGCACTGCCGGTAATGAACGTCATCAACGTGAAATCGACACGCTCGCGGCGCGATAGTGTGACTGTCGTCGAACCGCACTCAATGTCGACGTCGCCATTCTCGATCGCACTAATACGATCTTCTATGGATACCAGCGGGGTGAATGTGACGTCGAGTTTCTCGAGGCCCAGCTCGAAACGTATGGCGGACGCGATGTGCCGGCATAGATCAATGGAATACCCCACAACCTCGCCACCGTCCTCGGCAAACGACAACGGCGGCGCATCAGGTACATAGCCGATCCGAAATTCGCCGGTCTCGGCGATGCGGGCCAGAGTCGGCGAGTCAGCGACAGCGCTACCCGCGATCATGAACAGGGCCAGGCTGGCGATCCAGGGACGAAGCATCGGCGTACTCCATATTCTTGTTGTGGCCGGTCAGTCTCGCAATTCGATTAGACGATGTCTAGCCGCTCCCGACGAATTACGGACAAAAAGAAAGCGGCCCTGGGGCCGCTTTCGTAGTTTAGAGGACGCTTGGGTAGTTCTGCTTTGTCGCGTATTCAACTCCTTACCCGGTCCGCCGGCCTTGCGGCCTGCATTCCAAATCAGGACCCGATCACGTTCTTGATATCGGGCTACCCGGCGTAACACTCAGGCTTCTTTTCCGAGTTCCACCTTCGCGTTCCTTACGTTCCTTCGTCGAGCTCTCACTCGCCGTTTTCCCATCAGGTTCCGCCTTTTTCGCGTCCACCGCCCCCGACACTGGCCAAGGCTCGGACCTCTTAAGCAGGGCGGTTGTCAACAAGCGAACTTGCTGGCGCGAGGCTTTCGCCTCACGATCGACTCTAGTCCGCTGTTCATCGTTTGCAACTTTTTCGTTTGAAACAATTTGCCGTTAGCCGACCGCCCGCCTGCGAACCGAAAGCTTGCCTATTCAAGTTAAAGTAGATTCGCAAGTGCCGTTCCTGATGCGACCTGCTAATCTGCGCAAATGGAAGCCGTCTACTACACGCTGGTCGCGATCGCCCTGTACCTGTTCTCCGACTGGATACTGGTACGGATCGAGGTACGTGCCGGCAAGCGACTTGAACACCGCTCATTGATCTTCTTCGCTATACTGACGGCGCTCGCTCTGACGAGCTTCTGGCTGATTCGGCTGTATACGGGTAATCCCTGATATCGTTGATGAAACTACTTAGATAGCGTTGCCGGAACCTGGGCCTTCTGGGAGGGAAGAAAATGTCCGAGAACGATAACAATAACGCCGTGGACGATCCAACTGCGGATTCTTCATCGCAGGAACCGATACCTCTGATGCAGCGGGTGCTGGACAACCCGTTCCTGCTGCTGTTTCTCGGTATCGCGGTTCCTGCCGTGTTCTACATCATCTGGGGAATCATCGAGATCACCCAGATTCCGATCGCAGATTAGGGGGGCATATCGATGTCACTGACACCACCGAGTGAACGGATCTGGTGGAAAGAACCTATCGCCAAGATCGAACTCATCTGGATCGTGGTCGCCTTTCTCTGGGGACTCACGATGTTCTTCATGATGATTTACTGGCACGGAGCCGGCGAACAGAACCTCTCCAGCGAAGCCTACAGGATCAAGCCGGAACGATTCGCCGAGCGTACGCAGGCGATGATCGACAAATACACGGTCAGGGAAGAAAACGGCTTGCCGGTCGTAAGACCGCCGCCAGGCAGCGACGTGTACTTGCTCGCGAGGCTCTGGCAATGGTCGCCCATTCTGGAGCTGGAAAAGGACCAGAGCTATCGCTTTCGCATGTCGTCGATGGACTGGCAGCACGGTTTTTCGCTGCAACCGGTCAATATCAACACGCAGGTACATCCGGGCTACGAGATGGTCTTCTCGATGACTCCGAACCTGGCCGGCGAATACGGCGTGATTTGCAATGAATTCTGCGGGATCGGTCACCACACGATGGTCGGCAAGATCTACGTAGTCGAGTAGGGAGGAGATCGTCATGGCTAAAGCAGCAGAATTTCGCACCTGCCCGACGACCGGCCTCAAAGTCGATCGCGCAGCAGAAAAACTCATTAAGGCGAACGCGGTAGTCGCGGTCGTGTTTCTTGCCGTCGGCGGCCTGTTCGGCCTGCTCGTGGCATTGACTCGCTGGCCCGCCGTTCATTTCCTTCCGGCTGACATGTTCTACCTGGCACTGACGGCGCACGGCCTCGACGTGCTACTGGTCTGGATCATCTTCTTCGAGATGGCGGTACTGTATTTCGCGTCGGCCATTTTGTTGAACTCGAGACTCGCGGGACCGCGCTGGGCATGGACCGGGTTCGGGCTGATGCTCGTGGGCGCGATCATCACCAACATCGCCGTCCTGCGTGGTCAGTCCAGCGTCATGTTCACGTCGTACGTGCCAATGCAGGCGGAACCGCCTTTCTATCTCGGTCTCATCCTGTTCGCGGTCGGTGCGCTCATCGGTTGTGGCGTCTTTTTCGCCACGCTGGTGGTCGCGAAAGCCGAAAAGACCTACGAGGGATCGGTCCCGCTGGTGACTTTCGGCGCATTGACGGCAGCGATCATCGCCGTGTTCACGATTGCCTCCGGCGCCATCATCCTGATCCCGACATTCCTGTGGTCGATAGGACTCGTCAGCTACGTCGATCCCCTGGTCTACAAGACCATCTGGTGGGCCATGGGCCACTCGTCGCAGCAAATCAACGTGGCAGCGCATGTCGCGATCTGGTACGCGATAGCCGCGATGGTATTCGGCGCCAAGCCTCTGTCCGAGAAGGTCAGTCGCATGGCGTTCCTGATGTACATCCTGTTCCTGCAACTGGCGAGCGCGCATCACCTGCTCGTGGAACCGGGTTTCAGCGCCGAGTGGAGGATCTTCAATACGAGTTACGCGATGTACCTCGCGGTACTTGGCAGCATGGTTCACGGCCTGACCGTACCGGGCTCCATCGAGGCCGCGCAACGCAGTCGCGGACTGACGAAGGGCCTGTTCGAGTGGCTGCGCAAGGCGCCCTGGGGTAACCCGGCTTTCTCCGGCATGTTCATGTCACTCGTGTTCTTCGGCTTTATCGGCGGCATCTCCGGCGTCGTCATGGGCACCGAGCAGATCAACCTGATCATTCACAATACGCTCTATGTGCCCGGCCACTTCCATGGCACGGTCGTCGCAGGTACCACACTCGCCTTCATGGCGATCACCTACATACTCATACCACTGATATTCCGGCGCGAACTGATGATGAAGAAGATCGCCCAGTGGCAGCCGTATGTATTCGGTATTGGAGTAGCGGGCATCTCGCTGTTCATGATGGGTGCCGGAACACTCGGTGTAGCAAGACGGCACTGGGATATAACCTTTTCTGACGCGACACTGCCGTTCGATTATCCGTCGGCAGCGTTTCTGATGATGGGTCTCAACGGGATGTTCGCCATCATGGCGGCCCTCGGCGGCGCCATGTTCGTCGTCGTCGTGGTCGGCTCCGTGTTCTTCGGCAAGAAGCTCGCAGATGACGAATTGCCTTCCTATCCGGAGGTTCCGCCGGCTGCGGCTGCCGTAAGCGAATACGGCAGTGCCGAGCAAGTGAAGATTCCGGGCACGGCAGTACTCGTGGGCATATTCTTTATCGCCTTTGTGCTCTACTATTTCGTCAATTGGAAGTATCTCTCAGAGATCTGGCCAATGAGCTAGGCACCCGACGGGACCGGCTCACGAGCCGGTCCTGTCACCTTTGAGACCGCGATATGAAGACGGCCGCCACCCTCATACTCATCTATCACACGGCCAAGGTACGCCTTGGCGTGCTGATCATGGCTTGCGCCTTTGCCGGCGTCGCGATGAGCCCGGGCGAAGGCCTCGGCACCGTGCAACTGGTCGTGCTCGGCCTGGCGACATTGCTATCGTCGGCGGCTGCGGGCGCGTTCAACCAGTATTACGAACGCGACGTGGACGCGCACATGCGCCGCACTCGTTTGCGCCCCTTCGTAACCGGGCAGTTCCAGGCCGGCGCGCCGTGGCTGGCTGCGATCGTGCTGACGTTGCTGGTTGCCGTGACCGCAGCAGCGCTGGCGACCAACTGGCTTGCAGCGTTCTACCTCTTCCTGGGCGCGTTCACTTACGGTGTCGTTTACACGGTCTGGCTGAAGCGCACGACCTGGCTAAACATCGTCATCGGCGGGCTGGCGGGCAGCTTCGCCGTCATGGCGGGCGCCGCCGCCATGGGGGCCAGCCTGAGCCCGGCACCGGTAATCCTCGCCATCGTGTTATTTCTCTGGACGCCACCACATTTCTGGGCGCTGGCCTACGCCTGCAAGTCGGACTATGAGGCCGCCAACATTCCGATGCTGCCGGTCATCGTCAGCGACCAGGTGTCAGCGACGGTCATCCTGGCACACGCGGTGGCGCTGGTTGCTCTGTCCATCGTGCCGATGTGGTACGGCATGAGCTGGATTTACCTGGCCGGTGCTGTCGCGGGCGGCGGCTTCTTCCTGTATGCGAGCGCTGCGTTCCTCGCGGCGCCCAGTGTGGGCTTTGCATGGCGGACGTTTGCGGCGTCGATCGTGCAACTCGGCCTGCTACTCACTGCTGCGATACTCGACCGACTGATCCTGGGCTAATGTGCCGCGATATCGCCATCGCGTTATTCGTTCTTTGCGCGTGCCCGACATTCTCGTCCGCAGAGACTGCGGAGGAATACGATCGGGATCAGGCGCTCGCGATCAGCCAGGCCGCGGTCGGCAAGCCGCTGGCCGACCTGACGTTTCGCGATGTTCGCGGCCAATCGTTCGAGATCGCCGCTCTCAAGGGCAAGCCGCTCGTCGTCAGCCTGATCTATACGAGTTGTCATCACGTCTGCCCGATGATCACGCGCAATATCAAGGCGACGACCGAAATTGCGCGCGAGGCGCTCGGCACAGACTCGTTCACGGTAATTACCGTCGGTTTTGACTGGCGGGTCGACACGCCGGATCGCATGCGCATGTACGCATCGGGGCACGGTATCGACGTCGATGGCTGGCATTTCCTGAGCGGTGACCCGGCATCGGTTGCCGCCATTTCCGAAAACGTCGGCTTCCAGTTCTACCCCAGCACGAAAGGCTTCGATCACCTGTCGCAGACGACAATTGTGGATGCGGACGGGATTATATATCGCCAGATCTACGGTCAGGATTTCGATGCCCCTGCCCTCGTGGAACCTCTGAAGGAACTCGTGTTCAACACGCCGCGCAGCGCCGGACTTGTCGAGCATTGGGTCGATAATTTCAAACTTTTCTGTACAGTCTACGATCCCAACAGTGGGCGCTATCGATTCGATTACTCGATCTTCATGACAATCCTGGTTGGAACACTCTGCCTCGGCGCGATCGCTACGTTCATCGTGCACGAATGGCGACACGCGCGGTGAGACCTCACTGATGGCTTTCCTCAAGCGCGTAATGCGCGTCCTGTTTGCGCGGGCTGAATTCGTCTTCGACTTTGCCTTTGGCAGGGCCAACAACCCGCTCGCCTGTCTCGGTGCGCTGGGCTGGTATTTCTTTTGGATCGTCGCCGGCACAGGAATCTACCTGTACATATTCTTCGACACCGGCATAGACAATGCCTATGCGTCGGTGGAGTACATTACGAATGACCAGTGGTATGCCGCCGGCGTCATGCGCAGTCTGCATCGCTACGCTTCGGATGCGCTGGTCGTCGTCGTACTACTGCATATCGTCAGGGAATTCTCGTTCGACCGGCTGCGCGGACGGCGCTTCTTCGCCTGGCTCACGGGGGTGCCTTTGCTGTGGTTCCTCTATGTCTGCGGCATCAGCGGTTACTGGCTGGTCTGGGATCAGCTCGCACAATACATTGCGATCGCCACATCCGAATGGCTCGACACGCTGCCAATGTTCGCCGAACCGATTGCCAATAATTTTCTGAACAGCACAACGCTCGGCAATCGCTTCTTTACGCTAATGGTATTCATACACATCTTCGCGCCGCTTTTTATGCTGCTGCTGATGTGGGTGCACATCCAGCGGCACGCGAGAGCCAAGGTCAATCCGCCGAAATCGCTGGCCATCGGTACAGGCATCACCCTAACCGTGCTATCACTCGTCTTCCCTGCCATCAGCCAGGGCCCGGCCAACCTCGATGTCGTGCCCGCAACCGTTGGCTTTGACTGGTACTACCTTGCCGCCTACCCACTGCTCGACGTCATTCCGGGCGGCCAGCTCTGGCTGATCCTCGCGATCGTGACAGTGTTGCTGGCCGTGTCGCCATGGTTGCCGCCGGCAAAACTTGCGGCAGTGGCAGTCGTCGATCTCGATAACTGCAACGGCTGTGCCCGTTGTTTCGAGGACTGTCCGTTCAGCGCCATCACGATGCAACCACGGACCGACGGCACGAACTACGACCTCGAGGCCGTGGTCAATGACAGTAATTGCATGAGCTGCGGCATCTGTGTCGGTGCGTGTCCGACCGCGACGCCTTTCCGGCGCGCCACAGCCATCGTGCCTGGAATCGAGTTGCCGGACCATTCGATTGCGGGCCTGCGCGAACGGTCTCTCGAGGCCTCGGGCCGTTTCAATGGTGGCCCACGCATGCTCGTGTATGCCTGCGAGAAATGTGGTGATGCCCTGACCAGTGATGAGGAAACGCAGGTGGTGACGATGCCTTGCGTCGCGATGCTGCCACCCTCCTTCGTAGATTTTGCGTTATCGCGCAACCTGGCCGACGGTGTCATGCTCGCGGGCTGTGGCGAGAACGACTGTTACTACCGTCTCGGTGATGAGTGGACGCGGCAGCGCATTGCTGGTGAGCGCGACCCGTATCTGCGCAAGCGCGTGCCGCGGGAGCGGTTGCGGCTGTCCTGGCTGCCGCCGGAGCGCCGGCGTCGCAAAGCCTTGCAGGAGTTTCGCGAGTCTCTGATCGCGCTGGACCAGGAGCGCGATGATGACTAAGGCACTCCGTGTCCTGCTGCAATTGATACTTTATGCCGCCTTCGCCGTCGTCATCGGCTGGTTCTCAATCATGCCGCCGTTCCACTACGGAACCGAACAAATGGCGACCATCAAGCTGTCGCTCAGTCACGCCACGGAGCGCGTTGTGCCCTGCGTGAAACTGACGCCGGAAGAGATTGCGAAACTGGCCCCAAATATGCGCCGCACACTGCAGTGCGAGCGAGCGCGACTGCCACTGACCATCGAAATCGATATCGACGGTGCCAACACCGTGCAACTCGAAGCACAAGCGTCAGGGCTCTGGGGCGACGGCCCCGCGTCGATCTACGAGCGCTTCGACGTGGCGCCCGGCAAACACCGCATCACCGCAAGGCTCAGGGATTCAGCACGTGCGGACGGCTGGGATTACACCTACAGCGAGGACGTCGTGCTGGAGCCGGGACGCTACTTTACGATATCGTTCAGATCCGAGAGCGGAGGCTTTGATTACCGATGAGCCTTATCGAATGGAGAGATGAATTCAGGGTCGGCGTGGTCGAGGTCGATCACGAGCATCGTGAACTGGTCGCAATGATCAATTCACTGCACGATGACATGGGCGCAGGCGCCAGCCGGGACGCCATCATCGACGCACTCGGCGAGATCTTCGCGCACATCTCCGCCCACTTTGCGCTCGAGGAAAAATTCATGCGCGAGTCGCGCTACCTGTCGTACGCGGAGCACAAGGAAGACCACGAGATCCTGCTCGACGACCTCAGGGACATCATGGACCACGTCGAGGATGACGGCAGCTACGATGAGAAGCGCTTGTCCAAAGACCTGTCGTTCTGGTTTTCGGAACATTTCCGCACGCACGACGCCCGCTTGCATCATCACGCGCACAAAGGCGCCTAAAGCCCTATAATCGCCCGCTTCACCAAATACCAAGAACCCTGGGGGGTTACCATGAAGGTCAGTATCACTTGCCTCAGTCTCGTCCTGTTCCTGACCGCCTGTGGCGGCGGCAGCACGGCAGACAGCGCCGACGAGAACGGCACCTCGTATGCCGACATCGTCGCGAAAAGCGACCATTTCGACGGCTATTTCGATGTCTACCGCGACAAGGAGTCGGGCGAACTGTACCTCGGCATCGAGCCCGGGCAGATCGACCAGGAATTCATCTACGTCGTATTCACGAAAGATGGGGCCGTGGAAGCGGGCCATGCTCGCGGCGTGTTCCGAGAGAATGCAGTCGTCTCGGTTCGACGCCACTTCAATCGCATCGAACTGATCAAGGAAAACACGAGTTTCTACTTCGATGCCGACAGCCCACTGGCGCGCGCCGAGGATGCCAATATCAGCCACGCCGTGCTCGCGGTTCAGGAGATCGTCGCCGAGGACGAAGCAAGCGGAAAATTGCTAATCAAGGCCGACGACATCTTCATGAGCGAAGACCTGAACCCGGTCAAGCCCGTCCCGGATCCGGAACAGGACCCAAACACCGTATTTTCGCTCGGGAGCCTGAGCGAAAGCAGGAACAAGGTATTTGACGTACGGGCGTACCCGGACAACACCAACATCTTCGTCGAATACGTGTTCGAAAACCCGTCGCCTGTCGTGCAAGCGAAGGAAGACGTCACGGACAGCCGCTTCGTCAGTATTCGCCTGCAGCATAGTTTCGTAAAAATGCCGGAGGGCGAATACACGCCCCGTTTAGACGATCCACGCGTCGGCTACTTCACGGACCGCGTTACGGATTTGACATCACAGAGCCATACGCCTTTTCGGGATCTCGTCAACCGCTGGAATCTCGTCAAGAAAGACCCCGAATCCGAGCTGTCAGACCCGATCGAGCCAATAGTCTGGTGGATCGAGAATACGACACCGCTCGAGTTCCGTGACACGATCCGCGACGCGGCACTGACCTGGAACCAGTCGTTCGAGAAGGCGGGGTTCAGCAATGCCGTGCAGGTCAAGGTGCAGCCGGACGACGCCGACTGGGATGCCGGCGACATCCGCTACAACGTCCTGCGCTGGACGTCGTCACCACAGCCGCCGTGGGGCGGGTACGGGCCGAGCTTCACGAATCCGCGCACGGGCCAGATTATCGGCGCGGACATCATGCTCGAGTACTCGTTCGTCGGTCGCCACACACGGGCGCTAAAACTGATGGAGACCATTCAGAACGGCGGATTACCGCCGACGCAGAATATCGATGGCGTGTACTGCTCGCTGGGCCACAGCCTCCATCTCAACACGCTGTTTGCACGGCAAGCGGCTGCGGCCATTGGCCCAGACCCTGAGCTCGAAAAGCAGATCATCCATGACGCGATGCACTACCTGATCCTGCACGAGATCGGCCATACGATCGGCCTGAATCACAACATGCGCGCGACGCAAATGCTGTCTCCGGACGAAGCCTTCGACGCTGCCGCAGTTGAAACGCGAGGACTGGCAGGGTCCGTCATGGACTACCCGACCGTCAACTTCGCGCCGCCAGGACGCGAACAAACCTGGTTCTATACGTCGCGTCCGGGGCCGTATGACGACTGGGCGATCGAGTTCGGCTACTCGCCCGATGTCGATGATGAGGCGACGCGCAATGCACTCCTCGCCCGCTCAACGGAGCCCGATCTCGCATTCGGCAACGACGCAGACGACATGCGCGCGCCCGGCAAGGCTATCGACCCGCGCGTTAATATCTATGACATGAGCAGCGACGCCATTGCGTACGCCATCGAGCGCTTCGCGCTCGTCGACAAGGTGCTCGCAGACATGCGCAGCCGGTTTGGTACCGAGGGCGAGTCCTTCCAGGAATTGCACGATGGCTATCTCGGACTCGCTGTGAATTTTCAGTGGGCCGCCAACGTTACGTCTCGCTATATCGGCGGCGTCATGGTGAATCGTGCGATGGTTGGGCAAACCGGAGCGACCACACCATTCGTGGCCGTGAGTCTCGATGAACAGGAACGCGCCATGAACGTACTGAGCGATCATGTTTTCGCACCGGACGCCTTCCGCGCGACCGACGACCTGTACAATCACTTGCGCCAGCAGCGCCGGGGCTATGATTTCTACGAAGTCACCGAGGATC
>Ga0070727_10004886_pt1 | contig 11193 bp, 7 predicted proteins | sample tdAd472_FD_66722 | JGI IMG/M metagenome (GOLD analysis project Ga0070727, IMG submission 66722) | Marine sediment microbial communities from the Atlantic coast under amendment with organic carbon and nitrate - tdAd47.2 | ecosystem: Environmental > Aquatic > Marine > Coastal > Sediment | place... | reverse complement strand
GTCGGATAGGCCAGAACGACGTTCGGTTCTGCGTCGAAGGCATCGAGAATGCCTCTCCAGATTCGGTCGGCTCGACCCCGCCTGGTCCTGGTCTCAACAAGATATCGGGCCGTAAGCATGACCCCGCTGTCTCGTACAGACACATAGACCGTTGGTGTCAAGGTGCCGACCCTGATGGAGTACTTGTGGGCGGTCTCTCTGATTCGGGTGCCCGCCGCGGATTCCACGTCTGGAGCGGCATCGGATAGCACTTCTCGAACGAGTTCCTCCGCTCGCTTCCAGTCAGATTCGAAAGTCACCAGTACCGGAAGTTCGTCCCAAATGAAGGCGAATCCCTCGGTGTAGTTGTGAACCGGCTGGTTGAAGACCACGCCGTTGGGAACGTGAACGAGTCTTCCTGTCGACTGCTCGGCGTCGACCCAACCACCGACCTCCATGAGTGAGAACCGAAAGAGCCGCACATCGACCACATCACCCTTGAGGCCAGTGACCTCTATCCGGTCCCCGACCTGGAATGGGCGACGAGTGAGGATGAACGCCCATCCGGCCATATTCTTGAGGACATCTGCGAGAGCGATGGCGATACCGGCAGAGACAAGGCCCAGGTATGTGGGCAGATTCTGGAAGGCATCGATCCAAATGAACGCCAAAGTGACCAGAAAGATCAGGGTCGTGGAGTAGTTGACAACCTTGCGAGCTCTGTACTTCGACTCGGCATCGCCAACGCTAGAGGCATCAATGATCCGCAGGATCAAGACGCGGCCGAAGAGGATCACGACGATGGCGATCGCCGTGTACAGCACGGAGTCCAGAGTTTTCTCGGATGCTCCGATGGTTTCGCTCAGCCAGTCCACGAGTTGATTATCGGACGCTGCCCGTGTCTGTTGGCGGATATCCCTTCATAGGTCGACAAGCCCATATCCGGTTGGGGCTCTCGCGGGGATAATGCTCGGGAGGGGCCGCGCTGGGAGTGCGTGACATGAGGAGTTAGGCAATGAGGAAGGCGTTGGTCTTCGTTGCGGCTTTTGCCCTGGTTTTGGTTGCCGGAGCAGCCGTAGCCTTTATGGCCACACCTGGTGACGACGTTGCTAGCGAGGCCGTCGAAAAGCCCACAACAACCACATCCGTTGAGGAGAAGGAACACCCTCCCACAACCGAGAAAGTGAAAGAGGAACCCGTCAGGGAGCCTCCTGCGGAAGAACCCAAAGAGGAACCGAAGGAAGAGCCGAAAGACGAACCCAAAGAAGAGGCGAAGGACACCACCCCGCCCGAAATCGTCATCACCTTCCCAGAGAATGGCCAGCATTTCGAGCGTCGTGAGGTTGCCTTCGAAGGCAAGACCGAACCAGGCGCACGTGTGTTTGCCGGTGATTACGAAGCTGATGTAGACGTCGAAGGCAAATGGCGAATCGTTCTGGTTCTCACCCACGACGGAGGCAACCACGCCACTTTCAAGGCCATTGATGAGGCCGGAAACAAGGCCACTGCATCGGTGAAGGCGTTTTATGACGCGCCCGACAAGCCCAAGGAGAAGGACGAAACCGACGACAAGGAAGAGCCCAAGTCCTACGAATTCTCGGCGAACCAGAAGTACGGGTCGTGTGCAGAAGAAACTCCATACGACAAGTGGTACGGCAAGGGCGAGCCAGGCACCGGCATCTGGATCGGATCCGAGTACGGCTCAGCGAACACCGAAATCGGTGAAAGCGGTGAGTGGTATCTGAAGGTCAATTTCCCCGAAGCGCCCTGCGGCGAAACGTTCGAAGTCGTCCTCGAGACCGACGAAGGACACCGCAAGGTCTATTCATTCACCCGAATCTGTGAAGAGAAGGGCGACGCTGGTCACGACGACAGCAAGTAAGGCCGCTCCTACCCATTGGAGCAGAAAGGGCGGTCCCTCAGGGGACCGCCCTTTCATATTGCCTGCGAGCGCTCGCGGTTAGTCCTCGGCGACATGCCGAGGGGGCAAGCCCATCCGCTCGTTGAGCGCTTCTTCTCTGTCGCGGACGATTCGATTGGCGATGGTGTGTGCAGCATGAGTGAGCCACATCGCCGTGTGAGACCCGTCTGAGTAGTCGGCTTCGCCGAAGGCATCCACACGATCCTGCTCGAGGAGACGTGCAGCCTGATCGAACTCGCCTTGTGAACCGGGACGATAGACAGCGTATGTCCTGCCTCCGTTGGCTTCAACCACCGAGAACACGGGAACGTCGGACGGGCCATCGGCGACATAGATCATGTTCTGGAATGGAACCCTGCGGTCCTCTCGGGCGATCTTCGCATTCACATCGATACTCGGGTTCTTGTTGGTTCCTTTGTTGACCTCGAAGAGGGCTCGGGTCTTCGATGTGTTGTCAATGGTGTAGATCAGTTGTCGAATCTCGCCATCCGGAGCAAAAAGCTGTCCTTGGTGAAGGGGATAGTCAGGCGGAGCCACCACCTCGGTGAATTCGCATGCCCAAACGTGTTCGACAAGAGGAGCGATCGCGGAACCGAGGATCATCTGGCGCAAGCCGGTCGAGACGACGTAATGCTCGACCTGAATCTGGTGTTCGGCGAAATTGGGCGTGGAATCGATGTCCTTTCGGACCCTCTCCAGGTATTCGGGCATTCCTGTGTAGAAGTCGATTTCAGCACCGAGCTCCTTCAACAGCTCGTTCCCGAGTCCGGGCATCCGACCCTCGCGCACGTATGTCAGTATGTGATTGAGGTAGAGGTGATCTCGCTGGATGAGCTTTGCGCCTTGGTTGCGGTAGAAAGCCTCCAGGCCATCTACTTCTTTCCAGAACTCGGTTTCGTCGATTCCGTAGTGGCGAAAGAGAGGGCCCTGCATATTTCCTGGGATCAGGGTCTTGTCGAAGTCCCAGATCATCGCAATGACATTTTGGGGGAAGAGCTGTCTGTTCATGGCAGACCTATCAGGCTATCCGAGATTACGTGGACCTCAATGGGAGATCGTCCGTTCGAATCGAAGGCGAGCTGACTTCCAAGCGCGGCGGTGACCGCAACCTCGCCTTGAATGGCTGCGGATCAGCTGGGAAGGAACGACAGACGCACGGTGCGATTCGGATTGTCGACATTCGTATCGACAATCACTACAGATTGCCAGGTGCCAAGCATCATTCTTCCGCCGTCGACCGGAATGGTGACCGACGGCGAAATGAAGGCTGGAAGCACATGGTCGCGTCCGTGACCGGGGGTTCCATGCTCATGGCGCCATCGGGTCGGTTCGGCAGGAAGGAGCCGGTCGACTGCGTCCAGAACGTCGTGGTCGCTACCGGCACCCGTCTCGAAAATGGCGACTCCGGCCGTTGCGTGTGGAACGAACACCGAAACGAGCCCGTCACCTTCCGCGCTACAAAACCGTGCCACTTCGGCAGTGATATCCGTCGTGGTGGACCGGTTCCCAGTGGTCAATTGGAGTAGCTTCGATCGCACGGTGGGAAGGGTAACTCGCTGTTCGATGACAAAAATGAGCTGGTCTAGGATTTCCCCGTGAGCAGTCAGCCGAAGGTGATCGATCGCGTCCCCGTGATTCGGATGTTCCGCACCTACAAGCGTTCGTATGTGAGATTCGACGTGGTGGCAGGGTTGGTGCTCGCCACGATGCTGATTCCCCAAGGAATGGCCTACGCAGAACTGACCGGCCTGCCGGCCGTGACCGGCATCTATACAACGATCGCTGCCTTGGTCGCCTATTCGTTCTTTGGTCCAAATCGTCAGTTGGTCCTGGGTCCTGACTCTTCGCTCGCTCCGGTGATCGCAGCCGTGATCCTGCCGCTGGCAGCCGGTGACGCGGGTTCGGCCGTGGTTCTCGCTTCGGCGCTGAGTGTCATCTCCGGAGTCGTGTGTATCGCGGCCGGCTTTCTAAGGCTCGGTGTGATCACCGAACTCCTATCGAAGCCCATTCGCATTGGGTACCTCAATGGGATCGCAGTGATCGTGCTGATCTCCCAGTTGCCAAAGGCGCTGGGATTCTCGGTTGAGGCCGACAGCAGCATCTCGACGGTTGTTGAGGTCTTTCGGTCCATCGCGAATGGCGAAACAGTCGGGGCTGCGCTGGCGTTGTCCGCTGGCAGCGTTTTGATCATCGTGGGCCTGAGGAGGGTCAGCCGAACGATTCCCGGCGTCGTGGTGGCGGCGATCGCCTCGATTCTGGCGGTGGCTATCTTCGATCTCGTTGACAAGGGAGTCCAGATCGTTGGTGATATCCCCTCAGGGCTTCCACCTCTAACGATCCCCGGATTCGACATCGACCTGCTGTCAACCCTTCTGGTCGGTGCCTTTGCAGTGGCTCTGGTCTCTTTCGCTGACACCGGTGCGCTTTCCACCGCCACCGCTTTGAAGTCGGGAACCAGGGTCGATCCGAACAGTGAAATCAAGGCTCTTGGATCAGCGAACTTGCTTTCTGGTGTGTTTCAAGGATTCCCAACCAGTGCAAGTTCATCACGAACGGCTGTCGCCATGGCGGTCGGGTCGAAGACTCAGATGACAGGGATCATCGCTGCGATCGGCGTCATCCTGATAATGGTTTTGGCTCCGGGAGTGATCTCCGAAATGCCTGCACCAACCTTGGCTGCAATCGTCATCACAGCCTCGTTCGCCCTTTTCGACTGGCCGGGAACCCAGTGGCTATTCAGTGCTCGACGATCCGAATTCCTGATGTCCTTGGGAGCCTTTCTTGGCGTCGTCCTCGTCGGGGTCCTCGAGGGAATCGGCATAGCGATCGCGCTGTCGTTGGCAAACTTCGTACGTAAGGCCTGGTGGCCTCACAGCACAGAGTTGGGGAAGGTGGAGGGAACCCCGGGCTATCACGACATCGAACGCCATCCCGACGCCAAGGTGATCTCTGGTCTCCTGATGGTGCGATTCGACGCACCACTCTTCTTCGCCAACGCTCCAACGTTCGGGCGTCGGCTCCAAGAGATGCTGCGCACGACGAATCGTGACATTGACTCTGTTCTCGTGGTCGGTAACGCCATTACTGACATCGACACGACGGGTGCAGAGATTCTCGGAGATGTCTTGGATGACCTTGATGGCAAGGGAGTCGCCTTTGCGTTCGCCGGTCTAAAAGGTGTGGTCAAGGACCGTCTCCGTTCATATGGGCTCTATGAGCGAATAGGGGACGAGAACTTCTATCCCAACACGATCTCTGCTGTCGAGGCTCGGGGTGGAATCGTCGAGCGACAGAGCGATCAAGACTGATCACAGCCGGAGGCCCGCTTCGCAGCACCCCGCTAGCCTCGATAACCGATCGCCCGCACACGAGAGGTTCCCGCGAAGATGACGCTGCTCGACGCTCCGACAGCACAAAGCCTGCTGGCAAACATGACATTCCGTTGCATCGGCCCACCCCGCGGTGGCCGATCGGTTGCCGTCGCAGGCGACCCGGATAATCCGGCCGTGTTCTACTTCGGCGCTGTCGCTGGCGGGGTATGGAAGACAGAGGATGCCGGCACGACATGGAGGAACGTAAGTGATGCCTTCTTCAAGACCTCATCGGTAGGCGCGCTCGCCGTTTCCGAGCGCGATCCAAATGTTATCTACGCCGGGATGGGTGAGAGCACCATCCGTCTCGATGTCTCACATGGCGACGGGATCTACCGGTCGGGGGACGGGGGTCAAACATGGACTCACCGCGGTCTGAGCGACACCCGCCATATTGGCGAGATCCGCATCGACCCGAAGAACCCCGATCGTGTCTTCGTTGCGGCACTGGGTCATGCCTTCGGGAACAACGAGGAACGTGGGCTGTTCCGATCTGTCGATGGTGGGAAGAACTGGGACAAGGTCCTATATGTCAGTGACCAGGCGGGCGCCGTGGATGTCACATTTGATCCTCAGAGCCCAGAGACGGTCTACGCAACGATGTGGCAGACCCATAGGAACTTCTGGGAGCTCAGTAGCGGCGGCCCCGATAGCGGAATCTGGAAATCCGGAGACGGGGGAGATACCTGGCAGGAGATAACCCGCAACCCAGGTTTGCCGCAGACCGCGATCATCGGAAAGGTGGGAGTGGCCGCCTCACCGGTGAAAGCAGGCAGGGTATGGGCGCTTGTTGAAGCTTCTGAGAGTCCTGGGCTCTACAGGTCAGACGACTTTGGTGAGACCTGGGACCTTCTCAATGAGGAGACGAAACTCCGATATCGACCGTGGTACTACATGCACGTTTTCGCCGATTCCCAGGATCCAGAGACCGTCTACGTCAACAACCTCGGCATGTGGCGTTCCTCTGACGGCGGAAGATCCTTTGACCGCATTGGCACCCCACACGGCGACAACCACGACCTATGGATCGATCCGAAGGACAACCAGCGGATGATTCAGAGCAACGATGGCGGGGCCAACGTCTCATTCAATGGTGGCGAATCCTGGAGCACCATCTACAACCAGCTCACGGCGCAGTTCTACACGGTCACCACTGATACTCGCGAGCCCTACTACTACGTGTACGGGACTCAGCAGGACAACTCAAGTCTTGCCGTTCCAAGCGGGGCCAACGACGGGGCGATCGTCTGGGGAGATAGCTATGCAGCCGGATCGGGCGAAAGCGGGTTTATGGCCGTGCACCCTGACAACCCTGACATCGTGTTCGTCGGTGCGGTCGGTAGTTCGCCAGGGGGAGGCGGATCACTCCAGCGTTACGACCACAAGACGGGGCAGATTCATTTGGTCAACGTCTGGCCGGAGCATCATGGAGGCATCGGAGCGGGTGAACTGACCCACCGCTTCCCGTGGACATATCCGATCTTGTTCTCCCCGCACGATTCAGGTGTTCTCTACACCGCAGGGAACGTTGTGTTTCGAAGCACCGATGAGGGGCATAGTTGGGAACAGATCAGCCCGGATCTGAGCAAGAACGATCCCGACAAGCTCGCTGCATCCGGTGGTCCGATCACCAAGGATACGAGTGGAGCAGAGCATTACTGCACGGTCGCGACACTTCGGGAATGTTCGTTGGAGCCAGGGGTGCTTTGGGCGGGATCTGATGACGGCCTTGTCCACGTGACTCGTGATAACGGCGCCAACTGGGAGGATGTCACACCACCGGACCTGCCGGAATGGAGCTTCATTCGCACGGTCGAGCCCTCGCCCCATGCCGCCGGAACCGTCTACGTCGCGGCTACGCGGTACAAGCTCGATGACAACACGCCGTACCTATACAAGACAGGGGATTACGGAAAGACATGGTCGTCGATCGCCGGAGAAGATGAATCGGGCCTCGATAGCGACGACTTCCTCAGGGTGGTGAGGGCGGACCCGAACAAAGAAGGTCTTCTCTATGTCGGTACGGAGACGGGCCTGATGGTTTCGACGGATGATGGGGCAAGCTGGAAGAGATGGCTCTCCAATCTTCCGGTCACGCCGATCTATGACTTGACGGTGAAGGGAACCGACCTTGTCCTTGCCACCCACGGCCGCGGGTTTTGGATCATGGACGATGTGACCCCGCTTCATCAGTTGATGGATGTGAATGAGGACGAGGGGCTCCGCCTGTTCCAGCCCAGGCAGACCTGGCGGATTCTTCCCAATCTGTTCGCTGCGTGGATCACAGATGAGGGAAAGGACTATTGGGTCTCGTTGGGTAAGGCTGCAACCTTCCACGCGGAGAAGGACGAGACCGGTCAAGTGGTCCGCACTTTCATCGATGCCGGTGAGAGCGCCCCTGTCGGCGCGGTTGTCTATTACACGCTGGGCGACGATGTGCTGGACGACGACGGGGCCACCATCGAGTTGGAGTTCTTGGATGCCCACGAACAACTCATACGTTCGGTTCGACCCAGGCCGGCCGGCTACGACGATCTCAGCGATGAGGAGAAGGAATTTGAACCTGGTCCTTGGATACCGGTCAAGAAGGGAGTTTGCCGCTTCCTCTGGGATCTTCGATATGAATGTTCAACCAGACTGCTGGGCAACAAGATGGCCGGCGAAGCCAACCAAGGCCCCCTCGTGATCCCAGGTGAATACCAAACACGTCTGACCGTCACAAGGTCTTCAGGAGAGACTGAGGTTCTCAGTCAGAGCTTTGAAGTCGTCAACGATCCCCGGACTGACATCTCAACTGGTGACCTGGAGTCGCAGTTGAAGGCTCTTCTCGACATACGTGACAAGATCTCCGAGACCCACGAGGCCATCGCGTCGCTCAGAGCAGTTCGGTCACAAGTCGAGAACTGGGAATCGAGGTCTCCCAAGGGCAGCGATGTCGTCGCCATGGCCAATTCCATGATTGACAAGCTGAACGCAGTCGAGCACGAACTGATCGTTCCTGGCGACCACAAAGACACCTTCGGGCTGGACGTGCGGTCTCGATTGCATGAGAAACTTGCGTCGGTGATCAGCGTCATCGCCAGTGCAGACGCCAAGCCGACCAAGCAATCACTCGAAGTTGCAGCGATGTATTCGGCCGAAATCGACGAGCAACTGGCTCTGTTCCAGAATGTCCTCGACGTCGACGTACCGGAATTCAATGCACTGATCAAGGACACGGACCTTCCTGCAATTGACCTGGGCGCCTGAGTCCTTCGCTGTCTATCGAAGTCAAAGACGGGTGATCTGAGGAGTGGAACCCTGGGTCATCGCGTTGACATTGGTTGCCGTAGTCGTATCTTTCACGATCTCGGCGTCAGCTGGTCTGGGCGGGTCGCTGATCCTCGTACCCACGTTGGCTCTCGTCTTGGGTACGAAGGAAGGCGTGGCACTGGCTGCGCTTCTCCTTGCCTTGAACAATGTTGTCAAGGTGATCGCCTATCGGAGGACCCTGCCTTTCAAAAAGGCCTTCTTGGTGATCATCCTGGTTGCACTTGGCGCTGTGCTGGGCGCTCGGCTCCTGGTCGCCGCACCCGAGGAAATCGTGACTGTCGCCGTCATTGTCAGTTTCGCCGTTGCCCTGATTGCAGAACGGATGGATCTCTCCCGCCTCAGAACAGCCGGTGGGCCGGTATTGGCGTTTGGTGCCGGAGCGACATCTGGTTTTTCTGGGACATCAGGCCCCCTGAAGGGTATGGCCATCAGGCAACTGGATCTCGATCGAGCCCATTTCGTTGGTGCCGCCTCGCTGGCATCGCTTGCGGGTGACACGGCAAAGACTGCGGTATTCGCTGAAGCCCAACTGTTGGGCTCTTCGAGTGTTTTGGTTGCGTTGCTGGCAGCTCCGCTAATGGTTCTCAGCACCTTTGCCGGTCGGAGAATCAACCACACGATTGGTGAGCGGGGATACACGGTCCTTTTCTGGGCCGTGATGACCGGGTACACACTTCGCCTGGTGATCGGCCTCGTGAGTTGACCGAGCCTCAGCCCTCTTGACTACGGGACCGATTCAGGAAGGGGCGATGCATGCGAAGATCCAGAACATGGAAGAGGCGAAGATGAGCCACAAGATGTTTGAGCGGTCTTCAGGCGTGCTTCTCCATGTGACGAGCCTCCCATCGCGTTTTGGCGTAGGGGACCTGGGATCGTCAGCAGTCGAGTGGATCGATTGGCTGTCGACGGCCGGCGTCAAGTATTGGCAGGTTCTCCCCCTGGGACCGACAGGCTACGGCGACTCCCCCTACTCCTCACTCTCGTCATTCGCTGGGAACACGACGATGGTGGCGCCGGAGAGCCTCGCAAGCGATGGACTGCTGAGTTCCTCCGAATTGATGTCCGTGGGAAATGAGGAGTCCGTCGAATTCGACACCGTGAAACGAGCCAAGGATGCCTGGCTGCGACTTGCCCACAGTCGCCTAGAGGGGGGCCTTCGCGCGGAATTCGAGATCTATCGAGAAGTGGAGTCAGACTGGCTGGCGCCATACGCCCTCTTCATGGCTTTGAAGGAGGCCCATGGTGGTCAAAGCTGGAGTACCTGGCCACGTGACCTGCGCCATCGACAGTCCGATGCAATCGCCGCTGCGCGCACCGCGCTCGCTGATGAGATCGAGGTGGTCGAGTTCAGCCAGTTCGCCTTCTATCGGCAGTTGAACCGTCTGCGCGAACACGCCAAGGCAAGAGGCGTTGAGATCATCGGTGACGTACCTCTATACGTGGCGCCCGACTGTGTCGATGCCTGGGTAGACCCGCAACTGTTCTCATTGGACGATGAGACCGGGGAGCCGACGCTGGTCGCCGGCGTGCCGCCTGACATGTTTTCCAAGGTTGGCCAACATTGGGGAAACCCGCTCTATCAGTGGGAGGCACACGCCGAGGATGGCTACCGCTGGTGGTTTGATCGTCTCGAGGGGTTCTTTCGGCAGGCTGACGTGATCAGGATCGACCATTTCACTGGATTGGTTCGCTATTACGAGATTCAGGGGAGTGCCACAGATGCATCCGACGGGGTTTGGCGCGACGGCCCTGGCCTGCCCTTCTTTGATGAAATGAATCGGCGTATGGGTGAGATGCCGATCATCCTCGAGGATCTTGGCCCGATCCCGGAGATCGTCGAGGGGGTTCGCAGAAGGGTCGGCTATCCAGGGATGGCGATCGTCCAGGAGGGTTTCGCCGGAGACAAGGGCTCTTTGCCTTCCAACCTCCGTGGCGATCGTGTCGCATATACGGGAACCCACGACAACGACACAGCCCTGGGCCGATTCCTCGGTGAGACCGACGAATATCGCGAAGCCGCCCTAGCTGTGACGGGAGGCTCCGCCGAGACGTATTCATGGGATCTGTTGAGAGAGTTGTGGGCCTCACAAGCCCTGATCACGATCGTCCCGATGCAGGATCTGCTCGGTTTGGGAACCGAAGCCCGAATGAACTACCCGGGTACGGCGGAGGGCAACTGGCGCTGGCGGATGACGGATGGGGCAGCCACACCTGAACTGGCTGAACGGATAGGAATGCTCAACGGATCGCATGGGCGTCTCGGCGGCTAGTCGTATTGACGATGCCCCTATCATCACCGGTTCCACCTGAGCGCAGGGGCCAGATCCGGCCCCTTTCCATATGAGGTCCCTCTCCTGAATCCCACCGAAACTCGTACAGCCCTGAGCTGGCTCGCCGCAAACCATCGGTGGACGTGGACTCCCTCGGCCAGAGAGTTGCTCATGTCGTTGCCGCGAGGGTCAATGTCGGTTCATCCCTCGCTGACCATCGCCGAGATGCGACGTGATGAGCTCGAAACACTCGCAGCCGACGTTGGCTTCGTGACCTCGCTCGAGACCGAACTCGGCGACCTGGACCGTTTGGTGGCCACGGCCCAGGAGCCGAGAATTG
>Ga0070727_10004885_pt1 | contig 11194 bp, 4 predicted proteins | sample tdAd472_FD_66722 | JGI IMG/M metagenome (GOLD analysis project Ga0070727, IMG submission 66722) | Marine sediment microbial communities from the Atlantic coast under amendment with organic carbon and nitrate - tdAd47.2 | ecosystem: Environmental > Aquatic > Marine > Coastal > Sediment | place... | reverse complement strand
GAAATTTGTAATTGTGCTCACTGTAATAGGCTAAGCCGCCAGACCAGGTGCCGACCCATACGCCTTCTTTTTGATCAACGTGCAAGTCAAAGACACTGATATGGGGGAGTCCATTTAACAAGTGGTTTTGGCTGATATTGTGAATCTCATCTCCATCTAGAATCGAAATTCCTTCTGCCGAACCTATCCAAATCTCAGTATTCTTTCTTTTAACAATATCACGAATTCGATTACTGGAAATGCGCTTGTTCTCTCCGGCATCTTCTGTATAGGTAGCTATTAAGCCCCCTTCAGCATTCACCACCACCACGCCAGCATATTCAAATCCAATCCAAATCTGTTCGTTGATGTAGCTAAGGGTAGTTACCGAGGAAGAGCCTCTATCGTAAAAGAGGCTAAAATCAGCAAGGGAAGTATCGTTCCTAAACACTTTTCCACTCTTCGTTCCAACATAGCACCTACCATCCTTGGCGCGCCCCAAAAAGCTTACTTGATCAGTTGGTTCTCCTATTGTCAGCGCATGGAGCTTCAAGTCATTTTTATCAAAGTAGTACAGGGTTCTATTCACAATGATCAAGAAGGTACTATCTGTGTATTGCACCACATCCCAAACGTTCAAGGTATCCAATGTCCCTTCGCCCTCGACTAGATCGAGGCGGTTAAAGGAATTGGTCGATTCATTGAATTGGCCAATGCCATTGTCCGTGCAAATCCAAATCACACCTTGCTCATCCTTGTAAAGCTTATTAATTTTATTAGAAGGCGGAGAATCCGTTTTTAATGGATCAAAATTATACTGAATAATTTCGGAAGTATTGTAGTAGTATAAACCACTTGCCGTTCCAAACCATAAGAACCCATACTCGTCTTCTACGATGCTATTCACCGCATTGAAGGTAATCCCCGCTTCAGAGGTGATCTGTTCAAAAACGTGGTCCTGGGTTTGCCCTGGCAGCTGCAAAGACAGAACCAGCATTAGGCAGAGAAATGCAAAATACCTCACCATCTTTTTTACTAATGTACTAAAAATCAACAAGGCAGGGGTGATCTCAAAAAAAGAATGATTGAACTTCTGGGTCAGATGAGACAGAAGTTCAATTTCGCCTAAAAAGTTCAGGTATTTGGTTAATTCTTCCTATAGCTCCTTCGGCATTTGAAGTAACATTACTTCGTCAATTGGCTCAATTACAGCATAGTACAAGCTCAGTATTAATTATTCTAAAATAGGTGGGACCGAGCCCCTTTTTTAGAAACTAAAGCCAATTGATGTTTTCACTTACATAATCTACTTTAACAATGGTCAGAACAAAACAACTTAGGGGAAATCTATTTTCCCGGCAAATTTATTCCGCCTCACTACTCGTACTCTTATGTAGTTTGGTGAGCTTTTCTGCTTTGGCGCAGGAAAGAACAATTACAGGAACGGTAACGGATAAAGATGGAATGGGACTCATTGGAGTGAATATTTTACAAAAAGGAACAGCGAACGGTACGGTGACTGATATAGATGGCAACTATTCAGTGCAACTGAAGGAGGGAGATGATGTCCTGGTTTATTCTTATACCGGTTATGAAGCCACAGAAGAAGAGGTGGGCAGCCGAACTCAGGTAGATGTGGTCATGAGTTTAGGGACTACCCTAGACGAAATAGTGGTAGTAGGCTATGGTCGACAAAAAAAATCGGACTTGACGGGCTCCGTAGCTACAGTAAGTGCGGAAGATATCACCAAAGTACCTGTATCAAGGGTCGATCAGGCTTTGCAGGGTCGAGCTGCGGGCGTACAAGTGACGCAAACGAATGGCGCGCCTGGCGCAGGGACGGTCATCAGAGTAAGAGGGGGTAATTCTATTACGGGAAGTAATGAGCCACTTTGGGTCATCGATGGTATTGTCGTGGGAACAAATTTCAATTTGAATAACATCAACGCTAATGACATCCAATCGATTGAAGTGCTAAAAGATGCTTCTTCAATTGCTATTTATGGTTCTAGAGGTGCAAATGGCGTGGTGTTGGTCACCACTAAAAGCGGCGCTGGCGCCAATACCGGAAAGCCGCAAGTGAGCATAAATCTCTACACGGGTACACAGCTAGTCCCAGAAAGACCTGAGATGCTTTCTCAAGCAGAGCAAATAGCATTTACCAATGAGAGTGCCCGATTTAGATCTGCAGCCGAACCTTTTCCAAATGATCCCTCTACCTATCCCAACAATGACTGGTATGATCTCTTAATGGATGCCGCTCCAATATACAATGCAGATGTTTCTGTCGCTGGTACATCTAGGGATGGAGATGTTAACTATTACAACTCAATCAACTACTTTAATCAAGAGGGTATTGTAATCAGCTCCGGCATCGAAAAATTTATTTATCGTTCCAACTTGGACCTTAAGCTAAGCGATCAAATAAAGACAGGTTTTAGAGTGAATTATTCGAGGATCGATCGGGATAATGGCGTAGTGAGCTTTGGTAATGCTTTTGCCACACTTCCTACCCAGCCTATCTTTAATGATGATGGAACCTATAATGGGTTCAATGAGGTAGTGGGCTCTCCCTTTTCTAATCCTTTGGCGAATGAAGTGTTAAATACCAATACAACCTTTACGAATAATCTCTTGGCTACGGTTTACTTAGAATATAGTCCAGCTCCCAATTGGACGATTCGTTCTACCTTTAATCCAGAATTTAATAATACCAAGCAAAATAGATTTAGTTCTAGTCAATCGCCAGGTAACCTTGCCATTGGTGTAACGGATGGGGGTAATGCCAGTGTACGAACAGTAGCTAGCACAGGATGGAATAATGAAAACACCGTACAATATCTGTCTAACTTAGGAGAAGACCATAGTCTAACCGTGCTGGCAGGTGCTTCTTTCCAAAAAGTATCCACTGAAATATCTATGGCAGAAGCCTTTGGGATTTCTAGTGATGCCTCAGGCTTTAACAACCTAGGTTTTTCGGATCCAACTCGATCGGTGGTGAGCAGTAGCTATAATGGATTTCAAATTGCATCATTTTTTGGAAGACTGAATTATACCTACAAGAATAAATATCTCTTCACTTTGGTGGGAAGAACAGATGGTAGTTCCGTGTTTGCTCCTGGAAATAAGTATGAATTCTACCCTTCCGCAGCTGCCGCTTGGAAAGTATCGGAAGAGGCATTTATGCAAACCCAAGATTTCGTTCAAGATGTAAAATTAAGAGCGAGTTATGGAAAAGCCGGTAATCAAGCCATCGGACCTTACCGAACCCTGGGGCTTTTAACGGAAGCCAATACCACCCTTAATGGAGCAGAAGTTCCGGGTATTACCATTGGTCGACCCTCCAATCCAAATTTGAAATGGGAAACGACCAGTTCATTTGACGTAGCATTAGAAGCTTCATTTTTTGGCGGTAGACTTTTTACGGAATTGAATTATTACTACAAGAAAACGGAGGATCTACTCTTAGATGTCGCTATACCTAGACAGACTGGTTTTACGAGCCAATTGCAGAATGTGGGCTCTTTGGAGAATAAAGGATGGGAATTATTACTCAACTCAAGAAACGTGTCCAGGCCAGGCTTCAAATGGTCGTCGACCTTAACCTTGTCTGCTAATGATAACAAGATTTTAGATCTTGGAGGGGCTGACTTTATTGATGTGATAGTCGATCCAATTATCGGTTCAGGTAATACCCGACTTATTGTAGGTCAACCCGTACCTGTATTCACAGGCGTTAACTATTTAGGTACCTGGAAGAGCCAGGAAGAAATTGATGCATCCGGTTTAAGCTCTCAAGTGGTAGGTGGTTCAAGATTTGAAGACTTGAATGGTGATGGGATTATTTCCACAGAGGACAATGTAATTTTAGGAGATCCTACGCCAGATTTGATCTTTGGATTTGAAAACTCATTCACGCTACAGCATTTTGAATTTTCATTTTATATCCAGGGTACAACGGGAAATGAAGTGTACAATTTAAGAATGCGTAATCATTATTTCAATAGGGGAGAGACGACTAAATTTGCAGATTTGGCAGACCGGTGGACACCAGAAAACCCAACTTCTGATATTCCAAGAGCCGGTGCTGATGCCGTCACTAATACGCCAAGTAATTCGCAATATGTAGAGGATGGATCACACTTACGCCTTAAGACGGTAAGGTTGGCTTATAACTTCTCATCAGCTGCCTTTAAAGGCATCGATAATGCCACCATCTATTTTTCTGGTACCAACTTATTGTTATTCTCTAATTTCAGATTGATCGATCCAGAGACGAGCAGGTTTGGCAGAAATGGCCTAGGCAATATTGCGCAAGGTTATGCGGATGGTGAATACCCGAATCCACGCGTTTTGACACTGGGTTTGAATGTAACATTTTAAAGAAATCCTTCTCTGGCAATTTTTGTGGTCTTGTCTGGCCAGCCGAATCTATCTGGCTAGCTAGAGAGGCAGGCAGCTTAAAGCGAAGATTCTAAGTGATTGATAATGAGCCTTGATTTAGGTTTGAATCTACGCTGAGCACAAAAAATGTCATAGAACTAAAAAAATAAAGATGAAAGTAATAAATCTATTTTTCAGTGCCTTCCTTGTTTTTTCATGCATTAGTTGTGAGGGCTTTTTAGAGGAAGACCCGAGAGCACTTATCTCTCCAGAAACCTTTTTTGCATCAGAAAATGATGCCAGGCAGGCTGTCAATGGGATCTATGCCATTCTAAAAAATAATTCGATATACGGGCAAGTAGGATTGGATCACTTTTATGACAATGGTGCCGATATCATAGAGCCTAATCGGTCAGCTAATTTCGTAGAACCTATTGGTAATTATTCTATGAATGAAGCACTGGCAGATGTATCTGTTCAAAAAATGAGTGTTTCAGACACCTGGAAAGACTTATACCGAACCATCCTGAATGCGAATGTCATCATTGAAAGAGTAAGGGATAACAAATCCATAACTCCAGCAGCACAAACAGACATTATTGCAGACGCGACCTTTGTACGAGCTTTATGTTATTGGCACATTACCAATCTTTGGGGGGATGCACCTTATTATACCGAAACGCTGACTTTAGAAGAAATTAGTCAATTGGGAAGAACGGATGAAGCGATCATTATTGATGGTATTTTAGCCGATCTACAGTTTGCGCAAGATAATTTGCAATCTTCCTATGGAGGGGCAGATAGAGGACGAGCTTCTAAATGGGCCGCTGCTATCATTACGGCGAAAATACATATGAAGCAGCAAAACTGGCAAGCAGGATTAGCCAAATGTTTGGAAATCATCAATGGTTCTGATCATGAGCTTTTACCTACCTATGCTGAAGTTTTTGATCCAGCTAATGAATACAATGCCGAGATCATTTGGTCCCTAGATTTCGCAAAGGACATTACCGGTCAATTTGATCCCGCATTTCCAGGTGCTGCCTTTGCAGGGAACAGTAACTGGCGACCCAGCATGTTTAATCCCCGCTTGAGAGATGAGCCACTTAATACCTCTGAAAGGGGAGCATTAAGAGACGCACTGACCGCCAATGGCGAAGCCTTTAATGGTACGGGCTTACAAATAGCCTCTAAGGATTTTGCTGAAAAATTTCCTTTGAATGATTTGAGAAGGCCCTTAAATGTGTTGGATAATTATTTAGGTTTCGACTTAGTTTTCCCCTACATGCCTAAGTTTATGAATTTGTCATTGGAAACTTCACCGCGTTTTAACCACTCTGATAATAGAATGGTATTTCGTTTAGCCGATGTATATTTGATGGCGGCAGAATGTGAAAATGAGCTCAATGGACCTACCAATGCCTACCAGTACATCCATCCTATCCGGGAGCGCGCCTACGAAACGCAAGGGGAATGGGAACTGAAGGGCCTAAGTCAGCAGGAGTTTAGAGAAGCTATTTATGATGAACGCAAGTGGGAATTAGCGGGAGAAGCGCATAGAAGATACGATTTGATCAGGTGGGGAATCTTATTGGACGTGGTTCAAAATCTAGAATATCGTTTCTGGAAGCCTAATGAGAATATTAGGCCCTATCATGTGCTATTACCCATTCCTTTGCAAGAATTGGAGTTAAATCCAGCGCTGCTAGAGTCTGACCCTACCAACAATGGATACCGATAGCCATTACTAAATGACAAGACATGAGCAAATTATTATTATCGATTGGCAGTATCTTACTAATTGCCTCTGCGGCCTCATCCCAAACAATAAATCCACCTCCAGGGCGAATAGCGATCGTGGCTGACGGCAACTCTCCCGACCCGGATGACCTCGGTGCGACGGCAGTGTCTATTGCGCTGTTGCGAGCAACTGGATTGGAAGACAGATTGGTGCACTATTCTCATAGCTGTGATTTAATCAGGGTATCCAGGATTTCGGAGCGAGCAGAAAGAGAACGACATGCACTCATGCAATCCAGTTGTGATGTGACGGCTCGGCGCTGGGGCGGTTTTGAATCGCTTACTTTCTATGATGCCAAGTGGCAAATGGACGCTACTATTAAAGACTTGTCCAATGCCATCAACGCATCTACAGCCGATGACCCGCTGTGGATCATCGAAGCAGGCGAGCCCGACATTATTGGCTTTGCCTTGGCTGCTGCTCCTAAAGAAAAACACAAATATGTGAAGGTGCTTACTCACCATCCTGCCAATGACGATGCGGGGGATTTTTATAGTTGGCAACAGATTCTTGATTTTGGGGTGGAAGAAGTTCGAATTCCTGACCAAAATATAAAACTCAAAGTAGACCTGGCCGATTGGGATTGGGCAAAGGATCACGCCGATGCGCGTATCCAGCAGGTATGGTTACAGGGCAAAATGGCCGAAGTAGATGATGTAGTTAGCTTCCAAAAAGGCAAATGGGATTGCTCGGATGCCGGGATGTTGCTTTACTGGATCACGGGGGCTACTAAAGGTGGATTAAAACAGGGAACGGTCGCCGATGTGAAGAGCTTGCTGTTGGATTACATTACAAAGAACCCTGAGAAGTAGTGGCACTATCGGCTTTTACTTCAATCGGGTTTAAAAGTGTCGAGTATATAGGTTCAGCTACTTAAACCTTGCATCAATAAACCGTATTTGTTCAGTCATATGATTAATTGTCAGCGCGCGAAAAAATAAAGAAATCAACAAATGAGAAACCGACTTATTATCACCCTGGCTTGCCTCTTGCTATGGGGATGCCAGACACCACAAGTAACAGGAGAAAGCACTACAGATACTGAAATAGCCCGAAAGGTAGCAGCATTGATCAGTCAAATGACCCTGGAGGAGAAGATTGCCGAATTGACCCAGGATGCCCCCGCCAACGATAGACTGGGGATACCCTTCATGAAATTTGGTGAAGGACTGCACGGTTTGTGGTATGATGGCGTTACGGTATATCCCCAGGCCATCGCCTGCGGTTCTACCTGGGACCCGGAACTCATCAGAAAGATGGCTTCCCAAACGGCCCTAGAGGCTCGCGCGCTAAACATTACCCATTGTTATTCTCCCAACTTAGATGTGATCTCTGGCGATGCCAGGTACGGCAGAATCGAGGAGTCCTATGGCGAAGACCCTTTTTTAGTTTCCCGCATGGGAGTGGCCTTCATTCAAGGGATGCAAGGCATGGGGGAGGAGCAATTTGATGAAAACCACCTGCTGGCTACGGCCAAACACTTTACGGGCTATCCGGAAAACAGGAGAGGCATTAATGCCGGATTTGGTGACATGTCAGAGCGACGGCTACGGGAAGTCTTTCTTCCTCCCTTCGAAGCGGCAGTTAAAGAAGCGCAAGTGGGATGCATCATGCCGGGGCATCAAGATTTGAATGGCATTCCTTGCCACATGAATAGCTGGCTACTGGAAGATATTTTAAGGCAAGAATATGGCTTTGATGGTTTCATTATTTCGGATAACAATGATGTAGCCCGATTGGAAACTATGCATTCCATTGCTAAGAATAGGGCAGAAGCCGCTATACTCGGCTTGAAGGCTGGCGTGGATATGGATTTGGTATTGGGTAAACCCCTGGAATTTTATGCTTACCATTCTACCATCTTAAAGGACACGATGGAAAATAATCCGTCATTGGTCAAATACATTGATCAGGCGACGGCTCGTATCCTCACGGCAAAATACAAACTAGGTCTATTCGGCTCAACGGTAAAAGCCGCCAAAACAGATACTATCGTAAGCCGGGAAGCGCATCAGCAATATGCCTATGAAATGGCTCAAAAGGCCATGATCTTACTAAAGAATGATAATAATTTATTACCGCTGGATAGGTCGAAAATTAAGTCCTTGGCTGTAATTGGCCCCAATGCCATGGAAGAAAAACCAGCCAAAGGAACTTATTCCTTGCTAGGGGGATATTCGGGTCTACCTCCCTATTATGTATCGGTATTAGAGGGCTTAAGTAAGAAAGCAGAGGGCAAAATAAAAATCAATTATGCCGAGGGATGTAGCTTACTAAGTCCCTCCAAAGCAGGCTTCCCCCAAGCCATCGCTGCCGCCCAGCAATCGGATGCCGTGGTGCTGGTAGTAGGAGGTTCTCGCCGAACTTGTGGTGAAGGAATCGATCGTTCTGAGATCGATCTATTCGGCGTTCAAAACGAGCTGGTTGAAGCCATCCACAAAACGGGAAAGCCCATCATTGTGGTCTTGATCAATGGGCGTCCCTTGACCATCAATTACATAGCTGAAAACATCCCTTCGATTCTCGAAACTTGGTACTTGGGCATGCATTCAGGAGATGCGATTGCGGATGCCATTTTCGGCGATGTCAACCCCGGTGGGAAATTGACGGTTTCCTTTCCGCGATCAGTAGGACAAATTCCTGTCACCTACCTGGAGCGCCCCGATTTTATTGGTTCGGGTAAAGGCCTATATAAGTACACCGACAAATCTCCCTTGTTTCCCTTTGGCTTTGGACTCAGTTACACTACATTCAAATACGGCGAGCCTCAACTAGCGGTCAAGGCCATTAAGCCTGGCGAGTCTACCACCGTTTCTATTGAGGTGACCAATACCGGCCAACGCGCTGGAGATGAGGTAGTACAAATGTATGTACGTGACGATTTTGCCTCGGTTGGAAGATACCTTAAGCTGCTAAAAGGATTTGAGCGGATTAGCCTTCAGCCCGGAGAAACCAAAACAGTCGCATTTGAACTGAACTTTGACAACCTCTCTCTCTACAATCAGGAAATGGAACGAGTAGTCGAAGCAGGCGATTTTACTATTTCGCTGGGATCTTCTTCACAAGAAAAAGACCTGAAGCAGGTAAAGTTGAGGGTTTTGTAAAAGGCTAAACACAACTTCGCTTTTAAAATAGAAGAAAAAACGAAATAATGAAGGAATTAAAACGGCTCAACTTAGCTAGGCTTCTATCCAGCCTTTTGGTCTTGTTTTCCTTTACAGGATTGACTGCTATGGCCGGAAATAGTGTGACCCAGCTCCTTTGCGAATACCATACCAATCCCATTGGGATAGATGTAGCGCAACCCAGACTGACTTGGCAAATGCAAACAGCGGAAACGGACGTGCGGCAAACGGCTTATGAAATACGCGTAGCCGATACCGAAACCAATTTGAGTAGGAAAAGTAAACTGCGCTGGAGCTCTGGAAAGGTGATGAGCGATCAATCCGTCAATGTGGTATATGAAGGGCCTGCGCTTTTTGCTAGACAAAGAGCTTACTGGCAGGTAAGAGTCTGGGATAATCACAAGCAAGTTACCGAGTGGAGTGAGCCCGCTTTTTGGGAAATGGGGCTGTTGCAAGCGAAAGATTGGACGGCTGCCTGGATCAACAAGAAAGGCGAAAAACAATTGGAGGAATCCCTGCCCGTCCAATACCTCAGAAAAGAATTTAGTACGCGCAAGAAAATTAGCTCAGCTCGGGTGTATGTTACTTCTCTGGGCGTTTATCAATTGTATTTGAACGGTGAAAAAGTGGGAAACGACCTGTTTACGCCGGGATGGACGAGTTATCACAAACGGCTGCAATACCAAACCTATGATGTAACCGATAGGCTGCAAAAAGAGAACACCATCGGAGGCATGTTGGGAGATGGCTGGTATCGGGGCTATTTGGGCTGGAATGGGGGCCGAAGTTATTACGGCGACCAATTAGCCCTTCTTGTTCAACTCGAAATTACCTATACCAATGGGAGTCGCGAGACTATTAGGAGTGATGAAAACTGGAAGGTGTCGTATGGCCCGATTTTAGAATCAGACATTTACAATGGAGAAAAATATGATGCACGACTAGCGTTGGAAGGTTGGGCGAAAAACGGATACGATGATAGTCAATGGTCAGCCGTTGGCATCCTAGATCATCCGAAAGATATCCTGGTGGCCCCACAGGGGGTGCCTGTTCAAGCCATTGAAGAGCTTAGTCCGATTAAAATGATCACTACGCCTAAAGGGGAAATGGTGCTAGATATGGGGCAGAATATGGTAGGCTGGGTGCGCATGAAAGTCAATGGCAAGAAGGGAGATGAAGTGACCCTGCAATTTGCGGAAGTGCTGGACAAAGAAGGAAATTTCTATACCACCAATCTGCGTGCGGCGGAAGCCACCGATATCTACACCTTGAAAGGCGGAGGCGAGGAAGTCTTTGAACCCCACTTTACCTTTCATGGGTTTCGATTTGTAAAATTGGAAGGTTATCCCGGCACACCTGCATTGAGTGATATTACCGGCGTAGTGATCCATTCCGCGATGAAGCCCAGTGGAACTTTCAGCTGCTCTGATCCCCTGATCAATCAGCTGCAGCATAATATTCAATGGGGACAAAAGGACAACTTTCTGGATATCCCAACCGACTGCCCGCAACGCGATGAGCGAGTGGGTTGGACGGGCGACGCTCAGGTATTTAGCAAAACGGCGGCTTTCAATTTTGATGTAGCGGCCTTCTACACCAAATGGCTAAAGGACTTAGCCGCTGATCAATCGTCCAACGGCCGAGTACCTCATGTAATACCCGATATGTGGGATGGAAAAGGCGGTGCAACAGGCTGGGCGGACGCGGCCGTAATTGTGCCCTGGACGGTATACCAAGCTTATGGAGACAAACGCATTCTAGCAGAGCAATACCCTAGCATGAAGGCCTGGATTAACTTTATGCAGAAAAAAGCCGGAGAAGACTATTTATGGAACAATGCAAAAGACTGGCATTGGGGCGATTGGCTCGCCTTTCACACCGATAAACCTGACTACGCCGGATCGGT
>Ga0070727_10004884_pt1 | contig 11194 bp, 13 predicted proteins | sample tdAd472_FD_66722 | JGI IMG/M metagenome (GOLD analysis project Ga0070727, IMG submission 66722) | Marine sediment microbial communities from the Atlantic coast under amendment with organic carbon and nitrate - tdAd47.2 | ecosystem: Environmental > Aquatic > Marine > Coastal > Sediment | place... | reverse complement strand
CACCCGTGTGGGTTCCGGACCTTTCCCCACCGAACTGTTCGACACTATCGGCAGACATCTCGGGGAAAAGGGCCACGAGTTTGGCGCCACCACCGGGCGCGAACGACGCTGTGGCTGGTTTGACGCCGTGGCGTTGAAACAGGCCATTCGCATCAATTCAGTGTCGGGGCTCTGTCTTACCAAGCTGGATGTGCTGGACGGACTGGATGCGATCAAACTCTGCATCGGCTATCGCGACAAGGCCACGGGAGAAAGCGTTGAAAGCCCGCCCTGCCACGCCGACGACTACGCCAAACTGGAGCCGATCTACGAGGAAATGCCCGGTTGGCAGGAGTCCACCATCGGCGCCAAAACCCTGGATGAACTGCCGGCCAACGCCCGCGCCTATATCGCCCGTATCGAGGACATTCTCGCTACCCCGGTGGACATTATTTCCACCGGCCCGGATCGGGTGGAAACCATCGTCCTGCGCCACCCCTTCGCCTGAGGCGCCACGGATCCAGAGGGGTCGCGCCATCGCCGGCCCCTGTAAACTCGGGCCGTAAAAAGTTTCCGCTTTGGGGAATCTCGATTAAGCTTAAAACAGCGCTTGGTAATAGGAGTGCTGGTTATGCTTCACTCAGTGGAACTCAAGGACTACATGCTGCGCAACCCGGCCAAGGTCAATCAAAACGATGACCTGTTTGTGGCCATTGACCGCATTGTCACCAACAAAATTTCCGGTGTCTGCGTCATTGATGACGATGACAACCTGGTGGGCGTGCTGTCGGAAGTGGACTGTCTCAGGGCGATTCTCGCGGCACGCTACAACGAAGACACCAGCGTCGGCCCGGTGCGGGATGTGATGACCCGGGAGGTCTTCTGCGTCACGCCGAATGCGGATATCGTCAATGTCGCCCAGGAGATGCTGAAGCGGGGCTTCCGCCGCTGTCCGGTGGTGGAAAATGGCAAGCTGGTGGGGCAGATTACCTGCCGGCAACTGCTCAATGGCGTACAGAAGTTCGCCGGTATCTCCAGGTAAGCCTCGAAAACCCTCGCTATCGAGGGCCTTCTTGCCCGCCTTTCGTCGAGGGTTAGCCGTGCAGGTTAACAGCGGGTATCAGGTTCTGTCGCTGCGCCTGTCGTTTGCCGTACGTCATCAACAGGAAATAGCCCGTCACCATGATGGCCGCCATGGCGCCGGTCCACAGCAGGGACTGCTGGGGATGTTCGGCAAAGGTGCCGAGTTGGTAAGTGGAGACGGCCACGGCGTAGGCCAGCAGCGTGTTCCAGGTGGCGGAAAAGAACGCCCAGCTGCCCCCGGCTTCCTTGTAGATGGCACCCAGGGTGGCCACGCAGGGCATGTAGAGCAGCACGAACAGGATGTAGCTGAAGGCGGCGATGGGGCTGCTAAATAACTGCTGCATCAGGCCAATGGTGGTGAGTTCCACCTCCTGGTTTTGGGCCGCAGCCTGTTGATCTTCCAGGTCGCCCACGCTGAGTCCCAGAGGGTCTCCCCACATGTGGTTGACTTCCCTCAGGTTGGCTGGGATGGAGGCGAAGGCCTCTTCCAGTTGACCGAAGACGGTAGGCGTTGCTTCCTCAACCATGCCTTGCTCGGCGCGGGCCATGTCGGAGTAAAGCGCATCCAGTGTGCCTACAACCACTTCCTTGGCGAAAATACCGCTGAAAATACCCACGGTGGCCGGCCAGTTTTCCTCTTTAACTCCCAGGGGTTCAAAGATCGGCGTGATGGTTTTGCCGATATTGGAGAGCAGGGAGCGCTCGGTGTTCTGGTTGTTGAAGCTGCCGTCAATGCCAATGGAATTGACGAAATTGAGAATAATCACCACGGCGACGATGGCCTTGCCCGCGCGCAGCATAAAACCGCGCAACCGGTGCCAGCTGTGAATCAGCAGGCCCCGCATCGTGGGAATATGGTAGTTGGGCAGTTCCATCACAAACGGGGCGATATCCCGGCTGAGCATTTTGCGCCGCACCAGCAGGCCGGTGAGAACTGCCAGTACGATGCCGATGATATACAGGGCAAACACCACATTCTGGCCATTGTGGGTAAAGAAGGCGGCGGCAAATAGGGTGTAGACCGTCAGGCGGGCGCCACAGGACATGAAGGGCGCCATTAGGGTGGTGAGCAGTCGGTCCTGCTGGGTGTCCAGGGCGCGACTGGCCATGACCGAGGGGACATTGCAGCCAAAACCCACCACCAGAGGCACAAAGGATTTGCCCGGCAACCCGATGCTTCGCATCAGGCGGTCGAGAATAAAGGCGGCGCGGGCCATGTAGCCGGAATCCTCGAGGAATGTCTGGAACAGGAACAGGGTTCCGATCACCGGTACAAAGCTGGCCACCAGCTGGATGCCGCCCCCGGCGCCGTCGGCGATCAGGGCGATCAGCCATTCGGGGCAGTGGATGGCGGTCAGCATTTGCCGGGGAATTTCCACGAAAATGGCCCCGGCGGCGATGTCGAAGAAATCGATAAAGGCCCCGCCAAAGTTGATGGTGACCATGAACATCAGGTACATCACCCCGAGAAAAGCGGGGAAGGCCAGGAAGCGGTTCAGCAGTACCGCATCCAGGTAGTCGGAGATGGACTTGACCTGATCGGCCTCGTGGTGCACCGCGGTGGCGATGGATCGATTGATCCACTGATAGCGCGCCGTGATCAGGGTGTCCGCAGCGCTGGTGTGCAGTTGTGCCTCCAGGGCATCGACCTCCTGCAGCATTTGCTGTTGCAGATCCTCGCTGAACCGAGCCAGTACCGAAACATCCCGCTCGAGCACGGCGGTCGCCTCAAGGCGCGACGGGTCGGGCTGCTCCTGTTCCATCAGGGTGAGAATGCGCTGGGAAGCCTGTTCCAGGGGCTCGGATACCGTACTGGGGTACGTCGTCTCCTGTGTGCGGTGCAGCTGATTATCCACTACGTCGACCAGCGTGCCGATGCCCTCTCCCCGGCTGGCCACCAGGGCGACGACCGGCAGGCCCAGCTTGTCGGACAGTTCATAGGGGTCGATGTGCACACCGTTGTGATCCGCCACATCCATCATATTGAGGGCGACCACCAGCGGCACCCCGGCCTCCATCAACTGTGTGGTCAGGTACAGACCGCGCTCCAGGCTGGAGGCGTCGATGATATTGATGATCAGGTCGGCGGAGCGTTCCAGGATATAGCGCTGGGCGATCTGCTGATCGAGGGAGTCGTCCTCGCAGGCCGTGTGCAGGGAGTAGGTGCCCGGCAGGTCGACCACGTTAAAAAGTGTATTGGCGTGACGAAAGTGGCCGGTTTTCTGCTCTACCGTCACGCCGGGCCAGTTGCCCACTTTCTGGTGGGTACCGGTCAAATCGTTAAACAGGGTGGTCTTGCCGCAGTTGGGGTTGCCCACCAGGGCGACGGTGAATTCGTGACTCATAATTTTTCCACCTTCATGCCGGCGGCTTCGTGGCTGCGCAGGCTCAACCGGAAGCCCCTCACCAGGATGGCGATGGGGTCCCCCAGGGGCGCACGACGCTGAACGGAGAAGATGGTGCCCGGTGTCAGACCCAGGCTCATCAGCCGGTTGCGGTAGGCCTCCGGCACACCGTCAAAACCTTGTACGATGGCCGAATCACCTGTTTGAAGTTGGTCGAATTGCATAAAATCTGCCGCCTGCGTGAGCGAATTCTGGCATACCCTTGTCGTTAAATGATAATTATTATCGATCATGAGGCGCCGGGTGGCAATAGAAAAACCCTGTTATTTGTGGGTTATTTTACCCCATGGTGCCACGTCATGGGGCATGATCTGGTTCAATTGGAGGGATGGCGTTCCGCCTCAGGTATGTGATCTGAACGACTAAAATGACAGTAGGAGGAAAAAATGTACAAGCTGGTGTTCTATGTGCCCGTCGAGCACGCGGACGCCGTCAAGGAGGCGGTGTTTGCCACCGGCGCCGGACAAATTGGTGACTACCGGCGCTGCTGCTGGCAGGTGCTCGGGCGCGGACAATTTCAGCCCATGCCGGGTAGCGCGCCGTTTATCGGCGAGCAGGATCAGTTGAGCCGCGTGGAGGAATACCGGGTGGAGCTGGTCTGTCGGGACGAACTGATCCGGGACGCCGTGCGAACGATGGTGGCGGCTCATCCCTATGAGGAACCCGCCTACGATGTCTGGGAACTGGCGGACATCAGGCCCTGAGGCCGTCATTCAGCGCAGTCGGCGGGTGACGGCGGCAGTGTGTACCGATGGGGGGACCGCATCGCGGTCGCTGAAAAACTGCTCCAGCGCGAGGGTGATGACCGGGAATGCCAGGTCGTCCCAGGGAACTTCGCCGGCACTGAAGAGCTCTACATCAAGGGACTCCTGACCGGCGCCGTAGCGGTCATCCCGCAACGGCCCCCGGTAAAAGACATAGACCTGATTGATATGGGGGATGTCGTAAATGCCGCAAAGATCTGCTGTGTCGAGGGTGGCGCAGGCTTCCTCCCGGCATTCCCGCAGGGCCCCCTGGAGCACGGTTTCACCGTTTTCCAGAAAGCCGGCCGGCAGCGTCCAGTAACCCCGGCGCGGTTCAATGGACCGCTTGCAGAGGAGAACGCGGTCACCGGAGAAGGGGATACACCCGGCGATAATGCGCGGGTTCTGGTAGTGAATGGTGTCGCAGCGATCACAGACGTGTCGCTTTCTGTCGTCCCCTTCAGGTACCCGGAAGCTGATGGTGTGACCGCAGTGGCTACAAAAATTCATGGTGATAATTTATGGCGATAAGAGTGCCGATCTCAAAGTGTGTCGCGGACAGAGTATAGCGAAAGGCAAGAAAATCCGATCATGTTGAAGAAAATTACCGACAGCCTGAAACCCATTCCCGTGGAGCGCCCCGGTCCCTTTGGCGGGGAGAGGCCCGATGCCGCCATTCTGATTCCCCTGACCATGGAGGCCGGCGATCCCAAAATCGTGCTGACCAAGCGGGCGGAACACCTCAATTCACACAGAGGGGAGGTGGCTTTTCCCGGCGGTAAATGGGAGCCCGGGGATGAAGATCTGCTGGCCACTGCCCTGCGGGAGACCTGGGAAGAGATCGATCTGCACGCGGAGCAGGTAAATGTCATCGCCGGGTTGCCGGTCAATCGCACCCGCCATCTTTTGCGGGTCAAACCCTATGTGGGGTTGATCGAGCCCAGTCTGCCCCTGGTGGCCAACCCGGAGGAACTGGAGGCAGTGTTCGAGGTGCCGGTCAGTTACTTCCTCGATCCCGCCAACCTGACCGTGGATCACTTTACCGGCGAAGACTACAGTCTGGACATGCCCTGCTATATCTACGAGGGCTTTCGGATCTGGGGATTTACCCTGATTATTCTGACGGAGTTTCTCAACCTCACCCTCGACGCCGGTATCCGGCTTCACTATCCGGACCGGGTCAGCCTGAGGCCGCCGGCTTGATGGCGAGAGGGATAGGGCGGATAATCTGTCGCCAAGTCCAGCTTCCAGGCACCTCAGAATATGTCATTGCCCCCCGGTACCATCACATCTCCCTGTGTTTCCATCTGCTCCCTGGACGAAGATGATGTCTGTATCGGCTGTTATCGCACCGCCGGGGAAATTCGCGATTGGCTGTTGCTGGATGATGAGGAGCGGCTGGATGTGATCGCCAGGGCAGAGGAGCGGGGGCGCAAAAACAACCCGTTTGCCTGACATTTTCAGTCCTCTTCGTCCTCGTCTTCGTCTTCATCGCCGTCGGCGGTGGCGGTGCCCCCCAGCATTCGCTTGACGCGTACCTTGGCCACCATCTTGTCCCCCAGTTCCAGGGTTTCGAATCGATAGCGGCCGATGGTGAAGCAGACATTGCCGTCGGGAATGCTTTCCAGGTGCTCCAGGATCAGACCGTTGAGGGTTTTCGGCCCGTCGGTGGGCAGATCCCACAGGTTGGACTTGTTGATCTCGCGGATGGTGGCGGTGCCGTCAATGTCGTACATGGTCCGGTCCAGGGCAACGATATCTTCCTGCTCGTCCTCGGCGCGGTTGGTGGTGAAGTCACCGACGATTTCCTCCAGGATGTCCTCCATGGTGACCAGTCCTTCGATTTCCCCGTATTCGTCCACCACCAGGCCAATGCGTCGGCGTGCCTGCTGGAAATTCACCAGTTGCTTGTTGAGCGGCGTCGCCTCCGGGACGAAGTAGGGGTCCCGGGCAAAACGCTTGATGGCCTCCTTGGTCAACCCCTCGCCACCACTACGCAACAGTCGCGCGATGGTTTTCATGTGCAGGAAGCCTTCAACCTGATTGATGTCCCCGCAATAGACCGGCAGGCGCGTATAGCCCGAACTGATAATGGTGGTCAGCAGGGTGTCGATATCGTCATCCAGGTTGAGGCCGACGATGTCGTTGCGCGGCACCATGATGTCGTTCACCGTCACCGTTTCCAGGTCGAGGATGTTGATCAGCATGTCCTGGTGTTCGGGAATATTGCGGCTCGACACATCCACCACGGTGCGAATCTCCTCTTTGCTGAGGCTCACGTCCACGGCTTTGGCGGGGTTCACGCCGAAGATCCTCAGCAGGCCGTTGGAGAGGTGGTTCACCAGCCACACCAGCGGATAGAACAGGGTCAGCAGGGGGCGCAGGATATGGCTCGTGGTAAAGGCGATGCCTTCCGGGTGAAGCGCCGCCAGGGTCTTGGGGGTGACCTCCGAAAAAATCAGCACCGCCATGGTCAGCAGCAACGTGGCGATGGCAATGCCGGCGTCGCCGTACAGGCGCAGGGCGATCACCGTGGCTATGGCCGATGCCAGAATGTTTACCATGTTGTTGCCAATCAGAATAATGCCGATCAGCCGGTCGGGGCGCTTCAGGAGTTTGTGGGCCTTGCGGGCACCGCTGGACCGCTTGCGCAAGTGCTTCAACCTGTAGCGGTTGAGAGACATCATGGCGGTTTCGGAGCCGGAAAAGAATCCGGAAAGCATTAGCAGGCCGCCGAGAATACTGAACAGCAGCCAGAGTGGGGCGTCATCCAAGGGAGGTAAAACCTCATACTTGCACAGGGCACACAATGGTGAAGAAGTTTATGGGAATTGGCAACCGTTCTGTCGGCTGGTTGTGCGGCGGGAAGAAGGCTGTGTGGCGGGGCTTTCGGCGGGAGCGGCGCCCCGCTTGGATCATGCCAGCAGAACCTCGATCACGAATTTGCTGCCCCAGTAGGCCAGCACCATGGCGAAGAAGGCCGCCAGAGTCCAGCGGATGGCGGTATTGCCCCGCCAGCCCTTGACGTGGCGACCCCACAGCAGGATGGCGTAGAGCAGCCAGGAGCAGATGGAAAATACCGACTTGTGCACCAGGTGCTGGGCGAAGAAATCCTCAAAGAACAGAAAGCCGGTGATCAGGGACAGGGTCAGCAGTACAAAGCCGGCCCACAGCACTTCGAACAGCAGGGCTTCCATGGTCTGCAGCGGCGGCACCACCTGCAGCCAGTTACCCAGGTGCTTGTGGCGCAGGCGCCAGTTCTGCAGGGCCAGCAACACCGCCTGGAAGGCGGCGATGGTCATCAGGCTGTAGGCCAGGATGGAAATGAAAATATGGGTACCGATGGGTGCTGAGACCGCCTGCCAGGGTTGATGCGTACTCCCCACCAGGATGGTGGCGGCCAGAATGATCGCCGCCAGGGGAAACAACAGCAGAAACAGGTTGTGCACCGGCTTGCGGAAGCTGCTGACCAGCACAATCAGGTTGATGGTGAAGCTGATCGCCGCGCTCATGGGAAACAGGCTGAAATCCAGGCCGTGGTCGGTGATCACCCACTCGACGCTGATGTAGCCGTGCAGGCCCACCGCCAGGGCAGCCACCAGCCGCAGGGGCATCAGGCGCAACGCCGGATGCTGGCGCAACTGCAACATCTGATACATGCTCGCGCAGAGGTAGACGGCGATGGCGGCGATGGCGATGAACATAGGGCTATGCTTTTCCTCGGTGGGCGGAAAGTGTGTCATAGATGTGGGAAAGCGAAAAGAGTTCATCCCAAACCGGATGGCCTTTCAGGTATACTTTGTCCTTTAATCAGCGACGTTATCGATAAGATTTACCATGGCGATGTTTGAAAATCTCAGTGACCGTCTCTCGGCCAGCCTGAAAAAAATTTCCGGCAAGGCGAGCCTGACCGAGGAAAATATTCAGGAAACCCTGCGCGAGGTGCGCATGGCGCTGCTGGAAGCCGATGTGGCCCTGCCGGTGGTGAAAACCTTTGTGGACGGGGTCAAACAGCGGGCCCTGGGCCAGGAGGTCAGTTCCAGCCTCAACCCCGGACAGCAGTTCCTGAAAATTGTCCAGGCGGAGCTGGAGCACGTCATGGGCGACAGCAACGAGGAGCTCAACCTCGCTGCCAAGCCCCCCGCGGTGGTGTTGATGGCCGGTCTGCAGGGTGCGGGTAAAACCACATCCGTGGCCAAGCTGGCGAAATACCTGAAAGAGCGCCAGAAGAAGAAGGTCATGGTGGTCAGCGCCGACGTCTACCGCCCGGCGGCCATCAAACAGCTGGAAACCCTGGCCGGTGAGGTGGAGGCCGAGTACTTCCCCAGCAGCCCCGACCAGAAGCCGGTGGATATCGTGCGCAACGCCGTGCAGGCGGCGAAGACCAAATTTGCCGATGTGCTGTTGGTGGATACCGCCGGTCGACTGCATATCGACGACACCCTGATGACGGAAATCCAGCAGTTGCACAAGGCTGTGGATCCGGTGGAAACCCTGTTCGTGATCGACGCCATGATCGGTCAGGATGCCGTGACCACGGCTCAGGCCTTCAACGAGGCCCTGCCCCTGACCGGTGTAATTCTCACCAAGGTGGACGGCGACGCCCGCGGCGGCGCGGCACTGTCGGTGCGCCAGATCACCGGCAAACCCATCAAGTTCCTGGGTGTCGGCGAGAAGACCGACGCCCTGGAGCCCTTCCACCCGGAGCGGATTGCCTCGCGCATTCTCGGCATGGGCGACGTGATGTCGCTGATCGAGGAAGTGGAGCGCACCGTCGATCGCAAGAAGGCCGAGAAGCTGGCGAAGAAAGTCGTCAAGGGCAAGAAGTTTGATCTGGAAGACCTGCGCGATCAGCTCCAGCAGATGAAAAACATGGGCGGCTTCTCCAGCTTGATGGACAAGCTGCCGGGCATGGGCAATATGTCCCAGATGGTCGAACAGGCCAATATGGGCGGCCAGTTCGCCAAGATGGAAGCGCTGATCAACTCCATGACGCCTGCCGAGCGCCGCAACCCGGATATTCTCAACGGCTCCCGCAAGCGCCGTATCACCAAGGGCTCCGGCACCACCCTTCAGGATCTCAATCGCCTGCTCAAGCAACACAAGCAGATGGGCAAGATGATGAAGAAAATGAAGGGCAAGGGCATGCAGAAGATGATGCGGGGCATGGAAGGCAATCTGCCCCCGGGGGGAGGTATGCCCGGCGGTGGCATGCCGCCCGGAGGCATGATGCCGGGGGGCAAAAAGTTCCCGTTCTGACCAGTTTCGGCCTGGTCCCGCCCGCGCCCTAAGCCCTTAATCCGGCTCAATTTTGCGGTTTTACGGAAAGGGGTTTTTGCAGTATACACGGGGGCGTGTTTTCGCTATAATCCCGCGCCTTTCAATGATGCCCGGCCCGTGCCGGGCATTGTGTCATGGTCCGGGAACGGACCGGGACACCGGGAATTTGAAACTCAAATACAGAAGAGAATTTTCATGGTAACCATTCGTTTGGCCCGCGGCGGCTCCAAGAAGCGTCCGTTTTATCACATCCACGTCACCGACAGCCGCAAGGCTCGCGACGGCCGTTACATCGAGCGCCTCGGCTTTTTCAACCCGGTCGCCCGCGGCCAGGAAGAGCGTCTGCGCGTTGACACCGACCGCATCCAACACTGGGTATCCCAGGGTGCCACGCTGTCCGAGCGCGTTGACCAGCTGGTAAAAGAAGCGGCTGCTCAGCAGGCCTGATTGCCCGTCGGACGCGGAGTGCTTGAAGGCGATGGAACCGGTAGATCCCGTCGTCGTCGGGCGCATGACCGCTGTTCACGGCATCAAGGGTTGGGTGAAAGTCCACTCTTTTACCGAGCCCGAGGAAAACATCCTTCACTACTCACCCTGGTGGTTAAAGAGTGCGGAGGGATGGCAAAAGATCGAGGTGGACCAGCACCGGGCTGCGGCCAAGGGGCTGATGGTGCACCTTGTGGGGGTCGATGACCGCGACATCGCCCGCCAGTACTGCCAGCGAGACATTGCAGTGGAAAAGGCCAGTCTGCCCGCCCTGTCGACCGGCGAGTACTACTGGCACCAGCTCAAGGGGCTGGCCGTGTTGACCAGTCGGGGCGAGAGGCTCGGTGTGGTCACCACTCTCATGGAGACGGGCGCCAACGACGTGCTGGTGGTGAAGGGAGATGCGGACAGCCTGGACCGACAGGAGCGCCTGATCCCCTACGCGGAACAGTTTATTTTGGGTATCGATCTCGGTGCCCGGCAGATCGAGGTCGACTGGGACCCCGATTTCTGAGTGTTTGACAGTGGAGCGGCGTGGCCATTGCAGCAAGAAATGCCGGCGAAAAAAATAGCCCTGGTCACCCTGTTCCCCGAGATGTTCGCCGCGCTGAGCGATTACGGTATCAGCAGCCGGGCGATCAAGCAGGGGTTGTTGGAACTGGAGTTTTTTAACCCCAGAACGCATACCAGCGACCGCCACCAGACGGTGGACAGCCGGCCCTACGGCGGCGGCCCCGGCATGGTGATGATGATAGAGCCGCTGCGGCAGGCCATTAAAGCGGCGCGGCAGTGGATCGGTGGCCCGGCCAGGGTGGTTTATCTGTCACCCCAGGGGCGGGTGCTGGAGCAGGCCGCGGTCAATGAACTGGCTGCAGATGAGAAAGACCTGATCCTGCTGGCGGGTCGCTACGAAGGCATCGACGAGCGGCTCATTGAGCTGGAGGTCGACGAGGAGTGGTCCATCGGTGACTACGTCCTCAGCGGCGGTGAGCTGCCCGCCATGGTGTTGATGGACGCCCTGATCAGGCAATTGCCCGGTGCGTTGGGGCACGAGGATTCCGCAGACCAGGATTCCTTCGCGGCGGGACTGCTGGACTGCCCGCACTACACGCGGCCGGAGCAGTACGAGAATTGTCAGGTGCCCGAGGTGTTGTTGTCGGGCAACCACGAAAAAATACGGCAGTGGCGGCTGGAGCAGTCACTGCGCAGGACCTGGCG
>Ga0070727_10004883_pt1 | contig 11196 bp, 9 predicted proteins | sample tdAd472_FD_66722 | JGI IMG/M metagenome (GOLD analysis project Ga0070727, IMG submission 66722) | Marine sediment microbial communities from the Atlantic coast under amendment with organic carbon and nitrate - tdAd47.2 | ecosystem: Environmental > Aquatic > Marine > Coastal > Sediment | place... | reverse complement strand
TAGCAAAAGGCGCTTTTTGCTTCATACAAATTAGTTTAGAATAAAGTCTAGTACATCACTTAAACTTGAAATTAATATGGAGGACCGTAATTCAAGCAATAAACAGCCGAATAACCCCTTGCATGGGGTGAAATTGGCTGATATAGTAGAGGCCCTAGTGGCTAAATATGGTTGGGAACAACTCGGGGAGAAAATTAAAATCCGATGTTTTACTCACGATCCTTCCATAAAATCCAGCCTGAAGTTTTTGCGTAAGACACCTTGGGCAAGGGACAAAGTAGAGCAATTGTATCTCAGGATGCTTCGAAAGAAAAATAAGTCGGAGCAACGAGCAAAACTGCCGCAAAAGGAGGAGCTTTTGAAAACGGTGCAGTTTCGGAAGCGGAAGTGAATTAGGGAGTAAGAAAATTACTATCTTTAGTAACGGTTAGTTATAAGATTATCGTGACTGCCTTGGCTAATCCAGTGAAGGCGATACGGACGGAATAGCTCAAAAGCCAACTACCTGTTTTGTGCATACTGATGTAGTAACTCGACAATGCCCGGGTCAGAAACCTTGGCTTTCTGAAGAAACCTATACGCCTGCCCCGAAATGTAGTTGTTTTTATTTTTTAAAATTTCGGCTACAGTTTTCAGGGTATCTAGGTCATTAATGGCATGTTTGGTGTATAATTTCAGGACATCACCTAGCTGTTTGCCATTCAACTGGCGGAGTACTTTTCGGAAGCTTGCTGTTACTTCGGCATGTAAAGCGGGAGCCTCCATCAGTTTTTCAATAAGCAGGCTTTTGATACTATGAGAGGCTTCTTGGTAAATGGAGAACAATGCAAATTGTAGGGTGTCAATAGAAAGGTGAACGGGTTTTATGGCATTAATGGCGGCATAGGATAGGAAAAAGTCTTCACCCGAAATAATACCTACAAGGGCAGTGCTAAGCTGTGGACTCAATGTCGTTTTTTTACTTAATCTATTCAAGGCCCAAGCTTTATCACTTAGATCTGGGCTTTGCAAGATCAAGGTCATCAATGCTGGGGAGAGCTGCTTTTCGGTAAGATGCATGACAAGGTCTTGGGTGGGCCCATATATAATATTCCATAAGGTATAGGTGGTATAAGCGGCTCCTTGTACCACCACCTGAGAAAGAGCAGGTGTCGTTGCACCGGTAACTCCATCTATTGAATCCGCCGGAGTATTGGGGCGTTCTAGGAGGTTGTGGAAGGAGACTTCCCCTAAGGGTAATGTCGGATCAGCTAGCAAATCATTTAGCCGCTCGTATTCATCATTGAAGAAGGGTTCATGGTCACGTTTGCTCAAAAACTCTCCCGCTGGTAACTCAAACCCGAGATAGCGCCCGGTAATGTTCCAAAAAACGATAATGCTTAAAAGGCGGCATTCCTGATCAAAACATACTTCCGTCGTGATCGGCTTGAAGTAGTGGAGGGGGATATGATCCTGGGTTTTTACCAAAAAAAGGGAATCCTCACTAAGGGTGTCCCGAAAGGCGAGCACAATGCTTTGTTCCGGATCATGATCACTAGCTATGGTCGGCGCTTGTGTGTATTTTAATTCTTGAGCATCAGGCAAAAAAGAAAATAAGGTACAGCTTAGCAAAAGGCTGGCGGCCACGATAGCGTAATTAGTAGATGGTAACTTCATCTTTAGATAGTAAATATTTAGGCTCGATTGGGGACAATGGCACCATGTTCTTCTAACAGCTGTTTGATGTCATTGATCGGAACCTCTGTGGGCGTTGTTCCCTGTTGATTGGCGAGGACTGCGGCAGCGGCAGCGGCTTGCCCCATTCCCATACAGGAAGCTTGGACGCGCAAGGCAGAATTGGCCAACCTATCACTGCTAACACAACGTCCTGCTACTAGAAAATTCTTGCTTCTTTTGGGGATCAGTGCCCTTAGGGGGATGCTGGCCACGATGTCTGGCTTTAGAAATTCTTGATAGATAGATTTTCCTTCTCGATGCAAATCGATCGGGTAGAAGGAATGAGATAAAGAATCTTCGAAGACCCTTCCTTGTACATAGTCCTGATGGGTCATTTGGTAGAGACCATCAATGCGGTAGGTTTCCCGCACAGCAGTTTCCGTCTTTAGGTCCAGTATTTTTAACTGCTCACATCCTGGAAAAGACCGTAGGGTGCGTACTAGTTCCAACAAGGTGGCTCTCCCCTCATGATTAGCCTTGGTATGAGATTCGGAAGTGGTAGAATCGGCACCAGGAACATACACATAGCCATAAGGTACAAAGGTATGTTCGCGATTGGTTCTGGTTTGTCTTTCCAGCATGTTTTGTCTGAGTACGCGATGGTATTGTTTAGGGATTTTCGTGAGATCCAGCGCTTCATAATCATATCCACCGATCCTAAATACAAGCGAACCGGGTTGGGTATCTGCTTCCCGCAAGACATCGAAACCAGCCATCGATGCAATCAAGGCATTACCCGTGCAATCAATCAGTTGATCGCAAGTGATTTGAGTCCGGCTGCCTTTACCAACGGTTTCGACTTCCCATTTCCCATTCTTAAATTCAATTTGAGTGGGTGTCTCATAATAGCGGATGTTTACGCCAGCCTCCAAGCACTTTTCCTCAGCTAGCAGTGTGTATAAAGGCGCATTTACGGTAACTTGATGCTTCCAATGTCGATCGGGTAAAAGAGAAAAATTAGGCACCTTATCTCCGTTGAGTTGGACGCAATCCATGACGAGTTCCCAGCCAATTCCATCAATAATTTGTTTGCCCCAGGCATGGAATATCCCAGGAAAGGCCACCCCGCCAGTCGTCGTCGTCCCACCGAGTTGGCTCCCACTTTCTACCAGCACGGTTTTGGCGCCTGCTCGCCCGGCTTGGATGGCGGCAATCGTTCCAGCCGTTCCTCCTCCAACCACCAATATATCGGTGGAAATACTTTGCTGTTTGATTGTATAAGACGCCACTAATTTTTCTGCTTTTGAGATGGCGGGTGTAGCAACAGCAAGAGACAAGGCTCCCAAGGATTTAATGGCGGTTCTTCGTTCTATTTTTCCCATTTTGTTGTGTCTATTTCTAAAGTTGGTTTAAAAAAGTGGTTTGAACTTAGTGGTAGATGGAGGTAGGGTTGGCGCAGTTCATATTGAACAGGCGATTGGAAAGATACAATCGTATCATTAAAGTGAGCAATATATTTGAGCTGAAAGTTGCTTTCTTCAGTTATTATGCTCCATTGTCTCAAGCGTATTGTTCCAATGGTAGTTTGCGTATCGAAAAAATTTAAGTGTTTGAGAAAAACCGACTACTTCAACACATAGGGCGTATATTCAATTGAACCACACCGCATACCGTTGCCTACGCAACAGCAAAGCCAGTTCCTCTTCGGCTTCCATCGCTGCTTTTTTGGTTTTCCGATCTATGTGATTGTAAAGACTAGGTCGAAGAAAATTTCCATATTTCCGAACAATGTTCGAAGACAATTGATGGCCTCTTTTACTTTTATATCCTTCTTTATGCTGCTTAAATCGCTCTTGAGGGGTCTTGCTGGTCATGCCCACGTAAAGACATTCTAGTACACCATTATATTGTGGATTAGCTGCTCGGAATTTCGCATTTTCGGTAAATACCCGTTTTGATAATTCGATGACGTAAACTTGATAGCTTAATCTGGGCATAGCTTTCTCATTTTCTTGCTTGTATTGGAGGCCGTCAAATGAAGTTACCCAATCGGGGCGTGAAAAACAAGAGACGGGCGTCGAATTATTCATCAAGAAAATCCAAACCTAGGCTTGAGTCCAGCATTTAGCTAATAAAGCCTTCTTTATTGAAGGCGGTAACTTTCCCAGAAGACAACTGCATAAAACGGATCAGCATCTCCATCACCTGTGTACATTCCCGATCCATTTCCCTAAGCAGCTAAGCAGGTTCAAGCCAGTTGTTAGGTTTCCGGAGTGAGCAATTAGTCCTCACAAAGAAGAAGACCCTATTTCAAAACAATTTCGAAAGCAGTAGGATGTTTGGCTTTCAAGGTAGTTAAGAAATAGAGCCTTTCTTCCCATTATCGGATTACTGAACTTAGATTATTTTCGAAGATTTAGGGGGCTAATACTGCCCTTCATTTCCTCCTTGCATTCCTCCTTGGTCTCTTATTCCCCCTTTCTTTTTTTGTTGATTGAGTCGATAGGTTAAGGTCATTCTTACCGACCTGGCTCTCCATTGAAAATCATTGATCGTGATAAAGTTTTCACCCTCTGCGGTATAGCGCCAGCGTTTTGAATTGAATAAGTCTCTAACACTTAAGGTTAAGGTTCCTTTTTTGTGAAAGACATCTTGGCTGGCAGCCAAATCTACGCCATACATAGCTAGCCTTTTTCCCTGGGTGTTGATCTGAGGCGCGCGGTAATCAAAGCGTACTTGCACATCTGTTGTTTTTCCCAGAGAGAATCGAGAGGTTCCTCTGGTAAACCAACTGTAGGCATCACTTTGGAAAGAATCGCCCAAGTTGCCTCCGTCGGTGACAGCTCTGTAAAAATTAAAATCGGCATTCAAGCGCCACCATTTATACGGATTGTAAGAAGCTGTGAATTCGAACCCAAAAGCATCTTCGGTCAACAGGTTTTCGGGCTGGGTAACCGATTTTCCGGTATCATCAATTCTTCTAATTCGATCAATTTTCCCATTGGTATGTCGATAATATAGGCTTGAACTCAATGAACCTTGGTCCCAATATTTGATGTGTCCGATTTCCCAAGCATCTGCAAATTCTGGGTTCAAGTCTGGATTTCCGCTGAAGAAATTTCGGTTGTCACTAAAAGTAAAGAAAGGGTTCAAATCCCAGAATCTAGGACGGCGTACTCGCTTGCTGTAGCTGATCTGAATGGCATTTTCCGCTGGTAAATCATAAGTGAAATGGACGCTGGGAAAGAGGTTCAAGTAGTCTCTGTTGTTGGTTTGTTGCGTTTGTAATAGTTGGGTTGAAACTTGACTGTATTCCGGTCGTAGCCCAAATTGATAAGAAAACTTCCCTTTTTTATTCCCATAAATTAGGTAAGCAGCGTGAATGTTTTCATCGTATTGAAAGTTGTTACTTAAGCCTTCCAGTGGCAACCAGACATCATCCGAAAATTCCTCTACTAAGAAATCATTATCTATATCCCTAAAGGAACTTCTAAGTCCAACTTCAAATTTACTTTCTTTGCTAAAAGGGTGGACATAATCCAGTTGGAAAGTCAACAGCCGCTCACTCTCCTTATTATTGGATTGTTGGAGGAGGTCAGGAGAGCCATCAGGGTTTCTGCCATCCGTAAAAAACTGGTTTCTTAGATCAGACCCTTCCTCTTCTGTCTTGTCCCGATAACGTAAGTCTAAGCTTAGCTCATGGCCTTCTCGTTTAAACTTTCTTTTCAAAGTCATCGCGTATTCAAGGTTCATTTCATCTTCCACCTCTTCATCCGTACGCAAGGTAGTTCCTACTGGCGTATCGAGGTTAAACAAAAAGTCTCGGTAATCTGTCTGTTGAAAATTGTCGTCCATTCCTGTGCGATAAGTCAGCGCAGTGGTTAAAGTTGTTTTGGGGCCGAAAAAATAGTCTGCTCCAAAACGCAGGGTATGGTTTAAGCCTGAGCGGGTTCGCTGATTATTCTGCTGCGTAATGTAGGTCGTGTCATTTCTAAATATTTCCTGATAGAGTGAACCTTTACCAGGGCCATTTCGATAGGATAGTCCATAGTTGGTAAAGAAATTTAGCTTTTTTGTTCGGAAATTAAGATTGACAGCCGCCCCGTAATTTTCTGGGTATCCCAAGGTCAGATCGAAAGAGCCGTTAAGGCCGGATTTTCGCTCTTTTTTCAATATGATATTGATGATACCTGCGGATCCTTCTGCCTGGTAACGTGCAGAAGGATTAGTAATGAGTTCGATTTTTTCAATCATATTGGCCTGCAATTGTTGCAAGCCACTCCCATTACCAATCAAACCAGAGGGCTGGCCGTCAATCAAGATACGTACATTATTGCTGCCTCTTAAACTTACTTCTCCTTCTACATCGACTTGTATAGAGGGGACATTATCTAGTAAATCGGCCGCACTGCCGCCACGACTGGCCAGGTCTTTGCCAACGTTGAAGATTTTTTTATCCAGCGAAAGCTCCATTTGACTCTTTTCTGCAACCACGACGATTTCATCTAAAGCAGTGGCTTGTGATTGCAACGCAATTGTGCCAAGGTCTATTCGAGTTTGCCCCGCTTGCGGATTTATTTGGTTAATCGTTTGTGTTTGATAGGCTAAAAAATCTACAACGGCATAATACACTCCAATGGGTGCCTGGATGGAAAAATTTCCTTTGATATCACTTACATTACCCGCGATTAGGGTGCTATCCTTTAAGCGATAGAGGCTAATCGTAGCGTAGTCTAGCGGAAGATTTGTAGCTTGGTCCACCACCTTTCCGACGAAGGCCAGCGTTTTTGTGGAAGCTTGATCTTGAGCGGATAGTTCAAGAGAAAGGACTAAAAAAGAGAAAAGCATGATCGGAAGGAGAAATAGGGTCTTCATAATTTTCATTAAGCAGTCAGGAATAATGGTGTACTCGTACTTCTGGTACAAAAATGGATACTATATCATGGGGGGTCAAACTTAATCGGTATACTGCCTTTTCAGCGGGGTAAATGACTACTCCTGCCTAAACGGTTGTTTGCCCCACCATTTGTGTCGTTTACCGTACTAATTTGGTGAAGCCGTTCTTTTGAAGAATCTTTAATAAATTGCTAAAAGTCCTGTAAAGACTCATTCATGCATGTATTGACTAAGATCAACAGTTGGCATAAAGGAATCTCTAAAGAATTGACGATCAATCTATTTCTTTGGGTTTTATATTTTGTGGGGGTGGCCTACCAAAATGGGTCTAAGAATGGAGAAGCGGGAGAGACTCCTTTCATTCACTGGGCTGATATCGCTATTGCCAGCAACTACTTTCTAGTAGTGATGGTGATCAATTATGTGCTGCTGCCCCATCTCTTTTATAGGAAGAGATATCTGCCGTTTGCGTTTTTTTGTGCCTTCCTCCTGTACGGGGCTATTATCGTTGAGGAGTTTTGGCTCGAACCGCTCCTGTACCCCAATACCCCCAAAGGAGATTCTTTCTTGGGGTACTTTGCTACCTTATTGCAAATTGGCCCCACCGTCTTGTTTTTTGTTGGGTTTAAATTTGCCTGGGATAACTTGAAAAAACAATCTGACCTGGAGCAAATGGAGAAAGAAAAAGTGGAAAGCCAATTACAATTCCTAAAATCTCAACTCAACCCTCATTTCCTATTCAACAATTTGAATAACCTCTATTCCTACGCACAAGAGCAGTCACCCAAGACGCCTGAAATCATTATGCAGTTATCGGCGATTATGCGTTATATTCTATATGAGAGCCAAGGACAGGTCGTTCCTTTAGAAAAGGAATTAAACTACTTGGGGGATTTTATTGAATTGCAAGAACTGCAAATGGAAGAGCGAGGAAAGGTGGAATACTATGTAACTGGCGAGATTCGAGCTAAAGAAATAGCTCCCCTAATCTTGATTACCTTTGTGGAGAATAGTTTTAAACACAGCTTGTCTAGCCTGGCCGACAATATCTCTATCATCATAAAGATAGATGTGGTCGATCACCAATTGAGGTTCCACTGTAGCAATAGGTATAGTAAAGGAGAGGATCCCTCAAGGAAACTACTTTCTCATGGTGTAGGCTTGCAAAATATCAAAAAGCGACTGGAACTGCAGTATTTTGAAAAATACCAACTGGATATCAGCACAGAAGACGAAACCTTCCTGGTAGATCTTCAGCTGGACCTTAGTGTTTCGTAACTAAATCAAATGAGAACTTATAATTGCATCATTGTCGAGGATCAATTACCCGCGCAGCGGATACTACAGCGCTATATTGAAAAGCTTCCCGAACTACAATTGGTCGAATCCTTTACTGATCCTTTGAAGGCGCTAGCTTTTATGCGTAAAACGACGATTTCCATCATCTTTCTGGATATTCACCTTCCTAGTCTTACAGGCATGGAATTGTTGAAGATATTACCCTACCAACCGAAAATCATTCTGACTACGGCATTCTCTGAGTACGCCCTTGATGGGTATGAGTTTGATGTAGCTGATTATTTGCTCAAACCGATTTCGCTGGACCGCTTCATTAAGGCGGTAAGTCGGGTTATCGCCAGCCTTGAAAGTTCATCCGTGGCCAATGTCCAATCTATCGCTTCTACAGTTTCTACTGATCCAGACTTTGTGTTTATGAAATCAGATCGGATGATCATAAAAATTGAATGCCAAAGCATTCGATATATAAAATCAGAGGATGATTTTACAAGGGTTTTTATGGAAGGGAAAAATCATTTTCTCTCCAATACCCTCAAGTTCTGGTCTGATATTCTCTCCAAAAATGATTTTGTTAGAATCCATCGATCGTATATCGTTAATATAAAATGTATAGATAAAATCGTCGGTAATCAGGTTTATCTAGGGGAGGAACGTTTGCCGATTGGACGAAGCTTTAGAGATGCCTTCATGGCTAAGATTGACTTAAAGGTTTAGTTTTTTGGAAAGAGCGCTTTCCACGCCGAGTTGATCATTTATTACCTTCCAATACGGTAGGACCCCATTGGGAAACCTTGAATGGCACTGGCCCAAACATGCGCTGATCTAATTAAAGAAGAAGTTGGTATTGTCGAAGAACTGCCACTTCTTTATATAACAAACATCATGACTGAATTTTGGGAAAAAAATTTCATTGAAAAGCAAGAAATGTGGGGTTTTGAGCCTTCTCACTCCGCTTTATTGGCCAAAGATTTCTTTATACAAAAAGCAGTGAAAAACGTCCTCGTTCCTGGCATTGGTTACGGACGTAATGCCCAGGTTTTTATAGAAAATGGAATGACAGTAACAGGAATAGAAATATCAGAAACTGCCATTGAGATGGCGAGAAAACATTATGGAACTGATATGAAAATCTATCACGGTTCTGTACTAGATATGCCATTCGACACTAAGAAGTATGACGGTATATTTTGCTATGCTTTAATTCACTTATTGAGCAGTAAGGAAAGAGAAAAACTCATCAGGGATTGTTATCATCAACTATCCGATAATGGGTACATGGTATTTACGGCTATATCCAAAGCTGCCTCAACTTATGGAAAAGGAAAGCTGATTAGTGAAGACTGTTATGAAGTACACCCAGGGGTAAATATCTATTTTTATGATAAAGAGACCATTCGTACAGATTTTGCAAAGGCAGGTCTTTTTGAGGTTACAAAGATTAATGAAAACCAAGCATTCTTTTTAATTAAATGCAGGAAGGTCAAAAGTAAGAGCATGTTTGGGCAGGCGTGATTAGCCGAAAGTGAGCAGATTTTATTTTAGACAAGGCAGATTTTGCTGCCGATAGCTATCGGCAAATGCGGGAAATTAGGCGAAAAATCTAACACAGAATAAAAGAAAATTTGCCGCTTGGAGGCAATTAAGGCCTACCCAAACATGCTCTAAATAATTTTTCAATTTGTAAATCAATTCTAATGAAATTCTTCAGCTTATCAAGTAGAGTTTTCCTTCCTTTTTTATGGCTAGCCATAGTTCTTCCCTTACAAGGCCAATCTAACTTAGCCTCGAATGTATATAGCTGGCCAGGTTTGGACAAAGACACAGAGAAGGTCATGCTAGTGGGTAATACGACACATTTAAAACACTTAGAGATCAAGGCGGTCCAATTAGTGTCAAAGAAGAGGGCAAAGCACGAACGAGTTCACACTGGTGAAGAGGAATTGATCATTGTTAAGGAAGGACAACTTAAAATCAAGATGGGAACCACGAAAAGCATTTTAGGTCCGGGTAGTGTGGCTTTGATTTTGCCAGGAGATAAGCATAAACTCAGCCCGGCAGGAAATGGTCCAACGGTCTACTATAGTATGAAATACCAGTCTAAAAAACCAATGTCGATGGAAAGAGGGAAAAAGGCGGGTGGTTCCTTCGTCGTTTATTGGGAAGAAGTGGCTTTTCGAGAGCATAGTAAAGGGGGCCGAAGAGACTTTTTTGACCGGCCGACGGCGATGGCCGAAGACTTCGAGATGCATGTGACCAATTTAAATGAAAGGGTGCAAAGTCATGCCCCACATACTCATCAAGTAGAGGAAATCATTTTAATGATACAAGGTAATATTGAAATGCATATTGATGGAGCCACGCCAAAGGCAGATGTGGGTGACTTTGCTTTTATCGATGCTCTAATTCCACATGCACCGACCAATATAGGTAAAGGACAAGCCATCTATTTTGCTTTTCAGTGGAAGTAGAAAACAAGGGACTATTGAATTTGTGGTAAAACGATGCTTTTCTATCGTCTTTTCCCGGAATAGGTCAAAATAAAGCCTGCCAGATTGAGGTAGGTGTTGCAGGATTACTATTTTGGGAGTAAAACGAAAAGATGAACCAACTAAGAAGAATTACCTGGATAATTTTAGGTGTCTGCCTGTTGATGAGTTGTCAAACACAGCCAATACCGCAAGTCGATCAAAAACCTAATGTGCTGCTCATTTGTGTAGATGATCTGCGCCCTGAGCTCAATAGTTTTGGAGCCAGCTATATTAGCTCACCCAATATTGATGCCTTGGCAGAAAAAGGCGTCTCTTTTCGGAGTCACTATGTCAATGCACCCAGTTGCGGGCCGTCTCGTTATACCCTATTAACTGGTCAATACGGCACAGCCGGCAACACGGCCCTTTTCCTTCGGGCCGATAAAATAGCAGAAGGAGCGGACATAGACCCAAGTATGCCGGAGTGGTTCAAAGCCCACGGTTATACAACGGTTTCGGTCGGGAAAGTATCTCATCATCCCGGTGGAAGGGGAGGAGCGGATTGGAATGATTCGACTATTGTAGAAATGCCCGAAGCCTGGGATCAACACCTGATGCCGGTGGCAGAATGGGAGCATCCGCGTGGCATGATGCATGGATTGGCCAATGGTGAAATTCGCATCAAAAGAGGCGAGATGGATGTTTTTCAATCTGTAGAAGGTGAGGATAGTATCTACCCAGATGGAGCGATTACAGCGGAGGCCCTGAAACAAGTTAGCGCACTTGCTGCGGATGAGGAAAAGCCATTTTTCCTCGCTGTTGGAATTATTAGACCCCACTTGCCTTTTGGCGCGCCCAAAGCTTATCTGGATCGATA
>Ga0070727_10004882_pt1 | contig 11199 bp, 23 predicted proteins | sample tdAd472_FD_66722 | JGI IMG/M metagenome (GOLD analysis project Ga0070727, IMG submission 66722) | Marine sediment microbial communities from the Atlantic coast under amendment with organic carbon and nitrate - tdAd47.2 | ecosystem: Environmental > Aquatic > Marine > Coastal > Sediment | place... | reverse complement strand
CCGTTTACAGGTGATTTGATCCGTTCCGCGCAACGTCGCGCGGTGGAGCAATTCGATACTGCTGCACTGAATCGCGCATTGGCTCCTATCGGGAAATCTCTACCAAAAGGCAGCGCAGGTCGTGAAGCGGTTGCAAAGGCTGGTGATCTTATCAGCGACAGATACGATGATATTTTTTCCAAGCTCAAATCCGTCCAGGCCGATGACGTATTTGCTAATGATCTGAACAAGGCCAGGGAATTGATGCAAACAGCCTCTGGCGACCAAATACGGGCCTTCGAGAATATCTTAAAACGTGACGTGGTAGACCGTTTCACCGATAGCAAGGTATCAGGAAGGCTGTTTAAGCGGATTTACAGCAAATTAGGTGTACAGATCCGCAAGTTTGGAAAGAGCCAGAACCCAGACCACCAGACGCTGGCGGAGGCATTAGGGCAGGTACAGGGCTCCTTAAAACAAGCGGTGGCACGTTCCAGCGCGGAGGCGGGTAGTTCTCTGAAACAGGCTGATTTTGCCTTCGCCAATCTGGTCAGGGCGGAAAACGCAGCCGGTCGTATCGGTGCTAAAGAAGGGATTTTCAGCCCGGCACAATTAAAGGCCGCCGTGCGTTCTCTTGATCCGAGCGTAAGACATAAGGCGTTTGCCCGTGGTGGAGCATTAATGCAGGATTTAGCGGAAACCGGGGAAAATGTGTTAGGTGCTACAGTGCCAGATTCAGGGACGCCATTTCGTTCGTTAATGGCGACAGGCTTACCAGGGGCAGTTAGTACCGCCGCGACTTTGCCATTAGCGCCCTTATATTCACGTCAAGGACAAGGATTGATGGCGTACCTTCTAACACAACGTCCCGAGCAAGCCGGGCTTCTAGCTGAGTTATTGCAAACACAATCCCCCAAGGCTGCTGCGGCAGCCGGTTTACTAGGCACAAGACAGGAGTGATTTATGGGCATTGAAGACTGGAGCAAAACCGCAGCCGATAACGATGACGCGGATGCTGCAATAAATTGGGTAGAGAATCAGCCGCCTAGCACGGTCAATAACTCCGCTAGGGCCATGATGGCCGCAACGCGTACATGGTATGAAGATTATGAGTGGCGCGATTGGGGCCATGTTGTGACTTATGTCACTGTCACGACTTTTACAATTCCTGGCGATGTCACGACGATTTACACGACAGGTCGCCCGATCCGTTGTGAAGACAGTTCAACCCTGTATGGGTATATTGTATCCAGTTCTTTTAGCACAGATACGACCGTGACAGTTGAACTAGACTCTGGCGCATTGTCTGGATCGCTATCCTCTGTTGCGGTTGGCTCCGCAAAATGTCCACACAAAGACGTACCGAACGAATACACAAAAACGCAGAATTTTAACGCGACAACGCTTACAGATGCCATTGTTATCAATACGACCGATACGGATAAATATATAGAATCGAATCAGGATGCGACAACCGCGCTCAATAATACCGTGACACGTATCGGGCAGTCGTTTACTGGTGATGGTAATGTTTTGACAGGCGCGATTTTTCATCTTTCAAAGACACTACTGCCGACTGGAAACGCGGTTGCAAAACTTTATGCACATAGCGGCGTTTATGGAACAAGTAGTGTTGCAACTGGCTCTGCCTTGGCAACGTCTGAAAATTTTGACGTGTCAACGTTAGACGGTACGTTGACATTGACTTACTTTCAGTTCAATGATGAGGTCACATTAACAGCCGCGACAAATTACGTTATAGCTTTAGAGTATACTGGCACGGCGACAGATTATATCAATGTCGGCACGGATACTTCCACTCCCACACATGCCGGAAACTTTGCAACATATACCGGTACATGGTCTGCTGTGTCTGGTACGGATGCTATATTCTATATCAGAACAGGTGGATGGGATCTTTCAAAGAATCAGGCGACAAGTGTAACGCTCACAGGAGATAGGACGTTAGGAAACCCACTAAATCAGGTTGATGGGGCGTCTTATATTCTAAATGTAATTCAAGATGGAACGGGCGGTCATACTCTTTCTTTTAGCTCAGATTACATATTTACAGAGGCGTCTACCCCTATATTATCAATAGCGCCAGATGCTGTTGATATATTTCATTTCTACAGTAATGGAACAGAATTAAGACCTCTGAGTCCTTTTATTACGGTTGGAACATGGACTCCCGAATTATGGGATTCTAGTTTAAGTGGATCAGAGGGCCAAACTTACAATACTCAAATCGGCTATTATTCAAAAATCGGAGAAATTGTAATGATAGGCGGGACTTTAGTAATGACATCTCGCGGAACTTTGACTGGTGCCTCTCAAGCATATATTGGTGGCTTACCTTTCCTATCAGCATCGAATGGGGCGGGCACGGTTCATTTTGGATTTGGAGATTCTTTGAATTTGCCCGCTGCTGGAGTGTATATAACAGGCAGAATCGTTAATTCCGTTCAAAGCGTGCGTTTGTATTTATGGAATGCAACAACAGGGGCAGCAGCATTGACGATAGGTGATCTAACCGATTCCTCTCAGTTTAATTTTAGTGGGATCTATAAGGCGACATGAGTTATGCCTGTCAAGGCAAAGTGGAAATTAACTAAGTGAACGGTAAATGGTCAACAATAATCCTTGTCGCCTTGTTTGCACTGGCATCAAGTACGTTCTTCTATATTTCTGCAAGCCATGAAAGCAGAATAGCGGCGCTTGAAAAAATATTGATGGGAGAAAGTGGCATGGGCAGCCGAGGAAGTGAGCGTGAATGAATGGATAGGGATATTTGGAATAATCGTTGCAATACTTGTGCCCTCTACCGGAGCCATAATAATCACAGTAATAAGCTTGAGTAGTCGCGTGACTAAGAATGAAACTAACATAACGACTATAAAAGAGATGTTGGCAAAACAAGCAACAAAAGAAAGTGTCGATGCGCTTTCACAAAAAATTGATTTGTTCTATTCATTGATTAGAAGCACAGCAGACACGCTTGTCGTTAAACATGCAGACGAGATTACACAGCATAGAAAATCTTTAATATCAGCTAATAATACTATTAATATATTGGAGACTAGATTGAAAGAATTGGAAAATGAGCTTGGAAAGAAAAAATGAAACTCACTGAAAATTTCACCATGGCAGAGCTGATAGAATCTCAGACAGCTACTAGACTTGGTATTGACAATACCCCGGATCAACATGCCTTACGTAATCTTGTGAAGCTGGCGAAGTCTTTACAGGATATCCGTGATCTTATCAATGCACCGTTAATCGTGACCAGTGGATACCGTTGTCCTGAGTTAAACGAGCGTATCGGTGGCAGTAAAAACTCTGCCCACATGAAAGGCTTTGCCGCTGATATCCGTTCTCATGCTTTCGGCACGCCATATCAATTGGCCGATGCAATTATCAGTTCCACTATTAAATTCGATCAGCTAATCCTTGAATTTAACAATTGGGTTCACATCGGATTGAATCAAGGAAAGTGGCGCAATCAGGTATTGACCGCCATGAAAGTAGAGGGGCAAACAGTTTATCATACAGGGTTGATACAATGAACATATTGTCAATTATTAAAGGCATATTCACCAGCAATGCTGTGGACAAGACCATTGATATCGTCAAGGAAAAGGTCACGGATGTCGATAAGCAAAATGAAATGATACGGGATATCGCGGTAGCCAGCGCCACCAATAAGACGATCCCTTTACTTGATGGCATTCATAAATTAGGCAGGCAGATATTAATCGGTGCCGTTGTCGGGTTTCATATGTACTGTAAGTTGAATGATATACCGTTATCGGTTGAGGAACTGACTGCGCTGTATGGTGCTGTGACGGCTTACACTTTGCTTAAAGGAAAAGGAAGATAAAAAATAACCCCGCCGAAGCGGGGTCTAAGGGAGGGACACTAAAAGGTAAATCCTAATAGACCAAAATCCTCACCTAAATTTTTACCATCCCTGCCATAATTATTTTCATTATCAAATATCTTATCCCCATTTGAAAAATGGCGATATCCAGCATATCGTTTCTTATTGAAATGATAGAAAGCTGCAATAGTAAAATTCATGTGAGTTCCTATCCTTTCATTCTTATCCCTGAGATAAACAGCTCCAATATCAAATCGAAGTCGCTTATAATGAAATCCTTTTTGTATGCCAGCTAGAAGATTACTTCTATCGCTTGCATACCATCCACCTGCAATCACTTGTATCTTTTTCACGTCCTGTATAACAAATACAGGAATACCATTGGTATATCTAATACCAGATCCTATTTCTATACTGGTATCTGCCAATGCTGGGTAAGACACAAACATCAACATCATCATTACCATTAGCTTATTCATATTCCCTCCTATTCCCCATTCCCGCCCGCCTTTCGGCTACCGTTTTGTTACTCGTTTTGAGAACATACTGTTTTGCATAAAGTTCCTAACAGGCATCACCTCCTTTCACCATTTACAGCATAGAATCTGTTGTATTGGATGTTTCCTTATTCTTTCCATTGTCGCGTAACGCTTTTCTCTGGCTGCTTTCTCTCTTTTGCGTCTCTGTTCGTTCTCCCACAACCTGCATTCCATTTTTCGATGTCTGGTATCATCCCTGAACCGGAATACTGTCTTTGGATGGAATTGTTGATGGTCCTTACACCATTCCACCCAACAGACAATATAGCGCTTGCGTTCGGCTTTGTAGAAGTCCGCTAATGTCTTGATAGGGGTCATAAGAACGTCAGCCAAACGGAATCTCGTCGTCAAAATCATCATGACTTTGAGTCACTGGAGCAGTAGGCTTGCTGGCTGGCTTTGATTCAATTTTCCCGCCTAACATCTGCATTTCCCTTGCTTGAATCTCTGTGACATAACGGTCTTTGCCTTCCTTGTCCTGCCATTTACGAGTGGCAATTTTCCCTTCTACATAAACAGGGGAGCCTTTCTTTAGATATTCGCCTACAATCTCAGCTAGACGGCCCCAAAATACGACACGGTGCCATTCGGTCTTTTCATGTTTTTGTCCGTCTTTCGTCCAACCTTCTGTAGTCGCCAGACTGACATTGGCAACAGCTTTGCCATCAGATGCATAGCGGACTTCTGGATCACGGCCTAAGTGGCCGATCAGGATAACTTTATTGATTCCTTTTGGCATGTGCTTTACCTTTCATTAGTTCAACTTGTCGTGTGTCTTCTTCGCTCCTGCTTTCATGGCCATAATTTTCTGGAAGGCCAAACCCCTTTACACCAGGATGCAGGGCTCCAAATTCTGACCCTTTTATGATCTTCCGTTCTTCCGTTGTAAACGGCCCACCCTTCGCAGGGGCAACCCAAAGCGTCTTCTGCGTTTCCTCATCAAGCTCGTACCAAGCCTCTGCCGCAGCCTCCAGATTCTCTATAGCTATCCCGTCCTTAATGGCTATTATGGATGGATAATTCTGCATAATCGCTTGCGTGAGATTGGAATATTTGCGGTACATATCCTGTATATTAAGTCCCTCTCCAAGCGATTTTACATCGTCGTCCACGTCGCCTGTGAGAATCCCGAAAGCATTGCAAAAGGCATAGCGCTTGGCGTATGTTTGGGCGCTGGCAGTTTTCTGTGCCTCATTCATATAAGCCTCTTTTTCAATCGGCACGGGAAAAGATGATATTTCAGAATGCCCGCCTACATGGTGAGTTTCACAGAATGCTATAATGAAACCTTCTTTGTATTCTGTCTTGATTGTGAAACTAAGTCCGCAGTCTTTGAGGATTGGCGAGATTTGTTTAACGATATCATCCAAGGATGCATAGCGATAACGAACGGCTCCACTGCTATTCTTGACTTCCCTTTCCTTCTTTATGACAGGACACAATGATTGGAATGTTGATAATGCCGCGAAATATTCCTCCCGCGCCCAATCCTCTTTCATTTGCTTTTGCATGGCCATAAGGCGCTCTATCGTATCGACAGAAGCATCTTTTTCAACAGCCTTGAGAAAGATAGCCTCAAGATTAAAACTCTGTTTTGTCACTAAATCATTCATATTCATGTTCCTCTAATATTCTTTCTTTGATCGCTTCTTCATGTTCCGGTGACAAACACTTGCATTCCATGGGTATCTTGTATTCCGTCTTGGTATCCTTGCCGCCAAAGTTCACAATCACTTTGATATCGTGGATTTCGACTTCGGCAGGAGTTTCTGGACACATAGGAGGACCATTACCTAAATAAATAGCTGGGATAAATGGAATATGCGTATACGTCACCACCACATCATGCGTTATCGTCTTTCCCGCGATAGTGATATCCAGTTCCAGGGTGTGGGTGTGGATGGGGTTATTCATTTACAGATTCCCCATACACAGATGCAACGATAGCACGCATGGCGGCGATGAGAATGGTCTCGCCTTGTTCATATATAAAGAAATTCCCATCTTTACTCACTATTCCGCCAGCTATCCATATTTCTTTATATGGCTGAATAACCAATCTATATTTCTCAATCAATGGCCCGCCTTGTGACCAATTGGTAGAATATGGACGTGTTTTTTCACATCCTGTTAATGGTGGATCATCAAAATCCCATTCCCATATTCCACTTCCATCGTTTCCGCCCCCGCCACAATTTTTGCAATAAGAATAATATGCATCCCCATCACAGCGGTCGATATCATGATAGCCTAGTGTGCCTTCTATTTTGGCTATCCAATAATCCAGCTCCGCGCCTGTTAGATCTGAGGTTTTCATCAATCCGCCTCTTGTGGGTCTAATCCCCATAACATTCTACTGACTGTCGTTTGTCCCATGGGTGATAGATTGTGATACCAAATCCAAAATTCCGGATCGTGTAATTCCATATCCCCCAGCTCATCCACGGAATACGGCTCGCCGTCAATCATTTCTGTTTCTATTAGTTCGCCGGAATTATCCATTGTCTTTTGGTGAGTCTGTGTCAGTCATTACGACTTGTGTTTTCATTTTCACCGTTTTTTCCAGTACATATATACCGACAGTAATTTCGCCTTCATCATAGGCCACTGTTTGATCTGGATCTTTTGCAGCCACTAAATAATGGTCATTGCCGTCTTGTTCCTGTTTAACGTAAATTTTCTTGGGAAATTTCATATCTACCTCCTCTCAAATGGTGGGCGATGGCCGTCTCTTATCGTTCAATCGTCGCTTGTGGGACAGATACGGACCACTGTTGCCAGAATATATGCTTTCACATCGCATCGCCCATAATGGAGGCGAGCCTGAAGGGCCACATGGCAGGGTTAGGTTTACGCCCGCCGAAGCCATGCCTTCTCCGGTCCCGTACCTGGTTGTCCTTTCGGTTCGCAACATCCCTTAGACTCACCATAACTCTTGACATATTCAGCATAATGGCATATGGTAGGCCATAGGTCAAGTCCTTTTGGGAAAAAATATGAAACGCACACAACCCTATGATTTTGAAGCAATAATTAAACTCACTGGCTGGAGCCGGTCCACGATCAAGCGGAAGATACGATCAGGCGAGTTTCCGGGGCATGATTATTACGAGGCCAAGGGCAAGAAATTGTGGCGGGTGAGCAAGATTGAACGAGTGATGCAGGGGATGGGGCGATGACGAGCCTGACTTTGATCCGGAGAATATCTACGACACGCCAAGCATCAAGCAAAGCATCGAGGAAGATCGCAAGTAGCAGCTAATCCCTTCGGTCCGGTCAGAGCGGACCGTGTGGATCAAACTGAAATAGGGGGTATTACCATGACTATACAAACTAGAAATTATTTACCAGACACCATGCGTCCAGGACTTAATGCACGCTTTTGGCTTGACCTCAATGGCGGGCCTGTGAAGGTGACGCTGCGCCCGGGACAATACATCGAGTATCACTTATCGGAACCCGACGAGGAAGGCTATCGCTTTCATACCGAGCGGATTTCTTATGAGCCCGCCAATGGTGTCTCAGAGGGTTATCTTTGGCGCGTGCGGACGGTTGGTGGTCGGGACTGCGACGGTCTAATAGAAAATACCACAGAAATGGGTTGTCCTTATTCCCAACTGCATAGCTTCAAAGATTTGCAGGGCATGGGTTGGCCGAACTGGAAGGATCTTAGCAGCTCGGTCTACGATGAATTCGCACAGTCTGCGGGGTACTAGCCATGACACACGACGCGCTACAGGAAGTCCGGGCGCTATTTGTCAATGATCCCGAACACTTCGACCGGGAAACAGAGCAGGAGTACGTAAAAGCACTGGCATCGTTAAATCAACACTGGTCCAGTGTCTCTGACTTGCCTTGTGACTATGCTTATTACGACACACTGGAGCAGGTCGGGCTCATCGAGCGGAAGAACGAGCCTGTTTTCTATGAGAGGACGCCCCGGGGATTTAGGATTTATTACAAACTGCCAGAGGAGGGAACACATCATGGTCTCACGTAAACTCATCCACAACCCTGACATCCGGTACCTGGTTGCGCAGCACTACAATGCCGAGCCCTACCAGGTCCACATTGCCCGCTGCGGGCGCGTGACCGTGGACTTGACTTCGATAATCTTCCGCCAGGGGTCTTAGAAAAAATTATATCTGAACTTGAAGCATTGCCAACATCTGATTAGCTGAATTTAACTTGCAATTCCCCCACAATTAGTGTATAGGTGCGGAAATGAAAACCCGACAAAAAGAGTATGATAAAAATCAGCAAACAAGCGTTAATGAAAGCGCTGGAGATCGCGGACAAGCGCCCGGTGTCCTTACTTTGTCAGCATCCGAACTGGCGTCGTTGCTCTGTGCCTGTGGATTGCTACCCGAAACAAGCGGAGCCCCGCGAGATCGGGGTGACGGTGGGGCGTCATGAAATCGTCAGATGGTACCAATAAAAAAGTTATGCCTAGTTCTCAATCGCCAGAAATAGAAATATTTTTTCTTTCTGGTGGTGAACTCCCTTTTGTTTGCGGCGCAAAGGGTCACGTTACAATAGATATGCTTACGGAAATTGAGAACGATTGTGTGGAAAATATGGCTGATATATTTGACCAGGGAGAAGGGTCATATTTATTTTCTGCGTTTTATAACGAAGCACAAAGAGGCGATGAAGGGCGTATTGAAATTCCAGCGTATTGGGAGCTGGATTTAATCCAGTTTAAACCATTGGAGCAACCATGAAATCGTGCGGTGGTATCAGTGAGGAGGTATAGATGACATTATTTGAAGCTATCAAAGTAGCTCATAAAGGCAGAGATAAACGCCTTGATGTAAGACAGATTTTCAATAACACTTATATGTGGGATTGTAATGCTGACAGGAATTATCAAGATTACAAAAAGGCACGATGGACTATCAGCCAATATCCAACAATAGAAAAACTGCTTTTATTTTTCAATATGGTATAATCCCAAGCTCATTTCCTCCCAGGGGTCCACCCCCGGACCCCACAATAATTAGCCCCCAATAGGGGGCATTTTTTTTGGCTTGACCCGCCAGAATGCGGGGGGTACTCTGCGGATAAGTTCAGTTGACAAAGAAAAACCCCCGGTGGGGAAACCGGGGGCTGGATGATATACCACATATTGTGGTTTGTTCTCCCTGTAGGCGCAAGGAGTTGTATCTTGACTGTATCACTGGATCTATCGCTTGTCACTACCCTTCACGGGTTAAATCAAAAGGTCGGCAAAAACTACTGTTTTCCCTCGCAAAATAAGCTCCTGGAGCTGCTAAATCGCTTCACCGGCCAGCAAATGAGCCGCCGGACCCTGAATCGGCACCTTCGGAAACTGGAGGATTCCGGCTGGCTCAAGCGCAAACGCCGGATTCGCATGAATCGCGGGATCTTCGAGTTCAATTCCACCCTTTACACCCTTACCCGGAAGGCATATCGCTGGATTGGGTCGTTTTCCTCGGGAATTTCCCGTGTGACACATAAGGCACACAATATTCTTTTCAATAAGAAGATTATAGGGAGGTCGCCCACAGATCGGGGCGGCCCTCCACGAAAGCGGTCTACAGAGGAAAAAAATACCGCACTAAACGCCGTTCAGAAACTGAAAGAAAGGTTAAATATCACCAAACCCTAATACACATAACCCTTGACTTGTGACCCGTCACCTGCTATATATCAATCATGCCTAAATCCCCAGCCGAGCGTAAAGCCGATGAACGCGAGCGCAGACGACAAGCCGGAATGAAGGAATACCGCCGCTGGGTCTGGCCCTGGATGGTGGCGTTATTGGACAAGACATTGGGTAAGCTGATGAGAAGGGGGAAAGATGGCTAAACAGAAAGAAATGAAACCGTTTTATGATCTGAAAAATGATTATAACGATTCTCTTAAGGCGATGTTAGAAGCGGCAGGTAGTTTGTACCGATCGGTAGGGACATTGGTTGATTCGTTGCCTGAAACGGAACAATGGGCAAGAATTAAAGAAATATTGAGAAAAGATATCAACGCGTATAAAAAAGCAGCTTATGGCGATGACTAAATTCAAAGACCGCTATGTGTTGGCGGAAGGATATCCTCTTGTTAAAGGATTGGGGCCAGCTAGAAATGATCCACATACGGAATTAATAATGGAGACTGAACAATTGGTGGGTAATCGTGTTCATCTTAATTGGCCGGATGAATTATGGGATAAGGATCTCCCAAAATACCGCCTTGTATTGGAGCGTGTGGAATGAGCTTTAGAACTGGAGATACTGTTAGACATGAACCAACAGGTGAGGAGTGGGTGGTTGCTTTCGCGGAGGAGGATAGGGGATTATCGCCTTGTGGCTGGCCTGAAACACTGGCAAATATTGAAGACTGCACTTTAATAAAAAGAGCTACAGATAAAGAAAGACATGATCTGTTAGTACAAATGAGCAAAATGAGTATTGAAGATATACGTGGCCGATATGCTAGGCGTAAATTAGGATTGTGGAAATGACCCTCCGCAAAACCACAATCATAGAATGGGAGACGACGCCGGGGGAGTTAAGGCGGATTGCTGATGAACTAGCAAAACCAGTAACTAAAAGTGTTTTGGCGATACCTTATGGGGAAATATGTTTAACGATTCATTTCGACGAATCCAAATGGCTGCAAGAACAAGTGGAGGGGAAAGAGTGATGGAATTTCTAATGATATTACTCGGCATTGGATTAATAATGATGCTGTTATGGCTTATGGATAAATATCAACGATGAACAACCCTGAATCCCTCGTATGGTGGAATGATGAAAGCCAGCTATTAGGCTATGGTGAGTC
>Ga0070727_10004880_pt1 | contig 11203 bp, 6 predicted proteins | sample tdAd472_FD_66722 | JGI IMG/M metagenome (GOLD analysis project Ga0070727, IMG submission 66722) | Marine sediment microbial communities from the Atlantic coast under amendment with organic carbon and nitrate - tdAd47.2 | ecosystem: Environmental > Aquatic > Marine > Coastal > Sediment | place... | reverse complement strand
AATGTCGGACTGCATCTCGATTGCCGTGTGCCCGGTCAGCTGCTGCCGATCAACGGCCAGTTGCAGTGCGTCTGCGTCGAGGTCCGCCAGCAGGACTTTCTGGTAACTGTCGGCGAGCTTGCGGAGATCGACGTCGTTGCAGTTGCCGGCGCCGAGCAGGCAGAGACGAGGCCTGGAGTCTTCGCCGCCTGCGACCGACGGCAGCGCATCGATCAGCAGCGACGTCACTCGATCGCGATGCGGTTCGTACAAAGCCCACGCGTTGGCGGATTTACGATTGCGTGACTGCTGGATCGCTGCGAGTGGGGTCACCGGGCTGCCGTTTCGTTCGCGAGGAATCGCGGTCCGGGGTCAGTTGGCCGTCGAGGGTGATCGCCAGCCGGTCGCGTCGATCCGCTTCAGCTCGGCGTCGATGTCTGTGCCGTCATAAAACGAGAGCCAGCCCCGCAGATGCACCGTCTTACCTGGCGGGCAGTCCGGAAACTTCGGATCCGCATGCAGACACGGGCAACGTTCGTTGAACCAGACGCGGTGGAGCGGTTCCCATCCAGTGATGATCCAGCGCTGACCGTCGGGGCTCTTTGCCAGGGCATACGGCGGGCGAGCCATCTTGTTGTCGTTCGTCTGCTGCTCGAAACCAGCGGCTGACTTGAGCATCACGCAGTTCTGCACTCGCAGGTCACTCAGCGTCTGCGAGGTGCCGTTCTTCAGCCACAGTTCCATGCGGACGTGATCTTTTCGAGGCCGGACGACGGCACCAAACCGGATGCCGTTGGGCAGGACGCGTTCGATATCGAGCGTCCCGTCGTCGTGCCGGTTCCACTCCAGCTTTTTGAGTGTGACTCCCTGCTTGTCGAAGACTGTCGGGATGTGTGTATGCGCGAGGTAGGTCAGTCCGAGGTTTGACCAGATTGCTTCCGGCACGTCGACAACAACAAAGTCGTGATCGCCCCACGGTGTGAAGACGCTGATCTTGGTTTCCCGTTGCGGTCGGATCGCACCTTCCAGGAATCCGATCCGCGGATGCCGACCGCCCGGCCACGGCAGGACGAGCAGTGATTTCCGGTCTCGTTGCGAATGCGGCCTGATGTTCCACTCGTCGAGTCGTGCCTGCACTTCGACCGCGGACAGACCTGTTGCGGCGCCGACCTCCTCGCTGGTGAATCCGTGATAGCGAACGAGGTTCTCAAGCCAGTAACGCAGTTCGGCCTGGTTCTCTGTCGGTCGCGATTCAACCTCGGGAGCGGGGTCGGCTGCCGATACCGCAAGGCTTTCGGTGAGGAGAAAGCCGGCGGCACAAACGGAAGGCAGGAGCCATTTCATGGATCGCGTCCAACTGACAGGTCGTCCGGTGGGGAGCCATTCCTGGCGGGCTTAGCTGGCTGCCGGCGCTGACCCTTCGGCGTCGTCGCTTCCCGGTCCTGCAGCACTGTCTGCGGATTCTTCTTCAACGATTGTGCGATCCCAGAATGCCAGTGCGAAAACGACAAGGACTGCCCCCGCCATGATGCCGGGGAAGATCCAGAAGTTTTCCCACTGGCCCATCGTCTCGCCGAGCAGTCCTCCATCGAGCCCTTCCGGCAGGCCCTGCGAGAACATTTTGGTGAACGTCTCAAAGAAGCTCGCGGCTTCGCTGTCTCCGCGCGCTTCTTTGATGGCATTCACCAGTTCGCCGGATTTGGTCACCGGTTCGCCGTATTTGTCGATCGTGAAGTTCAGCGGGATCGTTCCGAAGAGGTCTCCACCTGCCATGATCCGGAATCCAAAGAACATGCCGATGCCCTGCGTGAGGAACACGAGCAGCGACTGCGCCTGGCCACGAATCGCCTGCGGAGCCTTCTGGTCTGTGTACATGAAGCCGGTCACGAAGAAGAAGTCGTAGCAGATGCCGTGCAGCGCGACGGCCAGCAACAGCATCCACGCGACCTGATCCGGGGCTCCATAGGCAAACAGCACGTACCGGATGACCCAGCAGGCCATGCCGATCAGGATCATCATTTTGATGCCCAGCTTCCGGAAGAAGAACGGGATCAGCAGCATGAAGAAGATCTCGGACATCTGCCCGATCGTCATGGTCGCGGCCGGTTCAGCGAAACCAGTCTGCAGAAGGAACGTCGACGTCAGGCCGTAGTAGTAGGCGAGCGGGATGCAGATCAGCGTTGAGCAAACAGCGAACACCAGGAAATTCCAGTTGCCCAGCAGCTTGAACGCGTCGACCATGAACAGTGACCGCAGGTCGAGTGGCTGACCCTTCTGCGGCGGCGGGGTGTGCGGCAGGCTGAAACAGAACACGCCGAGCAGAACTGAACTGATCGCGCCCATCCAGAAGATGTTGAAGCTGGCCGACCAGCCCAGGCCTCCGACGACCAGTCCGGCGACAATCCAGCCGATGGTTCCCCACACGCGAATCTTCGGAAACTCGTCCCGGTGCGGGATGTGCGTAAAGGCGATTGTGTTTGAGAGTCCCAGCGTCGGCATGTAGCACAGCATGTGTCCAAGGATCAGCCAGGGGAGCACCTCACTGCCTGCTTCTCCCTGAGCGCCCACACTGGGAATCGCCATCATCAGCAGGCCGCCCAGAATCAGCAGAACGGCCATCACCTTCTCGGAAGGGAAGAGCCGGTCGGCGATCAGGCCCAGGAACAGCGGAGCAAAGATCGCCGCAATCGGAGCTGACTCGTAAGCCGCGCCCGTGATTCCGCTCAGTTGATTGGCGTCGAACGCGGCCGCCATCGTCGCGAACCAGGCGCCCCAGGTGAAGAACTGCAGAAACATCATCACGGAGAGCCGAAAGTTCATAGCTGCTGACCTTTGAGGCGAACGCGGTTGGAGCAGGTTGTTTTGAGCGAGCAGGGGCCGCGGTTTGAGCTTGGGTTCGAGCGATCCGCAGCAACCGATCACAGGACCGGAATGCGATCATGGCATGTGGCCGATCGAGCGGCAAGCGACGCCGACTCGTTCGGAACGGTGGTTCGATCTGGCAGGAGTCAGCTGTCAAATCTGCACAATCTGAATATTGACTATAATCTGCAAATTACCTATCATGACGGCTTCTGCCGGGCTTGAGACACCCGGTATCGCATTTTCAGTCGAGAGAGAGAGGGACGTAACATGATTCTGTTAAAGAGATTGTGGCGAGAGGAAGTTGGCCTCGTCGTATCTGCCGAGACGATGATGGTCGGAACGCTCGGCGTGATCGGAGCCGTGGCGGGGATCGCGACAGCCACCGGCTCGGTCAATGATGAAATGTTGCAGCTTGGCCAGGCGTTCCGCGGGTTCAATCAGAGCTACTCGGTGACCGGGACCAGTATTTCGATGGGCCGCGGCGGGATGGCCGCCGGAGGTGCTTCAAGCGGGTTTGCGGTGACGACGGGAGCGTCGGGATTTCAGCAGGTCGCTCCCAGCGTCGATATCCAGGCGGCTCGAACGCAATACCTGCAGACAGTCGCAGCAACGACTCAGGCGCTTGAGATTCAGAACGATGTCTGCGGTCAGACGAGTGTGCAGCCGCAGCATCTCGGGACGATCGGCCAGGTCGTTGTCGAACCTCGGTCGCAGACAATTCCTGCCGGCCAGTACTGATCGCGATCTGACTGGCGGTGAACATTGCCGCTGGCGGACGGGATCGCCTGGCGTGAGTCAGCTTGAAAAGCAGAAAGCCCGGCCATCGCTGATGATGGTCGGGCTTTCGTGTTTTGAGACCGCGCGGGTTTCAGTTCGGACAACTCGATCGACTATCGCAGGCTGCGTTCGAGGCGATCGATGTCTCGCTGCAGGTCGTTGTTCTCCCGCATGTTGATAATGCCGATTGTCAGGCCCGCGATTCCAACGCCGAGTCCCAGCAGGCCGGTGGTAAAGCCGGAAGGGATGAAGCCCTGGCCGCGTGTCGCCTGGCCGGTGACGAGCAGCACCAGCTCTTTCGATTTCGGCGGTGCGGTTCCGTTCGACCAGACTCGGACGAGCGCGGCCTGGTCCTTGCTGATGACCTGATAAATGCCGCCGCGAAGTTTGCTGACCTCGAACCGGCCTTCGCGGTCTGTCTTCGTTTCGGCCAGCAGCTTCTTGCCCTGCCGAATCTGAATTTTCTTCAGCGCTTCGGGCTTGCCGTTCCTGTCGACAAGCGCGCCGAGCAGGCGGCCCTGACGATCGAGTTCGATATCGATCACCTTTTCGACCGCAGCAGGCGCGTCCGCTTGCGAGACCTGTGTCTCGGGAGCGGCCTCCGCAGCATTCAGATTCTGCTGCGGGATCAGGGTGCCAAAGCAGGCCAGAGTTGCCAGTGATGACTGCAGAACGTGTCGCACCTTCATTCGGAATTCCTTTTCTGAATTTCGGCGATAACTGCGAGCGTGGCTCGCTCGTGCGATGGAGCCGGACGAAATCGGAACCGCGAACTCAGTCCGGAGGAAAAGTTCAACGGGATGTGGCGAGTGTTCAACGTCAGCACTGCTCAAAGGCAGTGACGGGATCCTGTCAGCTGACGTTTGAAACCGCGAAACCAGCTCTGCGAGAACCGCAAAGCGAGGTGGGGCAGGAGTATTGAGGCCGTCCGCAAAAACGGTCAAGACGCGTCTTCAACAGTTCTGGAAGCGATTGTCGACTTTGGAAGAAATTACAATCCGCGTCCGACTGGCGACGCTGAAGCCCGGCTTGATCAGCGCGCAGCACGATGCATGCTTTGGTCGCAGTGTGAATTTGCCTGGCGGTCTTACGAGGTGGCCGTGCCGCTGCCGACAGCGGTGACGGTGGGCATCCAGTCCTGCAGCGCCTTCACTCGCGGGACGGGATCCGCGGCCAGAGCTTCCAGGGCTCGAATGACGGCCAGGCAACCCGGCAGAGTCGTCACGCAGGGGACCCCGTAGGCGACAGCGGCGGCACGGATGCGGCCCTCGTCCGTGCGGGCGCCCTTGCCGCTGGGTGTGTTAAAGATGTACTGGATGTCGCCGTTGGCCATCAGGTCCAGCAGGTTGGGCCGGCCTTCCTGCAGTTTCTTGACCGTCTCGACTTCAATACCTGCGGACTCCAGCACGCGAGCAGTTCCGGAGGTGGCCACGATGTCAAAGCCGAGTGACTTCAGGTGACGCACGGGTTCGACCATCTCGTTCTTGTGGGCTTTTGCCATGGAGATGAAGACCTTGCCTTCGGTCGGCAATGCCGCTCCGCCGCCGATCTGGCTCTTGGCGAAGGCGAGCGGAAAGCTTTCGTCCGCTCCCATGACTTCGCCAGTCGACTTCATTTCCGGACCGAGCACGATGTCGACGCCGAGGAAGCGGTTGAACGGGAAGACACTTTCCTTGACCGACGTGTGCTGCGGCCAGACTTCGCCCGTGACTCCTTGTTCCTTGAGGCTCACGCCGGCCATGACCTTCGCGGCAATCTTCGCCAGTGATCGACCGGTCGCTTTCGACACGAAGGGCGACGTGCGGCTGGCCCGCGGGTTGACTTCGAGCACGTAGACGATCGTCTCAGCGTCTTCCTGCTTCACGGCAAACTGAATATTCATCAGCCCGCGAACCTGCAGCGCTGTTGCCAGGCGGTGGGTTGCTTCGCGAATGCAATCGATGACCAGTTCACTGAGCGTGTGCGGGGGCAGGGCACACGCTGAGTCGCCCGAGTGAACTCCGGCTTCTTCAATGTGTTCCATGATGCCGCCGACGACGGTCGTTTCGCCGTCCGACAGAGCATCGACATCCACTTCGATAGCGTCTTCGAGAAACTTGTCGATCAGAACCGGGTGGCCTTCCGAAACGTCGACCGCGTTGTTCATGTACCGAACGAGCGATTCTTCGTCGTAGCAGATTTCCATTGCGCGGCCGCCGAGCACGTAACTCGGTCGAACCAGCACGGGATACCCAATCCGGTTGGCGATTGTCCGGGCGCCTTCGAGATTCGTGGCCGTACCGTTGGGCGGCTGCATCAGGTCCGCCTTCTGCAGGATCGCCTGAAAACGTTCGCGGTCTTCCGCGGCGTCGATCATGTCCGGGCTGGTGCCGATGATGTTGACGCCAGCGGCTTCCAGACCACGGGCCAGATTCAGCGGAGTCTGGCCGCCGAACTGCACGATGACGCCGTCCGGCTGCAGGCGGTCGCAGATGTTGAGCACGTCTTCGGTCGTCAGCGGCTCGAAGAACAGCAGGTCCGACGTGTCGTAGTCCGTCGAGACCGTTTCCGGGTTCGAGTTCACCATGATCGACTCGATGCCGAGTTCTTTCATGGCGAAGGCCGCCTGGCAGCAGCAGTAGTCGAACTCGATCCCCTGGCCGATCCGGTTCGGGCCGCCGCCAAGAATCATGATGCGCTTGCGACCGGGATCCTTCGCGGGCGTTTCGTCTTCCTGTTCGTAGCTTGAATAGTAATACGGGGTGTAGGCTTCGAACTCGGCGGCGCAGGTATCGACCTGTTTGAACGTGGCCTCAATGCCGCGGTCCTTGCGGTTCTTGCGGACTTCCGCTTCGGTCGTTTCCCACCAGAAGGCGAGTTGCCGGTCGGAGAAGCCGTGCTGCTTGGCGCGGCGGAACAGTTCGTCGCTGCAGTCCGTCAGCGAGCCGGCGGTGCGAACTTCTTCTTCAACATCGACGATGGCTCGGATCTGCCACAGGAACCAGGGGTCGATGTTCGTCAGCCGGAAAATGTCGTCGACTGACATGCCGCTCTTCATCGCATAGCGAACGTGGAAGATCCGCTGGTCGTTGGGGATCGAGAGTTTCGATTTGATCTCTTCGCTGTCCGGCTGAGCTTCGGAACCCCACAGGTCCTTCTTGCCGCCGCCCAGTCCGAAGTGGCCGATCTCCAGGCCGCGCAGAGCCTTCTGCAGCGACTCCTTGAACGTTCGGCCAATCGCCATCGTCTCGCCAACGGACTTCATCTGCACGGTGAGCGTTGGGTCGGCTTCCGGAAACTTCTCGAACGTCCAGCGCGGAATCTTCGTGACGACATAATCGATCGTCGGTTCAAAGCAGGCGAGCGTTTCGCGCGTGATGTCGTTGGGGATTTCGTCCAGCGTGTAACCGACGGCCAGCTTCGCGGCGATCTTGGCGATTGGAAAACCGGTTGCCTTCGATGCGAGCGCCGACGAGCGGCTGACGCGCGGGTTCATCTCGATGACGACCATGCGGCCGTCTTTCGGATTGATCGCGAACTGCACGTTCGAGCCGCCGGTTTCGACGCCGATCTCCCGCATGCAGGCGATCGTGCCGTCGCGCATCCGCTGATATTCCTTGTCGGTCAGCGTCTGGGCCGGCGCGACGGTGATGGAATCGCCCGTGTGGACGCCCATCGGGTCGAGGTTTTCGATGGCACAGATGATGACGACGTTATCAGCCCGGTCGCGCATCACCTCCATCTCGAATTCTTTCCACCCGATGATCGATTCTTCGAGCAGGACTTCGGAGACCGGAGAGAGGGCGAGGCCCTTGGCGACTTTCTGCTCGAACTCTTCCTTGTTGTAGGCGATGCCGCCGCCGGTTCCGCCGAGCGTGTAACTCGCGCGGATGATGATCGGCAGGCCGATGTCCTTCACGGCTTCGCGGGCTTCCTCGATCGTGTGAACCGTCGCGCTGCGGGGTACGTCGAGCCCGATCTTGACCATCGCGTCCTTGAACGACTCGCGGCCTTCCGCTTTGGCGATGACGTCTTCCTTCGCACCGATCATCTCAACGCCGAGCTGCTCCAGGATGCCGCGCCGCGCCAGATCCATGGCCGTGTTCAGCCCGGTCTGGCCACCGAGTGTCGGCAGAAGCGCGTCGGGCTTTTCCAGCTCAAGAATTTTCTGCACGTACTGCCAGGTGATCGGCTCGATGTACGTCCGGTCGGCCATGTCCGGGTCGGTCATGATCGTGGCCGGGTTCGAGTTCACCAGGACAACTTCGTAACCCTCTTCACGCAACGCCTTGCACGCCTGGGCTCCGGAATAATCAAACTCGCACGCCTGGCCGATGACGATGGGGCCAGAACCGATGATCAGAATCTTCTTGATGTCGTCGCGGCGTGGCACTGTGTGTCGTCCTGTTGACTGGCGGCGAGGAGCGCGCAGGGGCGGGATCGGCTTCTGTAAATGCGTTTGCGCAGCGAGACCGGAGAGCAATCCGGCAGGGGCGAGCGAGGCATCCAGCCGCGTCGTGAGTTTGACGCAAGTCAAACGGCGAGACACGGTTACGCTCGAAAAAGCGAATCCATTCGAGGGGCGGCGCAAACGTGCGAAACGTTAACAACCTGCCCCACACTTTCAACCCGCTCAGCGACCAATTGCGACGACCTCACGACGCGATACCCGCATGAAGTTGCCCTGTGCCGCGTGTTGCCATGCTTGACCTTGCGCGGGATTCGAGGGCCGGGCAGTCGGGCTGCTGACGATCGACGGCATCATCAACCAGGCCAGAGTTCTGCCACGAAGAAGCACGAAGAGACACGAAAAGCTGACGGCGTCGGGCTTGTTGTGTCTTCTCGTGCTTCTTTGTGGCGAGGTGATTTCCTTGCCCAACTGCATTTTGAGTGGGTGGCACACCCAGAGCTTTCGGCGATGGGCGTGGTTGAGTTACCCGAGTGGATTCTTTGATGTCGGGGAGAAACTGCCCCGTCCACGCCCTTCGTGCCTCAGGGCGTGCCACCCGGATGCCGGGATTCGAGGGCCGGGCGGTCGGGCTGCTGACGCTCGGCGACATCATCAACCAGGCCAGAGTTCTGCCACGAAGAAGCACGAAGAGACACGAAAAACTGAGGGCGTCGGGCTTCTTGTGTCTTCTCGTGCCTTTTCGTGGCGAGAGGATTTCCTTGCCCAACTGCATTTTGAGTGGGTGGCACGCGCAGAGCTTTCGGCGATGGGCGTGGTTGAGTTACCTGAGTGCAGTCTTTGATGTCGGGGAGAAACTGCCCCGTCCACGCCCTTCGTGCCTCAGGGCGTGCCAACCGGATGCCTGGGTGTTGAACGAGTGCCGGGGCGGTGCAGAGTTTGATGCGGCCTGCGGTTGCGGCTCGGGTGAAATTGTTCTGGCGGGCAGCCAGAATCCGTTCGCTTTGCGGGATCGGGGTTCTTCGATCGTTCCGCTCTTCACCGACCAACACCCGGAGTCCGGTCATGATTCGTCTGACGCGAGTTTGCCTGCTGCTGTGCTGCACGCTGTTTCTGCCAACGGTCAGTTCCTTTGCCGAAGTGCATCTGGATCAGGTTGAGCAGGACGGCGTGCCTCGCGGCAAGGTCACCTCGGGGCAGTTCTCTGACAGCGAGATTTTTCCGGGCACCGTTCGCGATTACAGCGTCTACGTGCCGGCTCAGTACAAGGCCGACGAGCCAGCGGCGTTGATGGTGTTTCAGGATGGCCGAGGCTACTCCGATCCAAAGCGGTCGTATCGCGTGCCGATCGTCTTTGACAACCTGATTCATCAGAAGGCGATGCCGGTCACGATCGCCGTCTTCGTCAATCCGGGAACCATTCCCGCGACGGCTCCGGGAGCGGCGGGGCGGAGTAATCGGTCGTTCGAGTACGACTCGATGGGCGACCGTTATGCGAACTTTCTCGTCGACGAGTTTCTGCCGGTCGCGCTCAAAGGTCTGAACGTCTCGACCGACCCGGCCAAACGAGCGGTCTGCGGGATTTCGTCGAGCGGCATCTGTGCCTTCACGGTCGCGTGGGAGAAGCCGGATCAGTTCGGCAAGGTGCTCAGCCACATCGGCAGCTTTACGAACATCCGAGGCGGCTGGGCTTATCCAGGTCTGGTTCGCAAGACGAAGGACAAGCCGAAAGCGATCAAAGTCTACCTGCAGGACGGCGTCAACGATCTCAACAACCTGCACGGGAACTGGCCTCTGGGCAATCAGGATCTCGCGGCGGCGCTGCAGTTCGCCGGCTACACGTACAAACTCGAAATGACCGACGGCGGCCACAGCAGCAAGTGGGGCGGCGAGGTCTTCCCGGACGCGCTCCGCTGGCTGTGGGACGACGACGCTGAGTCCTCGAACATTCCGATCGTCAACACAAAGCCGGAATGGCAGCCTCATCCTGACGCGGTCGCGCGGGACGACGTGCCCAAAGGGACGGTTGAGCAGCAGGAACCCTGGGAGTCGACAATTTTCCCCGGCACGATTCGCGACTGGTCGATCTACGTGCCGGCTCAGTACCAGGCCGACGAACCCGCGGCTCTGATGATCTTTCAGGATGGCGAGCGGATGCGAAATGTCGACGGTCGCTGGCGCATCACGACGGTCTTCGACAACCTGATTGCTCGCGGAGACATGCCGCCGACGATCGGCGTGTTCATCAACCCCGGCCACGACAAGTCGAAGCAGCGCGTGCGCGGCCGGCATTCCAACCGCAGCTTCGAGTACGACAGTCTGGGCGATCGCTACGTCCGCTTTCTGCTGGAAGAGATCATCCCGGAAGTCCGTAAACGCTACACGATCTCGGACGATCCCGAGATGCACGCGATCGGCGGTTCCAGTTCCGGGGCGATCTGCGCTTTCACGGCTGCGTGGGAACGGACGGACTTTTTCCGCAAGGTCTATTCCAGCGTTGGCAGCTTCACGAACCTGCGCGGCGGCGACATTTACCCGTCGCTGGTTCGCAAGAGCGAACCGAAGCCGATCCGCGTTTACATGGCGGACACCAGCGGCGACGTCGATAACCCGTTCGGAAGCTGGTGGTGGGCGAATCAGCAGATGGCGTCGGCGCTCAAGTACATGGGTTACGATGTGCGCTTCGACTCGGCCGAGGGTTACGGGCACAACGCCGACTTCGGCAGCTCGAAATTCCCCGACGCGATGAAGTGGCTGTGGCGGAAGGAAGCTCACGCTCCTGCGCTCGACACCAGCGGCGATCTCGGTGGCGACCTGACGCTGCTGGATCTGCTGATCCCCGGCGAGTCCTGGCAACTGGTCGCCGACGACATCGGCTTCGCCGACGCGCTGTGCGCGGACAGGGATGGCAACCTCTACTTCTGCGACATGCGGGCTCCGTCAGTCGTCCGGATCAGTGCCGCGGACGGCTCGCGGACCGAGATCGTCAAAGAGTCGGTCAGCGGTCTCGAATTCAATCCCGAAGGCACTCTGCTTTACGCCTGCCAGGGATCGAAGAGCCGAGTCATCTCGATCGATCCAAAGACCGGCGAAGTGAAGACCGTTGCCGAAGGCGTCAAGCCGAACGATCTGGCCGTCACGAAAGACGGCTTCATCCTGTTCACCGAGACCGGCAAGTCGCAGGTCACGCGGATC
>Ga0070727_10004879_pt1 | contig 11208 bp, 7 predicted proteins | sample tdAd472_FD_66722 | JGI IMG/M metagenome (GOLD analysis project Ga0070727, IMG submission 66722) | Marine sediment microbial communities from the Atlantic coast under amendment with organic carbon and nitrate - tdAd47.2 | ecosystem: Environmental > Aquatic > Marine > Coastal > Sediment | place... | reverse complement strand
GTGTCAAGACAAAGAAGTCGCCGAAGGCACATTTAAAAACAGTCCTAGGCCATATCCATTTTTGGCGAAGTGAATATTAGCCATTAGTTAGCCTATCGACCAACCCACTTCTGAAGTCTAGGCCAAGTATTCTACAGTGCACGCACAACTTTCATCCATTAGACGATGGGGCGAAAAAAAACGATAGGATTTTACTCCTCTTTTTTTAGATATTCTTCCATTACCTTCCGGTTGTAGGCCAAATGATGCAACTGGAGCTCGTGTGCACCGGAAGCAAAAGGGTCGATTCCCTTAACCACCTCCATTCTGAGGTCAAATAATTTTTGCTTGTCTGCTTTTTCTGCTTCCCGAGCCATTTTTATCTTAACAATTTCTTCCTGGGTGTTTTGTTTGGGGTTAAAGATGCCATTGATTTCTGAGCATTGGTGACACATACCTGCTTTGTTGATTAGCGCACATCGGCCTTCAAAAACGTCTATCATTTTTGCCCGAGCGGTATGGAGGTGGTACTTGACCATAGCTTCATTACTACCGATGATGGTACTGATTTCTTTAACTTTAAAATCATAAACTTCTTTCAGGAGTAAGCAGAGATGTTGCTCCAAGGGTAGCGATTTTGAAATGCAAGTGAAGCAAAAGGCGATGTGTTCTTTGATCTCAAACTTGGCATACTGCGAAGTGGCAATGACTTCCATGGTTTTTTGTAAAGCAGCAGGATCATTGAGGGCTGCTTCCCGACATATGTCCGTCACTTGTTCGGGCCATCTTTTGCGTTTGCGTTGATGATCAATGGTTAAATTCGAACCAATTGCAAAAATCCAAGTTTTAAGGGAGGAGTCTCCCTTGAAGGTGTCTAATTTTTCAGAAGCTTTGAGCCAGGTATCTTGTAAGATATCTTCTGTATCTTCTACGCTAGCGGTCATCCGCAAAATGTAGGATTTGAGTTGGGGTTGGATTTGTTCGAAAGTGGCGTTAAATTCTTCTACAGTCATAGCTTCAAGTTTGGGTTTTAGAAGTCTTTTGCAAGTGGCTCGAAAATAGTAGGTTTTCTGCCTTTTCTTTTATTTTTTCGTGGAACTGATTTTCTGAAGACAAAATCTTTAAGCCTGTTCTTAAATTATTTTTAATTTCTTTACTAGTTTTTAACATATATACCCATTTTTTTGGCGACTTAGCCGGACAACTCGCGGACTCAACTTACTAATAAGAATAAGCTTCCTTGTAAGTAGCCGGAAGACGCTTCATAATCTAAATCAAATTGAATCAAATGAAAAAAGCACTCCTTTTTGTCTTATTATTCCTGTCTGTATCCATTCACCAAGAATTACAAAGCCAGGATACGCGATATTTTCAATTCAGAACATTTTGTGGGGGAGATGATTGGCGCGATACCTCTTTCGTCGCTGCACTGACCAACCCCGATTTGATTAATGCAGTGATAAGCGAGATAGAACGGCCTTTTGAAGAACGGAAATTTATCATTGGCGATATAGCTCAGGGAGACGGTGGTTTTAATTTCAATGGTGAGCATCGTTTCAATTGGCATTTTGTCACAGATCAATGGCAATTGGCAGAAGTAGCAGTAGAGGTCTGCGATGGTTGTCCCTTTAGTAATGTGGAACAGGATACGGCCTACTGGGTAGGTAATTTAGGGTTCTTCTGTCCGTGGAGTAGTAAGCCCGCTAGAGAAATTTTCTTGACTTCAGTAGATGAGGTAGAAGAAAGGGGAAATATAAAAGTATATCCCAATCCAGCCAGTCAATCGGTTTTTATCCAGCACACTATACCTGGCCAGGTGACGATTGAGCTACGAAGTGTGACGCAGGCAAATTTGCGATTTATACCCACCGTAATCGATGGACGGATCGACGTGGCAGGTTTTCCTCCGGGCCTGTATGTATTGCAATTGAGGGGAGAAAAAAGTTTTTATGCAGAGAAGTTGGTGATCCAGCCTCGATAGCTTTTTTGATTCATCCTTGGCGTTATAATTTTATATTTTGAATTTTGATCAAAATATAATATCTTTAAAAAGCTTTTAACCGGAATTAAAAATATTAATGGCTTTACCGTTTTCATGTTACAATATCTCGCCTATAAGGCTAGATGTACGCAACAGATTAGGTAAGGATTTTTCGCAACGTAACCACCACCTATACCGCCAGCCTTTATACGTTTTCGAAATTTCCAATGAACCATCCTAAAACTGTTGTAGTCGCTAGCAAGTGCGTAAATTATGGCAGCATGCCAAGACCTTATTACCCTGGTCCTAAAAGCTGCACAGGCTCCCGCCCGGGAGCCTGTTTATTTTGCAGCCAATTAAGGTTCTAGACTACTTTATGTCCCTCTTCTATACTAGAGCTTCAGAAGCCTGCTTGGAATAATCCATCCGGCTTCTGAAGCTGTTCAAAATAGACTGTCGATTATTGTAAGACTACCAATTTTTTAGTCTCGATTACCTTGTCTCCTGAACGAATCAATACATAATAGATACCCGGCAATGTTCCTTGAAGAGATAATGTTTCCTGCCCGCCGCCTTGTCCAGTAATTTGGAATTGTTTCACGGGGGCACCATAGGCATTGATCAGTTGAACTTGTAGCGTTTCTTGCCTTAGTTCAGCCGGTAACGCCAAGGTGAAGCTAGACCGGGCCGGGTTGGGGAAGAGTTGAACTTCAGGTATTGATCTGATGGTGGTCGATTGAACGTTCGGAATTTGATTTTCATCCCGCACGAAATTAGAAGAAGTGGTCGCTTCTTTAATCTCTAGCGCATCAATTCCTATATCTCCGCGGTGACCATTGCCAGAAGTAGCTACGACTCTGATCCTCAGTTGACTAGAACTATAGGGACTTAAGTCAATGCTAGCAGCATACCAATTGTTTCCTTGGTTTCCGGCCATTTGCCATACACTTTCTGTCCAAGAGCTACCGCCATCTACACTCAGCTGTATTTCAAGTTTACCGATGTGATTGCCGTACATGTGGTACATGAAGGCAAAAACAGGTTGATTGAGGCTGGTAATATCCAAACACTTTTTAGTGCTAAACACATTGGTTTTATAGGGGTGACCACTACCGCCTGAAGTCTCTATATATCGATAATAATTTCCTTCGGCAGCTGTGTTAGGACCCGTATTATTGGTGGGGGTTGGAGTGTTTCTTCTTCGCCAGTTTCTATCATCATCACGATTTTGTTTAAAGATGCCAAAGCCATTGCTTTCAAAACCAAAGAAATAGGGCCAGTTGTTATAAGTGCCATTGCAGGCCAGCGGATCGCTAATGTAAGCACTGAGTACTTGGGTACAGGCCGCTGCATCCGTAACGGTTACTTCATAATTTCCAGGGCTGAGGTTGGTTAAATCTTCGGTTGTAGCATTAGTAGACCATTGGAAAGTATAGGGGGAAGTACCGCCACTTACCGTCAAATCGATCTGTCCATCCCCCGCAGCTGTAGTCGAGGTAGTGGTGCTATTGATTCCAGCAGTTAATGGCGCAGTAGCAGCGATGGTAAAAGATTCTACCAGCGTACAATTCTGGTTATCGGTAACCGTCACTTCATAGTTGCCGGCTGCCAATTGCTGAAGATTGTTTACGCCACTTGCTCCTGTTGACCAATTGACATTGACACCGCTCGCCATCCCGCTCATTATTAAGGTGGCACTTCCATCTCCTCCGGCACAAGTTTCGGGAGTAGTCACCACGCTTGCTCCAAAGCAAAGATCTTCAACCGTAATGGCATCAATGGCAATATCTCCAAGGTCTCCGCTGGTAGCTACAACTACGCCAATCCGAACCCGTACTCTCGGAGAACCCGCGAAAAAGGAAAGATCGACGGCGGCTGTTTGCCAGGCATTACCTTGGTCTCCGCTGATGTCAAAAATAAAAGCGCTGCTGGTGGGTGACCCCCAAAGGAATCCACCATCCGTACTAACTTGCATGATTAATTGTCCGGCATCGATACCATTCATGTGATACTGGAAACCTACCTGTGGCTGTCCTACTAGACTGAAATCAAAGCACGGACTTTCTATCACCGTCACACCTCCCAAGTGATTGGTGGCCTCACCGACGACATAATAGCTACCGTCAGCGGCAGCAGCAGGGCCAGTACCTGCCGTTGGTGTTGGTGTGTTGAGCCGTTCCATATCGAAGTGGGATAGCTCATTAAAGCTCCAACCTCCCCAATCATTTTCAAAACTCTCTGTATAGGGATATTGGTTAATAGGAGTCGCACAGGGAGCTGGTGTAGCACAGTTTAAATAAGCTCGATCAGTGGTTGCACTATAGTACATCCGTGCATTTTGCATCGGCGAGAAATGGTCTCGACAGGTACCTGAGGCATATGACATGAAGTTGCCCGTATCTGGGGTGTAGAGTTGTGTGTTGGCATCGGTAAAGGTACCGACATAGTTGCAAGCGCTCATGGCGCCCGATCTATTGAGGCGAGGATCTGCTGGGGTATCGCATATTTCATCCCCTGTAGTGGCACAATTAGACCCATCTACTAGTTCGGCCGTCATCACGCTATTGTCTGATCCGTGGGTAGGATAGAGGGAAAAGTATTGCCCAATTAGGTGCATCAAGACGGAGGTCTGGTCGTAGCCATAACAACCTCTACTGAAGACAATTCGCTCGCCATCACCGGGGTATTTGGAATAGCCGCAATAATAAGGCCCGGCTACTCCTTGGCTAATGGCATTGACAAAATAGAGATTGAGTTTTCCACTCACATCATGGTTGTCGAGTTGGACATCCTGGTTAAGGTAGAGATTGTAGAGGTTGTCGTCTACAATCACATTGTTATCCCCACATAAATACAGTTGGATATTGGCATCCAATAAGTTTTGATTGATCCGATTCATCTGGTAGCCCAGGGTGTAACTATCCATGGCTTGGTACCCCTGAGTGGTAGCTAGGATATGTACCTGTACAGGGATCCACACGACTGGTGTATTGGATTTTTGCAGCTGAAAATTGTTTCGTAGTTCTCGTGTTTCATTGAGGTGTTTTTTTGCATTTTTACTGAGAGAGGTAGCTATTTCCTGCCCTTGTAGCGGATAGCCGATTAAGCCCAGGCAACATACCAAGGCTGTCATTAAGATGTTCTTGTTCATCATAAAGAGTGGTTTATAAATAGGATTATAAGATCAACTGAGTGCAGTTAAAGCTTGAACCAGTGTGGTATTGCTTTTTGTTTTAGTGTTGTAGGTTAAGTAAATAGCTACTAGGTGGAGGGGAATAAGCTGCGGCAAAGTTAGACCAATCAATAGTGAATTGCTGGGAAGATAAATAAGTGGAGACAAGCACTTGATAAGTGCAGGAAAACGGCATATAAGTGTGAATGTGGCTAGAAGCGGATCTAGTGCTCGTGACTAATGAGTCTCAAATCTTTGGTAATAGAGAAGTGTTCAAAATGAAAAAAGTAGTCTTCCGTTTTCTCACAACTGACCACCAGTCCCTCCTTCGCCAATTCGGCATATTCTGCTCGAATTCGGAAGTCATACCAATAGGCGGACTTTGTACGGCTTTCGTCGGTTTCCAGTATAAAGCCTTTTTGTTTTAACTGTTTGATGGTCAATATTTCCCGGACGTTGGTGTATTCATCAATGACAATGAATTGCAGGCGTTCCAAGGGCAAATTAATACCATCAAATAATTCATTTATAGCTAATTTCACCGAAATACGATAGTCATCTTGTGGTTCTATTTGAACGACGGCTTGGTTCTTCTGTTTGAGAATGGCTAATCTTTCCTTCAAAACATAGGGGTCAATCACTGGAGCGGGAGAAAGTATTTGCTCCATTTCACCTTTGGGGATTCGTTTTTGGTAAGTAGGCAGAACAATCTCATTGTAGCGTTTGATGAAGACCATGATCTTATCCTGTATTTCTTTTTCATGAAGAAGATCAGGAATTTGTTGATAGTTGATTTGGTATTTTTCCAAAGAACAGATCGAGTAACCATTGAAGGCGTATTGGGGATGTGCTGTACTTTCGAATAGGGTGTACTGGTCGGCATTTAAATCTCGCTGGGCATAAAATTCGCCCAGGCATTCGAATTCAGCCTTACTCAGTGCGGGTAATTTCAGGTCGCCCTTAATCAAACGCTCATCTAGTCGTATTCTAGCACCGAGATTGGCACAATGCCAGCTAGGTACTTGCGCCTCTATTCCCCAACACATTAGTAGGATGGCAGTAATTAAGAATGACTTTTGTAAATTCATAACAGCAAATGTCTAAAAAAAAAATAGCTCTGACAATTTTTGGTGATGCTAAGACAAAAAGCTCAAGCTGTCCTTTAGATTTCTTAATTTGTGCCCGCACCAGAAATTATATCAAAACATGAAGAAAAAACAGCAAACAATGACAAGAACAGGAAAAGCTATCGTCTTTTTTTCCCTGATGTGCCTCTTTGTTTTTCCAAGTTGCACCTCTACACAGAATATCTTTAACGGACAGGATCTAACGGGCTGGAAAATACATGGCACCGAAAAATGGTATGTCGATGATGGGGAGTTGATTTGCGAGAGTGGCCCGGATAAAGGTTATGGCTACCTAGCCACTACTAAATCGTACAAAAATATGGACCTGCAATTGGAGTTCAAGCAGGAAGCCAATGGAAATAGTGGTGTATTCTTTCGCTCTTCTATAGAGGGGACTAAGATCAGTGGCTGGCAGACGGAGGTAGCGCCTCCCGGCAGCAACTCTGGTGGCGTCTACGAATCCTACGGTCGAGGTTGGCTGATCAAGCCTGCGCCCGAATTAGACAAAGCCCTGAAAATGGGTGAGTGGAATAAAATGCGGATATTAGTCGTGGATGATGAAGTCACTACTTGGCTGAATGGCCAGCAGATGATCTATTTGAAGGACCAGAAAATCGGTGAAGCAGAAGGACAAGTGGCCTTGCAAATTCATGATGGTGGAGGGATTAAAGTACGCTGGAGAAATATTAAGATTAAAGAATTGAAATAGCACTAAGGCCGCAAGATAAGAAGCTTGTGAGTGGAGAAGAAGACCTATTCTACAAAGATAGGTCTTCTTCCTATTTATAGCTGTGTAGGAGCCCTACCAGACTTGATGGCTGCAAACGCTCTGAAATGACTGCAAATACTGGGATTGTCACCTCAATAGCCCTGGAAGTTAAGCCTGACGATAGACTAAGTATACCTACTAAATTGGTCTGATTAATTGTTGAATTGAAAGATGAAAAATAGACCTTGATCCATATTTATGGGGCAAAACTTAGGAAGCAATTAACTTTTTTTTAACTTTACGACAGCAAAATAGCTCTTCCATACGTTTTGAAATTGTATTCGATTAGTATCTGAAAAAAACTCGCCAGGTTTTCATTCCAACTTAAATTGGAGGAATAAGCTTTACCCTTGGGTTACTTATTCCATCTTCTCTGCTAATAAAACGATTGATCTACAAACATTGGATCTTGTATATCGCTATTATCATTTGGCGATACAAGGTATAGTTAACAATATGCTTGGGGTAGCTAGCTATTCAAATAGCCACCACTAGCCTGCTTTGTTGCGACCTGCGGATAGCGTAAGCTTATCGGTTGGGCTTCCTGTGTTTGTTGTGGATTGAACGAACAGCTAACGTATTGTAAACTCATTGTTCCAAGACCCACTTTTTACTGGATTAGTTTGATTAAAGAACTCGCGATGCCTTCTCTTTTGCCAAGGAGAAGCCTGAAACGATTATGCTTTAAACAAATGATAAGGCCAGGCCCATTGTGTCTGGCCCGGGTGACCAAATTATTTCTTTACTTAAATCTAGTTTTATGAAAAGAGTCTCAATTCTTGGGATTTTGATGTTTACACTTGTGAGTTGGTCTTTCGCTCAACAGCGGAATGTCCAGGGAACAGTCTCCGATAAGGCAGGAGAACCCTTGATTGGCGCTAGTGTATTGGTGAAAGGGACTACCTCAGGTACCATTACCGATATTGATGGTAGCTATCAACTTAACGTCCCTGATGGGAGGAGTGTACTTGTCTTTAGCTATACTGGCTTCACGCCACAGGAAGTTAGTATAGGCATATCTACTGTGATTGATGTATCACTTGAAGAAGGCCTTGCCTTGAATGAAGTGATTGTCACTGCACAAGGTATCCAAAAGGAAAAAAGAGCTTTGGGCTACTCCGTCGGTACTGTTGATGGAGAAGACATTGCTCAAAAATCCGAATCGGATGTCACACGATTGCTCAAAGGTCGAGTGGCAGGCGTTAACGTTACCTCAACCAGTGGGGTGAGTGGATCGGGGACTAATGTGATTATTCGAGGTTATTCCTCTCTTACTGGTAGTAATCAGCCACTCTTTATCGTGGATGGTGTTCCGTTTAATACGAATACCAACAAAGATAACTTGACCAATGATTTTGTGGAGGGTGGGCAAGCCTCTTCTAGCCGCTTTCTTGATTTAGATCCTAACAATATTGCTAGCATTAGTGTATTAAAAGGATTAAGTGCAACGGTAACCTATGGCGAACAAGGCCGTAATGGCGTGGTACTGATCACGACAAAAAATGGCCAGGCTGGAAAAGTCAATGATAAAACAGCGGTAACCCTTAGCCAGTCTTATTTTTCTACTGAAATTGCTTCTCTACCGGATTATCAAACCAATTATGGGGGTGGGTTTCACCAAAACTTTGGTTTCTTTTTTAGTAATTGGGGGCCGAACTTCAATACTAGAGGTGGTCGAGGAGTGGATGCGCAAGGACAAGTCCAGCACCCCCTAGACGCCCTAACGGATCCTTCACTAAAGGTCCAGTTCCCTGAATTTGCTGGGCAGCGCTATGACTACCGCAATTACAATAGTACTGAATCATTTTTTAATAAGGGGTATGTTTTGAACACTTCCCTCAATTTGCAGGGAGGGACGGAAAAAGCCAGTTTTAGTGGTTCCTTTGGTTATACTGAGGATGAAGGATTTTTACCAGGGAACAAAGTGAGTAAAATCAACATTGGCGTAGGTGGCCGTATGGAATTGGCCAACAACTTAACCTTGAATAGTACGATCAACTTTGTAAAAACTGATTTCCAAACCCCTCCTATTAGCTACGGTGATGGTAGTGGTATCTTTGCAGGTGGCGGATTGTCTGTTTTCTCAGATGTATTCTACGTACCTAGAGGTGTCGATTTAATCGGACTGCCTTTTGAAACACCGTCAGACAATCGACCCGTCTATTACCGTAGCGGTAATGATATTCTCAACCCTAGATGGACAGCCAAATATGCGCGAAATTCAAGTTTGGTAAATCGCGTTTTTGGTCAAACAGCCCTGAGTTATAAGCCCTTGAATTGGCTTAACCTCACCTATCGATTGGGAATCGATACTTATACTGAACGACAAGAATATATTGTCAATCGAATCGGCTTGGCCAGTAATGATTATGCTACGATTAATAACGGGATGTATCGAACGACTGATATCATTAATACCATCTGGGATCATAACGCCTTTGCCTCTGCTAGCTTCGATGAAATTGCAGCAGGATTGGATTTGACTGTTACGGCCGGTTTTAATTATCGAGAAGATAATTTTGCGCGAGATGGTATTGAAAGTACCAACCAACTCGTATTCGGTTTCATAGAACATTCCAATTTTACCAACCAATCTTCTGTAAATAGTCTATCTGGCTTGGATATTCAGAACAAGCAGTTGGAGAGATTGGTAGCAGGTTATACCTCTATTACCTTTGATTATAATAACTATTTATACCTCAACTTATCAGGAAGAAGTGACTGGTCTTCAACAGTAGAAAAAGTTAATAACAACCTTTTTTACCCTAGTGCCAGTTTGTCTTTTGTTCCAACTGAATTGATGGGAAGTAGTGACGTTCTCAACTTCCTGAAATTCAGATTGGGCTTTGGTACTTCAGCTGGATTTCCAAGTCCCTACAGTACCAGAAGTACGCTATCTTCCAATGCTCGACAATTTGTTAATCGAGCAGGAACCGTGATCACTACCAATAGTAATGGTACCTATTTTGAAGATAATGGTACCGGAGCGACGCTGGGTAATCCAAATCTTAAACCGGAGTTACATACCGAATACGAATTCGGAATAGAAGCCCAGTTGTTTAAGAACCGTGTGGGGATTGATTTAACCTTGTATCAAAGAAATACCAAAGATTTGATCACTAATGCGCCACTAGATCCTGCTACTGGCTTTACTTTGACAACTATCAATATTGGTGAAATTCAAAACCAAGGTGTTGAGTTAGGTCTGGATATCACACCCGTACAAACCAAGAATATCAATTGGAATTTGTACACTAACTTCTACGCTTACACTAGTAAGGTGATTGAATTGGGGCAAGGTTTGGATGAAGTTCGGATTGCCGGCTTTTCCAACCAAGGAAATTTTGCCGCCGAAGGTGAAGTATACGGTATCATGAAGGGAACGGCCATTTTAAGAGATGAGCAGGGCCGTGCGGTGATTGATAACGATGGTTATTATACACAAGATGATGAAATCCAAATTATTGGTAATCCACATCCTGATTTCACCTCTTCTATCACGAGTACTTTGAGCTATAAAGGTTTGAGCCTTTCTGCTCAATTGGAGTACCGTCATGGAGGGGATATTTTTTCTGGAACAGCTGAAGCCTTGTTGGCTAGAGGTTTGTCGCAAGACACGGATTTTGATCGTACCCAAGCTTTTGTTTTGGATGGTGTAACTGCAGATGGTACGCCAAATACGACGATGATCACAGCCACCAATTTGTACTTTGATAACTTCGGTTTTGGTCCAGATGAAACCAGTGTTTTTGATGCGACTACTATTCGCATAAGAGACGTTACGCTGTCTTATTCCTTACCTAAATCACTGATTCAAAACACCCCTTTTGGTGAAATTTCAATTTCCCTTAGTGGTCAAAACTTATGGTACAATGCCATCAATCTTCCTAAGCACACCAATGTAGATACGGATGCCTTAGGTTTTGGAGCAGATGGTAATGGTTTAGGTTTTGAATTTTTGAATGGACCAAGTGTTCGTCGTTATGGTGCTAGTGTAAGATTGAGATTCTAAGAGACTGAGGAAGTGAATCTACACTGGTTTTAATCTAAATAAAAGAAATAAAATGAAGAAAATCATAAAGCTGTTTTCATTAATCGGCTGTCTATTCCTAGCTAATTCTTGTGATTTAGAATTGCAGGTAGACCCTAATAATTTATCGCCGGATGCGGCTAATACCGA
>Ga0070727_10004878_pt1 | contig 11210 bp, 7 predicted proteins | sample tdAd472_FD_66722 | JGI IMG/M metagenome (GOLD analysis project Ga0070727, IMG submission 66722) | Marine sediment microbial communities from the Atlantic coast under amendment with organic carbon and nitrate - tdAd47.2 | ecosystem: Environmental > Aquatic > Marine > Coastal > Sediment | place... | reverse complement strand
CAGCGTGCGGATGGTTTCGTCCGGGCGTTCGACCAACAGGCTTTCCGTCAGTTCCAGATCGAGGCTTTTCGGATCCAGACCGGAATCCCGCAGGCTGCCGGTGACCCGCGATTCCAGATCGCCGTGCAGGAACTGCAGCGCCGACAGGTTGACCGCGACCTGTACGGGGCCGCCATCGGCGCTGTGCCAGTCTGCGGCCTCGCGGCACGCGGTGCGCAGCACCCATTCGCCGATCGGTACGATCAGGCCGGTTTCCTCGGCGATCGGAATGAATTCCTCCGGCGATACGAAGCCCAGGTCTTCGTTCGACCAGCGCAGCAGCGCCTCGGCGCCGATGATGCGTTGCGACGACAAATCGACCTTGGCCTGATAGTTAAGCGACAACTCGTCATTTTCCAGCGCGCGCCGCAGCTGGTGGCCGAGATCGACGCGGCGGTGGACTTCCTCGGACATGCGCGGCGTGTAGATCTTGTAATTCGCCCGGCCGTCGCGCTTGGCATTGTTGGCGGCGGTATCGACGTGACGCATCAGTTCCGACGGCGTCTTCGCATGTTCCGGATAGGTGCCGACGCCGATACTGGCGGACGAGAAAATCTCGCGTCCGTCGACGTCGTACGGACTGGACAGCGCGACCAGCAGATCGCCCGCGAGGTGCGCGGCTTCATCCTCGCCGGAAATGCCCGGCATCAGGATATGGAACTCGTCGCCGCCGACGCGGGCAATCGTGTCGACATCGCGCACGCACGTCTGCAGCCGCCGGCTCGCCATCAGGATGATCTGGTCGCCGACTTCATGGCCGAACGCATCGTTGATGTTCTGGAACTGGTCCAGATCGACGTAAATCAGTGCCAGCGAACCGCCCTCGGCGTCGATCCGGCGCATGGCGTCGGCAAGCCGTTCGCTCAAAAGGTTGCGGTTGGCCAGCCCGGTCAGCTCGTCGCGCGTGGCCATGGTGCGCAGCCGGTTTTCGTATGTCTTGCGCGCCGTGATGTCGCGGATCGCGCCGATGAAGCGCCGCTTGCCGGCGCTCGCCGATTCGGTAAACACGACCTCGACCGGAATGTTGCGGCCGTCGGTGCGCCGCCCGGTCATCTCGGCATCCTTTTCAAGTCCGAAATCGCCGTCACGCGCCGGGCGCTGCGACAGGAACGTTTCCGGCGCCACGTCGGCGAAGGCGGGGATCAGCGTGCCGATGTGCTGGTCTATCAAGGTTTCGCCGTCACAATTGAATATCCGCTCGATGGCCGCGTTGACCATTTCGATCTTGCCGTTCTCGTCGACGGCGACGATCCCGTCGGCGACGGCATCCATCACGAGCTGCAGGTTTTCCTCGCGCTGCTGGACGGCGGACAGGGCGCGGTTGCGTTCGGTGACGTCGCGGGCAATGACCATGACGGCATCGGTTTCGTTGGCACCGGCGGCGGCATACGGCAGCGCGGCGATTTCGACCTCGACGTTCAGCTCGTCGCTGCGTCGCAGCTTGAGGGGAATGCGTAGCTTTTCCTGCGCCAGATCCGTCAGGTCGGGGCGGATCATGTGCTGGAAGTCCGGATGGATGAAATCGAACAGCATCCGCTCTTTCAGCGTCTCGACAGGCCAGACGCCCAGCATGCCGGCCCCGGCCGGGTTGATCAGTTCGATCCGACCGTCGCGGCAGATGCAAATCAGATCGGGCGCCAGTTCGATCAGGTGGCGGAAATCTTCCTCGGCTTCCTGATATTTGGCGAAGTGGGCCGGTTGCGAGACGTCGTCGAGCGTATCGAGGATCGAGCGCGCCGCCTTGTGAATGTCTTCGGCATAATCGCGGTAGCGGTGGTTGCCGAGCGGCCCCAGCATCTCGTTCTCGATCATGTCGGCAAAGCCGATGATGGTGCTGAGCGGGGTCCGAACCTCGTGGGTCAGTGTCCGCACAAGGTCGAGATATGCTTTCGGGACGTGATCGTCGTCGTGGTCGTTTTCGTTCGCCATAAGGTCCGACGTTTGTTATTGGCCCAGTTCAACAGGACAGATGCTTCCGTTCCCGGCACCGGCGTAACAAAAACCGTCACGGCCTGGCCGTTCCGCAACCCTCTGGCACAATGAACCCTTATTGTTGGGCTATTCTTTCTATCGCATCCGGTACGGTTATTTTTCCGCTTGGGACGTTCACACCTGAATAATCTACCCGGTTTGCGCTCGGCATGCTAGCGTTGCGACATGCCGGACCGCATCATTTTACTGACCGGCGAGGTCGAGGCCCCACACCTGAGCGCGTTGTTGCGCCAGCACAACCCGGGCCTCGACGTCGTCCACGTCATGGATAATAACGCTTTGATATCAGCGGTTAACGCCGGATTGGCGGGGACTCGGCTGGTGGCGTTTCTGACCAGCATCATTGTCCCCGAAACGGTTCTCGAAGCGCTCGAAGGGCCTGCCTACAATTTTCACCCCGGACCGCCCGAATACCCCGGCAGCTATGTCGCCGGTTTCGCCATCTACGACGGCGCCAGCGAATTCGGTGTCACGCTGCACGAAATGGCGGCCACGGTGGATACCGGACCCATCATCGAGGTACGCCGGTTTCCGGTGCCCGACGGGGCGAAATTTCAGGATCTGGAGGTCGAGGCGTTTCGCCATGTCCTGCAGATGTTCGCCGATTATGCACCGCACATGGCGACGAACGATGCGGCGCTGCCGAGCGGCGTCGAACCGTGGACCGGACGGCCCCGGCTGCGCGCCGAGGCCGAGCGGCTGAAGGGCATCGAATCGGATTTGTCGGAAGAGGAAATCGTCCGCCGCTACCGGGCGTTCGGCTAAGTCTCTCTCACCCCCTCACTTAACTTCACCCCCTCACCTAGCCTCTCCCCCTTGAAGGGGGAGAGGGATGAGAAGGAACGTGCTTCGATGCGGGAGTCCCTCTCCCCTACGAAGTGGGGGAGAGGACAGGTGAGGGGGGCAGCGGACGCGCGTCAGCCGCGCCGCCAGGTGGTGCCGCCCGCGCCGTCCTCAAGGATAATGCCGGCCGCCTGCAATTCGTCACGGATGGCGTCCGAGGTGGCGAAATCCTTGTTGGCGCGTGCTTCCTTGCGGGCCGCGATTTTGGCGTCGATTTCGGCGTCCGTGAGGCCGCCCTCGGCGGATTTCGGCTGCCACTTGAACCAGTCTTCGGGGCTCTGTTGCAGCAGGCCGAGAAACTGTGCCGAAGCGAGAAAAGTTCGGATGGCTTCCGTTTGCGCAGGGCCGTTGACAAAGTTGGCTTCGTTCGCGAGACGCCGCAGAACGGTAATTGCAGCAGGTGTGTTGAGGTCGTCGGCCAAAGCTTCAATCAAATCCGCGCAGACATCACCCGGCGCGCGGGTGTCGATATGCCGGTACCAGCCATCCAGCTCCCGTTTCGCTTCCGCCAGACCTTCTTTTGTGAAGTCCAAAGGCTGACGGTAGTGAGTCTTCAGCAGCAACAGCCGGATCGCCTCGCCGGGGAATTCTTCGAGCAGTTCGTTGACGGTGTAGAAATTGCCGAGCGATTTCGACATCTTCTCGCCTTCGGCCATCAGATAGCCGTTATGCATCCAGTAATTGGCCATCACATCGGTGCCATGCGCGCAGCGTGACTGCGCGATTTCGTTTTCGTGGTGCGGGAAGATCAGGTCCAGCCCGCCGCCGTGAATGTCGAACACCTTGCCCAGATGCTTCTCGCTCATCGCCGAGCATTCGATGTGCCAGCCGGGCCGCCCGAATCCCCAGTCGCTGTCCCAGCCGGGTTCGCCCTTTTCCGGGTCGGACGGCTTCCACAATACGAAATCGCGGGCGTCTTCCTTGTAGGGCGCGATCTCGACGCGCGCCCCTGCGATCAGTTCGTCCTGATTGCGGCGAGACAGCTTGCCGTATTCCGGCATCGAGGCGACGCGGAACAACACGTGGCCTTCGGCTTCATAGGCATGGCCGGATGCGATCAGTTCCGCGATCATGACCTTCATCTCGTCGATGGTTTCCGTGGCGCGCGGTTCGTGATCGGGCGGCAACGCGCCCAGCTCGGTGATATCCGCGTGGAAGACCTTGACGGTTTCCTCGGTCAGTTCGCGGATGGATATGCCGCGCTCGAACGCGCGCGCGTTGATCTTGTCGTCGATGTCGGTGATGTTGCGGACATACGTTACATGATCGGCGCCATAGACGTGACGCAACAGCCGCGCCATGACGTCGAACACGACGATCGGCCGTGCATTGCCGATATGCGCCAGGTCATAGACCGTCGGCCCGCACACGTACATCCGCACGTCGTTTCGGTCGATCGGTACGAACCGGCGCTTTTCGCGCGTCAGCGTGTCGTGAATATGGATCGGATCGTCGCTCATCAGATCTGCTTCGTGAATCCGTTGGTGATGGGATAGCGGCGGTCCTTGCCGAACGCGCGCTGGGTGATCTTGACGCCCGGCGGGGCCTGACGGCGCTTGTATTCGGCGCGATCCAGCAGCCGCCAGATGCGTTTGACGGTGTCCTCGTCATAGCCAGCGGCGACCACATCGGCGACGGATTTCTCGTCTTCGATCAGGGCGGCGAGAATGCCGTCCAGCACGTCGTAGGGCGGCAGGGAATCCTCGTCCTTCTGATCGGGGCGCAATTCGGCCGACGGCGGCTTGGTGATGATGCGTTCCGGCATGACGACGCCGTCCGGTCCCAGCGCGCCCGGCGGCACGTGCACGTTGCGCCAGTGCGACAGCTTGAACACGGTGGTTTTGTAAACATCCTTGAGCACCGAATAACCGCCGCACATGTCGCCGTAAAGCGTCGCGTAACCGACCGACATTTCCGATTTGTTGCCGGTGGTCAGCAGCATGTGGCCGAGTTTGTTCGATATCGCCATCAGCAACAAAGCGCGCGAACGGGCCTGAATATTTTCCTCGGTGATGTCCGGCGCGCGGCCTTCGAAAACCGGCGCCAGCATCTGATCGAACGCCTGCATCGCAGGCCCGATGTTGATGTTTTCCAGCCGCACGCCGAGCATGTCGGCGCACGCGGCGGCATCTTCCAGACTTTCATCGGATGTATAGGGCGACGGCATCATCACCGAAAGCACCTTGTCCGCGCCCAGCGCATCGACGGCGACGGCGGCGCTGAGCGCACTGTCGATGCCGCCGGACAGGCCGATGACGATGCCCGGAAAACCGTTCTTGGTGACATAGTCGCGCAGCCCCAGCGTCATCGCCTGGTAGACGTTTTCTTCCATGCCGAGGCTCGGCTGCGTGTCGGTCTCAATGCACGCCCAGCCGTCGGCGCCGCGCACCCATTCCGTCATCACCAGCGCCTCGCGCCAGAACGGCGCACGCATCACCATCTTATAGTCGGCATTGACGACGAACGAGCCGCCGTCGAAGGCCAGTTCGTCCTGCCCGCCGACCTGATTGACATACAATTGCGCCAGGCCGGTTTCGGTGGTGCGCGCGATTGCCGTATTGAGCCGCACATCGACCTTGTTGACGTCGAACGGCGAGCCGTTCAGCGAGATCAGGAACTCGGCGCCGCTTTCCTGCAGACATTCGGCGACGTCGGGGAACCACAGGTCCTCGCACACCATGACGCCCAGCCGCACGCCCTGAAACGGGATCGGCCCCGGCAGCGGGCCTTGCGCGAAGACGCGCTTTTCGTCAAACACGCCGTAATTCGGCAGTTCGTGCTTGAGACGCACGTGTTTGACCTCGCCGCCGTCGAGCAGCAGCGCCGCATTATAAAGCTTTTCGTCGACCCGCCACGGCGCACCGACCAGCATCGCCGGGTATCCTTTGTCGTCCAGGCGACGCGCAAGCGCGACGACGGCGCTTTCGATCCTGTCCTGAAACGCTTCCTTGAGCACCAGATCCTCGGGCGGATAGCCGGACACGGCCAGTTCCGTCGCCACCACCAGATCGGCGCCCATCGCCTGCGCGTCGGCCGCGTACTTTTCGATCAGCGCGATGTTGCCGGCGACATCGCCGACGGTCGGGTTGATCTGGGCTACGGCAATTGAAAGGCGGTCGGTCATCGGTTCATTCAGTCATTCGGAAAGGCGGAAACTAGGCGGGCTGCATACCCTCTGTCAATTGGCACCCCGGCGCGCCAAGATCAAGCTGCACGGCACACCGTCCGGACGGTGACGCCGGTGTTGAAACAGACATTGTCATAATTCGTCCGGACAAAGTATGCTTTCGCCGCAATGGTCAAAACGCCCAAGAGTTCCGAAGTGATTATGTACGGCGATCAGGCGCAGCCGTCGCAGCAGCGTGCCGAGATCATTTCCGTCGGCAAGGACGGCAAGCCGATCATCGAAAAGGGCGGGTTTGTGGACACGCCGGTCAAGCCCGCGCCGAAACCGGCGCCGGCGCGCGAAATGCCCGCTGCCGCCAAGCCGCCATCAAAGCCCGCGCCGAACCCCGCACCGGTTGCCGCGGCGCCGGCGAAGAAGCCGCAGCCGAAAACCAAAAATCCCGCATCGGTCAAGGAACAGAGCAAGGCGCTTGCCGACAATGCGGTGGGGTCTTTCGTCGACCAGATGAAGCAGGCCGCCAGCGCCAACGGCGGCGTGCTGTCGCTGCACGACATCGACGCGATGCAATCCAACTTCGAGCAAAAAGCCCGCGAAATGCAGGCCGACATCGAAGCCACGCTGGATAGTTATGCCGAAGCGCGCGACAAGGAAAAGTTCGCCAAGGAACGGGTCGATCCGTTCTTCCGTTTGATGGTCAAGCCGTTTGCGCATCTGTTCGCCGAAAAGCCGAGCCGAAAGGGCGTGACGCGGCGCATGCTGCCCGGTTATTTCACGGCCATCGGCATGCTGCTCGGCCCCGATAACGTGAGCAATTACGATGAGCGCTGCCGAGGCATCGTCGCGCGCCTGAAAAGTGACGTCGGCGAGGATCGCTTCGACTGGGAGACGTTTTACGCGGAACGCGATGCGCTGACGGTGCGTCTCGACGCGCAGGTCATCATCGCCGCGCAGTTCAGCGATTACGACAAGCGTTCGCGCTGGTTTATCGATCTGGTGAATTCGAATTTGGGCGGTCTGCCCGACAGCGCCGGCGAGGCGGCGCGGCGCTGGTCGTTGGACGAGCCGGGTTTCCGGCGCATGTTGGATGCAATGCTGTCGGACCTGCGTAAGGTGCTGTCATCCGAAAAGGGCCGCGAGCGGCTGGTCAAACGCCACGGCGCGACCATCGTCGACAACGCCAACACGGCGCTGAAGCGTTTGTTGATGGGCTGAGCCCGTTTCTTTTACGGTTTTTTTCTGAGCAGAAATTCACGGCCGACCTTCACCGACGGCTGCCCGCCATAATCGACGATGTCGGCGGTGGCGTAGGTTTCGGTCCATTTCGTCGGCAGGAACGAGCCGGTGCCGATCAGGTTGATCGGCGCCCTGGCATCGGCCATGACCTTGCACTTTTCCACATCGAAGCCGCTGGAGACGACGATCTTCACGGCATCGAAACCGCCGCGGTCGAGATGTTCGCGCAGATGGAACACCGCCGCCGCCGAGACGCCGGTCCCGGTCAGGTAGCGCAGTTCCGCGTCGTTGCGGTAACGGCGGATCGCCTGTGGGGCATGCCGTTCGAGCACGCTGTATGATTCCTGCGGATCCAGGCCCTCGACGAAACGCCCGCCGTGGGTATCCAGGCGGATCGAGATGCGGCCCTCGGTCGCCATCGCCGGAAAGCGGCGGCAGACCGTCAGCGCATCGGTGATTTCCTGCCCGTAATAATCGACCAGCGCCGTCAGCGGCTGGTCGGGGAAGGTGTCGACAAACATTTCCGCCGCCTTCAGCGTCGATCCGGCATAGCCGATCAGCGCATGCGGCATGGTCCCCTTGCCGTGGGTCTCGCCGAAATAATGCGCGGTGGCTTCGGTCGCGTTACCGATGAAACCCTTGGCGCCGACCTGCTCGCGCGCCGCCTTCGATCCGACGGAAGCCGCGTAGGCCATGGTTTCCGCCATCTCGATGCCGGTCGAATGACGCGCGTCCATGGCCAGAAAGCCGACGTCGGGCAATTCGACACACATGGTGAAGGCGTTGTTGGCGGCGACGCACGCCGCGCCCAGTTTCTGCAGATACAGGGTCTCCAGATCGACCAGATGGAACATCGACCCGGTGATATAGAGCAGCGGTTCGCCGGCGCCGACCCACTGGCCTTCGTCGTAGTTCAGCTTGATGTCGAAGGCGACGCCGCGTTCGTCGGCGATGCGCTGTAGCCAGTCGAGCATCAGTTTCGGCGCGAAGATGACGGGGCGGCGCATGAACACCGCATAGGTCACTTTCTTGTCGCCGAAGCGCCCGACGATTTCCTTGGTCCGGGTGAAATAATGATCGCTCCAGCGCGGGACATCGGCCGCGGAAGGCGCGGACGCGGCGTGAACGACCCGTTCGCCCGCCTTGCCGGTCTGTTTGCTGTCCTGATCGGAGGCCATTCAGCCCTCCCGGTTGCTTAGCCCGCAGCCCGTGCCGACGGGGTGCCGGTGCGCGCCGATTTCAATTCCTCGGCCAGCAGGAACGCCAGTTCCAGCGACTGCTGCGCATTCAGGCGCGGATCGCAGTGCGTGTGATAGCGGTCCGACAGGTCGGCATCGGTGATGGCCATGGCGCCGCCGGTGCATTCGGTCACGTTCTGGCCGGTCATTTCCAGATGCACGCCGCCGGCATAGGTGCCTTCGGCTTCGTGGGCATCGAAGAAGCCTTTGACCTCGCCCAGAATGCGGTCGAACGGACGCGTCTTGTAGCCGCTCGACGCCTTGATGACGTTGCCGTGCATCGGGTCGCAGACCCACGCCACGTTGCGGCCTTCCTGTTTTACACGGCGCAGCAGCGGCGGCAGCAGGTCGAGAACCTTTTCCGAGCTCATCCGTGCGATCAGGGTCAACCGGCCCGCCTCGTTTTCCGGGTTCAGCGTATCGATCAGGCGGATCAACTCATCCGGATCGGTGCTGGGGCCGCATTTCATGCCGATCGGGTTGCCGATGCCGCGCATGAACTCGACGTGCGCGTGGTCGGGCTGGCGGGTGCGGTCGCCGATCCACAGGAAATGCGCCGACGTGTCGTACCAGTCGCCGGTCGTCGAATCGACACGGGTCAGGGCCTGTTCGTAATTTAGAAGCAGCGCTTCGTGGGCGGTGTAGAAATCCGTCTCGCGAAGCTGCGGCGTGTTGTCCACGGTCAGGCCGCACGCCGCCATGAAGGCGAGCGTTTCGTCCAGACGGTCGGCCATATCCTGATAGCGCTCCGCTTCCGGGCTGTCGGCGATGAAGCCGAGCGTCCACTGGTGCACTTTGTTGAGATCGGCGTAGCCGCCCTGAGCGAAAGCGCGCAACAGGTTGAGCGTCGCCGCCGACTGGTTGTAGACGCGCATCAGGCGGTCGGGGTCCGGCGAGCGGTCTTCCGGCGTGAACGGCATGGCGTTGACCATGTCGCCGCGGTAACTGTCGAGCGTCACATCGCCCTGGGTTTCCGTCGGGGCCGAACGCGGTTTGGCGAACTGCCCGGCCATGCGGCCGATCTTGACCACCGGCATGGCGGCGCCGAACGTGAGCACGAAGGCCATCTGCAGGATCACACGGAACGTGTCGCGGATGTTGTCGGGATGAAACTCGGCGAAGCTCTCGGCGCAATCGCCGCCCATCAGCGCGAACGCCTTGCCCTCGGCAACGGCGCTGAGCGACTTCTTCAGGCTGCGTGCTTCACCGGCGAACACCAGCGGCGGCACCCTGCTCAGTGCGTTTTCAACGTCCGCCAGCTTGGCGGCGTCCGGATAATCCGGCACCTGCACGATCGGTTTTTCGCGCCAGCTCGTCGGTGTCCAGTTGGTGGCCATGGTGAACCTCAAATGTCTCTGCCCAAAATCAGCCCCACGATATAGTCGTATCCGGCGGGGTTTTCCAGCGAAAACCGGGTTTTTGCCGTCGACGGGACCGATCCGGACGGGACACCGCTGTTTCACCGTCCTGGAATATGCCTTATCATTGCCGTGTCATCCGCCGGAACAGAATGGCGGCCGTTCGACGCAATTCCGTGCCGGGAGGCTGCTGCCGTGATCGACGACTCCAAGCTTGCCAACGCGCATCGATCAGAATTCTACAAATCGCACCGCGAGCGTTCGGCAATCACCTACAAAAAGAAGCACCGGCGCCAGTTCGACCGGGAATTTCGCGATCTCACCGGGGCCGATCCTAGCATGTCCGTTCTGGAGATCGGCTGCGGCACGGGATTGTTCCTGCGCTATCTCGAAGCCGGCGGCTATCTGCAGACCGTCGCCATCGATACGGATGAAAACCTTCTCGAGGCGTTGTCCGGTCTGGCCGGGAGCGAGATTCACATCGGTGATGCGCAGGCGGTGCTGGCCGAGCATTTCGCCGGGCGGACGTTTGATCGGATCGTCATGTTCGACGTCGCCGAGCACATCGATCTGCCGGATCTCGTCACGCTGCTGAAGGCGCTGCGAACATATCTTGCGGACGGCGGGCGGCTGTTGCTTCGCGTGCCGAACATCGAAAGTCCCTGGGGACTCAGGATGTTCTTCGGCACGTTCGATCATGTGACGCCGCTCGGACCCGGGCGCCTGCGCGAACTTGCGGTGATGACAGGCTGGACCTGCGTTTCGGTGGTGCCGCAGGAGCCGGTTCCGGTGCTCCGCCGTTGGCGCGAGCGCATGATGAACGGTTTGCTGGCGAAAATGCTCAGCTATCACCCGGAAATCTGGACGGCCAACGTCCTCGCCGTGTACGCCAAGGATTAGCGGCGATCAGCCGTCCTCCTCGTCCCTAAGCGGCTCGCGCATGGTGACGAATTCCTCGGCCGCCGTCGGGTGGATGCCGATGGTGGCGTCGAAATCGGCCTTGGTGGCGCCGGCTTTGACGGCGATACCGATGCCCTGGATGATTTCCGGTGCGTCGTCGCCGATCATGTGGGCGCCGAGGATTTTGTCGGTGTCCCTGTCGACGATCAGTTTCATCACGGAATGCTCGTCGCGGCCCGAAAGCGTGTGCTTCATGGGCCGGAAACGGGACTGATAGATCGCCACATTGTGGTCCTTGCGGGCGTCTTCTTCCGTCAGGCCGACGGTGCCGATGGGCGGCTGCGAGAACACCGCCGAGGGGATGTTGTCATAGCTGACCGATGTCGGCTGGCCTTCATAAATAGTGCGCGCGAAGGCCATGCCTTCGGCCAGGGCGACCGGCGTCAACTGAACGCGGTCGGTGACGTCGCCGATGGCATA
>Ga0070727_10004877_pt1 | contig 11211 bp, 5 predicted proteins | sample tdAd472_FD_66722 | JGI IMG/M metagenome (GOLD analysis project Ga0070727, IMG submission 66722) | Marine sediment microbial communities from the Atlantic coast under amendment with organic carbon and nitrate - tdAd47.2 | ecosystem: Environmental > Aquatic > Marine > Coastal > Sediment | place... | reverse complement strand
TTTTTTGACAACGGATGCCAGGGCGCGCTTGATCATCACATGGCACTTGGTATTTTCTACAGATGCCTTGTTACCGGGATCAAAATTCGCCCATTGAAGCCAGTGAAATTCGACAAGACAATGCGCCCAGACAGAGTCGACATTGAACAGTGGAAAAGCGACGTTCTCGACGCGCTTTCGCCTGTTGAGAAAGACAAATTCAGGGCGCGGATTTTGTTGCATCTTCCCAGACTTGTCACAGAATTCGAATCGACCTACAACCTCACAATCGAGGCTGCAAAAAGCCCGGGCAACAGCGGGTTGTTTGAAGAAACCCTGCTGAGCATTGACAACGTGGGATCGGCGTGGGATTTCATGAAGTGGTCACCCGCTACTCTTGCCAAGTACGCCAACTCCTGCTATCTCACTTTGGACAAATCACCGTGGGTTGAGGTTCGGTGAATCATTTTGTATTGGGAAGAAGCACGCACGTCAGTGCAATGGCAAACACGGGCATGACAAATTCGGCAACAAGAACAAGGCGCGCAAATTGCTCGTATTGACACCCCACATCAAGATCGGCCGTGACGCCCATTTCAACCGTGAGCAGCAGACCGGCGAGATAGGAAAGAATTGTGCCGAGATTCTTAAAGCTAAAATAAACCGCAAGTTGTGTCGTTGGGCGGTCCGACGTTCTTTGTGAAACGAGCAGCACCATCGCCATGTCAATAAGCATGTTTCCCACCGGCGAGACAACCCCGCTTCCGATGAGAAACACAACGCTGTCCGGGATTGTTTTGTTGAGGTTGAGAGCGATGCACACATCAAACAGCGATCCAATCATTCCGATGATGATAGCCGCCTGTGTTATGCTTCGAATCGTGAACCGGCCGAGCAGCACCTTTTTGTAGAACCAGGCCGAAGCAACCCCGGTCACGCCGGACAAGGCGGAAATTGTCGTGTAGTAAAACAAAACCCCGAATTGCGGCCCTCCGGTGGTGCACAGCGGCGAGTCCCGAATGACGTAAAACCCGTCTACCGCTGCGTTGATGTTGACTGTCACCAGCTGTCGCAGAAGGATGAACGAACACGCGCAGTAAAACACGGGCTCCGTTGGATAGGTGTAAAACACCCCAGCGATAGCTATCGCCGTCACCAGAAGAATTATCGGGGCGGTAGCCTCGGATGCCGCTGTTAGAGAGACCAACATCATGCACACCGCACCGAGGGCGGACAGTATCCACACAAGACGCCATTCGTTGGTCGTGCACGGTGTGCGAAGCGTAACCGGCAAAAACCAGACGGGTTTTGTGCCGTTTTTTACCAGGGGATCGTCCTTGTCGAGTGTTCGGTGGTCTCCGGGGAACGCATCCCTGGGATACACCAACAGAGGGTAAAGCCCTTGAAGAACAAATGGCACCGCGATAAAAAAAGCGACCTGCGTGTGCTCCGCTCGGTGCGACTGTGCAAAAAACCCCACAATGACCGCGGCCAAAATGTTTCCGAGCATTTCGCACCCGTAGGCAAACGGAATCAGGTCGCTGGGAAACGAAAAGTATCGGATCAGATGAGCGCTGTGCCCCTGCATGAGCGTAATGATGACGACCGCCGAGCAGCTGCAGACAAACAGCCATCCCGTTACCGCCAGAAGAGACGCGGACACTCCGGCTCCGATCAAAGCGACAGAAAGCGCGGAGAGCGCTCCGATGAGATAGTTTTTTTTGTGCCATTCGTGCACCGGAAAAGTGTCGGAAATCGCACCAATGAGCGCCTGACTCGACCACGGTGCGCTGAGGATGGCAAGGGTGCGCTGGTAGTCGGTGACTGAAACGCCGTATCGAAACAGCAGCAGCGGCAAAACGCTAAAGAGGCACACGCCCCCGGCAGCCCCGAGAACAAAGACGTAAAACTGCGCAAATGTCGCGTAGATGCGCGATTTGACAAGAGGCAGCATCTTTAACTTGGAGGCACGGAGCCTCAAATACCAAAACCGGGGGTATGTCGCTAGTTGGGAGAAATCATCTCCAGCGAATTCTTCAGCGTTGCAAACCCTACAAACAAGGCCAGCAGCACGCTAAGCAAAACCGTTGCTGTTGTGCTGGCCAGAAACGACGTGGTGATTGACCTTTTGCGTGCCGTGCTCGCCCAGATCTGCATCCGGTTTTGTGTAACGTGGAGGTCAATCTGGACGCCGAGTTTTGACACGTCCGTGACAAACTCCTCCAGATTCTCCACCAAAACGGGAAGGTTCACCGAAATGTGCCCATCGCCGCTTTCGGCGCATTGAAACCCGGAGGACGTGTATCTCCGCTCAATGAGCTCACGCACGTCCTCCACCGACATCGCGATCTGTCGGCATAGTGCGACACTCCGATATACGAACAATCAAAAATCATACAGTACACGATGGAGGCCGCACTCATCGCGTTGCTGGCCATTGCCGCCACGGTTGCGCTCTGCCTGCTGTGCGCCCTGACAAAGTGTGTCAAAGACTGCAAGGAGTGTGTCATGACCTGGTGGGAGTGCTGTCCGCGATGTACTCGAACCGCGTGACGTCGGCGACGCGAACAACGTACCACCGGAGTAAATCGGCGACCCGGTCGCTGGCAAGGTAGAAACAGGCCCCAAGGGGCGCGTCCCACGCTGGCCAGCCGATAATCTTTGTCACCGGCGGAATTGTCTGGCGTGTGTAGTCAACGCGCACTTCACGCAGAGTAAATCCTCCGTTGGCACGAGCTTTTGTTATGACTCCGACGCGAAGACCCCCGGACGGCGGGATGCAAACCATGCACTTCCCCACGGCTAGCGTAGAGTCTTCGTTGGCACGCGTGCCAACGTGCGTGGGTGGCGCCGGCGAGGGCAGACGGGTAGCCATACCTCACGCTGGGGTTATGGAGGAGTACACACTGGGGACGGCGGATGCCGTTGCTCAGGCGATGACGATTGGAAAAGGAAGCTCGGCCCGGTCTACCGTCCGCACGCAGCTGACAACGCACGCGATGCTTGTGTCGGAGATGCAAAACCCGGCCAAGACGTGGGACGCGGTGGGGCCGGGCGCCGCGGCGGCTGTCCCGGGTGTGTCGGGAAATTCGGTGGAGAAACCCGAGCCAGGATTGTCCAAGCAGGCCGCGGAAGCGATAGGGCCGATGTTGGAGAGGGAGGGCGCGATGGCCTTGCCGCTCTACACCCCTTCCGACTACGTCGTCACCGCAGCCAACCAAGCCCTGGCCAGAGCGGTCGCCGAGATTGGGGGCGGATTGGAGAAGGGGGGGCACGTGCCGGTGTCAACGGTCGCGGATGATCAGATCCAACTCACGTGGGGGCGTACTTCAAGGGCAACGGGGGAAAGCGCCCCGCTGTGTGTCTATGCCAAAACAAACCTGTGCGTTGCGGCAAGCATTGCGACGCCGGCGTTGGGGCCGCTGCACGGCCAGCTGACGGCGACGGAAGAGGAGCGCTTTCAGAAGCACGGCGCCGCTGCCGTCCCGCACGATCGAATGTGCCTGCTGTGCGCTCGACACCACCTGGGGGCGCTAATCGAAGCCCACGTGGGGTCCGGAAACGCCCACCGCCGGTGCGACCATGCCATTGTCATTCCGCTGACAGCATCGCTTGTCAACGCCCCGGGCGGATACGCAGCCGGAGCGTGCCACCCGATCGGGCCGGTGGTAGCCGCCAACATTGTCAGGGCGGACCTGCCGATGGTAGCTCGGCACAACCCGGAAACGGGAAAGTGGTTTGTCGACCAGGGGGCGGCTGTGTTTGGAGTCAAGCCGTCGCCGTTAAACTGATTGGCGGTGCATCAGAGTGTCCGGCGGTAAGCCACGTGCTTCACCGCCTGATGCACCTTCACCGAGAGGTGTACGGACAAGAAGACGCCGAGCTTTTGTTTGGGCCTGTTGTGGAGTGGGTCTCATCGCGACGCGCCAGGGACATGGCATCCGGGGAGGCACACACAATGGCCGCGGCCATTACGCCCGACCCGGGAGACGCAGACCCGTTTTGCGACGCCAATGTCCGATTCATGCTGGCGCTGCGAATGTGCGTTTTGTACACGAGGATGCCAAAGGAGTGGCCGGAGGCACACGTGCCGTACCTTACGGGCATTGCCATGGACTTGCACGTCCCGGCGCTTCGTCTGGGTCCGGGAAAATGCGACATACACACGCTGTACGCACAGCGATGCGCACCGGATCAGGTCAAGATGTCGTCCCTTGTCAACGACGAGGGTCCGACACTGTCGGCGTCGGTCATGTGGCGGATCTGGAGATCGTACGGGCGGGCCGATTCGGCGGTCGTAAAGAGCACGTCGCGCGCGTCAAAAACGGAAACGGTGCAGCGCGGAACCAGCAGGAGGAGGACGTTCAAGCCGCTCCCGGATGAGTGCATTTTGCCGGAGTGGGCTCCTCCCTCCAAGGTTGACACCGACCCGTCGCCGCCAGAGGACACGCTTTGCACCCTCTTGAGCAAGGGGATGCCGCGTGCCCCTACCACCCGCAACGTCATTCCGCTGTTTCTGTCTTCTCTAGGAACGGCCGAGGGGCGCCGAATTGCAGTCATTTTCGTTTTGGGGGCCTGGATTCACGCGAAGCACATCGCGCCCCCGTCGATTCGGGTGCTTTCCGAGGGCGAGATTGTGGATTTGATTGCCCCGCTGGACGAAAAGACCGGCGCCAGAACGGTCGTGTACAAGGCCGGAGAGCTTTCGTTGATCCTGACGGAGCACATTGCCGCCAACGTGCGGCATTACCCGACCATGTCAACCATGATCAGAAGCGACTCGGAATGTGTCCGGTTTTGCAACAGTGCCCTCTCAACGGCCGACGATTTTCTGCGGCCCCGTTGTCACCCCGGACCGCCGCCCCCGAAACCCCCGCGCATCAAGCCCCCGGCCCCGAGGCCGGTCGACGGGGTGCGGGTGTTTTGGTCGCTGGTTGCCAAATGCGAGGTGCGGGCCAAGGTCAGGGTTGACACGGTGGCCAAAGCCACAAAGGACATTTCTCTCAAGGAGTTTTACGCTGCGCTCAAGGGGCACCCCAACCGGTTTCGTTTGTACGGCGCCGTGCTGCGCCGCATCGGGATGTCAGAGGCGGACCATGCGATCCTGCGGGGGTTTGTTGGCGGAGAACGCGGGCCTTTTGTGGTGGCGGACTGGCCGGGCGGCGTCAGGGTGTTCCGGGGAGACACCGTCGCGCGCTCGCCGAATCCGCGGTGTCTCATCTCGCTCGCCCATCCGGAACTCGCTGAGGCACGGGTTCGCCGGTTTGTTCCGGCCGACAAGCTGTCCAAGGTCGCGACGCTCACGTGCCAGGCACTGTCGGCCGAGGGAAACGCCAAGCTGACAATGTACCTGCACTACCTCGTGCATCGGGCGCAGGTCAGCTGGCAGCCGATTCTGACGGCCATGCCGGAGGCGGTTTGTCCTCCAGAGAAATCCCCGTTTCTTCTCGTGTGCAACGACTGTTTTACCGTCCGCTCTCCGTGCAGAATGGTTCGCGACCCAACGAAGCCGAGAAACCGGGTGGCGGTGGATATTACGTCCACGAAGGAAGTTGTTGCGTGCACCGACTGCAATTCCACCGACATCAATTTCATCGACATGCGCACTCATTTTGTCACAGCGCCGGCACCGGGGGCCCCGGCGCTGCGCTGCACATTTGCGCTGTGCAGGGGGTGCGGGGACGTGACAGAGACGCACTACATTATCGGGCTTGCACACCTGTGCAGGCTGTGTTACCACAACGCGTCAAAGCATTTTGTGGTGCACAAATGCCTTTGCGGGAGGAAGCCGGACGCGCGGCGCAGCACGGAATCGGCGGTTGCGCTGGACGAAAGGGGGAGGCCGGTGTTGATTGGGTTTTGCCACAGGCACACGCACGCCGTTTCCCACGCGCACCCGCACGACATTATGCCTGTTGCATTTTACAAGGCTCTTATCGGGTAAACGTTTACTGTTTAGTCCACGGTCCGGGCGGGGCAAGCGTGCCCATCAAGCCTAGAGTAGACGGGCAAGTGGACAATGGGCCGGCTCATACCCGCCCAACCATGCCCGACCCGTGGATGGGGTGCCCCGAGTTGGTTACAGCTCCGTCGAACGATCGCCAAGCGCTCTTGGAACCACCAAAGGAAGAAGTCGTGACAATCGAGTGCATGGACATTATGGGCCACGATCCGGACATGTGCCCAAAGTGCTGCGCGGCAGTCGTTCCGGACACTGACTTTGCCACCCTTCCAACGGCCGTCGGTCGCGACCTTCACCTAGCGGCGAGCAGGGTCGTGCAGCACTGCCAGTCGAGCGACTGGCTGCTGTGCAGAGACGCGCTGGCGGCGGAAATGGTGATTTCGGGGTACAGGGTGGCCATGTCACAGCGGACCATTGTCACGACGGTTGACGGGGAGTTTTGCGTGTGCGGGAAAAACCCGGGCGATTTGTGCATTGCCAAGGATGGAATGGCGGCGGTTGTCAATCTCATTACCGGGCCGGACAAGGAATTTTCTATCGTCCTTGCCACGAGGGCCGCGGTGTCAGCGACCACCCTCGGGGTACAAGCTTTTGTTGTTTCAATCAACGACATGGGAGGGTGGGTTCGCCAGATCGGTACGACATCGCCCGTATACGCGTTGACGTCGTGACAAAGACAACGCCATGGCTTTTGGCGGGGGGGGCGCCGATGTTTTCACTCGAGTCGAACAATCCCGAGAAAAGGTTGATCGAGCTCTGGAAGAGTATGTTAGTGCTCTAGAAGAGGCCGCTCGCATTTGGAGCACGGTCGCTCAGGGTTGGGAGGGGGTCGATTTGGCTTGGCAAGAGGCCGGTCTGGATTGGGAGGAGGCTGGTCAACCCCGGGCGGAGGGCGCTCGGGGTAGAGCAGAGGCCGCTCGAAATCAGGCAGAGACCGCTCGAGGTCGGGCGTGGGACGCTCAAATTCAGGCGAGCGAAAGTACAGCCCGGGAACTTGACCAACGATCCAATGACATTGGCGGTAATGCAGACATTGCTCAGTCGGAAATTGACCGAGCGCTTGCTACGGCTGATCAAATTTCGAGAGGGACTAAACAGGCCTGGGATGAGGTCGGTCAAGCCCGGGGGGAAGTTTCTGTGGTTCAAAAAGAGATGGTTCTAGCCCGAAGGGAAGTCGTCGAGGCCCGGAGGGCGGCCAGTTTGAATCAAGAAGTAACTGCACGGGAGTATGACATGCAGCCCCAGGAAGGAGCGGAAAACCCCGAAGAGGAACGTGCCACGATGCCCCAAACAGGAGAAGGATGGTTACATTCGCCCCCCGACCCGGTGATAGGAGCACAGGTCGGGCTGGTATCCGAAAGACTTCGGATGAGACGTACGGGGGCAGGCACTGACTGGGACACTCCCCTTTTTGGAACCAAGCACGCGCTTGACGACACTATTGCCAGCCAAACCGAAGCATTGAAGGCCGCGCGCGAAAACGCAGAAAAACTCCATGCGTTGTACGACCACGCGTTGACAGAGCTGTACCTGAAGAACAAAACCGATTTCTCAGAGGAGCGCAGACACGCAAACAGGATCCTGGCTAGTCGAACGTACATGTCGGACGCAGTGATAGTGGCCGGGATGGAACGGATTCATAACCGGATCAACCTGTGTGAAAAACACGTCGCCCTCGCAACGAAATACAACAAGGCGGAGGTCAAACACGACCCCATTCCTTACGGCGATTACACCGGTCGATCAGACAGCGACCTCAACGAGGAAATCGAGAAGATGAAGGCGGCAGACGTTTCGAATGAAAACGCCAAGATGCGCGAACTTACCGATGCCATGGAACGCGTGGAAATGACCCCATACACGGCGGGAGGCATTGCCGAGGTGGAAAAGATGCACTCCACTCTTAAGTCGCGTGGCGGCGACGTTGACAAATTGGCGGCTGCCGTCGCAAAGTTAACGACCGCCAGTGAGCAAACGCGCGGCCTTACCGAGCGCCCGGAAGGACCAACGACCAGCATTGCCGAAATGATGGCAAGTCTTCCCGAAGCCGCCAAGGCAAAAAAGGCAATGCAGCGCGCGAGCGGCTACGCGTTTTTGAACGAACTAGCGGGAGATCCAAAGTTTACGGACGTAATTGAGGCCTGGAGCACGGTCATTGAGCACAGCGCGGGAAATGAGCACTCTGCGCTGGCGAGGATTGCGGAGAGGGGTGCGAAGATGTGGACCCCGGCTGACATTAAGCGACTTGCACAAAAGATTCCTGGCCGGATTGAGAACCGCGGCGATTTGACGAGGCGGCTCGAGGAAGCATATGCAAGAGTGGGACGCTCCCATCTGCTCGACAGGGCACTCAACAGGCTACAAAAGATGCTGTTGACGGACGAATTTGACGCCGAGTTACAGAAATACGAGCTTATCGCCAAGTACTGTGATGCGTACGACAGGACTCTGCCGACAGACTATGACAGCGCAGACGTGTCGCGTGTCAAGGTGATACTCAACGGCCAGCTACCAAAGGCACAGGACGTCGCGGATTTGAAGGAACTGTCAAAGAGATGGCAGGATGCAAAAAAACGGTTCAAGGAACTCACGTCTGATGCACTTAAGGAGGTTTTTTTTAACCCCAGATACGAACTGCTATCATCCGAATGGGAAAAATTTTCTTCCGGTCGCAGGAGGCAATTTTCACGGGTGGGCGCATCGGACGTCTGCGACCAAATTTTGGAACAAAGCGAACTTGAACAGGCTTTGGAGGGCGCCATGAGCAGTTTGAACTCTAGCCTGCCAGCGCTCAAAAAACTGGAGATGAAGGGGATGTTGCTGACTGAAGAGTACGTCGCCAGGGCCGTTCTCAATGAACAAAAGACCAAAGCCAAAAAGGAGGTGCAAGCCGTGCAGTCTCGGCTCGGGCTCGAAGGGGACGTGGGCGTCGAGGAGATTGACGAATGCGTGGACAACGATTGTATCCAGCAAACCAAAAAGCGCCTTATCGACAGACTGGGGGTTTTGAAGGTGGCATCCGACGCCAGGAAGGAGAAATACCCTGAGTGGGACGTGCAGGCCATTGAGGGCAAGAGGACGCCAAAGGGTGCAAAGGAGGCACTGGAGAAGCTGCGATCACTTTCTTTTGAACTGGGCGGCAAATTTGAAGGGGGTGGAGGGCGCCTTTCACGTCAGCTGGAATCATACGAGGATATTCGGAGGGAGATTATGGGAAGGTACGGCCAATACGTGAGTCAGCTTCCAGAAAAGATCGGTCTAACCAAACTGCAGATGATCCGCGCCAAACTGGACGAGCTCGACACCGCGATGAACAACCTCCCGCCGTCTGTAACCGTACGGCCAAAGAAACTGGCGGCGTCCAGTGCCGACGGTATGATTCGGAACATTTCTGCTCTGACAAACACGGCTACGGGGTACATGCAGCGCTACAACGATCTCTTTAACCTTGGCGACTACGCCGGGAATAGCCACATCGACCTTTATACTGTCAACATGCCACAGTGGATAGAGTTTGACAAGTTTGTGAGATTCGAGAACGAGTTCAAGAAAGCCAAGAACAAACAGATCAAACTGGCAAAACGCCGACCAAAAATGCAGATGGCCGTGGACAGATTCAAATTCTTTTACAAAAAGGCCATCAACACCCCAGAATTCAGACATCCCGTGGCAAGACTAAAGGCGGTCATGCAATTCATGGACAAGTACACCAGCAAAACTCCGGAAAAAGATTACGATGCTATGAGCAATCGTGCCATCAATTGGTTGCAGGAAACGTTCTCGAAACCAAACATTCTGTTTTCTACACTCGACGAGTTCTTTGAAAAGGGCGGACTCGATGTCCTCATGAGAAGGCTGGAGAACCCACCGATCACGCCAGATCCCGGCTCGGTGGGTGCTCCAGCCGGCCCTTCAGCCGGAGCTCCGGCGGGTACCCCTGCACCCGGCGAATTACGCCCGATGGAACTCGACGAGGGCGCCGAGGCGCCCGCCAGAGTGCCTTCCAAAAAGCGCCCTGAAACACCCGCTGGGGATGGCGGTAGAAAACCTCCTATCGACGCAACCATGGAACAGGGTCCCGGAGCAACGGGCGAAGGTACTGGCGCGTCCAGCGGATCGCCGGATGAAGATTCTGCAGATGACGATGCTGGCGCGTCCAGCGGATCATCGGATGACGATGCTGGCGCGTCCAGCGGATCGTCGGATGACGATGCTTCAGATGATGATGCTGCAGTTGACGATATGGGGGACGTTGCTTTTAACGGTGTGGGCGACAACGGGGGGATTTCGGATGAAATGAGCCTTGCGAGTGCCATGCAACCGGGAGAAACCATGGTGGTGGAGGGAGAAGCCAGGGGGGGCATTGCCGTGACACAGTTTGGCGTTGCGGAATTGGAGGACGAAGAGCCAGCCGAAACCGCGGGCCAGGACGCCGAAGGGCAAGATGAAACCGCGGGCCAGGACGCCGAAGGGCAGGATGAAACCGCGGGCAGCGGAGAGTTCTTCAACGTTGCCGTTATTGCCGCAATGCTCGTACAAAGGCACCAACCCGCAGCAATCGGGGCACCGCCGCGAGCCGCAGCAATCGGAGCACCGCCGCAGTTTGAGGCGATCGAAGATTCTCCGGGCAGCGCCACACTCGATGAACCACAGGGGGCCGAAGTTCCTTCGGGCGACGCCGCCCGAGAAGAATTTGCTATCGCTTTCAGAGAACGGTTGCTGCGAGAAGGAAGGTTGACGGAAAGAGGCAGGAGAACCCTCGAGGAAAGGAACGCACAGGCTCAGGCCAGGCTTGCATCACAAATCAGGAGAACAATCATGTTTGCACGCGGAATGACCTCTCGTGGAGCGGCCGGAATGACCTCTCATAGAGCGGCCGGAAAGACCCGTGTTATTCGTGGGGGGCCAAGACTCCCGTCCATTTTAGCGGGCGTGCTGAGGTCGCCCGACTCTGACAAAGACGCATCGGCGGCGTCGGCGTCGGACGAGGACGATGATGAAGAGTGGGCTGACGCACCCGTTTTCGATCCCGTGGAACAACGTGCCAGGGAGCTGAAAATGAAGGACACGGAGGATCTCGAAAACGAACAGGAGCAGATTACAAAAGAGCTGAACAATCCGGATGTGGAAAACGCCCGGGATTTGCGGATAAGATTGAACATTATCCGATCGGTTTTGTACGGGATTAACAATGCCGAAGAGGGACCGGACAGACAAGCCGTCGTAGAAGGGGCCAAGGAAATGAGAAAACACACCAGAGAGAGATACCG
>Ga0070727_10004876_pt1 | contig 11212 bp, 8 predicted proteins | sample tdAd472_FD_66722 | JGI IMG/M metagenome (GOLD analysis project Ga0070727, IMG submission 66722) | Marine sediment microbial communities from the Atlantic coast under amendment with organic carbon and nitrate - tdAd47.2 | ecosystem: Environmental > Aquatic > Marine > Coastal > Sediment | place... | reverse complement strand
GTCGAGGTGAAGCGGTCGGACATCGACGAGATTCTTGAATCGCCAACGTCGCTGATGCCGGCGAAGTTGCTTGACCAGCTCAACACGGACGAGGTGCTGGACCTGCTGGCGTACCTGATGTCACGCGGCAACCCGAACGATCCGGTGTTTGTGAAGTAGCTTTTTCTGCTGAGAGAAGTCGGTAGCGAAACTCGCGCAGAGTTTCGGTCTGTGGCTGATTGGCCGAAAGTCTTCGCGACTTTCGCTACGCCAGTTCGCTGCCAGGGAACGCAATGATGGCACTTGAACTCAAAATGCTGACCGCTGCATTGTCGGCTCACGGGCCGGATATTCTGCGGTGGTGTGGGGCGATTGCGAAGAAGCTGCGGCAGTTTGATGTTTCGCTCGAAGGCAAGTCGTCGGGCAGTTCGAATACGGACGCGTTGACGCTCGCCGATCTCACCGTGCAGGAACTGGCGATTGCCGCGTTGCGTGACCGGGCTCCGGAACTGCTGGCGTGTCGGATTGAGGCTGAAGAAGAGAACGGCGATCTGGCGGCGTTTGCGTCGGAATCGGAGTTCGTGATCACGCTCGACCCGATTGATGGAACGAAGTATTTCCGCGACAGGACCGGCGATCAGTGGTGTGTGATTCTCATGCTGCGGACCCGCGACACCGTGCACTACTCGCTGGTCTTCGTGCCTGAGGACGGCGACACCGGGACGTGGGTTGAAGCCTGCGGCGATCGGATTCTCTGCGGACCGGATGATACGTCGAAGTCGGCTCGGCAGGTGCTGGATGCGCTGCCGCCGATCGACGTCGGCAACTGGAGCGGTAGCGACAGTATTTACCTGATCGGCTTTCAGGACCGCGATGTCGAGCGGGCGGGTAACGTGACCGAGATCGGTCTGACCGGAGTCGCTCCGGACGAGATGCCGGGCAGCGTTTATCCGCTGCTGGCGACCGGGCAGTTTGGAGGTTCGCTGGTTCATTCGCCGAATATTTACGACCACCCGGCGTCGCTGCAGATCGCGAGGATTCTCGGTGGCGACGCGGTGTGGGTTCACAATGGCGAACCGGTCAACTTCGATGAGCTGTGGATGGACGAACGCGCTGACATGCTGCGTCTGCCGGGCATCGTTGCGACGAGCCCGAATCGCGAGATTCTCAGCAAGCTGTGCGACCTGGCGAAGGACTGGCCGAAGCAGCGGTATCTCGACTGATTGAGTGGTTTGCTGAAAGTCGCCATCTCGCTCCGCGAGTAGAGCCGACGTGAGAAAACGCTTTTGATTGACGGGACAGCTTTCTCTGCGGTGAAGACTGCGTCGGACGTCTGCTTTATGAAGTGTCGCGGTCAGTGCAGTCAGCTTATCTCGCGGAGCGAGATGGCCTCTTTGACGGAGCGGGCCAGTGGTGCCACTGGTTGTGTCTGCAACGAATCAGTTTGGCTTTCCTGCCATGTCTGACGAGTCGCCGCTGATTGTGATTTCCGCGAGTGCTCGGGCGGCGGCGTGGTCGGCCGGGCAGTCTGGCTTTTTGACGTTCGCCGTTGATCAGTTTGGCGATGCTGACCTGCGGGATGTTGCGTCGCGGGTTTGTGTGGTCGACGACTGGCCGGGCGGCGTGGCCGGTGCGGTTGCGGGACTGCCGGACGGTTCTTTCATCTTCGGTGGCGGGCTGGAGAATTCGCCGGAGCTGATTGAGGAACTGGCTGCCGATCGTGAGTTGCTCGGATGTTCGGCGGAGTCGTTGAGGCTCGTGCGTGATCCGTTCTGGCTGGCGGACTGCTGGCGGAATGTCGGTCTCAACGTGCCTCGCCTGCTGGCGGGTGATGCAGAACTCAGCGGTGGCAGGACCTGGCTGGGAAAGCCAGTCTGGTTACGAAAGCCACGGAGCAGTGCCGGCGGGCTCGGCGTTCGGTTTGACGATGGCCGGTCGACAAGTGGCGATGTGTTGCAGGAGTTTGTGCGCGGCGATGTCGTCTCGGGGCTCTTCCTGGGGAGCGGTTCCGATGTTCGACTGCTTGGAATGGCGAGCCAGCTTGTGGGATGTGCCGAGGCCGAGGCGGACGGCTTTGTTTACTGCGGATCGATCTGGCCGGCGGAACATGACGAGTGGGCTCGGACTGCTGGTGAGGCGGTTGTTTGTGGGGCCGGTCTTGTCGGGCTGTTCGGGATCGATTTCGTTCGCGATGAACGCGGCGAACTCTGGCCGATCGAGGTCAACCCGCGGTATCCGGCGTCGGCGGAGCAATGCGAACGGTCGACCGGCTGGCCGCTGATGCGGTGGCACATTGACGCGTGTCGTTCGAGCTGGCTGCCGGATGCCTCACGGCTTCAGCAGTCGTCTGGCGGAAGCGGCCGGACGGAAGGGAAGGTTGTTGTTTACTCGCCGCAGGACAGGTCGGCGCCCGATCTGTGGCGGCTCGCCGAACAGGTGCTGTCAGCGAGTGCGCAGGCGGTCGATGTCCCGGTGGCCGGTTCGCCTTTACGAAAGGGTGCGCCGGTCTGTTCGATTCTGTGTTCTGGAGACAGCGAGGCGGAGTGTCGCGCGGAGCTGCTCAGACTGGCGGCGAGGCTGCGATCTGAGCTGGCGACGAAGTAATCTTCCCGAGCATCACAGGGAATTGTGAGAGACGGCTTGGCCAACGAATGTCGCGAAGGTCACGAATCGATTTGACGGACGGCGCAATTGTTGGATTCGGGCGATTCGTTGGCAGCGCGATTCGTTGGCAGCGCGATTCGTTGGCAGCGCGGTTTGCTGGCCGGCAGTGGGACTCGGATATCTGACGGAAGAAGGCACGAGTGATGAGCGGTACGCAGCAGTTTGAAGTCGAGCAGAAGTTTCCATTGACCGACGGTGTCGACGAGTTTGTCGCTCGGCTGCTGGAACTGGGGGCCGAAGAGCATGGAGAGATTCAGCAGGCGGACCGGTACTTCAATCATCCCGTGCGGGACTTTGCGGTGACGGATGAGGCGCTGCGGATTCGGTCGGTTGGCGAGCAGAACTGGTTGACGTGGAAAGGGCCGAAGCTCGACGCGAAGACGAAGACGCGACGGGAGATCGAACTGCCGCTCGGTAATGGTTCGATGACGACCGAGCAGCTTGGGGAAGTGCTGCAGATTCTGGCGTTTCATCCGGTGGCGACGGTCAGCAAGCGACGACGACAGTTTTCACTGCAGCGCGAGGGCCGGGCGTTCGAGGTTGTGGTCGACGAGGTCGACGGACTCGGCAGTTTCACGGAGATCGAGCTTGTCACTGATCAGGCCGATCTGGCGAGTGCGCAGCAGGCTGTCGTCCAGCTGGGCGAGACGCTCGGCCTGACGCGGACGGAGCGGCGTTCGTACCTCGCTCTGCTGCTCGAACAACAGGGACACTCAGGTGTTGGCGAGTGACCCGGCGTCGGACGGCCGCTGCATCCCTCGCCGTTGGAACGAGGGAGGACGGAAACGCGGGGCGCGGGAGGAATCGTGGCGTTTGGATGCCTGGCACGAGGCATGGTTGATTCGTCTGTTGAGTGCCCTTCGGAGAGTACCGTTCATGCGAGTTGTGTCGCTGCTTCTGTTTGCTCTGTCGCTGACTCTTGTCGGATGCGGTGAGAGTGATGGGCTGCGACGTGTCGCGGTGACGGGCTCGGTCACTCGCGATGGTGCGGCGCTGGTGTCGGGATCAGTCGCGATTCTTCCGGCGGAAGGGCATTCCGGTCCGGGAGCGAACGGAGCGGTCGAAGCTGGCGAGTTCGAATTCGATTCATCAAGTGGACCAACGTCGGGACCGCACGTCGTCGTCATCCGGTCGATGATCCCCAAGGATGAACTGATGCGGCTGCAGGCGGCGGGTGAAGAACCAAAGATGAGCTGGGAGTTTCCACTGCAGATTCCCGACGAGAATGCGTTTCATCATGACTTTGTTCTGGAATGAGCCGGCAGGTCAGGAGCGGATGGTGAGTGAGCAACTCGACGCGCGGTGCGACGGTCGGCTGTCAGGTTCCGGGCAGCGACTTCGCGTCAGCAGGCCGCGCGGTTTCACGCTGATTGAGCTGCTGGTTGTGATCGCGATTATCGCCGTTCTGGTGGCACTGCTGCTGTCGGCGGTGCAATCAGCGCGCGAGGCGGCTCGGCGTTCGCAGTGCAAAAACAACATGAAGCAGGTCGGGCTGGCGCTGCACAACTATCATGGTGCTCACGAATCCTTTCCGATGGGGAACCTGCGGACTCAATCGGGCGGCGGCTGGGGTTATGCCATGCATCTGATGCCGTTCCTCGATCAGGAGCAGGCTTACTATCAGGTCGATTTTGAGAATCCGGACTGTTGCCTGGAAATCATCGGACTGCAGTTTGCGAACCCGCCGCTGCCGGATCCCGCTTCGTACGTCTTCGAGTTCTTTATCTGTCCGTCAGATCCCAACGGACGGCAGCGGCTCAATCACTTGAGCCCCGGAGCGTATCCATGCGGCAACCTGTATCCCGGCAGTTATCTGGGCGTGTCCGGCGACAATCCCGCGGCGTCGGCGTGCGGCAGTAACAAAAACGGCAACGGGATGCTCTACACGTTGAGCAGTACTCGGATGCGTGACGTGACGGACGGCACCTCGAACACGCTGTTTATCGGCGAGCGAGGCATTCCGCAGGATCGCGTCTGGGGCTGGCTGTTATGCGGGGGCGAGGAATGCGAGCAGTACATCGCGACGGACCGCGGTCTGGCGCCGGGTGCCAACGCTCCCTGGACGACGGGAATTGCGGAACGATTCTGGAGCTGGCACAACGGTGGGGCGCATTTCACGCTGGTTGACGGGTCGGTCCGTTTTCTCTCGAACAGCATGGACCTGAAACTGCTCAAGGGGATTTCGACACGGGCTGGTGATGAAGACGGGGGCGAATTCTGAGGTTGCGAACTATGATCCGCCGCCTTGCCAGCCTGACCTTCGAAACGACGTGATTGCCAGCCCGTGAACCGGATTCCTGACCGACTCATCTGCCCGGAATGTGAGGCGGAACTGCGAACGTCGGACGGCGTTGTGGCGTGCGGCGCCTGCGAGCGGTCGTTTCCCGTCGTGGAAGGCGTCCCGCGGTTTGTCGCTCAAGAGCATCTGGCGAGCTTTGGTCTGCAGTGGAATCGGTACGAGGTCGCTCATGATGACGAGGATCGGGCGACCTTTCAGGCGAAGACCGGCTTTCTGCTGAGCGAGCTGGCCGGGCAGCGCGTGCTCGACGCGGGCTGCGGGGGAGGCCGGTACTGCAAGGTCGCGGCTGAAGCTGGAGCGCTCGTCACCGGAGCTGATCACAGTTCGGCGGTGGAGAAGGCGTCGCAGCTTTGTGGAGACCTTGAGTCTGTGCGGCTCGTGCAGGCTGACCTGAAGCGGCTGCCGTTTGAACCCGAGTCGTTTGACCTGGTCTTCTCGATCGGCGTGATGCATCACGACGCGGACACCCGAGCGGTCTTCGACGCAGTCTCAAAGATGGTTCGGCCAGGCGGGCGGATGGCAGTCTGGCTGTACCGTCGGAATACCTGGCCGCAGGAAGTTCTCAACTCGTTCCTGCGGCGGCGGACAACTCGGTGGGCTCCGGAAAAGCTGGAGCCGTGGTGCCGATTCGGGGCGTTCTGGGGCGGAATTCCGCTGCTCAAGCAGACGCTCAGCAAGGTCGTCAATTTCAGTACGCATCCCGTCTGGGAGAATCGCGTCTGCGACAACTTCGACTGGTACGCGCCCGAGTTTCAGCATCACCACTCAACGGAAGAACTGACGGCGTGGTTCGAGGCGGCGGGTTTTGAAGAGGTCACTGTGCTGCCGCCGGAGAAGACTGGCCGCGTTTATCGCTGGGCCTGGCGGAACAATCTGATCATCGGCAGCGGCGTCAACGTGACGGCTCGCAAACGCAGTGGAATGTGACCTTGGGTGAACGCGACGTCCGCTGGGTGTGAGGCCGCTTGAAGTGCGTGGCTGGCTGGTCACTTAGGAACGTGTTCGGAATAACTTCCCGATTTCGTTTTGTCGCGGCGGGATGCAGGCTGTCCGGCGATTGAGGCCCGCAGGGCCGTCTCTATGAAAGCCCAGGGCGCAGCCCTGGGAAACGAAATCCATTCCGGAATTCCAGCCTCAACGAGGCGGCCCCAATGATCGCGTACGGACGGACTCGGGCCGCCCCGCTGGGGCTGGATGATGATACGGCTGCCGGTCTCAGGGCTGGGCCCTGGGCTGATATATGGCCGGCCCGTTGGGCCTTGAAACGCCGAAAGGTCGAATCCCGCAATCGGACAACTCGAAGTGCGTGTTCGGCTGGTCCTCAGCGATGGGTCCACGGAATTCGAGTCGCTCCGGGATGTGACTGAGCGGCTGTGTTTTGTGTTGTGGAGCCGCCTGCCTGGCTGGAGCTGGTCATCATGGTTGGCAGCGTGTCGGCCTGTGTCGGATCCGGGTGCAGCATGTAGCTTGGGGCGAACGAGTCGTTGAGTGTTGGCGAGTTGCCGAATGAGTTTGATTGCCAGCCGTTGCCCGGTGACGAGGCTTCAGACCAGTTTTGCGACTGCAGCGGGCTCGTGGGTCGCTGGGTCTGGTGGTTCCAGGTGGATGATTGAGGCTGCTGCTGGGCGGACGGCAGCTGCTGCCACTGCTGCGAGTTGGCGTTGACGGGGGGAGCCGCGTTCTGACGCTCCGATGGCCGGGGGCCTGTCTGCCAGAGGTTCTGGTTGGGCGAGGGAATGCGTGATCCGTTCGAGCCGGAGTTCCAGACGGCGGAAGATGGTGAGTTGGCGTTCTGCGGTGCTGCGGCAGGAGCGAACTGTTGCGTCCCGGACGCTGATCGGGATTGCGGTGACGGCTGATGCGTCTGGCCGTCCATCTGAATCAGGCTGCCGGGGCCAGCGGCCATGCCCAGACGCATCGCCTGCCGCATCGAATTCTGCTGTGTCTGGCGATTTGCTGCGGGGCCGGGAGAAGCCGCTGGCGTCTGATAGCCGAGCTGCTGGATGGCGCCGGTCTGTGTTTCGTAGGAACTGCGTGCCCCCTGCGGACTCCAGACGCCGGGACTGGATGGCGGAACGTACCCCGAGTCGAAGCCGCTATTGCCGCCGCCGTACTGGCTGCCTCCGTGGTACTGGCCGTTGCTGTCGTAGCCGGTGGCGGGCTGCGATGGGGGCGGCGTCGGAAACTGGCCGGGCGGTGCTGACTGCTGCTGTCCGTTCGGGAAGCTCTGGTAGGAGTTGGGGTTGGCCGGTGCGGAACCGTAGGGCGCGACCTGTTGCTGCTGGCCTTGAGGTGCCGGCGGTCCGCTGAAGTTCTGGTAGCTCTCCGGATCAGCCCGCCAGAGCGGCTGCTGTTGGGGCTGCGTTTCGGGAAGAAGCTCGGAGCGGGACGGGTTGAAGTTCTGCATCGGGTTGAAGCCCGGAGGCGCGCCGTTCCACTGGGAAGAATCCCCCGGCTGTTGATTACTGGGCTGGTAATTGTTGGCCTGATAATTGTTGGCCTGTTGATTTCCCGCTGGCGGATACTGCCCTGGCTGCTGTCTGCTGTGCATGGGAGCCTGCTGTGGTCCCGGAACGCCATAGTTCTGCGGTCCAGAGGCTGCGGCGCCGAACTGCGGAGCCTGTGGCTGCATGTACGGGGCAATCGGGTTCTGTCCGGGCAGCGGAGACTGGTTCTGAGACTGCGTGCCGTAGAGATCCGGCTGCTGTGGCGGAGCCCCGAACTGTGGCATGCCGTACGAGGGCTCGGTCTGAGCGGGACCGCCGAAATGTTGTGCGGCGGGAGATTGCGGGCCGGCGGCGTATTGCGAGCCGGCTCCGAACTGTTGCTGGTTCGCAAACTGCTGCGGATTCGCGTACGGCTGCGGTACTGACTGCTGCGGACCGGCGGCAGGCTGTTGTGGCGGATACTGCGGCTGCTGAGGTGGTCCGGTCTGACGGTCTTCGTTCTGAAGCTGGGCGATGATGTCGCCGATTTCCTCGTCGGCCAGTCCCTGTCCCATCTTGTTGAGCGGGCCGCCGACAGCCATCGCCTGGCGAACTCGTTGCCGCATTTCGAGAGCTTCCAGAGCTTCCCGGCGGGAGCGTTCAGCTCGCCCCGAGTCGCGGGCAATCCGCATTTGTTCGCCGATAGAAAGGTTCTCGCCCTGCTGGCTGAGCAGTTGCTGGTCGCGTTTCTGAGCCGGGGCCGGTCGGTTGAGCAGTTCGTGCAGCGTCTGATGAGCTTCCTGTTCGGAGCTGATCTGCTTCAGCAGAGCGAGCGCCGCGTCGACGTTGCCTGAGTACGCTTCGACGGCCGCGAGGTTCGCCTTCGCCATCTGATGATTGGCGTCGATCGACAGTGACTTCAGCAGGAAGCGCTTGGCATCGGGAAGCCGGCCCTGCTGCAGATACGAATAGCCGAGGTCGGACAGCAGATTGGGATCCTGCGGACGTTCGCTGAGTGCTCGCAGATAGTGGTACTCGGCACTTTCGAATCGCTGTGTCTGGTCGCCAATGCGACCGAGCATCTGATGGGCGAGCGGGTTGCGCGGGTCCGTGCTGAGGATGGCTTCGTAATGAGTTGTCGCGTTGGCCCAGTCCTGTCGAGCCATCGCCTGGCTGCCCTCACGGATGTGCTGCGCGACGGCTTCGGGGAGTTGCGATTGTTCAGAACGTGTCGCCGGCTGAGAAGATGCGGGCTGGCCAGCCTGTGCATCGCGGCGGAAGCCTGCCTGCTCGATGGCGGATTGGGACGCGGTCTCGGCGGGAGGCTGCGTCGAGCCGGCTGAGGCCACCATCTCGGAGTTTTCGGTGCGGAGTTGCCGGGCGCGGGATTTCTCCCGAGCCGCATTCTCGTCGAACCGCTCGCCCAGCAGCGACTTTCGCGGCTTCAGGTCGGCGGTTTGGCTGGGCCGCAACGGAGACTGGCAGCCGATGGGGACGAGCAGGAACGCTGCCGCGAGAAGCAGCCGATGGATGGGGTTTCGCATTGGAACAACCGTCCGTGGTTGAGCCCGCAGCGGGCAGAATCTGGGCGGATCGAGAACTGGCAATCGGGCCATGCCGCCGGAAGGGGCCGGACTATACGTCCGGCCCGGAAATCGTGTCGAGACGAGGATTCGGCACATCGCGAGGCTGCCAGGCGGTCTGAAAACCGGACAAATTCGCTTCGTCGATCCGGTTGGCAGAGTCTCTGTCGCTCGTCCGCCAGCGGGCGGAATTCCTGATTGCCAGGGCTCGACACGCCCGGCATTCTCACAGTTTCCTGCGCAGAACCTGCCGGTTTTCGCGTCGTCCCGAGGTTGTTCCGTTCCGAGAGTGTGCTCATGGACCCCAACCAGCCGCAGCGTCTGATGTCGATTGATGCCTATCGAGGCTTCGTGATGCTGGCGATGGCGTCTGGCGGCCTGGCGCTCAGTCAGGTCGGAACGAATCCTGCCGTGGTCGGACAGCTTGACGGCACCGCCGGCGAATCCGCATGGCAATTTCTGTGGCAGACCTTGAGCTATCAGTCGTCACACGTCGCCTGGACCGGATGCTCGTTCTGGGATCTGATCCAGCCGAGTTTCATGTTCCTGGTTGGAGTGTCGCTGCCGTTGTCGGCATCGCGGCGGCGAGCCAGCGGCGAGCGACCGATCCGCACGTTCCTGCACGCGGTCTGGCGGGCGTTTGTCCTGATCATGCTGGGGGTGCTGCTGTCGACGCGAATGGGCAGTCACTCGGTTTTTCATTTCACATTCGTCAACGTGCTGACGCAGATCGGGCTTGGGTACCTGTTTCTGTATCTGTTGCGAAACTGTGGCCTGAAGTCGCTGCTGGCTTGTGCGACGGCGATTCTGATTGGCTACGGTGCCTGGTTCGCGTTCGAGCCGACCGAGGATGGCCAGGCGTTGAGCGTTGTCGACCGGATCCCCGGTGCCGCGTCGCTCGCGATTGAAGCCAAAGACGAGCGCGAGGCGGCTCTGACGGCTGAATATCTGGCGGCGAACCTGCGGCCTGCTGACGCGGAAACGTCACAGTTTCAGGGGTGGGCGGCTGCCTGGAACAAACACACGAACGCGGCGGCGGAATTTGACCGCTGGCTGCTGAACCAGTTTCCGCGGGTCGAGGAGCCGTGGCAGGGACGAGGTTTCTGGGCGAATCGCGGCGGTTACCAGACGCTCAATTTCATTCCGTCGCTGGCGACCATGATTCTCGGCCTGATGGCGGGGCGGGTTCTGTCGAGCGAGCGGGATGACCGGCAGCGCGTTCGCTGGTTGCTCGGGGCAGGGCTGGCCTGTTTTGTCGTCGCCATGGGGGCCGACACGACAATCTGGCCGACGCAATGGCTGCCCACCGACCTGCAGCAGACCTTGTGGGAGTACTCGTGGTCGGCTTGTCCGGCGGTCAAACGGATCTGGAGTCCAACGTGGGCGGTGTTCTCATCCGGCTGGACCTTCTGGATGCTCGGCTTTTTCTACTGGCTGGTGGAGATGCGGGGCTGCCGCCGGCTGGTGTTCCCGCTGGCCGTCGTCGGTCTGAACTCGATCGCGATTTACTGCATCGCTCAGCTGTTCAAAGGCTGGATCGGTCATGCGATCCGTTTCTCTCTGAACACACTCGACACGATGGCGGGTACCGATCTGGGATACTGGTTGCGGGCCGACGCATTTGCCTACGCCCCGCTGCTGGACGCATCTCTGAAGCTCTTCGTCATGTGGTACGCGTGCTACTGGATGTATCGAAAAGGTGTCTATATCCGGATCTGACGGGCTCTCCGGCGATTCGGAGGGCACCGTTTTCGGGAACTCGAGACCGCCTTGATTCGTCACTTCCTGACTCTCCGGCCCCTGCCTGCCAAATCTGTCGAGCTAGAGTTGGCCGGATCTGTGCGGGTGCTCCGTTTCGGTGGCTGACCATTGAGCAGACCGCTGGCTGATTACAGAAGCACTGTCCTGTCCCGATGGGGGAGCGGACGTGCGTCGAACTCAAATGACTGGATCGAAATTATGCGTATCTCGCCGTGGCTGCGTTCTCTGTTCCGTCGACAGGCTGTGACTCGCCGGCCGGCTTCGCGCCAGACACTTCGAACTCGCGAATCCGCCTGGGAAACGACTCAGGCTCTGGAGCCGCGTGTTCTGCTGACGGGCACGTCGATTTTCAACGCGGGAACGCTGACGATCACCCTGCCCAATGACGAGGACGTTCGTGTCAGCCGCTCGGGCGTCAATGTTCGCGTCGAGTTCAGCGAGGGCGGCGCGTTCATGGACGACGAGAATCTCGGAACCCTGTCGGCGTCGTCGGTCAACAC
>Ga0070727_10004875_pt1 | contig 11215 bp, 1 predicted proteins | sample tdAd472_FD_66722 | JGI IMG/M metagenome (GOLD analysis project Ga0070727, IMG submission 66722) | Marine sediment microbial communities from the Atlantic coast under amendment with organic carbon and nitrate - tdAd47.2 | ecosystem: Environmental > Aquatic > Marine > Coastal > Sediment | place... | reverse complement strand
AAGGGTGGCCTTTTTGACGGCAGAAATTCAATTTATGGTGGGGCCACATCTCCCAAGCCTAAGCCCAACCCTATGGGGATTAACGAAATCTTCAAGAGAAACCGTGCTAACGACCCGCTTCTTCCGGGACCGACAGAGCCAGGGTACTACTCCAATACAGACGATCAAATTGCTCCTCCTGTCCTGCCGCCGAACGCTCCCCCAGGGTCCACGGTAAGCTGGACCACCAGAGACCCAAAAACTGGGCCAAAGCTAGGCATTGGCAAAAGGTCTACTGCACCACTGCCAAGCGACGAAGATATATTATTCTAATAAAGGGTTCCCTAGATGGGCATAAGAATAAATCATGCTGCCGATGCAGCGATTGCAGGTAACGCCGCATACTTAGCTGGACAAGGCCAATTTGCCAAAGAGCGTGATCGCTTTGCTATGCAACAGGAGCAATTCGATTACAGCCGAGAGCGTGACGCACAAAACCACCAATTGCGTGTCGCTCAATTCATGCAGCAAGCCCGCCAGCAGGAAATTGCAAATGCTCGTTCCGCACAGACTCAGCGGCAGAACCAAGAATTAGCTTGGCGACAGCAGGCTGCAAACGAGCAAAAAGCTGCAATGGCTCACCAACTGGGTCAGCAGAAATACGCTACCGATCTTCGTAAATCCCAGATGAATAATGTCTTTGACTGGGCTGCCGGGGAGCGTGATAATCGGTTTGAAATGCAAAAGCTGGGTCAGACGCAAGAACACATGCTTGCTCGCCAGGACAATCAGGCTGGACATGCACTTGAAAGGCAGCGGGAGGAGCAGGCGTTCAAGGAGCAAGCCGCCGCTGCGGAAGAAAACTTTAGTTCCGTTCAAGAATACGATAAAGCCATCCGTGAGCAGCTTAATGGCCTCGACCCCGACCGCATGACCAAGGCTGGCTCTTCCCTCTACAAAGACATAACCCGCAAGTACAAAGGCGTCATGGACTACGACCGTATGCGTCCGCAGGTCAAGATGCACGAACTAAACAAACTTATGCAGGAATTACAGCAGGGCATGGGAACTATGAAATCCCGTCCTGAATTCAATGCCTCTAAGTTGTTTAGTAAAGATGGGCAGAATGTTGTTAATTACGGCAATGACCAGTACGGTGTATTTGTCGAAACAGAAAAGGGCATCCAGTTTCACAAGATTGATGCCTCTGCGAAGCAAGAATCTTTTGAACACATTAAAGACCCATTTGCACGCCATGTCGCTCAAGAATTCAAGGGTGATCTGCGTAAGGCAGTAAAACCCTATATGGACTGGCACAAGGAGCAGTGGAAAGCTGATGAGTCGCAGAAGAAGGCTGAGGCCGACGCTATTGCTGCTTCAAACGATAAAGTTTCAGATTACGTGCAGCCTCCCTACAGCCCACCATCACTTGCCGATGCCGTTAGAGAGCAAACTGCCTTGTGGCAAGAAGAACAAATGCTCAAAGAGTCGATGGGCATGAACGCTCCACGGCCAGAAGGGAACGCTGGGGAGGCCGGAAGCGAATTCAAGCCCGCCCAGATGAAGCAGCTAACCGAAGAAGCCGGTAGCATTTATCAAAAGCTACAAGAGCAGGGCGTTGACACTTCGGCTATTCCAAAACACGACGAAGCAAACGTACCACTCATAACCTTAACTGGACAGCAAGATGCTCACGTTGCACTGTCTAAGGTTGAGGGGTGGACGATGTTACAATTGCCAAACGGCCAGAAGGTGCTTGCCTTTAAGCAAGGCGACAATCTGGCTATACAGCCCGTAAATAGATAGCTATGGACCCCTATAGTCAATTAAACGCCTTAATGGGTTTGGAGGCTCCTACGCCTGCAACACCCCCATCTAACATTCTCCAAGAACATACGGCCATCCCTCAAGAGCCGATGGTTCATCCAGAACTGGATGCGAATCCTCCACAGGTGGCAACGCAGCCCCTTCCCGCTATTCCCGATCCATATGAGCAGTTAAATGCCGCCATGGGTATAGCGCCTCCACCATCACCCAATCAGATGATTCCGTCTCCAGAATTCACGGAATTCATTGATGAGCCGCAGCCAGAACTGGACCCATATGAAGCTGACATAGAGCAGCGAGCAGAGCAATATGACTTTCAGTTTGCAAATGAGAATCATTCCGATCAGCAAATCCTGGATGGAACTGCACGTCGCCGCATGGACAGCGATAAGTTTTATGAAATGCTCCATGAGGAGAAGCGGCTAGCTGATGCCTATGAGAACGCTGATACCGAGGAGAAAAAGAGTGCGGCTCTCGTTGAACTACAGTTGCAACAACGTAAGATAGGCATTAGTGAAGATACAGCCAGAGAACAGGACAGCCAATTCGAGAAGTGGATCAAGGGTGCCCAAAACAAAGAAGAACTTGCGGAAGGCTGGGATAAGTATCTTGTAGAGCGTTTGCCGTTTGTGGGTGATTTGGCCAATTTCATTACCACGCAAGGTGCCGAAGAATCCTTTATGAGAATCCAAGCCGGTCATGGCAGCGAGAAGGACTACCGGCAAGCCGCAACATACCTAAAGCAAATGCACGACGCTGAGGAGCGTGATAGCAAGGGTGGTCTTGCGGGATGGGCTGGTTTTGCGGGCAACATTGCCTCCCACATGCCAAAATATATGCTTGAATTTGTATTTACAGGTGGCGGGGTTAATGCCATTGGCGGTGGTGCCAAGACTATCGGCGGCAAAGTCGTCAGCGAAGGTGCCAAACAAGCCGCCAAGCAGATGGCTGCTAAGATGGCTGCTAAATTTGCCGCTACCAAAGGCGCTAAGATGGGCCTCAAAGAAGGCGCTAAGATGGGCGTCCGGGGAGCAGCTTGGAGTGCTGGCAAGATTGGAGAAGCCGCTGGTCGCGGTATGATGCAGGCTGCTATTACTCCTACCGCAGTAGCCGCCAATACCCAGAACATTCGCATGGAGGGGATAGAGGCTGGTGCAATGCTGGCAGGCGACAAAGACGCCATTGATCGCTTCACCCCCACTCCCGTTGGCGAAGCAGCGGTTAGAGGGTATGCTGAAACAGCCGTAGAACTGGCTTCTGAAAACATCGGCCCATTCTTGGGCAAGGCGGTAGGTGGAGTCACTAGAACAGCTAGCAAACCCGCCGTGTGGGCCATGAATAAGATTGGCATTCCCACCGGCACCATCAACCGTCTCGTAGCCGAAGGAACCATGGAAGGCTGGAAGAAGGCTGTCCGCGAAGGGTTCACCAAGGCTGGCTTTGACTCAATGGGCGAGGAATGGATGGAAGAACGTGCGGGTGAAATCGCACGCTACGCCATGGGCATGAGCGAAGACGCTGGCATCCTGGGCGACATTTACAACGGCAACTTCAAAGATGCCGCATGGCAGTCCTCTGCTGAACTAGCCGCCTTTGGTGGCCCTGCTGGCTTGCGTGCTGGACTCTCTGCTGGGCCTGGGATCAAGGCTGGCATGGAAAAAGCCCGTGAGAAACTTAGTCTAGAAACTGAAGAAGACCGTAACTTCAAGGAGACTGGCCAAGCAGTTGATACCACCCGTGCCACTGCTCTTAACGAGAAGATGCAGGCAGAGGCCGAACGGTTCCAACACTATAGGGATAGCTATGGAAGTGGCGTTGGCGAATCTGCGGAGCATCCTACCAACCAAGCACGTAAAGCCTATGAGGATGCGGCAGAGGCATACCAAGCTGCGGTGGCAGAGGATCAGTATGGCAAGGAAGAAATACCTAGCGAAGATGAAGTCCAAGAACTTACTTCTAAACTTGCCGACTCTACGGAATCAGAGCGACAAGGCATCAAAGACGTAAAAGACGCCCAGGTGAAGTCGGAGGAATCAAACACTTGGCGTGAGCGTGCCATCGAGGAGGCTGACGCTAAATATGTCAAAGAAGTTCAAGAAGCCCAAATGTGGCGTGAAAAGGCAGAGGAAGACGCCAACACGCAAGAGCGTGCCGATATCCTCGAAGTGTATGAGGAGAGAATTCGCAATGCACAGGCCGACATATTAAAGCGAGAGGCAATCATAGAACAGGCTGAGGAAGCCTATACTCGCCAAAAGGCTATAGAGGGAACCAACCAGCAGGTTGATGCCGCTATGACCAAGGAGCAGGAAATAGCGGAGAAGAATTCCTTCGTAGACCTGCTGAATGAAATGGGCAATGTCCCTAAAGCCGAAAACGAAAACATCATCAACGCTTGGCGAGCCCTCCAGGGCAAGATGCCTATTGAGGATTTTGCCCGCGATATGCGTGTTGAGTCTATTCGCCAGAACCCTGAGAATTACATTCGTGAACGACTCGATGAACATCAAGCGAGGGTAAGGCGTGGGGTTGGCACCAAGCTAGAGGAACAGCCTGCTCCCAGCTCCCCGGCCCCCACCCTCACCCCGGAGACTCCTTGGAAAGACCGCCCAGAGGAAGCACAGTACCCTGACCCTAAGCGTGATCCTGTACCTACCCATGAAGATGCTGGTCCATTTGAAAAACCCCCGCAAGGTTTTGGCCAATATCAAGCCTCTGATATTGACAAACTAGAAGACTTCAAAGAAGAAGACCTGGAGACTATCGTCCCCAAGGACTACGCCAAAGTTCCCGAAGGCTGGAATGATGATTATGACGCAATCAGAGAGAAGGTTAAAAACACCCCTGCTGAACTTATTGACGCAGAACAAGAGACTCCAGAACAGAGAGAAGAAACCGCATACGTCGAGTCCATGTTTGCAAGTGCTATGCCGAAAGGCAGCTTCAAGGTCCATCGAACGGGTATGGGGTGGTTGGTTGAGGCCGGTGAAAAACAACTACACTTCGTAAAGACCGACTCCATTGGGTTCGCCAATAAGGATGAATTGAAACGTGCCCTTGCTGCCCACGGTCACGATGTGGAAAACATGACCGATGCTGAAATCTACAAACTAGGGCATGGGAGTCGAGGCGTTCATCTTCCGCAAGGAAGCACCATTGTTATCCAGCAAACCAACAACAAGAAAAAGGTGCTAGGTGCCAAGAAAAGAAGGCTGGACCCTAATCAAGTTGAAGACAGTGATCATATTTACGAACTAAAAGAAGGCAGCTTGATCGCCGTTAAAAACAACCTTCTTGACCCTAACAACCGTCGCCAGGGCATTAAGACCTTACGCCATGAATTGCTCCACTTCATGCGTGCTTCTGGCTTAATCACCAATGAAGAACTAGAAATCCTTGACCGTGGCACCGAGAAAGGCAAGCAGGCCGAAGAAGACGACCACCACCAAATGGACGAGAACTTCGCTAAACGGCACGATTCTCAGGTCCGCAACACGCCCTACAAAAAAATCATCGGTAAGGTCACAGATATTATCGACAAGCTAATTAGCTTTGTTGGCTATGGGGCACAGCGTCGGGCCGATGCTTCTGAACGATCCCAACGACATAAGCTAGAGCAAGAAATCCTATCTGGCAAACGACTCAAGAAGGGCTTCAAGAAGAAGGAATCACCAAAATCCAAGGCCACTCCCAATAAGCAGAAGGTAACTGCACCTTCCCAGCCGGATGAAGACCCAGATGAATTACTCAAGATGGCCGATTATGAACTGGCCCGCTTGAAGCATATCGCAGAGGGCATGGATTCCAACGATCCCCAGTACAGCAAGTACAATTCCATGATTAAGGAAATTAGTGCTTGGAAGGAAGATCGTGCAAAGGGGATGACCGAGACTTACCCCAAGATCGACGAGCATCTATCTAATCAAATGCTTGACGGGAAAGCCCCTGACAATCCATTTACTCCCCCCCAAAAGAAGGGTGCCCAGAAGAAGGCTGACAAGCAAAAACCCACAAAAACAGCTAAGGCTGACACTTCTGACACTTCTGACACTTCTGACACTTCCGCTGGAACACGTCGGGATTGGCCCGACAAGACCAACAAAGAGTACGCCGACGACTATTTCCGTAAATCAGCCGACGACTTTGTAGACATGCTGTTCCGCACTCCTGGTGGGTCTAAGCTTACCCCGGAAGAACTGGAGGACAGGCACGCAAAGCATATAAAAGACAAAAAGGGCACTCTAACTGAACAAATAGAAAAGCAGCTTGAAAAAGGCAGAATGACTACCTTTGCGGACACCAAAGAGTACGGCCTAATAGATTATGAACGAATGTCTGCCTTGACAGAATTGGCAGAAGGAATGGGGATAACAGTAGGCAAATGGTCTGCCCCAGGTTCATCTGGCGTGTCAGAAGCCCCGATCAGCAGGAAGGCAAAACCCCAAAAGAAGGGTGTCCAGAAGAAGAAAGCCACTGCTGATGAAATGTCTGCCGAAGACATGGAAAAGGCAATGCGTGAACATCTTGACGGTGGTGGTAAAGCTGAACCTAAAAAGAAAAAGAAGTCAGTCGCCAAAAAGCAAGAGACCGCCGCCCCCAAGGAAGAAACCCCGGTCGAGGAATTCACCGAGGAAGAGAAGGAAGCAAATCAAGAGCGCGACGATAGGGCCGCAGAACTAGCAGCTATCCTCAAGGCCCGCGACAAAAAGAGCGACATTGGCGAAATGCCCAAAGAAATGATGGGCGACTTCCCGCCGATGGCAGATATGCCAGAGGCAGAGGCGTCTGACCTTAGCGAGGAGCAGAAGCGTATTAACGCTCTCGTTGCAGACATTACCACCGCCTCTTATAAGGGTGGCAATCACAGTTACGTTCGGCTTGTTGAATATGCCAAGGGAGCGCTAGGCGAGCAATACGCACAGGAAATTGGCCCAACCATGGAAAAAGCGTGGGAATTCTTACGCTCTTTACCTAAATCCAAGGCCGGAAAGACCATCGGCACGCAAAAGGCACTTGACGCCATCAACGCCTTGGAAAAGAATAATATAAACATAGAAAAAGTGCCAGGAAATGAGAAGCCTTACCGTGTGTCGGGCAAGGGAACGATAGCCCACAAGGAGACACTATACAAAGAAGGAGAAGATGATGGCGAAGGCAGTTGGTGGTACGCAAAAGACCCCATATACAAAATCGGACGTGAACTGGTTGCTCAAGGCTATGGAAAAGGACAAGTCTCTGAAGCAAATCGCCTACGACATGCTGAGAGAGAGGGACTTAGAGCCAGAGACGCTAGAAAGCATGTCGAATCGCGATCTGGCGAAGATTATATTGCAAGCCTACGGAAAGGAACCCGCGATTTCATTGACGAAGGATTAAACCACAATATGTCTAAACGCTCTGTTACAGAGCAAAAAGAAGACATTGGTAAAATCCTTGAAGCCTACACAGATGATCGCAAGATGTACGTGTTAGGCTCTGCCGCTGGAACAGGTAAGACTTTTGTTCTCGGTGGCTTAATCAATGAATTGCGACACCGCACTCCGAAGCGAATTATCTATGTCACTAAATCCCAGGACTTAATCAAAAAGACCAAGAAAGACCTGCGAGAAGTCATCAATAAGCGTGACCCCAAGACCGGGGAACTTACCGATGACATCGACGACCGTATTGAATTCTTCACCTACCAGGGGATGATTACCACCCCTCGCAACGCGAAGGATGCCGTTCTGCTCTTGGATGAAGCCCATCTTGGCAAGAACATCCACACTTCCAAGCCCTCCAAGTGGGGGCAGAATGTAGCCCGACTCAACCGCGAGTCTGATTTTACGGTATTCGCCAGTGCGACCCCCTTTGAAAACGTGTCTGAAGCTAAGTACATTGGCGAGACTGGTATCTTCGATCACCTAGAGGCTACCGTCCCTTACGGCAAGAAGATGGTCCCGATGAAGGTCAAAGGGTTCCCTGCCTGGGCGTTCATGTTTGGTGCTGAAATCTACTTCAAGCAGCTTAAAGAAGGGGCAGGACTTACTCCGATTGTTCGGTGGGACCGTGCTGACGCCAAGGTGGACACCCAGAAGAAAGCCTTCGAGTGGCTCAAGAATCACGGAATCTACACCTACCGTGAAATGAAGCTACAGCCTGGGATGGTAACTTCTAACTTCGCCTCCATGGAAATCAGCGAAGACGACCTGGGCTTCTACACAGAAGTCATGGATGCCTACGACGAAGCAGCCAAGCTGGACGAAGAAAATGCCTGGGCTATGGAAGGCCACAGAAAGGGGATGCAGCGTCGGCTCTTGGAAGATGCTAAAGTAGAAGCTGCTGCCAAGCGTACTGGACAGCAAATACGGGCTGGCAAGCAGGTGGTGGCGTTTGTGAACACCCACGCCTCTAAGCGTGTTGGTTGGTTCCGCCACTCCGAGGACTGGCTGGACGAACAGCAGGAAATGCGTTCTCAAAACCCTGTAGGCAGTTCTCAAGAGCAGGCTGAAATAAACAAGAAAGAGCGAGAGAAGGAGTATCCGCCCCGTGAAATCAACCGGCAAATGGCCATATGGTACAAAGAAGTGGCATATGCCGCTAAAAACGGCGGCGAAATTCCAACTGCCCCATTCGCCCCATTCATCGACACCTTGGCGACCGTCATGGGTAAAAGGAAGATCGACAAGCAACTTCCATCGGTGGTTGATAAGTACATTCAAGCCGTAAAGGGCGAGACTGGTCTTAAAGACGAAGACTTCTCGGAATACACTGGACGCAACAAGAAGGCTAGTGACGACCTAGCCAAGTGGAAAGACAACGAAACCAAAGTTATGATCGCCACCATCGATATGGGTGGCACTGGATTATCACTGCATGACACTACTGGTGACATGCCGAACCGCACCCAAATGGTTATCGCCTTGCCATGGTCCGCTACTAAAGTGGATCAGGCAGCAGGTCGCCTTCCCCGACAAGGACTCGTTCACCCCGTAGAAATCGACTGGCTGTTCGCTACCAACAGCCCATTTGAAAAGTGGATTGCTAAATACGTGGGAACGAAAATGCGTTCTATGGACGCAGTGGTGAAGGGTGCGGATCGTAAATCTGTCCGAGACATTGCCGAATTCAAAATCGTCGATAACTTGGAAGAACTGATGGAGGAAGGGGAGGAAGAATCGCCTGAGCCTGAGGGGAAAGAAACGCCTGAAGATGTACCCAAGGGTGCCATCCTGGGCAACGAAACTTCCATCGACACTGACGGTGAACCTGTCCCCGCCCACTACGCTGTTGTAGAGGCAGACTGGCTCACCCCTTCTCACGACTTCACTGACGCCGACGTTCTAAGCGTACCACCCAACGAAAGAGACGCCGAGAACCCCCGTGCCTATGAACCTAATTCCGAGAAGGTCCACGAGCTAATCGACCATATCGAAGCAGAAAAGGCCGATTACTTCCTCAACACCCACCCTGCCGCCGATAGTGGCCCACCCGCTGCATACAAGAACAGCGATGTCATCAATGGCAACGGTCGGTCCATGGTTATCCAGGCCATCTACAGTGGCAAGAACAAGTACAAGCCTGATTGGTATAAGAAGCGACTGAAAGAACTGGCACCAACCTTCGGAATTGAGAACTTCGATAAGGTTAAAAAGCCCGTTCTTATTAGACTCATTACAGACGAAAGTTGGGAACCGACGAGTGACAAGGCGAAGAAATGGGCTGTGGGTGGCAATATACCTACAACGCACGAAGGGGGAGTATTTGAAGAAGCATCTAACCTGCATGGGTACATTTCCAAGGACATTCTGGACTCTGTGGACCCAGGGGAGTCCGACTCATTCTCGCAGGCGATAGGCGGCAAGAGCGATTCAGCCAAGGAATTCAGAAAGAAGCTAGAACTGGCCCTTCCTGGGCACTTCAAGAAGCGGTACTTCCATGAAGACAGTGGAAACTTAACTGCTGCGGGCGAGGAAGTTCTAAAGTATGCACTTATGATGCACTTGGGGATGCCACGGCAACTGATCCAGGGTATCGCACAGATGGAGGGGAGAAAGAACTGGGGCAAGTCCCTAGCGAATTCGGTCACAGCCCTCACGTCCTTATATCAAAAGGGGTATGGTTTAACGGAGGAATTAAGTGAGGCGTTTGCGTTCCTCCAGCGTAACCAGGAATCGATTAAGGGCGTGGGGGACTTAAAAACCCGTTTCGACCAAGAGCAGCTTATCGATGACGCCATTGATGGTGAACTGTCTCCAGCAGGCCGCATGATGGCAGAATTCATTTTGCGTAAAGCTGGCCAGCCTGCACAGTTCAAGAAGGCTATTCAGAGGCTAGCAAAAGAAGCTGCTGCTGGAACCAAGACTATCTTTGGTGATCGCACTAAGTTTGAAATGATAGGTGACGCCCTAGGCATCAAGCCCGTAAAGGGTGCTGAATTTTCCAATAACGACCCTACCGAACCTGATGTTATGGTTCCTATGGCTGACTTGGCTGATTACAACCCCAAGAAGATGTTCGAGGACTTAAACAAAAACGCAACCCCACACGACCGTCGTCGCTGGAGAGAGCGTCGTAATTTCTGGAAGAAGTACATGACTTCTCTAGGAATGGGCAACAAGGAAATGCAGGTTGCCCAGGAAGAAAAGTCCGGCTTCATTTCTTCACACATGAAGCGTGTCGAGCAATTGGTACACGATCTTGAATTAGCTGCTATTGATGTGTGGGGGAAGAAGGGTTACAAAAAGCATGATAAAGAAATGCACGCCGCCCTAAACAACGGGGAATCGTTTAATGCCTTAGCAAACGAACATCCTGCACTAGCTGAGCCTATTTATAAGATTCGCCAGCACCTTGATAGTCTATCTACAGCTATCGCTGACCTTCCTGAACTGGAAGGTACTGCAATTAAAGTAGCTATCGAACTTAACCGCGACGGTGGTATTGATGACACCGGCATGATCGACCCGAATACTGGTCTTCTCATGGGTATCTATACTACACGTACCTACAAGATTTTTACTGACCAACATAACTGGATTGACCACGCTGTTAATACTCCTGAAATTCTCGATCCTTGGATTCGGGAAATGCAGGCTATGATGAACGATCAGAATGTTAAGCGTAGTATTGCTAACCAGAAAAAGCGAAAAGCCAACAAAAAGCGCGAGGAAAAGGGCGAGGAGCCAAAGTATGGGCCTGAAGATTTTAAGAAAATGCTTGTGGTTCCTGACCTTTCAGACACGGGGGCATGGCAGCGTCGGGCTCGTCGTCGTCTGGACAACTACATCAAAACAGACCATTCGTCAGTACGACATTCTCGTGAATACCAGAAAATCCTTGAAAGACGCAAGGAGCTTAAAGAAGCATTCCGTGTCCTCATGGGAGAAGATAAGAATATATTTTCCAATTACCAAGACTCCATTAGGCA
>Ga0070727_10004874_pt1 | contig 11216 bp, 9 predicted proteins | sample tdAd472_FD_66722 | JGI IMG/M metagenome (GOLD analysis project Ga0070727, IMG submission 66722) | Marine sediment microbial communities from the Atlantic coast under amendment with organic carbon and nitrate - tdAd47.2 | ecosystem: Environmental > Aquatic > Marine > Coastal > Sediment | place... | reverse complement strand
AAGGCACCGGCGAAGAAGAAGGCTCCGGCGAAGAAGAAGGCTCCGGCGAAGAAGAAGGCGCCGGCGAAGAAGGCTCCGGCGAAGAAGAAGGCACCGGCGAAGAAGAAGGCTCCGGCGAAGAAGGGCGACGCCGACGCGGCCTCGGAGGTGGGGCCTCCCAAGCCTCGTCCCAAGCGTCGGGGGCCCTCGGCGGCGGCCCGAGCCATCGCCGCGAAGGCGGCACAGGCTGCCAAGGCCAAGCTGGAGTCCGACGACTGAGGGCTGGCGCGCCCGCCAAGACCACGGCATGCGGTGTGTGGCCGGCCCCAGCACGATAGAGGGGACGGCATGACCCAAGTGATCACCGTACGGGATCCCGAGGGGGTCGAGGGAGCCACGCTGTATCGCTGCGTGCGCCCCGATCGGTCTCCCGTTCCCGGGCCGCGCGTCGCCATCATCGGCCTCATGCACGGCAACGAGCTCGTCGGAGATGGCGTGATCGCCGCCCTCGCTGATCGGGTCGGCGAGGAGCTCACCGCGGGGGAGCTGCTGCTGGTGCGGGCCAACCTGAAGGCCTTCCAGCAAGGCCTGCGTCACACCGCCGAGGGGCTCGATCTCAACCGCCTGTGGGATCCCGCCACCCTCACTCGCCTGGCCGCCGAGGCCCCTGACGAGCTGTGCTACGAGGAGCAGCGCGCGATCGAGCTCGCACCCCTGCTCACCACCGCCGACGCCGTGCTCGACCTGCACAGCACCTCACGCCCCAGCGCGCCCTTCCTGCTGTTCCGCGACGACCAAAAGCACGCGATGCTCGCGCGCAAGTTGGGCGTGGCCCACCTGGTCACTGGAATGCACGAGAACACCATCATGAGTGGTGGGTTGGGTTCGAACGTGGGGCTCGCCCCCGGTGAGCGGTCGGAGCGGATTGGCTTCACCTTCGAGGCCGGGCAGCACACCGACCCGAGCAATGTCGCGACGGCGCTGGAGGTGACCCTTCGCCTGCTGCACAGCCTGGGTGTCTGGCGAACGAGTCCGGCGCCGGCTCCGGTCGAGGGGTCGGTCTTCGAGGTGACCGAGCGCTTCATCCAGGCTCCTGCTGGTGTCGAGCAGTGGCGCTTTGTCGGCTACGCCGGCGGTGAGCCGGGCGCCGGTCGACGGGGCCCGCTGCGCCAGCTGCACTCTTTCGAGCAGGTGCAGGCCGACGAGGTGGTGCTGAAACGCACCGACGCGGTCGTTCGAGCGGCCTTCCCGTTCACCATGCTCATGCCGGCTCCCGACACCGACCCGGGCACCGACCTGTACTACGTGTCACAGGAACGCCACGGGGGGCTCACGGGTGGCGAGGCCCGCACCCACGAACAGGCGCGACGCGAGGCCTTGTCCATCGAGCGGATGCTGGATCTGTTGGCCGACGACGACTTCGTCACCGGCACTAGCTGGGCCGCGTTCGACAGCCGACGCCTCTTCGACCTGTGCGCGTCGGTGGTGGGCCGCAACATCCGGCTGCCGGTCGGTCATCCCCACCGTCGCATCACCATCGTCGGGCGAGGCGACGCGCCGACGGGGGAGGGCGCGGAGCGCCGCATGAGCCAGCGCTACCGGCAGTCGATGCAAGTAGCGATGGCGCGAGGGCTGCCCATCGAGCGCATCCAGCTGCTTAGGGGTGCGTCGCTGGGGTGGCTCGACGCGCTGACCTCCCACGCGATGCTCGACGTGCTCACCCGGCGTGCCGGTGCGCTGGGCTCGGGGGATGCCGGGGTCGATCTGCGGATCAGCCTCCGCCAGCCCCACACGGTGTCGCTGCTGGTCGCCGGCGATCTCGACATGGCCCTGGCCACCGGCGACACCCGCCACGTCCGCGTGGCACTCGTCGTCGAGGCGGCCACGGTCGAGCCCGACGGGGCCACGGCGCGTCTTCGGGTGCTGCGCACCGGTCTCGTGTCGTCGCGACGGGAGGTGCTGGTCTCCGCTCACCGCCTCCTAGGTGCCCTGCAAGAGGAGCACCGCTACGACATCGAGCACGGAGCACTGCGCGACGAGCCCGCGGTGCACGCGCTGCTCACCGACGACCTGGCGATTCGCTCGGTCCCCGACCCCGAGCGCCTCGTCGCCCTGCGTTCTGCCCTGTACCGGGTGCAGCTCGGGCTGTGGTGCGATCGCCTGCGGCACGAGGTGCGGGAGCCGCAGGTCCTGGCGGAGCCCGAGGCAGTGGGTCGCTGGCTGGCCCACACCATGACCGCCACCGGCATCCTCGACGCGTCCGCCCTGCGTGCCCTGGCGGTTCGCCGGGAGGGCACGGGCTGGGTCGTCGACCCCGACCACATCGAGCGAGTCGACGCACGGGTGCGGGAGGGGCGCGACAACGACACGCCCACCGGCGTGCTGTTCGGGCCGCCGGCGGCGCCCTCGCTACCCCAGCCCTTCCTCGCCACTGACGTCGACGCCGACAGCCTCGAGCGCTGGGTAGGGTGGAAGCGCTTCGTGAGAGGCGTCGGCTCTGTGCCCGACACCCGAGGCAAAGACTTCGACCTCGCCTTCTCGGGCGAGTCCATTCGGGGTCGACTGGCCCGGTGGTACCGCCACGCGCGCTCCAAGGCCCGATCGGGAGAGTGCGAGACCCTGGTGGTCCTGGCTGGCGACGGGCTGAACCCCGAGCGTGATCAGGTCGACTCGGAGCTGTTCCTCGCACACCAGGCCCTGATGACGGAGCCCGCGGTCGACTACCTGCGCATCCAGCACGCCCAGGGAACCCACCTGTCGTGGATGAAAGACTTCGTCATGTCGCTGCAGCGGCGCCCTCGCCCGTCTCGGCCCGTGGCGCTGCAGTGGGAGGGCGAGCACGGGGCGACCGTGTCGGTGGTCGTGGTAGCCGAGCGAGAGGTGGGGTCCCCCCCTACGGAACCATGGACTCTCGAGGGCTGGACGATCAAGCGCTGTGGCGTGATCCTGTCCGATCTGGAGTCCACCGGGGAAGACTATGAGGTGGGGATCTTCACCGAGGCCTCACCTGGCTACGCGAGCGGAGCCAACCAGGAGCTACTGGCCTTCGGTCGGGCCCACTGCGATGGCCTGATGGCGCAGGCCGGCTGGCGGGTGCGGGGCGACGCGGGGGCCCCCGACGAGGCCGCCCTGGAGTCGTGCCTCGTCGGGCAGATCGCCCGATGGATCGAGCGGGTGCGGGTGTGGCGTCACAGCTCGCGCACCGCGCCCGAGAGCACCGACGAGCGGGCCCGGTGGGTCGCTCGCCGGTTGGGCCTGAAGGATCAGCGCCTCGCGCGGGCACTGGCTCGGGAGATGATGACCGACACCCCGGTCGACGAGGCGGCGCTGGCTTTGTGGCGGTCTGTGCCACCGTGGCCAGGAGACCGCGTGGCCCGTCGGCGTCGCCCGTCGAGCTGAGGTGGGTGAGGGAGACGGCGCCCATGTCGCGCGTTATGGCGCCGCTTCGCGACGGGAGTCGGGTGTGGAATACCAGGTGAGTGCCACAGGTGGGGCCAGCGTCGCGGTCGACGCGGAGGACTGGCTGCGCGCGTTCGCGGCTGCCCTGCCGGAGCTGGGGGTGTCTCTCGACGCCATGGAGCGTCTCGTGTTCACCCAGTCGCCGGATGGTCACGTCGACGTAAGCCGCGGCGGCCCGCGGCCCACGTGGCACATCACGCCCCCCCCTCCGTCGCTGGAGATCCGGGTCTCCTCGCGCTCTCAGCTCGAGGAGGAGGAGCTGCCGCCGATGGAGATCCCCACCGGCGAGCTCGGCCTCGACGGGCAGGTTGTGCAGCCCATCTTCGTGCCGGAGTCGTCGCTGCAGCGGGAGGCGCCCGAGAGCCTGGCCGAGCGCCTGTTCGACCTGTCGATGGAGGTCGCGATGGCCGAGGGCGACGAGCCCTACGAGATGGCCCTCGACCTGCTCCTGGAGTTCGTTCCCACCGAAGCGGCCTCGGTCGCCCGCGGCACCCTCAAAGACCCCTCGCTGGTGTTCGTCACGGCGCGCGGGCCCGTCGCCGACGAGATCACGGGGCGTGAGGTCGCCTTCGGTGAGGGCCTCGTCGGCATGTGCTTCGACGTGCGCAGCACCATCGTCGTCGACGATGTCGATCAAGACACGCGCCACCTCGACCAGTTCGACGAGGCCACCGGCTTCGACACCGTGGCGGTCATGTGCGTGCCGATCTTCGACGCCGAGCAGGGCCTGATCTACGGGGTCATTCAGCTGCTCAACCCGCCGGGCCGCGGCTTCCGCACTATCGACAAGGAATCGGCCGAGGCGGTCGCCGAGTCGCTGGCGCGCGCCTTGTCTGCACGCGGCTGAGCAGCCTGTCGGCGCCATGCGCCCACACCTGCTACGTTCCCTGTCTCCGGAGGACTCCATGGACTGGCTCGACACCAACGTAGACCTCGATGCGTCCGCAGCTGCGGTCATCGCCCAGGGCATGCGCGAAGTCGCGCAGGCCGATGGCGTGATCCACCAGCGCGAGCTGCAGCTCATCGCGACCTTCGAGGCCGACATCCCCCCGGGTGGCGACGCCGATGCCGCCCTCGACGACGAGGTGAAGCCGCTCTACTTGCGGTCGCTCATCATGGTGGCGCTGGCCGACGGCGTGATCACCGACAAGGAGGCGGAGCGCATCAATGCGCTGGCCGATGCCCAGGCCATTGGTCGGGCGATGGTGCACAGCGAGACCCTCGAGGTGAAGCGCTGGTTCCTGCAGGCCTTCCAGGGCGTGTCCATCTTCCGCGACGCGGTGGTTCGGGTGGCCAACGACCTCGGGCTCGACGAGTCCGAAGTGGCGGCGCTGCGGAGCGAGGCCTGACGACGCCACCGTCGCTGACGGGGCCGCGGCCGGGGGCAGAGTCGCTCGACCGGTTGGTGGGCGACTGGTGCCTGTTCCAGCTGCAGCGTGGTCACCGCTTCTCGACCGACGATCTGGTCACCGCCTGGCGCGCGTGGCGGGCGCGCCCTGATGCCCGCCGTCTGCTCGACCTGGGCAGCGGCATCGGCTCGGTTGGCCTGACGACCCTGCATCGGGTGTCTGCGGGGCGCGAAGGCGAGGTCCACCTCACCACCATCGAGGCGCAGGCGGTGTCGGTGGGGCTGGCACGGCGCACGGTTCGTCACAACGGGTTGAGCGAGCGGGTGCGGGTGCTTCATGGCGACATCCGTGATCCGGCCGTGCTTCCCCCCGAAGAGGGCTTCGACCTGATCACGGGCTCCCCACCCTACTTCCCGGAGGGCACCGCGCTGCTGTCCCCCCATCCGCAGAAGGCCGGGGCGCGCGTGGAGCTACGAGGCTCGGTCTTCGACTACTGTGCGGCAGCTCGTCCTCACCTCGCGCCCGGCGGCCGCCTCGTGTATGTGATGGCCGCTGCCGACCCACGCACCGAGGCCGCCCCGCTCGCCCACGGGCTGGCGGTGGTGGAGCGCCTCGACGTGGTGTTCCGGGCGGGGCGCGACCCGCTGGTGTGTGTGTTGGTGTGCGCCCGCGACGACGAGCCCGACCTACCGGAGCGCGTCACCGAGGAGTTGGTGGTGCGCGGCGCTGACGGCGAGTGGACGGCCCCCTACCTGGCCTTCCGCGATCTGTTCCAGTTCCGCACGCCCAAGGCCTGAGGCGGCTACCAGCGGAAGGTGGGCTGAGTCCAGCCGCCCGTGCGGGTGATCTGCTTCTGGTGCCGACCGTCGGCGGTGCTGATCCACAGCTCGCTGCGGCCGGTGCGGGTGCTGCTGAACACGAGATAGCGGCCGTCGGGGGACCACGTTGGATCCTCGTTGTCGGCGGTGTCTTGCGTGATCCGGATGGCGTTGGTGCCGTCGATGTCGGAGACGAAGATGTCGAAGCCGCCCTGGGCGCGCCCGACCCATGCCACCTGCGTGCCGTCGGGGCTGACGACCGGATCGATGTTGAAGTCGCCCACGAAGCTCACCCGCTGGGCCTTGCCGCCCCGCTGCAGGTAGATCTGGCTGCCGCCACCCCGCTCGCTGCTGAACAGCATGCCGCTGCCGTCTGGCAGGTAGACAGGGCTCACATCGATGCCGCCGCCTTCGGTGACCTGCCGGACCAGCTCACCGGTGCGGGCGTCGACCTCGAAGATGTCGGCGTCGCCGCTCTCGGAGCGCGCCAGGGCGATGCGGCGGCCGTCAGGGGAGAAGGCAGGTGAGGTGTTGACGCCTCGCACGTTGCTGATCACCCGCGTGCGGCCCGAGCCCAGGTCTTTGACGTACAGGTCGGGGTTGGCCTTCTTGTAGCTCGTCCAGGCGATGCTCCCGCCGTCGCGAGACCAACCAGGCGATAGGTTGATCGCGCCGTTGCGGGTGACCGGCGTGACCCCGAAGCCGTCGAGGTCGAGCAGATAGATCTCCTTGTTGCCGTTCTGGGACCCCACGGCAGCCAAGCGCGCGCCGAAGATGCCGGCGACGCCTGTAGTGGCCTCGAGCACGGCGTTGGCGATGCCATGCCCCAGGTGCCGAGCACTCTCGGGGGGACCTCGAAAGCGCGTCGACAGCAGCTCTTCACCGCTCGGCACGTAGTAGGCGTAGACATCGGCGCACATTTTGTCGGCGCCACCGCCGCAGCTGGCATGGCCGGCTGGGTAGACCCGGGTCTTGACCAGCACGGTGGCCTTGATGGTCGTCCATGGCTGGAAGTCGAAGGTGCCAGGCTCGACACCCTTGCCCTTCTCCAGGTAGCCAGCGGGGTCTTGCAGCCGGAAGTAGCCGGACTGGTCGAGGTCGGTCCACATGGCGTTCCACACCATGTCGGCCTCGCGCTGCGGCTCTCCCGCGGGCAGCTGGGGCTTGGGCGCGGCAAGGGGCACGTCGGCGCTGCCGGGCACCTCGATGACGATGCCCTGCGCAAAGGCAGTGACGGTGGCGAGCAAGATGCTGAGCATGGGGACCTACGGCGGAGTGAAGTCGATGGCGAGCCCAGACGCGAGGAGGGGGAGCCAGGCTTCGGGGGGGAGCGGGATGGTGCCTACGTCGTCGACGGCGCGGGTAGCAGCGGCGTCGAAGGCGGGCACGCCGGAGGGCGTCTGTACCGTGCGCTGGGTGATGCGGCCCGTAGAGGGGTCGACCGTGAGCAGCACCCGGGTCTTGAGGTTGGGGTTCTTGGCGATGATGGCCGTGAGCGGGTGGAAGTTCTGCATCATCAGCCGCTGCACCTTGCCCACCCAGGCGACGTACTCGGGGTCGGCCTTCGAGTTGCCTCGGCCGTTGACGTTGATGGCGACGTCGCTGGTGGAGTTGGGATCGGTGGCGTCGCGGTCGACGGAACCATCGGCTGCCATCAGGTCTTCCATTAGCTGCTGGCGCTCGAGCTTGCGCATTTCCTCGTCGCGCCGGCGACGGTCTGCGTCGGTGGGGCCGGGCTTGGGCACGGGCTTGGGCTGCTGGAATGCGAGGTCGGACTCGACGGGAGGCGGCTTGGGCGCGGGCTCGGGGGGAGCCGTGCCCTGCTGCACGGCGGCTCGGGTGGCCTTGTCGGGCACGTTGGTCTTCGACTTCGGCAGCGACACGACCGACACCTCGAGGGCGTCTTGGATGATGGGCTCGGGGGTGCTGCACCGCCCGACCACCGCCGACACGATCAGCGTGAATGCCAGGATGCCCGTGTGGCCCACGAACGAGACGGCCAGCGGCAACCACAGCGGCTGGCTCTCTCGGTGCAGGGCCCCTTGGGCGGTGCTCACTCGTCGGACTCCGGGCCAGGGGGCTCGAACACCAGACCGACGCGGGGCATGCCCGCCTGCTTGGCGAGCTCGAGCAGCCCCACCACCTCACGGTAGGGAAGGTCGCCGTCCGCCCGCAGGAACACCGGCTGCTCGGGGTTGTTCTCAGCGATGAGGGCCAGCTTGGGGAGCAGCTCTTCGAGGGTGAACGACGTCTCGTCGATCCACACCATGCGGTCTTTGTCCATCGATAGGACCAGCTGCTCCTCGTCGTCCATCGACAGGGGCGGCGTGTCGGCCTTCGGCAGGTCGATCTCGACGCCAGCGTTGTTGAGCATCGGTGCGGTCACCATGAAGATGATGAGCAGCACCAGCATCACGTCGACCAACGGCGTGACGTTGATGTCGGCCATCGTCTGGCCCGCGCCGCCCCCGCTCATGCCCATGGTGCTACCTCAGGTGCCGCTTCACGATGTTCAGGAAGTCGGCGGAGAAGTTGTCCATCTCCGTATCGAGGACCCGGATCGAGCTGTTGAAGTAGTTGAACGCGATGACCGCTGGGATGGCTGCGGCGAGCCCCACGGCGGTGGCGATGAGCGCGTGGGCGATGTCGGGGCCGACCACGTCGATGGTGGCCTGGCCGGCATTGCCGAGCTTCTGGAAGGCCCGAAGGATGCCCCACACCGTGCCGAACAGGCCGATGAACGGTGCCGTCGATCCGGTGGTGCCCAGGAACGTGATGTAGCGCTCCAGGTTGGTGCGCTGGGCGCTGGTGGCCCGTCGCAGGGTGCGGGTGAGGTTGCCCTCGGCGTCGGCGCGCTTACCCTCGGGCTGGGCCTGGATCTTCGCTAGCTCTTGATAGCCGGCGCGAAAGACCTCGGCGACCGGGCTCTTTCGGTAGCTGCCGCACTTCTCGTAGACCGCGTCGAGCCGCTTGCTGTTCCAGAACAGGTCGAGGAACTTCCGGGACTGCCTGGACGCCGAGTACAGCCGCACGAACTTCTGCAGGATGATGGCCCAGCAGGCCATCGACATGAACAGCAGGCCGAGCAGCACCATCTGCACGATGAAGTCTGCCGACCAGATCAGACTCCAGATGGAGGTGTCGTTGCCTGCCTGTACGGCGGCCAGGTAGACCTCCATGCTGCCGTTCACGTGCGCCTCCTGAGATGCCCGTGGGTCCTAGCACACCGGGCGACTCGTCACCAACAGCGCAAGGATCGGCACCAACGACTCGATCTACTCCGCCGAGGGGACGACATTCCAGACCTCGACGGGCACCTGCCAGCCGAGCAGGAGGTCGTGCCAGCGCAGCTGGTCATCGGACAGGGTGTCTCCCGGGCCCTTCACCTCGACCAGCAGCAGGCCCTCGTCGACCCGAGCAGGATGACCGACGACCCGCGCTCGGGGGCCGGGTAGCACGACCAGGTCGGGCAGCCCGCGGCTCCGATGATCGAGCAGGTGCTCCACGATGGCGGCGCATGCCGAGGGAGGGAGGGCGTCGGCGACCCGAAGCAGCATGGTGGGGTCGAGGTCGTGGCGCCCGGCGAGGCGGACCCCCTCCCAGCGAGGCAGGGCTTCGGCGAGCAGCGGCGCGGCGTGCCCCTCTCGCAAAGAAGCCAGGAGGGAGTCCACCGCCTCTGCTCGCCGGGCCCGAAAGGCCGGTGTGCCCAGGTCGAGGGGGCCCGCGAGTCGCGGCACGGGGAGCTGGCCCGGCACCGGCAGAAAGTACAGGTCGGCGAGAAGCAGTGCGGCCAGCGTGCGAAAGAGCCTGCCTTCGACATGGTGGGCCTCCCTGCCTCGGCTCGCCAGGTGAGCGATCAGGGCTCCCTCCACTGGCTGCTCCGGAGCGTTGGGGACCCCCCTCCACAGGGGCCGGTCGTCGGTGCGCACGTGCTCGAGTACCACCTCTCGGGCCCGCGCTGAGACCAGCGGCGGGTCGGGAGCGACACCGACCCGCAGCGAGCGCCCCAGTCGCCGCGCAGCTCGCCACAGAGACGGACGCGCCCTCGGCGGGGCCACGCGCCGCGCGGCCTCCAGCACCTCCAGGGCTTTGCTAGCTCGCCCACAGGCTTCGAGAGCGCGGGCCCGACGAAAGGCCACCGTGGTGGGCGGAAGCACGGGATCGAGGCGCTCGTACAGCGCCACCGCCTGCTCGGGGTCGGCCCGCTCCAGCTCGCGCGCGTGGCGGGCCAGGGCGTCCCCGAGGGCCCGTCGCAGCGACAGTCGCCCCGGGGCATCCCCACGACCCTCTTTCAGCGCTTGCAGTGCCTGCTCCACGCTCAGGCTGCCCGCGGCCAGTCTCCCGTGGACTTCCTCCCAGCGGCGCAGGGCCGCACGCGTCGCGTGCAGGGACGGGCCGCGGGTCAGCGGATAGGCTGGCCAGCGCTGGAGCTCCATGCGCTCGAGCACGGCGGCCTCGGGGCGAGGCCAAGCGCGTAGCGCGGCCCATCGCTGCAGGCGCCGCACCAGGCCACGATGTCGCGGACGCACCCACGGGGAGGGGTCCCAGTCGGCGTGGGGGGCGAGGCGGTCTGCCAGGTCGCGCCAGGACCCGGTCGCGCGCAGCCCGAGGCGCCGACACCCCGCCACCAGGCGCCGGACAGGGAGCAGCTCGGCGCGGAGGCTCCACGGCACGAGGCCGTCGGCCAGGCCCGCGGCGCAGAGCTTGCCGACGGCGGCGGGCACATCGTCGACGCCGGGGATGGTGAGCTCGTCGAGGGGGAAGGCGAGGGGTTTGCGGGCGACGAGGCGCGCGTAGGCCCGGGCGGGCGGGCCATCGAGAGCGAGGATGCGGCGCACCACGAGGCCTTCGCCGCTGGTGAGCAGATGCCCGCCTCGCGCCCGACCCACCTGAAGCGCGTCGTGGAGGTCGACCACCGGCCAGTCGGCGGCGTCGACGACCTCGCTCACTCGCTCAGCTCGATCGCCTCCTCGACGACGCCGAGGTCGCCGGGGGGGGCATCGGCGAGGCGGCGCAGCGAGGCATGCATGCGGTGGCCGATGGCAGCTTGGCTCTTGCGGCTGGAGGCCGCGGACGTGGCCGAAGCGAGGACGGGAACGAGCCGGGTGAACCGGAGCATGCGGAAGGCAGACCCGCGGATCACGCTCCGCGCGAGGGTGCCGCTCACGCTGGGGGACCGCGACAGGAGCAGCCCTGGCACATCACTGGCCTTCATGCCCACCGGACCCGACGGCGGCAGTTCGACCTCGTAGCCAGCGGCCATCGCTCGCCACAGGGCCATCTGCCCCCGGTCGGTGTCGGGGTCGAAGCCGAAGACGACGCACAGGCGCTGGGCGAGGCGAAGGCCGCTCACCAGGCTGGCGACCAGCTCTGGCGGGATGCTCGCCCACCCCCCGAGGCCTGCGGCTCCGGCCACCATCGCGGCGCTGGTCGCGTAGCGGTCGATCACCACCTGGGCGGTGTAGTCGAGCTCCTGCAGGGAGGGGATGCGCTCGGCATCCGGGTCGATGAATGGCAGGCGACGGCCGCGCAGCCAGCGCCGGGTGCGCCGGGTAGGCACGCTGACCGCCACGAGCCAGCCTTCGACGATGCGTGCGTCGAGGCGGGAGAA
>Ga0070727_10004871_pt1 | contig 11220 bp, 10 predicted proteins | sample tdAd472_FD_66722 | JGI IMG/M metagenome (GOLD analysis project Ga0070727, IMG submission 66722) | Marine sediment microbial communities from the Atlantic coast under amendment with organic carbon and nitrate - tdAd47.2 | ecosystem: Environmental > Aquatic > Marine > Coastal > Sediment | place... | reverse complement strand
GTTGCTGCGATTAAACGGCAGGCCCAGCCGGGTGAATTTCGCTCGAACCTTCACCGGGGTGGCGCGGCTTCGCTGATAAGAATCACGCCGACTGAACGGGCCACCGCGGTTAAAGCGGCCAAAATTATGGGCCTCAATGTCGCCGGTGTTGACCTGCTGCGGTCCGAGCGCGGTCCCCTGGTGATGGAGGTCAATTCATCGCCCGGTCTAGAGGGAATAGAAACCGCCACCGGCAAAGATGTCGCCCGCATGATCATTGAGTTCATCGAGAAAAACGCCAAACCTCATCGAACACGCACCCGTGGTCGGGGGTAAGCAGGATGGTAGACGAGCCGCTGATTATTAATGGCGTCACCATCGCCCGGGGTACCCGTACCACCATCGACCTGCCGGCGGGGCGGCTATATACCCACGCGCCCATGACTATCCCGGTGCAGGTAGTCGCTGGCAAGAAGTCGGGACCGCGGCTGTTTCTTAGCGCTGCGATTCATGGTGATGAAATCAACGGCGTTGAAATTATCCGCCGCGTGCTGAAACTGCCGACACTGAGACAGCTAAAAGGCACCTTGCTGGCAGTGCCGATTGTCAATATCCACGGTCTTATTAGTCATTCTCGCTATTTACCTGACCGACGTGACCTTAACCGGTCTTTTCCTGGCACCGATAAGGGCTCGTTAGCCGCCAGGCTCGCTAACCTGTTTATGACGGAAATCGTGGCAAAGAGCACCCATGGCATTGACCTGCACACCGGAGCCATTCATCGCAGCAATCTGCCGCAGGTCAGGGCCGATCTGGATGACGAAGAAACCAATCGCATGGCGCGAGCTTTTCAGGTGCCGGTGATTATTTCGTCCAATTTGCGTGATGGCTCCCTGCGCGAATCTGCCTCGGAATTTGGCATCCCCACGCTGCTCTATGAGGCAGGTGAGGCCCTTCGATTTGATGAGGTGGGCATCCGCGCAGGTGTTAAAGGGGTTGTGAATGTCATGCGGTTGCTCGGTATGCTGCCTGCTTCACGGGCTAAAGCGAAGACGCAAACCGAACCGGTCGTTGCGCGTTCCAGTTCATGGGTAAGGGCACCGGGCAGCGGTATTTTACGAGCCATGGTGCCACTGGGTGGGCGGGTTAAAAAAGCCACCCTGCTGGGCATCGTTGCGGATCCTTTTGGGGAAAAGGAGGTAGAGATCAGCTCAACTTTTAGTGGCATTGTGATTGGGCGAACCAATCTGCCACTGGTTAATGAGGGGGACGCGCTCTTTCACATTGCCCGTTTCGAAGATATTCAGGAAATTGAAGCCAGGGTAGATGAATTCCATGAGGAGCACTCGCCGGAACCGATATCCGCCCCCCATTCTGAAAGCCCGATTATTTAATCACCGGGATAGAAAACCCAAAACGAGATCGAGGACGGTCGACGGTGGTCCGGCTGCTCATCAGTTAGGTGAGGAGTTGCACCAGCCGGGTGCGGCGACGCCTGTGCAGGCGCAGCGATAAGCCGGCAGGGCGGCGATGCGGGAGTTTGGCGTCCTCAAAGGCGTTTGCCCGGGTAATTATAAGGCTTTGAATCCATTAGGATTTTTCCAGGTTTTTGGTGCGCTGGATTACGCCAGTTAATCTGGCATCGATTGTGCTTTCTCAACAGGTGATGCAACCGCAGGGGTGACCATTCTGGTTTTTGCTTTCTGCGGACTGACCGAGGAAGGTACCGATGGCGTCCCTGGAATCGTGCAATTTTGTCGTGTTTGGCGGTACGGGCGATTTGGCACTGCGCAAGTTACTGCCGGCCCTCTATTACCTGGAGCGGGACGGTCACCTGCCCGCCGCCACGAAGATAGTGGGTGCCGCCCGGCAGCCGCTAGACGATGACGCCTATGCCGCGATGGTGGAATCGGGGCTGGTCGCCAACATCCCAAAACAGCATTATGAACAATCGGTCTGGTCGACTTTCAAACAGCGTCTCGCTTACATCGAACTGGACAGTGCGCTCCCCGATACCTTCGATCGAATCCGGGGCTCTCTCGGTGACTGTTTTGAGCAGCAGCGCACCATTTATTACCTCTCGACCCCCCCGGATCTTTACGGGCAGATCAGTACTACCCTGGGTAGTAAGGGTCTGGTCAGGGAAAATTCGCGCATTGTGCTGGAAAAACCCATCGGTACTGATCTCTGTTCGTCGGTAGCGATTAACCAGACCGTCGCCACGGTGTTTGATCAGGAAAATATCTTTCGTATCGACCATTACCTGGGCAAGGAAACGGTACAAAACCTGCTTGCCCTGCGCTTTGCCAACACCCTGTTTGAACCACTCTGGAACAGCCAGCACATCAGCAATATTCAGATAACCGTTTCCGAAACCGTGGGCGTGGAGCGGCGCTGGGATTATTACAACGATTCGGGTGCGTTACGAGATATGGTGCAGAACCATATGTTGCAATTACTCTGTCTGGTGGCGATGGGGGTGCCTGTCAGTATTGATTCAGAGTCCCTGAGAATCGAGAAAATTAAGGTGCTGAGGTCGATGAAGGTGCTGACCCCAGAGGAAGTCCGCGCGAATGCAGTGCGGGCCCAGTACACCCCGGGTGTGGTGAATGGCACTGCCGAGCCGGGGTACCGGGAAGAGAACGATGCCCGTCCGAGCGACACCGAAACTTTTGTAGCCATTCGGGCAGAGATACACAACTGGCGCTGGCGCGGCGTGCCGTTTTACCTGCGCACCGGTAAACGGTTACCCGCCCGCTTTAGTGAAGTGGTGATTGAATTTAAGGACGTGCCCCATTCTATTTTCCCCGCCAGCACGCACCTGGTCGCCAATAAGCTGGTGATCCGTTTGCAGCCGGAGGAGGGTATCCAGCTGTTTAAGATGAATAAAGTGCCGGGGTTAAGCGCCGAGGTGAAACTGGTACCGGTTTCCCTGAATCTGATTCTGCCGGACAAGCTAACCGAAACCCGGTCACCCGATGCCCACGAACGACTGATTTACGATGTGATGCGTGGTGACGCTACCCTGTTTGTCCATCAGCAGGAGATTGAAGCCGCCTGGAAATGGTGCGATGCGATTCGCCTGGGGTGGGCTGAGCAGCGAGTTCCGCTGCACACCTACACAGCCGGTAGCTGGGGGCCACAGGCCGCCTATCAGCTAACCGCCGTGGATGGTAATTCCTGGCACGAACACGATTGAGTGACTCAATGAACCCGTCGTCGGCCACTCCCTCAACGCCTCCTTCGGGACCGATTTTTCATCCGTTTGCCAACGAGCAGGCACTGGTTAATGCGCTGGCGAGTGAAGTGGCAGGGTCCCTGTCACAGGCGATCGAGGAGGATGGCTGCGCCTCGCTGGTGGTCTCCGGAGGACGTACACCGGTTGTCCTTTTTCAGCAGCTTTCCAGTGCCGAACTGGACTGGTCAAAAGTACTGATTACCCTGGCCGACGAACGTTGGGTAGCGCCTGACCACCCGGACAGCAACGAAAAGTTGGTGCGTACTCATTTGTTGATTAATCGGGCAGAGCAGGCGCAGTTCGTTTCTCTGAAGAACAGCTCGGTGAGTGCCAGACTGGGCCAGGTCGCCCTGGCCGAGGCACTGGCCGACCTGCCTGATGTTTTTACAGTGGTAATGTTGGGCATGGGGGATGACGGGCATACCGCGTCCCTGTTTCCCGGCGCCAGCACGCTGGAAATCGCGCTCAATCCTCACAACCCGCTTCCCTGCCAATGGATTCAGCCGCTGGACGCGCCCCACGAACGTATGACCCTGACGCTCTCCCGGCTGCTGGCGGCAAAAAAGATTTTTCTGCATTTCACCGGGGCGAAAAAACGGGCTGTTTACGATGCCGCGATAGCCGACGATCGCTGTGATTATCCCGTCCGTGCGCTGGCTAACCAGCGGCAGACGCCGGTTGATGTTTACTGGCATGCCTGGTGATTGTTGAGACAGATTAACGGGCAGCCGTTACGAGGTGTTTATGGTTGATCAGTTGAAATTAATAACCGAGCGAGTGATTAATCGAAGTCGTGCCTCGCGTGCCAGCTATCTGGAACTGATGGACCGAAACAGCGAGGCTTTTCCGCCCCGCAAAGGTCTCTCCTGCGGCAATCTGGCCCACGGTTTTGCCGCACTGGAGCCGGCGAACAAGTTCAGGCTACGGCAGGGGCAGAGCGCCAATATTGGTATTGTCTCTTCCTATAACGAGATGTTGAGTGCCCACCAACCGTTGGGCGCTTATCCAGAAATTATTCAACAGGCCGCCGCTGAGATTGGTTGTACGGCTCAGTTTGCCGGCGGAGTCCCGGCCATGTGCGACGGGGTGACTCAGGGCCAGCCGGGCATGGAGTTGAGTCTTTTCAGCCGGGATCAAATAGCGCTTTCCACGGTGATTGCACTGTCCCATAACCTGTTTGACGCGGCACTCATGTTGGGGGTGTGCGACAAAATTGTTCCCGGGCTATTAATCGGCGCTCTGCGTTTTGGGCATTTACCGGTGGCGTTTGTGCCCGCCGGGCCGATGCCCTCCGGATTATCCAACAGCGAGAAAGTGCGTATTCGCCAGGAATACGCCGCCGGCAAACTGGATCGGGAAGCACTGCTGGAAGCGGAGGCCCGTTCCTACCATAGCCCGGGCACCTGTACCTTTTATGGCACGGCCAATTCCAACCAGATGTTGATGGAGTTTATGGGCCTGCACCTGCCCGGCTCCTCGTTTATTAATCCGCGTGACCCTCTGCGTGATGCCCTGACCCGGGCCACTACCCGGCAGGTGGCGGCCAACTCCCGGTTGGGAGAAAGCTATCGTCCGCTGGCCTCGATTATTAGCGAAAAAGCGATTATCAACGGTATTGTCGGTCTGCTAGCTACCGGTGGCTCGACCAATCTATGTATTCACCTGGTGGCGATCGCCGCTGCCGCCGGCATCAAAATTAACTGGCAGGATTTTGCCGACCTGTCAGAAATTGTGCCGACCCTCGCCCGGGTCTACCCGAATGGCAACGCGGACGTTAACCATTTTCATACGGCGGGCGGGCTGCCTTTTCTAATCAGCCAGTTATTACAGGGCGAACTATTGCACGCCGATGTAGAAACCCTGGTCGGCAAGGGGCTGGATGCCTATACCCGCCAGCCGGTAATGCGCGAGGATGAGCTCAGCTGGGAAGAATGCAATAGCCAGCCTGGGGATCGGGATATTGTGCGCAGCATCGCCGAACCATTTTCTGCCGATGGTGGATTGCGAATACTGACCGGCAACCTGGGTTCCAGTGTCATCAAGATTTCAGCGTTGCCGGCAGGTCGTTATCGGATCGAAGCGCCAGCACGCGTGTTCCATGACCAGCAGGGGGTGATGGACGCCTTCAAACGGGGTGAGCTGGAGCGGGACTGCATTGTCGTGGTTCGGTTTCAGGGACCCAAGGCCAACGGCATGCCTGAACTGCATCAACTAATGCCGCCGCTGGGGGTTCTGCAGGACAAGGGGTTTCGAGTGGCGTTGATTACCGATGGTCGTATGTCCGGGGCCTCGGGCAAAGTGCCGGCGGCTATTCACCTCTCTCCTGAGGCGGCGCAGGGGGGAGCCATCGGCAAACTCCGGGACGGAGACATGCTGCGCCTGGATGCTCGGACAGGAAGTCTGGAAGCGCTAATCGATGATAGCGTCTGGCAAAAGCGGATACCGGTGACCTATGACCCGGAAATTAACCGGTTCAATAACCGCGGATTGGGCCGGGAGCTGTTTCAGTTCATGCGGGACGGGGCTAATGGGGCGGAACAGGGTGCCACGCTTTTTGACTTTGACTGAACGGGTGACTAATGGTTAATGCGGACAGAATGGGTGAGTTGCTGAAACAGGCCTGCCCGGTAATGCCGGTGTTAGTGGTGGAGGATCCTGACCACGGAATCCCATTGGCCACGGCGCTGGTCAGTGGTGGATTGCCGGTGCTGGAAGTGACCCTGCGCACCGAGCGAGCCTTTGAGGTCATCGAGAAAATGTTACAGGTGCCCGGCGCTATTGTGGGTGCGGGCACCGTCACCAGCCCGGATCAACTGTCGCGCCTGGGGCAGATGGGGGCTCATTTTGCGGTGAGTCCCGGGTCCACGCCGGCCATGCTGGCTGCAGGCAAGGCCAGTTCCATTCCGCTTTTGCCCGCCGTTGCCACCGCGTCAGAAATCATGCTCGGTCTCGAATACGGCTATGGCTGTTTCAAACTTTTTCCCGCTGCGGTGGCGGGGGGGATGGCGGCTCTAAAGGCCTTTGCCGGTCCATTTTCAGCCATTCGCTTCTGTCCCACCGGCGGGATCGACCGGAACAACGGGGCGGACTACCTGGCGCTGGACAACGTCACCTGTGTGGGTGGTTCCTGGGTGGCACCAAAACCACTGATTGCGGCGCAGGACTGGACGGCCATTGAGCAGTTGGCAGAAGAGACACGGATGTTGATGGCAAAGCCCTGAGCTTCTCGGCCTGAGCCCTTGACGGTTTAAATCTTTGCGTGCTTGGTAACGCATCGTCAATTCGTCACTGCGCATTCACGCGGTCGACCCTGCCACGGATGTTGATCCCTTATCGACACGGGTAGGTTGGGTTTTATTTTCCGTGGATTTGTCGGCCACTTTCCTGCGCTATATTAGCGTTGCTCACTTGTCTCAACGCGCGCTCTGGTGATGACAATGGCCACGAATCGCGCCGGGCTAAAACCCCCATAAGAAAAGCCGTCCTTCCCAGCTAACACTGTTACTGGATAAGGCACAACAACCCTAAACCGAGAGCGTTGATTTATGGAATCAACTGACCAGAGTCCGGTCCCGCCACTAGAACGGTTTTTGCACGCATTCCAGCTCGATGAGCAGGGTGGTGTAGCCACCGTTACTGATCTGGAAAAACAGGGACACCCCCAGTGGTTTCATCTGGACTACTCGGATGCCGAGGCGGAAAACGCGTTAGCGTCACTGGGAATCGACGCTGCCGCGATCGAGAGCCTGGTGCGAACTGACACCCGTCCGCGGTCTACCAGCTTTGATCACGGCGTGCTGCTCTCCCTGCGTGCCATTAATATCAACCCTGGAGCAGACCCGGAGGATATGGTGTCCCTACGGATATGGATTGAAGCTGATCGGGTGGTGACGGTGCGCCAGCGCAGGGTGTTTTCAATACAGGAAATCCGTCAGCTACTGGAGCAGGGGAAGGGCCCAACCAGTCTTGCAGAACTGGTGCTGCAGATCATTGAAGGACTCACTGAGCGGGCCTCACTCTTCGTTGGTCGGCTGGAAGACCGCGTGGATGAACTCGAGGCACTTAGTGAAACCAGCAAACCAGCTGAATTACGCGGACAGGTAGCCGCACTGCGTCGTCAGGCCGCGTCGGTGCGTCGTTATCTGGCACCACAGCGCGATGCCATGGAGCAGTTTTCCCGCGTAGTCCGTCAGTACATGGGCGAAGACCAGACCTACCGGGTGCGGGAGCAGTCAGACCGCCTGACCCGCTACGTAGAGGATCTGGACCTGCTGCGCGAGCAGGCCATTGTGCTGCAGGAACAGCTGCTGAATACCATCGCAGAGCAGCAAAACAGTCGCATGTACGTGTTGTCGATCATTACCGCCGTATTTTTGCCCATTACCTTTCTGACCGGCGTGTTCGGCATGAACGTTGGCGGGCTGCCGGGCACGGACACCCGTCTCGGGTTTACGGTGGTGGCAGTTGCCACCGCCGCAATCGTTGCACTGGTGCTGGGCCTGTTTAGATGGAAACGATGGTTCTAACGCTCGTCTACCCGCGTTAGCTCGTAGCTTCCGGTTGATGGAGGGTTAGTGCGCCATTGAGGTGGACGTCCCGCTGCGGGAAGGCGATCACTATGTCGTTGTCGTTAAAGACCTCGTCAATCGCAAAGCGTAGATCACTGCGAATTTTACGCAGGTCCCTTTCGGTGATGGCATTTACCCAGAAATACCCGCCAAATAGCAGGGCGCTATCGCCAAAATCCTCAAAGAATACGACCGGTTCCGGGTCCGCGAGCACATCCGGATGGGTTTCCATGACTTCCTGAAACAACTCTGCGACCCGTTTCACCGGCGAGCCATAGGCCACACCGACTTTAACCTCGCTACGGGCCAGATTGTCCACCAGCGTCCAGTTGACCACGGTGTTTTCAAGCAGATGGCTGTTGGGAATCAGCATATGCACGCCGTCGGTGCGGCGAATGCGGGTCGACCGCGCGTCGATCGCCTCGACCCGGCCCCGGGCATCGGCCACTTCTAAAAAATCACCGATTCGAATCGGTCGTTCCCACATCAATATCCAGCCACTGATGAAGTTGTTAATGATGGTCTGGGCACCAAAACCAATCCCAATGGCCACCGCGCCCGAGATAAAAGCAAAGGCGGTGAGTGGCACATTCATCACCTCCAGTGCCGTTAGCGCGACGACGATCATTGCCACGATGTTAAAAGCGCGGATGATCAACTGAATCAGGTTGGCGTCCACATCCCGACGAATCAACTGCGTCCGCAAATGCACGGCCAGTCGTTTCACCACGAGAAAGCCCAGTAATAAAATCAGCGGAGCGAGTAATAGCTCGCCGACACTGACGGAGACGTCTCCCCATTTGATTTCGGTGTCTAGCGTTAGATGAAGCTTTTCCAGAAAAGCGTTGATCTCGTCCATTTCGGATTCTCGCAATGGGCTAACTAATTGGGGCCTATGGTAGCGGCTGATCAGCCGTTCTGATACGCAGGGTTTTGATGGGCCGACGCCGTCCTGATGATCTGTCGTAACCGGTGCGAGAGGACTGCTTGAATTTCGGTGGTCTGCTGGCTGGTGCGGGGTGGCTAGTGGAGTACTGAGTTACGGGTGCTGTTCTCGAAGGTCAGCAAGTGTGTTGGCTATTGTTAATGTTAATTATTACTTTAATAATTTTCCGTAAAATATTGATTTAAAATAATAAAGTTAGATTAATTTCTTAGCAATGAATCGACAGCTGCGCCTCTTTCCACTCTTTTCCGTAGGGCACGGTGGGTTGAAAAAACAGCTCCACCGCCGGCGAAATATCCATGAAGCTCATTGCCAGTTGCATCAGGTTTTCGACCGGTGCTGGCCGTTGCTGGTCGTACGGGTACTGGTTAAGAAACTCCATGATCGCCGGCATTGCCGGTAGTAGCGCGTCGTAGCACTGCTGCAATTCAGCCATCTCGACCGATGTCCGTTTTGCGTAACGGGCGGCAAAGGTTGGTAGCGCCCATTCGTCAGCCAGGGATTGCAGGTGGTTGAATTCGTCCGGTAGTGGCTTGCTCATGTTAATCAGTCTCCCGGTTAGGCTTTGCCAATGGCCTGGGCCAGTACCTGGGCATGCTGGCGAATACCCAGTTCCATGTCACTAAGCTGGAAAGCGTCGATTGCGCCGGAGAGCAGCATGGGTTGTGTCCGTTCCACCGTGCTCAAATCCTCCAGCACCACGTCCCAGAGCATGATAATGGTTTGCTCCATCGCGACCCGCTCGGCGGCTGTCTTTGGTGGCACCGTGTAGAGGGTGGTTTCGTAACGGCAGCGATCGACACTAATCGGCCAGTAGCGTTGGCACAGAATCCAGCCGTTGGCGGTGTAGTAGGAGAAGTTCGGGAAAATCTGGTGAACGTCGAATGCCCAGGTGTCGGACTGACTGGGGTTGACCCCCGGCGGTAACTTGGCCAGCCCCTTTTCATCGCTGTGCTTGGGCACGTAGGTGGCAGCAGCCGAGTACTGAATGTTAAGTCCCGCAGCCGCCGACGGTGTTTGCTGGGGATTGGCGTAGGCCGAAATTGTCCAGTGGCGCTCGTGCAGTTTCACCGCCTGCAGGTGGCCAAAAGGGTTGTCCTCACTGTTGAAGGCACCGGGGGCTGAGCGCCGATGCAGGCCGATGACGTGGTAAGCCTCATTAAAGGCATCCATTACCAGTTTCCAGTTGCATTGCAGTTCGGAGCTGATGGTGGCGATGGGGGCATAGTCCTGGTGGGGAAAACCGCTCAGGTCACGGCCCAGGTCGCCCAGATATTCCGCCAGGGTGTGCTCCGGCGTAGCCGCCAGGTTGATAAAGACATTGTCCTCCCAGAGATCGCAATGAATTTCCCGCAATCCCAGCTGGGTTTTATCGAGCACAAAATTATCCGCATCGGGCATACCTTTCAGGCCGCCGTCGAGCCCGTAGCTCCAGTTATGAAATTCACAAATAAAGCCCTGGCAGCCTCGACCCTCGCTCTCCAGCGATACCTGATGCCCACGGTGCTGGCAAACGTTGTGAAATGCCCGCACCTGGCCGTCAGCACCACAAACCACCAGAATTTTGGTGTCGCCAATTTCCAGGTCGCGAGTGAAGAAATCCCCCGGTTCCCGAACCTGGTCCCGGCGGCCCACGCTGAGCCAGCTGCGTTTGAATACGCGCTCCTTTTCCAGCTCAAACGTTTCTGCGGAAATATAGGGCTCCACCGGCAGGGGAGCGGTATCAATCCTCGGGTATTGCTGTGTAAAACCGGATTCTTTACCCATTGTTATCCTCCTGATCCGCCTGGCTTTAAATCACTCGTCGACGTAGGCCACCGCCGCGATCTCAACCAGTAGCTCCGCGTTAACTAGCTCCTTAATGCCGATGGCAGTGGCCGCGCAAACATTGGTGGGAAATACTTCGCGTTTAATCGTAAATAATTCGCCCACGGGGTCCATCAGTGATTCGCTTGCCTGCGGCTTAACAATAAAGGCTTTCATTTCAATAATGTCGTCGCCGCTGCCGCCAGCCCGCTCAAGAACAGCCTTCATGTTATTCAGGGCCTGGCGGGCCTGGGCGGCAAACCCTTTGGCCGGGGTCAGGGTTTCGTCCCAGCCGACCTGGCCGGAGATATAGATCAGGTTGCCCCGCCTGACCGCCTCAGCAATACCCAGCTGGGTGTACATCTCTTCAGTAGCCGGGGTGTGCACAACAGTTGCTTTAGTCATGTCGGTGCTCTCACTTTGTGAATTAGGATGTCTGGGTCACGTGTATAAGGGTCCGCGCCGGGCCGTCAGGGCGCGCCGCCACTAAAGGCGTGACGAACAATATTGTGCGGATGGCGAAACTCGGGGATGACGTAGTCGCCAATCAGCCGCAAGGAGTTCATGATTTTTTCGTGGGACATAAAACCGTCGACCCGCAAAATTACTTCGTCGTAACCGAGGTCCTGCAGGCGGCGAATCTGTTTGATGAAAAACTCCGGCGAGCCAACCATCATCGAGGG
>Ga0070727_10004869_pt1 | contig 11225 bp, 7 predicted proteins | sample tdAd472_FD_66722 | JGI IMG/M metagenome (GOLD analysis project Ga0070727, IMG submission 66722) | Marine sediment microbial communities from the Atlantic coast under amendment with organic carbon and nitrate - tdAd47.2 | ecosystem: Environmental > Aquatic > Marine > Coastal > Sediment | place... | reverse complement strand
ATGCCGGTCAGAAACGTGATTCGGCTGTCGCTCTGCTGCTTTCCGGAGATAGGGAGCTCGTGCTCGGCGACCTCGACGTAAATCGATTTCAACAGGTTGGAGAGAACAGGATAGGTGATATTGAAGTGCAGGAACATCCGCACCAGTGGCCGCAGCAACTGCGAGAACGCTGCCATCAGGGCGGGTGGAATCGTATCGAATTCTTTCATTTCCTTACTACCACTTCTTCTTGAACTCCAGAAACAAGGTCCGGTCTCCATCCATGACATCCTGGAACTCCACAGCCATGGTCTTGCTGCTGTTCAGGTGGAATCGTGTATCACGAACCGGTAAAAGCGCCGCTGTACCGACAACACCGATGGCACGCTCGGAAATACCGGTGGACGCCAGTGCGCGTTTTGAATGAAATTCCATGAAGTCAACCACCAGACGTTGATTTTGGTGGTACGCCCTGTGGTACTCGGAGGGGGACATGTCCGCGTCGATAGTCAGCCACCGCGACTGTTGCTTTTCATGGCCGGTGGCATGAGATCCCCTGTATTCCGCACAGACCGCCGGGCTTCCAGCCAGCATAAGGACTAGCACTATTCCTGTAGTACGCATCACCTTTACCTCCTATGATCCCTGATAATTCCTGGTTGCAAGCGATACTTTTTACGGCCGGGCGGCCCGATCCGAGGCCGCCCGGCCCGTTCCCCGGCTGTTCAATCCTCCAGTTCCAGTTCCCTGGCCGGCGCACTGACAGCAGTGAACGGATCCCACTTGGCTTGTACCACGGTGAGTCCCTCAACGATCGCATCGAAGAACTGACTGGCTGATATCGGCTGATCATCGAAGCCTCTGAACTGCGTGCCGCCGCTGGTGTTTACAGTGATACCCAGAACAGTCACAGTCCCCGCTAGCGGATCTTTCTGACTGGCGGGGGCGCGTATTTCCACCTTGCTGTCATTGTCGTCACGCCTCAGTTCGGCCGCGACGACTGCACCATTGGCGCCGATGAAGCCGCGGATCTCGAGGTAATCACCGGCCTGAATGTCGCTCACTGAGAACGGTGAAACGTCGTCACGCTTGTCTTCCAGATCGGTCTCTCCGGTGATGGTTACCGGGATGCCGAGGAGGGTGACAGTTCCGGCTTCGACATTCACACCGCCAAAGTCGACGCTGGCCTGAATGCGGGCGTCATTGTCCTCAAACTTGACCTTGACGGCGTCAAGCTCACTGCTGCTGCCGATGAAGCCTTCGACCTCGAGCCGTGCTCCCACCACGATGTTGTCCGGGGTGCCGAACAGGAAAAGCGTCGCGGCGCTGGTTCTGACCAGGATGTCGCCGATTTCAAACTCACTGCTTGAAATGACCCGGGTTACGATGCTTTCAATTTCAGCTTTGGCGCCGATTGCAGAGGCGTTTCCAAGTCGATTTTGCGGTTCTACCTCGGTGGCGGTGAGGCTGAGCGAACCCGGCGCATAGGCTTTGCCGTCATCCTTCACTTCAACGAGCTGTCCCTCAGCCGGATTGCCGGAGGAGAAGTCGTTTACGTTAGCTGTGCCGTAACTGACGATCAGGTCGTCGATGCGGAACGTCAGGCTGGTGGTGTCGAGACCCCGAACATTGCCAGTCACACTGTGGCGATTGACATCGGCGGGATTGGTCTTGCGCTCCACGAACCGTGCAAGGATATCGTCGTTGGCGTTGCGAAGCCCGCTGATCTCCAGAATGTCGCCGGCCGCGATCCCGTCGAGCGAGGTATTATTGAATACCGTACCGGCGTCAGTGATGACGGTCTGGCCCATGACCGAGAAACTGTCGCCACTGGCCGGGCCATCCGCGGGACCTTTGACATCTTCCTCAAAGCGGACACTGCTGGCGACCCTGTCATCGATACTCCCTTCGACGCGGACGATCATGCCGATCTCCAGCTCACGCACGTCATTCAGCTGGTCATCACCGCGAAATATGCTGGCGTTATCGGTGTTGAACTTCACCCCGTTGACGAACACGCTGCCGAATCCGGTGATGGTTCCGGAACTGATCCCAACGGTACCGCCGGAAGTACTTGCGCTAACGCTGTCAGTACCACCACCGCCGCCGCCGCCACAACCGGCCAGCCACAGCGGCAGGCTCATAATCAGACTAAATATGCATTTAGATTTCATGGTTTGCTCCTTTGGAGGTGCCGGTCCAGTTTCGCTTTTTGTAATGCTGAATTTTCTGGAATCCGGTTTTTCTCTTCACGTTGAACGGATGTGGGAATAATTCCCACATGGGAATAATAGCCCAAATACGAGTTGTGTCAAGCGCGAAACTGTGACGCCTCGCACATCTGAGCAAAGACAGAATTGATTCGTCCTGGCTGCCACCGGGCTGCCGGTCTTTCTTAACTTAAAGCTGGCAGGGATACTCCGTGACGAAAATTCGGCTTTTCACTTGTCAAAATGCCAGAGAGCGTCAAATTTGAGGCATATTGGACCAGCCCTCTGCCGGTCTGGCGCCGTCACTTGCATGACCCGCTTGCATGGTCTAAGCCTTAAGGTAAGAAATTGCAGCTAACTATAGGAGTTGGCGTAACAATTGCGTATGTTTGGGGATACTGATTGCCTGTGAATCGGATTGTCTAAAGCGAATACGGATGGACGATATTTTTAAACTGAAAGGCCTGCACGAATTCTGGGCCGACTCGCAGCTTGCGGGTCATAATGCCGCTTACCTCGAAGATCTGTATGAGCAGTTTCTCGCCGATCCGAATCGTCTTTCCAGTCAGTGGCGGACATTTTTCGAAGCCCTGCCCAGGATTAACGGTGGCGGCACCGAAACAATGCATTCAGCCATCCGCCAGACGTTTCGTGCCATTACCCGGCAAGCGGTGGTCCAGCGACAGGCTGCGACCAGTGTACCGGGCAGCCGGGGGCATGAAGAAAAACAGGTTCGGGTCCTGCAACTGATCAATGCCTACCGTTTTCGGGGGCATCAGATCGCGCAGACCGATCCGCTGAATCTGCGCACACCACCGGAGTTGCCGGAACTGGATCTGCAATACCATGGATTGAGTGACGCCGATCTGGATACTGTCTTTGATACCGGCTCCCTGGCAGTGACAGAAAGGGCGCCGCTACGTGAAATTCTGCAACATTTGCGCGCCATCTATTGTGGCAGCACCGGCAGCGAATATATGCACATAACCGAGACCGCCGAAAAGCGCTGGATTCAGCAGCGTCTTGAACACGTCGGCGGTCAACCGGCGTTTAGCCGGCAGGCGAGGCGGCGAATGCTGTGGCGCCTGACCGCCGCAGAGGGGCTCGAACGGTATCTTCATACGCGTTACGTCGGACAGAAGCGCTTCTCACTGGAGGGCGGAGATAGTCTCATTCCTTTGCTCGATGAGTTGATCCAGCGCGGCGGGAGCCATGGTGTCAAGGAAGTCGTGATTGGCATGGCGCATCGCGGGCGATTGAATGTGCTGATCAATATCGTCGGTAAAACGGCCGCTGAACTGTTTCAGGAATTTGAAGGCAAGGCGGGGAAAACATCGAACGGCTCGGGTGATGTGAAATACCACCAGGGATTTTCATCCGATCTGCAAACAGAAAAGGAACTGGTGCACGTCACTCTCGCATTTAATCCCTCCCATCTGGAGATCGTTAACCCGGTAGTGGAAGGTTCGGTACGCGCCCGCCAGCAGCGTAACGGTGATAGCGAAGGTGATCGGGTTGTGCCGATACTGATCCATGGCGATGCGGCGTTCGCCGGGCAGGGCGTGGTGATGGAGACCATCAATATGTCGCAATCGCACGGTTTTTCCACCAAGGGAACAGTGCACGTTGTGATCAACAATCAGATCGGTTTTACCACCAGTTACCAGAAGGATGCCCGCTCAACGCTGTATTGCACTGATATTGCAAAAATGGTCAATGCACCGATTTTTCACGTCAATGGTGATGATCCCGAGGCGGTGATTCTGGTTACCCAGCTGGCATTTGATTATCGCATGAACTTTCACAAGGACGTTGTCATTGACATGGTCTGTTACCGGCGTCACGGGCACAGTGAGGCCGATGAACCGACGGCAACCCAGCCCATGATGTATAAGGCAATTCGCGATCGTCTGACCACGCGAGCGCTGTATGCCGACAAACTGGTGGCGGAGGGTGTGTGCGATGAACAGCAGCCTGAGCAGATGATGTTGGATTACCGTTCCCGCCTGGATGCCGGTGTTTCGGTTGTCGAAGAGCTTGTCGATCCGGAACAGGCGAACTATCCCTATGCAGTGAACTGGTTGCCTTATCTGGCGCAGGCCTGTACGGCATTCCTGGTTACATCCATTCCCATGACCCGCATCAGACAACTCTGGGACAGGCTTGAGCGCGTGCCCGACGGTTTTGAGTTAAACGCATCGGTCGCCAAAATTATGGATAACCGGCGCAAAATGGCGGCGGGTGCTTTACCCATCGACTGGGGTTTTGCAGAAACGATGGCCTACGCATCGCTGGTAACGGATGGTTACGGTGTGCGCCTATCGGGACAGGACAGCGGGCGTGGAACCTTTTTCCACCGGCATGCCGTGTTACATAACCAGAAAGAAATCGGTACGTATGTGCCGTTGCGGAATCTGGCCGATGGCCAGGGCAATTTCCTGGTGATTGATTCCTTGTTGTCAGAAGAAGCGGTACTGGCCTTTGAATATGGCTATGCAACGACCGACCCGAATACATTGGTGATCTGGGAGGCGCAGTTCGGTGATTTCGCCAATAATGCCCAGGTTGTATTCGACCAGTTCATCAGTGCGGGTGAACAGAAATGGAACCGCCTGTGTGGTCTGGTTATGTTTTTGCCGCACGGTATGGAGGGGCAGGGACCTGAACACTCATCGGCCCGGCTCGAGCGCTATCTGCAACTGTGTGCAGAGCAGAATATTCAGGTCTGTGTCCCGACCACGCCGGCACAGATATTCCATTTGTTGCGCCGACAGAGCTTATTGAAGTGCCGCAAACCCTTGATCGTCATGACGCCCAAGAGCCTTTTGCGTCACCGCCTGGCGGTCAGTGCGCTGGAAGATTTCACCGAGGGGGAATTCCAGCCCGTGATTGCGGAGATCGATCCATTGGACGAGAAAAGGGTAACACGTATTGTCTTCTGCAGTGGCAAGGTCTATTACGATTTGCTGGAAAAGCGGCGCGAGCAGGCACTGGAGCACATCGCGATCGTCCGTATCGAACGCCTGTATCCTTTCCCCGAATCGCAAATGCGCAAAACGATCGACACGTATCCCAACGCCGGAGAATTTATCTGGTGCCAGGAAGAGCCGCAGAATCAGGGTGCCTGGTTCTCCAGTCAACATCACATGAGAGCAGCACTGCAGCAACCCGAGTTATTACAATATGCCGGCCGGCCGGTCTCGGCTGCACCCGCAGCAGGCTATACCTGGCTGCACTTGAAACAGCAACATGCCCTGGTTGCTCAGGCGCTGGGTCTGGAGTCTGCAGAGGAAGCAAAATGAATTTCGAACTCAAAGTCCCTGACTTCCCGGAGTCGGTCTCTGACGGTACTATTCTCAGCTGGAATAAAAAGCCGGGTGATGCGGTAAAGCGCGATGAAACCATAGTCGACATTGAAACCGACAAGGTTGTATTCGAAGTGCCCGCACCGCAAGATGGCGTACTGGAGGCAATTATCGAGCAGGAGGGTGCTGTTGTCATATCAGGCCAGCTGATCGGACGCATGCGTGAGGCTATTGGCGGGGCCGAAACGGTACCACAAAAAAAGATGGCTGCTGTTACTGAAGGCGAAAATATAAGCGCTGAGCCTTTTGCAACACCGTCAGCACGCCGCCTGATTGAGGAGCACGGGCTCGATGTGCATACCATCGGGGGTTCCGGCAGCGGCAGCCGTATTCTCAAGGAAGATGTACTGCGTACAATTCAGCAGCAAGCGAATCCGGAAGTTAAACCGGCACCTGTACCGATCGCTGAGGGTGCTCGCTCTTTACCATCAGCGCCAGTTGTCGATCTCGACAGGCGTCCCCAGAAACGTGTAGCAATGACGCGCTTGCGCGCCCGCATTGCCGAACGCCTTCTGGATGCGCAACAGAATGCAGCGATACTCACTACTTTTAACGAAATCAATATGCAGCCGGTGATGGATCTGCGCGCCCGTTACAAGCAGACATTTGAAAAGGCATACGGGGTCAAACTTGGCTTTATGTCTTTTTTTGTAAATGCAGTGCTGGAAGGTTTAAAACGTTTTCCCGAACTGAATGCATCCATCGACGGCACCGATATTGTTTACCACGGTTTCTTCGATATCGGCATCGCTGTGTCATCACCACGCGGACTTGTTGTGCCTATCCTGCGTGACGCCGACCAGCTCGCCATGGCTGATGTGGAATTGCGTATCAGAGACTTCTCGGAAAAAGCCCGCGAAGGCACGCTGAGTCTGGAAGAAATTAGCGGCGGAACCTTTACCATTACCAATGGCGGAGTATTCGGTTCCCTGTTATCAACACCGATACTGAACCCCCCCCAGTCCGGTATTCTGGGAATGCACAAGATTCAACAACGTCCGATCGCTGAAAACGGTGAAGTGGTGATCAGGCCCATGATGAATATTGCCCTGTCCTATGATCATCGCCTGGTGGATGGTCGGGAAGCCGTACAGTTTCTGGTAACCGTTAAAGAGGTTTTGGAAGATCCTGCACGTATGCTGCTGGGTGTGTGATAAAAATGACTGATCAATTCGATGTAGTTGTGATTGGTGGCGGGCCGGCGGGTTATGTGGCGGCTATTCGCTGTGCCCAGCTGGGCTTGAACACCGCCTGTATTGACCAGTGGATCAATCCACAGGGTAAACCGGTACTGGGCGGCACCTGTCTTAATGTCGGCTGTATCCCCTCCAAAGCCCTGCTCGAGTCATCGGAAAGATTTGCCCAGACTCAGCATGAGCTGTCCGATCATGGTGTCAGAGTCGCGGATGTCCAACTCGATCTTGACACCATGCTCGCCCGCAAGGACAGGATCGTGCAGGAGCTGACAAAAGGTATTGAACAGCTGTTCAAAGCGAATAAGGTCTCCTGGATTCAGGGGCGCGGGCAGTTACAAGGCGGCAAGCAAGTCAAAGTGACAGAGACCGGCGGAGAAAAGCCGCGTACTTTGAGTGCCGGGCACGTCATTCTTGCACCTGGCTCATCGCCGCTGGAACTCGATCACGTTCCGTTACAAGGCGATATAGTCGTCGATTCGACGGGAGCACTTGAATTCCATACCGTGCCGGAACGGCTCGGTATTATCGGGGCCGGGGTGATCGGTCTTGAGCTGGGTAGTGTCTGGCGTCGTCTGGGCGCCGAAACAGTCACTGTCCTGGAAGCACAGGACACTTTTCTGCCCATCACTGACGAACAGGTCGCCGGGGAAGCACTGCGGATATTCAACCGGCAGGGCCTGGATATCCAGCTCAACAGCCGGGTAACAGATTGCAAGGTCGAAGGAAAGACCGTTGAGATTCACTACCAGAATGATGACGGTAATCAACGGGCAACGTTTGATAAATTGATAGTCGCTGTTGGCCGTCGCCCGAATACCGATGCCTTGGCGGCTGATGAAGCCACCTTGTTGCTGGATGAATGGGGTCTGGTTCATGTCGACGAACAGTGCCGAACCAACCTGCCGGGGGTCTACGCTATTGGTGATGCAGTGCGGGGCCCTATGCTGGCGCACAAGGGTTCCGAGGAAGGTGTTATGGTCGCTGAACTGATCGCCGGGTATGCTGCGGCAGTGAATTATGGCGCTGTTCCGTCGGTGATATACACTATGCCCGAGGTGGCCTGGGTCGGTAAAACTGAACAGGCCTTACGAGCCGCTGGCGTTGCTTACAGGAGCGGGGTGTTCCCGTTTGCCGCCTCGGGCAGGGCGCGTGCGCTTGGCGAGACCGGCGGATTCATAAAGGTGCTGGCCGATACGGGGACAGACCGTATTCTCGGTGTGCATATGATCGGACACCAGTGTGGTGAACTGGTTGCAGAGGCTGTGATTGCCATGGAACTGGGCGCCAGTGCAGAGGATATCGCACTGACGATGTTTGCCCATCCGACCTTGTCAGAGAGTTTTCACGAAGCTGCGCTGGCGGTACACGAGCGGCCGCTTCATACCGCCCCGCGCCGCAAACGCTGAGAACAAACTAATAAACCGTCCGTTAAAGGCAGTGAGAACCGTAGGAGCGCCGCCCTTCGGCGCGATGCTTGTAGCACGCTATCGCGGTCAGGGGACTGCTCCTACAGGTTGGAGGAAATGCCACCCGTAGGAGCGCCGCCCTTCGGCGCGATGCTTGTAGCACGCTATCGCGGTCAGGGGACCGCTCCTACAGGTTTGGAGGAAATGCCACCCCGTAGGAGCGCCGCCCATCGGCGCGATGCTTGTAGCACGCTATCGCGGTCAGGAGACCGCTCCTACAGGTTGGAGGAAATGCCACCCGTAGGAGCGCCGCCTTTCGCGAGTGTTTCAGCAACGAAATTTCAGGTTACCAGGCCTATGCCATCCGGATCAAAATTGGCACAAAACGCATCTTTTCAGGATCAGCTAAGAGCCGTTCGTGGCCTGATTGATACGGCCAGGAGGCAGCATCAGCGGCGGGCGCTGGTACTGGCAGGATCCCGTGACTGGTGTCTTGATGTTGCTGAACAACTGGTGACGGCCACCGGGTTGTTATCCGTACACTGGTTCAGTGACCGGGCACCCGCCGCTGCCGCCTCGAGTCAGGGTACTGCGGCACTCCGCTTGCTGGGTACCGAGCTGGATGCCCTGGTATTTGATGCCTGGTCGGGATTTGATCCCGATGCTTTCGGCGCCCTGACGGGCAGCATTAAGGGTGGTGGATTACTACTGCTGTTGACCCCCCGGATGAGTCTATGGCCCGACTATGCGGATCCGCAGAATGAGCGGATTACTGTCGCGCCATATGCCTCTGAACGGCTGAGTGGACGTTTTCTGACACGCCTGGTAAAGGTGCTCGAATCCGACCCGGACGTCATGATTTGCGAACAGGGGCAAATCAGCAAGGCGCCGCAGCCAGTCAATTATCCCTCTGTTGCGGAAAGTCGGATTGAGCCACCCTGTAAGACCCTTGATCAGCAGCGCGCTGTTGGGGCGGTCATGAAGGTGGCCACTGGCCACCGGCGTCGGCCGGTAGTGCTGACGTCAGATCGGGGGCGCGGTAAATCTGCAGCGTTCGGTATCGCCGCCGCAAAATTGATCCAGTCCGGTCATAAGCGAATTCTGTTGACGGGCCCCAGGCTGCAGTCGGTGGAAGCGGTGATGGAACACGCACACAGGCTGTGGTCCGCCCCTTCCAGGGCCATTCGTTTTGTAGCGCCTGATGAATTGCTGCGTGAACCACAGCAGGCAGACCTGGTGCTGGTCGATGAAGCGGCGGCGATCCCGACGCCGCTGCTGGAAACCCTGTTAAAGCGGTACTCCCGAATTGCATTTGCAACCACGATTCACGGCTATGAAGGTACCGGGCGCGGGTTCGCTCTGCGCTTTTTCCGAAGTCTGGACAAATACACTAACAGCTGGAAAGCGCTGTCTCTGGTGACGCCAATTCGCTGGGCAGCCAACGACCCGCTTGAACGTCTGGTATTCCACATGTTGTCGCTCGATGTCAATGCGGCGGCGGATGATCTGTTTCTGGGGGCGGATCTCCATGAATGCAGCATTGAACGTTTGGACCGGGATAGCCTGCTGGTAGACGAACAGGCGTTGTCCGAGCTGTTTGGCCTGCTGGTACAGGCGCACTATCGGACGCGTCCGTTGGACCTGCGACATTTACTGGATGGCCCGAATCTGTCCATCTATGTGTTGCGGCTCAGGCAGCATATTGCCGGAACGGCACTGGTTGCCGAAGAGGGTGGTTTCGATGCAGAGACGGCGCAGGCGATCTGGGCGGGCAAGCGGCGACCGCACGGGCATCTGTTGCCGGAAGCACTGGCTGTCTATCAGGGACTGGCGGAGGCGCCGTTGTTAAGGTGTGCACGTATTATGCGTATCGCGGTGCACCCGACATTGCAGGGACGTGGTCTGGGTGGTCGCCTGGTAAGACATATCACTGAACAGGTGCGCCGCTCTGCTAATGATTATATAGGCAGCAGTTTCGGTGTGACGCCCGGTTTGCTGGAGTTCTGGACAAAAATGGGATGGTCGCCGGCCCGTTTGAGTATTCAGAGAGGTGCCAGTAGCGGTACTCACTCGCTGATGATGTTAAAGCCCCTGAGTTGCAGCGGTGAAGTTCTGCTGCTTAAAGCGCGGGAACGGTTTGCGGCCCAGTTTCCGTACCAGCTCTGCGACAGCTTGCGGGATCTCGATGCCGGTCTGGTGTGCAGCCTGATGCAGAATGCCGGACCGTGCCGGATAGCACCTGGTGAGGCAGACCTGGCGGATGTCCAGGCGTTTGCATCCGGGCAGCGTTTACTCGAGGTGTCTATCGGTTCTGTGTGGCGCTGGACCTGCCATGTATTGATGACATCCAGGCGTGTATCCCGGCTTGACGAACAGGAGCTTACCCTGCTGGTGGCGCGGGTTTTACAGAAACATAGCTGGCAGGAATGCGCGCAGCGGATCGATGTTCCTGGTCGTGCCCAGGCGCAGAACGTGCTGCGCACGGCTGTCGCAAAATTAATCAGATAAGTTCTGCTATCATTCTGTTTAACCTGGTATGGAGCAGGAGAATGACCGTCAGCGTATTGGAGTTACAGCGTGCGCGTAAGGTACTGGATGAGTTTTGTGCGCGACGAAATACCTTGATGTCTGGATCGATTGCGCGCCTGCGTTGTCGCCGGGAAGGCGACAGACTGTTGATCGGGGAAACAGCCCGGATGGAACAGGCCAATGATGCTGGACGGTTTCGGGCGCTGGTGCAACTCAGTTACCAGGATGGACGATGGCATCTGTTCTGGCCGCTGCAGGGAGGAGACTGGCGGCCGTACCCTCATTTACCGCAGGTTGACACCATACAGGCTGTTGTCGAAGAGCTCGAACAGGCGCCGTTGCATGTGCACTGGGTATAAATGGAGGGGGTAATTCAGAGAAATCATGGGAAGGTGTTGGATATGCTTCGAAGCAGCGAAACAGTGACATGGTTTAAGGCGGTGTGCGGCCTTTTTCTGGCTGCCGTCCTGGTTCTGCCGGTCTGTGCAGATGAGGTCGAGAAAGTGCTTTTCCTGGTTGTCGAGAAGGACGAGGTGATTG
>Ga0070727_10004866_pt1 | contig 11226 bp, 10 predicted proteins | sample tdAd472_FD_66722 | JGI IMG/M metagenome (GOLD analysis project Ga0070727, IMG submission 66722) | Marine sediment microbial communities from the Atlantic coast under amendment with organic carbon and nitrate - tdAd47.2 | ecosystem: Environmental > Aquatic > Marine > Coastal > Sediment | place... | reverse complement strand
CGCGACTGGATCGGGCATCAGCCAGCCAGTTACCTCGAATTCGTGCTGGCGACGCCGATCATTCTTTGGGCAGCTCTGCCGTTCTTCAAGCGTGGCTGGGACTCGGTGCTGAACCGATCCCCGAACATGTGGACCCTGATCAGCCTCGGCGTGGCGGCGGCCTATCTCTATTCTCTGGTTGCGGTATTCCTGCCCGGCGTGTTCCCGGACGCCTACCGGACGGGTGAAGGTGTCGGCAACTATTTCGAGGCGGCAGTGGTCATCGTGACGCTGGTATTTGTGGGACAGGTGCTCGAGCTGCGTGCCCGCGAGCGCACAGGCGACGCGATCCGGGCACTTCTGGACCTCGCACCCAAGACCGCGCGGCGGATCCTTCCGGACGGCATGGAATACGACGCGCCCCTCGAAAACATCATGGAAGGCGACCGGCTGCGGGTGCGCCCCGGCGACGCTGTCCCAGTGGACGGTGTGGTGATCGACGGGCGGTCATCGTTGGACGAGAGCATGCTGACCGGGGAGTCGATGCCGGTCGAAAAGGGCCCGGGCGATGCGGTGACCGGGGCCACGATCAACAACAACGGCAGCCTCGTGATGGAGGCTGGCAAGGTGGGCGCCGATACGGTCCTGGCGCAGATCGTGGCCATGGTGTCGAACGCGCGGCGGTCTCGCGCGCCGATTCAGGGGCTGGCCGATCGGGTCTCGGCGGTGTTCGTCCCGACAGTCGTGGTCGTCGCCATTGTCGCGTTCGTCGTCTGGCTGATCTTAGGTCCGGAGCCTGCGCTGGTCTTCGCCATCGCCTCGGGCGTGTCGGTGCTGATCATCGCCTGCCCTTGCGCGCTTGGGCTGGCGACGCCGATCTCGATCACCACAGCGGCGGGGCGTGGTGCGCAGGCGGGCGTGCTGATCAAGGATGCCGAGGCGCTGGAACGCATGGCGGCCGTCAATACGCTGATCGTTGACAAGACCGGCACGCTGACCATGGGCAAGCCGACGCTGACAGATACCGTTGTGCTGGCGGATCTTCCGGAAGCGGAGCTGCTGTCTCTTGCCGCAGCGCTCGAACGCGGCTCGGAACACCCGCTCGCCGAGGCGATCGTCGCGGGAGCTGAAGCGCAAGGCACCTCGCTTCAGGAAGCTGCGGATTTTGAGGCGGTCACAGGAAAGGGCGTGCGCGGTAAGGTCGGCAGACGCACAGCGGCGGTCGGCAATGCCGCGATGATGCAGGAGATGGGACTGGACACGGCGCAGGCCGAAGCAGCGGCGGACACGCTGCGCGCGATGGGCAAGACGGCGATGTTCATCGCGGTCGATGGTGCGCTTGTCGGCATCGTGGCGGTGGCAGATCCGATCAAGGACTCGACCGCACAGGCGATCACTGAGCTCCATGCGCAGGGGCTGCGCATCATCATGGCCACCGGCGACAACGAACGCACAGCGCAGGCGGTGGCAGGCATACTTGGCATCGACGAGGTGCGCGCGGGCGTGTTGCCCGAGGCCAAGAAGGACCTGATCGACCAGCTGCGTCGTGAGGGCCACAAGATCGCCATGGCGGGTGACGGGGTGAACGACGCTCCTGCTCTGGCTGCCGCCGATGTCGGTATCGCCATGGGCACCGGGGCGGATGTGGCAATGGAAAGCGCGGGGATAACACTTCTGGGCGGCGATCTGATGGGCATCGTGCGGGCGCGCAAGCTCGCCCGCGCCACCTTGCGAAACATCAAGCAGAACCTGTTCTTCGCCTTCGGGTACAACGCGCTCGGCGTGCCTATCGCGGCCGGGGTGCTCTACCCCATCACCGGGTTGCTGCTGTCCCCCATGATCGCGGCGGCGGCGATGAGCCTGTCCTCCGTCTCCGTGATCACGAACGCCCTGCGGCTCAGGCGGGTGGATCTCTGACCCCTGATCTACGACCCGACCTGCTGCGCCAGAGCACTCAATGTCCACCGCTGGGTTGCTGGGACAAAGCGGCTGAGTTGGCACCTGTCCTGAGCGAGACGGCCGGGGCAGTCCGAAGCTGTCGGGCTCCTCTGCGGTCCGTTGCGAGGAGGGGAGGTCCCGGTGAAGCCCGTAGAGCAGCCCCAGGGTCCGGCTAGCCGCGGTCGTGAGGCAGGTCGAGGTTCAGGATCGGTCCCACGGGAACGACTCCAGTCGGGTTGATCGAGCGGTGCGTCACGTAGTAGTGGCGCTTGATGTGGTCGAAATTCACGGTCTGCGCGACCCCTGGGTGTTGGTAGAGGTCTCGGAGGTAGCCACTCAGGTGGGGGTACTCGGCGATGCGCCGAAGGTTGCACTTGAAGTGTCCGTAGTAGACAGCGTCGAAGCGAATCAGGGTCGTGAACAGACGCCAGTCCGCCTCGGTCGGGGCGACGCCCGCGACGAGATACCGCTGGGAGGCCAATCGCTCGTCGAGCTCGTCCAGGGCATTGAAGAGGGCGAGCACGGCCTGCTCGTAGGCCTCCTGGGAGGTCGCGAAGCCAGCGCGATAGACACCGTTGTTGACCGTCGTGTAGATCCGCTCGTTGAGCGCGTCGATTTCTTCTCGATGTTCTTCCGGGTAGAGGTCGAGTGAGGCGTCTCCGAACGCGTCGAACTCGGACCCGAGCATGCGCAGGATGTCGGAGGACTCGTTGTTGACGATCGCGTTCGAGATCGTGTCGAACAGGACCGGGACCGTGACGCGGCCATTGAACTCCGGGTCGCTCTGTCGGTAGGCCTGGCTTAGGTGGGTGAACCCATTGATCGGGTCGACGTCCTGGTTGAAGGCCCAGCCGCGCTCGTCTCGGATCGGGTCCACGACGGTCAGCCCGATCAACTCCTCGAGCCCCTTCAGCCGGCGCGCGATGACGGTCCGGTGGGCCCAGGGACAGGCCAGGGAGACGTAGAGGTGGTATCGGCCGGCTGCGGCGGGGAAGTCGCCACCTTCGTCAGCGCTGACGCGCTGACGAAAGTGGCTCACCTGGCGCTTGAAGGAGCCATTGGGGTCGGTCTCTTCGGGGAACTCGGCCTTCACTTCGGAGTCGGTCTGCATAGCCCACCTGATGATTCTTCGGAGTCGAGCGCCTGCGATGACGTGGAGCGCGGCAAGTGCTGGTCCGTCAGGTCGTCAGAAGACCCGAACGGAGTTATCCCCTACCTTCACAGCTCTCTGACAGACTTGGCTCTTCGGCGAGGTTTGCGCCGGCCGCGGCGCCACAGACCGGAAGAGCGGCGCCACAGACCGGAAGAGCCAAGTCCTCGGATCTCAGTGAGTTGACTCTCCCAGCATGGACCGGAGCATCCAGGCCGTCTTTTCGTGGACCTTCACGCGTCCCACCAGCAGGTCCAGGGAGGCTTCGTCTCCACCTTCCTGCGCCACCGAGAGTGCAGAGCGAGCCGTCCGCGCGACGGCCTCGTGCCCCTGGACGAGTTGCCGGACCATCTCGTCGGAGCTGGGCACACCGGTCTCCTCAGTGATGCTTGTCAGCTTCGAGAACTGCGCGTAGCTGCCTGGTGCGAAGATTCCGAGCGTGCGGATGCGCTCGGCCACTTCGTCGACGGCCAAGGCCAACTCGGTGTAGTGCTGCTCGAACATGGTGTGCAACGCCTGGAACTGCGGACCGGTCACGTTCCAGTGGAAATTGTGGGTCTTGAGGTAGAGGGTGTAGCTGTCTGCGAGAACACGCGAAAGCGCCTCGGCGATCCTCTCACGATGCTCTTCTCCGATTCCGATGTCGATCTTCATGGTGAGTCCCTTCTTGTGGGGCTTCCCCCACCGTGGGTGTGGAGTCCTCCACCGGCGACGACGGTCGCCGGTGGCCTTGGGTTCCAGCGCTGGGTTGTATCAGTTGACGACCAAGCAAGTTGAAGGCCAAGTTCTAGGCCCCTGCCTACTCGCAGCACTACGACGGAAGCGGTGATCCCCCCTAGCTGACGATCACGCTCCCAGTCCGCAACACCAGCATGGACAGGAGATCCTCCTCATTCCGCCTAGACTGGCTCTGCTGGCGTCACAAAGGGTTGCGAGGCAGGAGCAAGACGTATGGGCATTGCTGGTGACATCGTCTTGCTCGTCGTCGCGGCGTTCTTCGCCGGCTTGCTGATGCAGCGGCTCCGTCAGCCCCTGATCCTCGGGTACATCCTGGTCGGTGTGATCCTCGGCCCACACACGGGCGGGGTCACCGTCTCCAGCGTCCACGAGATCGAGCTCCTGGCTGAGATCGGCGTCGCGCTCCTCCTCTTCGCCCTGGGGCTGGAGTTCTCGCTCCAAGATCTGAAGCCGGTCAAGTCCATCGCCCTGATCGGGGCTCCGATTCAGATGCTCCTCACGATCGCGCTGGGGTTCGGGATCGGCGCTGTCCTTGGCTGGGAGTGGAAGACCGCCCTCTGGCTGGGCGCGCTGATCTCCCTCTCGAGCACGATGGTCATCCTCAAGACGCTCATGAACCAGGGGGTCTTGGGGACGCTCACTCCAGCAAGGTCATGGTGGGCATGTTGATCGTCCAGGACCTGGCGGTCGTGCCGCTGATGGTGATTCTGCCGCAGCTCAACGATCCTGCTGTGGGCATCCCGGCGCTTGGCTTCGCCACCCTCAAGGCCGCTGGCTTCCTGGCCGGGATGGTTTTTCTCGGCACGAAGCTGCTCCCCTGGCTCATGTCCCGCATCGCGAAGGTCGGCTCTCGCGAGCTCTTCCTCCTCGCCATCGGCGCGATCGGACTGGGCATCGGGATGCTCACCCACATCCTCGGCCTCTCCTTCGCGTTCGGCGCCTTCGTCGCCGGCATGGTCCTCAGTGAGTCGGACTACGGTCACCAGGCCCTGAGCGACATCATCCCCGTCCGTGACCTGTTCGCCCTGCTCTTCTTCGCCTCCGTCGGCATGCTGCTCGACCCGGCCTTCCTGCTCGAGAACCTGTCCACGGTCGCGCTCCTCGTCGTGGCCACCAGCATCGGCAAGGGATTGACCTTCGCCGCGATCGCCTACACGTTTCGCTACCGCAACGTGATCCCGCTTGCGGTCGGGTTGGGGATGTTCCAGATCGGAGAGTTCTCCTTCGTCCTCGCCAAGGTCGGCGTCGACACGGACTCGATCAGTCAGGAGCTCTACTCCCTCATCCTCTCCACGGCCGTACTGACCATGGTCTTGACGCCGCTCATTTCGGGTCAGACCGCGAGGCTCTACGCGCTGCGAAAGCGCTGGTTCAAGCACGAGCCGCTGGAGACGGTGAACATCCCGGCTGACGGGCTGCGCCAGCATGTCGTGATCGCGGGCGGTGGGCGCATCGGCGCCCGCGTCGCCGAAGTGTTGCAGCAGTTCGGGACCTGCTTCGTCACCATCGAGACCAACCACCGTCTCGTCGAGCAGGCCAAGGCAGCAGGGCTACCCGCGATCTTCGGTGACGCGAGCCATGAGGTCGTGCTGGAGGCAGCAGACATCGACGCCGCCTGCCTGCTGCTCGTAACCACGCCAGACCTCATCGTGTCCGAAATGATCGTGAAGCACGCGCGTCGCATGAACCCTGGCCTGGACGTGGTCGCCAGGGCCTCGGATTTCGACCACCTCCCTGCGTTCCGGAAGCTCGAAGTCGCCGAGGTCGTCCTCCCTGAGCTGGAGGCGAGCATCGAAATGCTGCGTCAAGCGCTCCTTCGGCTCCATGTCCCGGTGCCCGAGATCCAGCGTCACACTGAGGCGCTCCGGCTCAGGGTGACCATGCCCACTCAGCAGTCCCCCGACTACCGCTTGCTGACGAATCTGCGCTCCGCCGAGCTCCAGCTGGACCTCGCCTGGGTGAAGCTGGAAGGCGAGACCTCGCTCGTCGAGAAGACTCTCGCTGAGCTGAGGCTGCGAACCGTCACTGGAGCGTCCGTCGTCGGAGTCCTGAGGGCTGAGCAGTTCACGCCGAATCCGCCGCCTGACTTCCGCCTGTCGGCAGGAGACGTCCTGGCGATCATCGGAACGGAGGAGGCTCGAGCCTCGGTTCAAGAGCTCGTGTCCGACCGGTCAACCGCAGAAGAACCCGACAGCGCGACCGCCTCCGACGGCTCGTGAGCCGGGTCAGTCATCCGATCTGGTCATGCGCCGTCTCGGAGTCACTACCCTGTGACTGGTGATCAAGGGGAGAAGGAGCCTCCTGGGCGCCCCGTCTAGTTGCATGAGTCTGGCGCGCAGCTTGCTGTCGGCAAGCACAACAGAAGCGGAGCCGAACATGAAGACCAACACCCTACTCGTCATCTCCATCCTCACCTTTGCTCCACTCGCCAGCGCTGAGACCGTGCGCCTCAACAGCGGAGAGTTGATCATTGGGGACGTCAGGTCCGTGGCGTACGACAAGGTCGTCGTCGAAACGGTGTTCCCAAGGGAAGAGGTCATGACCCTCCCCGCCAATCGCCTCGATCCCGCGAGCCACTACGAACTGCTCGTCAACCGAATCGCGCGCAAGAACGCGGCGCGTCGCTGGGAGTTGGCGCTCTTCTGCCAGGAGCATGCGCTCTATGCGCAAGCGGTCGTCGAGGCGCGGATCGCCGCGAAGCTGGACCCCAAGCTCAAGGCGGCTGCGGCAAAGCTCGAGCGGGAAGCCATGGAGTCTTTGGCGCGTGGACTCCTCGAGAGCGCCAAGACCTACGTCGCAGTCGAGGCACCTGAGCGGGCCCGCCTCTACCTCAACTCGGTCCTCGAGCGGTACGGGGAGACCAAGAGCGCGGCCGATGCGCGTCGACTCCTCCGGCAGCTACCCAAGAAGACATCATCCGTGAAGACGGCGCGGATCACATCCGATCGGCAGAAGAAGCGGCTCCGGACCCATGCAGGACGAGCCAAGCGCTATCTGCAACACGCAGACAAGCGCACAGGATCCCTCACTCGACGTTTCCAGCCGGGCAGAGACGAGCACCTGCTCAAGCGCGCCGCCTACACCTACGAGAAGGCCTACGGCCTGGTCCGCCACGGTGCCCGCGTCCTCACCGACGACGAGACGCTGAATGGTCAGCTGAAGCAAATCGCGACCGATGCCCGCGCCCAGCTCGTCCGCGCCTACCTCGAGCTGGGACGGCTCTCCCTGCAGCGCGGATCGATTCCGACCGCAGAGCGGTACGCCTCCTTGGCGTGCCGACTGAAACCGGGCAGCAAAGATCTCCGCAGCTTGCACGAACTGATCGTGCAGGCCCGGATCGCCCAGCGCTTTGGTGGCTACTAGCGAAGAAGCCCCACGGGGGACCATGGTTCCCGCTCCATGGTCCCCAAGAAGCAAGTCATCGCTCAGAGCGAGGCCCTCAGACACGCGAAGGGAACGACCGATCCAGGCAGGACGTACAGTGGGAGCCTGAGGACTAGACATGGCCGGGACTCCGCGCCCCCAGCGTCAGCACGTTGTCCCTGCGACACCAATGGAGCGGATCGGGCGCCCGTTCGCGATCTTTGCCCAGCACAAGGCTGCGGGCGCGGGGGTCTTGCTCTTCTCCGCGCTCATTGCGTTGGTGTGGGCCAACAGCCCCTGGGGAGGCACTTACCGCGAGATCCTCGCCATTCCGATCACGGTAGGAGCAGGACCGTTCGAACTCGCCAAGCCGCTGCTCCTCTGGATCAACGACGCCCTGATGGGCGTGTTCTTCTTCGTCGTCGGATTGGAGATCAAGCGCGAGGTGTTGGCTGGCGAGCTGGCCACCCTCCGCAAAGCCGCCCTCCCGCTGGCCGGTGCCCTGGGAGGCATGCTCGTCCCTGCCGTCCTCTACGCCGCCGCCAACGCGGGGGGAGCGGGGGCCCACGGCTGGGGGATCCCCGTGGCGACAGACATTGCCTTCGCGCTGGGGGTCCTCGCAGTCCTCGGGCGCCGCGCCCCCCTCGGGCTAAAGGTGTTTCTGACCGCGCTGGCGATCGCCGACGACCTGTGTGGGGTCGTGATCATCGCCGTGTTCTATACCGAGCAGGTCGCGCTACCGAGTCTGGGTATCGGGGGCCTGTTGCTGGCCGCTTCAATCAGCGCCAACCGGGCAGGCGTGCGGAGCCCCATCGCCTTCTTCGTTCTCGGAACGCTCACCTGGCTGGCCTTCCTCAACTCCGGCGTCCACGCCACCATCGCGGCCGTCCTGATGGCTTTCACGATCCCGGCCCGGACGCGAATCGAGAGTGCGCCGTTCGTGGCGCAAATGAAGGAGCTTCTGGAGACCTTCAGCACGACCAGTAAGGTTCCAACAGAGCAGAGGCTGCTGGGCGCCGAGGAGCAGAACGTCCTCCACCACATGGAAGAGACGCTGAGTCACGCCACGGCGCCTTTGCAACAGCTCGAGCACGCCTTGATGCCGCTGGTGACCTTCCTGGTCTTGCCTGTGTTCGCCTTCGCGAACGCGGGAGTCGACTTGAGCGGCGAGATAGTGCACGTGGTGGTCGAACCAGTGTTCCTCGGCGTTCTGCTGGGCCTATTCCTCGGGAAGCAGATCGGCGTCACCCTGGCCGCCTGGCTCGCTGTTCGCTTTCGCCTGGCCGACCTCCCCGACGGCGTCACCTGGTGGCATGTGTACGGAGTCGGCATTCTCTCGGGGATCGGGTTCACCATGTCGCTGTTCATCGCGGGGCTCGCGTTCACCCAGCCAGAGCTTCACCATGCCGCCAAGGTAGGAATCCTCGCCGCATCGGCCCTGTCGGCGACCGTCGGATTCCTCGTCCTCTGGTTCGCCCCCGAATGCCCGCCGCGAGCAGTTCCAACTGCTCCCCATGCGGCAGTCGAGCAGCTGGACACCAGCCCAGGCGATCCGACCGATGAGCGCCATGCTGGCGGGGACGCTTCGGGCCCGAGTAGCGGTGAGCGGCCTGAGGAGTGAGGCGCTGCGGGGTGCCCTCAGCGCCCTACCGATTGTTGCTCCAAAGGGCCTGGCAGCGGGTCTCAGAATTGTGACTACGAGACTCCGGTGGCGCACCCGGAGCTGTGTCTCGCCCCATCGAGCGCTCCGACGCCGACCACGGCGATTCAGCGCTTGGCACTGGAGTTGCTCCTCTGCCACATGAGGAAGGAGAACACCATGGGACGTCATCTCAACACGAACGCGGACCGAAGGCTCGGGGCCTGGATTGTCACGGTGGGGTTGTTGGCCCTCGTGGCAGCGCTGGTTCAAGCCTACGCCATTGGGTCGCGTGTCCAAGAGAGCCGCATGAACCGCAGCCTCAACACGTCGCTCGTGGTCAGCTCGCCTGCGGAGCTCGAGAGTGAAGAGTGCGGTTGCAGCGGCCGCCGCGACGTGGACGTGTCGAGAGGCGAAGCCCACGCCAAGTCCACGGATGCCGTACGAAACTGAAGAGCTTGGACTCGATCAACGACGTCTTCGAAGGCTCGAGCACGGCGAGGTACCGCTCCGCGTCGTGATCGTTTCACTGGCTAGCCTTCTGGATGGATGCGCGAGAGAGAGGTAGGTAGGTCATGAACTCGACCGACAACGAGAAGCGCGCCCTGGGGGCGTTGAAGGTCATCCGGGCGCAGCAGGCCCTCCACTGGGAGAACACCTACAGCGCAGCACCCGGACCGGTGTACGGCACGCTCACGCAGCTTGGTCCAGCGAGCGCGGTCTTTCCCGACTTCACGAGTGGCTACCACGGCTACGAGTTCGAGACGGGACCGTGCCGCTCGGACCACGAGAATTTCTGGATCCTCGCCCATCCCAAGGACCGCGCGCAGGACAGGCTCTTCTTCTTCACCCACAAGGAAGGCCGGGTGTTCGTTGGCACGACCGCGGTCGACCTCGATGCTGAGGAGTGTGTCCCTCCCGAGGGGTTCGAAGAGCTCCGCGCAGGCGTTTAGGAGGCTAATTGAGGAGGCTCCCTGGTGCGACATGACACGTCGCGCTCGCCTCTGCACGCCGAGGAGGAGGGATCTCGTCCCCGCCGATCCAGAGCTTGACACGCAGGACGGCATCCCGGTCTGCGTCGTCTTCCTCTTCGAACCACTCTCCCCTCATGCGCGTCGGGCCCTGAAACCAAGCGTTCAGGCCATTTTTCAGGCCATTTCATCGGCTTATGGGGGCACACCAGGGCACGCAATGGCACACATCGATCACGCCCAACGCGTTGGTGATGGCACGGTTAGGCCCAGCCAGGCGCACCCTGGCGCGGATCTGAGAGACAATTCCCAAGCTGATGCTCTACCTTTGAGTTCCCGCACGTAAGCCCAGCAAACGGGTCTGGAGCTGGTGGCTCGATCGGCAGGAGACGACGCCCAGCCGGCTGCCCCTGATCGTCCCGATCGTCGTCTACCACGGCGAGCGAGCGTGGGACGCCGCGCAGGCCTTCGAAGAGCTCGTCGAGCTCCCTCCCGCCCTGGGAGAGACGGCGCGGGGCTTCGTGCCCAGCTTTCAGTTCCAGCTCGACGACCTGTCCCGGCGCACCGACGAAGAACTCCGCGCGCGTCAGGCGCCGCCCTTCGCCGCGGTGACCTGGATCTTTCTCCGCCACGCGCGCCCCCGACCGCGGGATCGCGGTGTGGCAACGGTGCGCCGACCTGCTCCAGGCCCTGTGCCAGCACGCCGAGTGGAAGTCTCTGCTGGAGAAACTCGTGAGCTATAGTCTGATCAGAGGCTTGGGCTCCCAGGACGAATTGCGCCAGGAGCTACGCCGCCTGGGCGGGCCCGAGGCCGAGGAGGTAGCCGTGACTGCAGGTGAGAAACTGCTGGAGCAAGGCCTGCTGGACGGAGAGCGCAAGCTGCTCCGCCGACAGCTCTGCAAGCGCCTCGAGCTCGCTCAGCTCCCCGCGGACGTGGAGCAACGGATCACGTCTGCTAGCGAGGCCCAGCTGGAGACCTGGGGGGACCGGGTGCTCGACGCCTCGACCCTCGAGGACGTCTTCGGCGAGTAGGCACCGGGGCCCATTTGAGCCCCCGCACGCGCCCAGCAAGACACGTTCTGGCTACTCGTTGCGGTAGTGCTCGAGCTGGAGCCGGAGCCGCTCGATCACCCGGTTCTTCTCCTCGATCACCTGGTCCTGCTCCTCGATCACCCGGTTCTGCTCCTCGATCACCTGGTCCTGCTCCTCGATCTCCTGCTGGAGCTCCTCGTTGCTCGGACCCGCGATCGGAATCTGCATGGGGCGAGGCGCCCGCCCCAGGTCGAAGAAGAGCACGAAGAGCAGCGCGGCCGCGACGGCCAGCGTCACGGCCCAGTGGGCGTAGTGGAGGTAGGGGTGGCTGACCCAGGCGCGCAGGGCGCGCTCGAAGGGGATCGGCTCGGGGCCCGGCTCGGCGTCGCGGGCCGGATCGGCGCCGTCGTCCGGGA
>Ga0070727_10004865_pt1 | contig 11227 bp, 18 predicted proteins | sample tdAd472_FD_66722 | JGI IMG/M metagenome (GOLD analysis project Ga0070727, IMG submission 66722) | Marine sediment microbial communities from the Atlantic coast under amendment with organic carbon and nitrate - tdAd47.2 | ecosystem: Environmental > Aquatic > Marine > Coastal > Sediment | place... | reverse complement strand
GTTTATAAAACGCTTCAACGTTTTATATTTTACTCCCTTTGTGTCAGTTTGTCAAGTCTGAAAATCAGTTATTGACTTATAAGTGTCAGTGTGTTACACTTTAATGTGTAAGTAATCGTCGTTTTATATGTCAGTTAGCAAGGGAATTTGAGAATGAGCGATACAATACGGGTTACGGTTTATTTGGAGCCAGAAGCAGCGGAATTACTGACACAACGGGCCGGGCGGCGTGGAAAAGGGGAATATATTTCAGGGCTGATCCTGGGAGATACCGGCGTAGAGGGAGAGGGCGTTACCGAACGCACGGCGGCAACCGTCGCACGCATCGAAGCGAAGATCGACCAGCTGATCGCAAAGGGCCGGGGCTAGAGATTGACAGTCAGAACGCAACCGGCGAAAATGACCGGGCCGGAAAACGTGACTTTACTGTGTAACGATTACTGAGGAGATTCAGCAATGACAAACGGACAAGTACCGACAGCCCAACAACTGGAAAAGGCCGGGATTGATGCCCACAAATTTCTTGACGCTATGCAGGCAGACATAGACGAAGCGAAAGGCCGGGGCGTTACCGTTGATGTGAGGGCCGTATTAGAGAATCATCTAGCACGGGTGCAAAAACGGTATGATGAATTTTTCGGGCCTGAGAGTGACCAGGGCGGGGAATGATGGAAACCTGTAGCCACTGTGGGCAGTCCTACGAACCCAAGCGCTCTAACAGTCGCTATTGCTCTACCAAGTGTCGGGTTGCCCATCATCGAGCTAAACAGCAAACAGCGGCGCTTGTGGTGGCTTGTGCGGTCTGTGGGAAAGAGTTTGAAGCGGGCCGGGCCGGGGCGTTGTATTGCTCCCCATCCTGCAAGGGCAAGGCATACCGGGCGCGGCGGCTGGAATGGCAGCGGCGTTTCTTTGGACGCAGACCGGGGGGCAAATGACACCGGACGATCTGACAATCGCTGAAAAGGTATTGAGCGCATCCCCACCGGGCGCGGAGTGGGTTCCGTTGATCCTGTTTGGTCTTTTGCTGGCGTGGGTCGTAATCAGTGAGGGACGGCGGCGCTAGGCTGTAGCCCTACCGTTTCCAAATCGAAGCGGCTACCAGTACAGCCAGGGCAACCAGGGCCGCGACCAGGGCCGCAAACGTGCTACCAGTCAGAGCAGCCCACCCGACACCGACGAACAGAACACCGATAGCCAGATATAGCCCGGCTTGCATAGCAAGGATCGGGGCGGCTTTCCGGCTTTCCAGGGCTTGCAAGCGGTCTGATAACCTGTCAAGCGACTGCAAGCGGGCGTCAATGGATTCTAACGGGGCTAGTCGTTCGTCAAGGGACGCCAGGAAGGGCGCTAGGGCGGTTTCCTGGGCCGTAGTGGCCTCTGCTATGGCTAGGGCGGTTTTCGGGGCTTGTGGGCCTTCCTGCGGGTTCGCAGTTGGCAACGTGGCCGGGATAATCAGCGGGGCGCTGTCAGCGGTTGACAATTCAGTGAGAAGGGCAGATCGGGTTAGCCCTGGGCTGGCGTCCAGTCTGGAAAGTAGAGCGTAGAGCGTTCGCAGATCGGGATCGGTGAATAGCCGGGCCTCTCCGCTGACAACCTGATAATCTGGCAGGTGATCGGCAAATGTATCGGCGGTTCTGCGAACCGTGGCCGTTGACACGCTGAGAGCATCGGCGGCTTGTGACACTGTATAAACGGTTGACATTGCCATTTCACCTACAATGATAGATACGGGGGTGATCGGATAGGGTGATAAGATAGGGCCGGGGCATTTTCCGGGTTTGCAAATGCGTAGAGGGTAGGCTACCATAGCCCTACCAGAAAAGAAAACGACTGTACAGGGCGCTATCAACACCCTGTACAGCCTTTCGATTGAACCGGGATAAGCGGCGCAATCAGCCCCATTCTATCAAAAATCGGGCTAGAGCGCACCCCACCGGGCTACCGTGTGGGGATTTTTGTTAGAAAGGGGCGAAATTGTGAGAAATCGAACCAGGAACAGACCTGAGATAGAGCTAGAGAGGGTAGACGGCAACCCTAGACAATTGCGAGTAGTGCGACAACCTGAGATTGTCGAACCTGAACAGTGGGAGCCTGTGCAACTCCCTGCAAGGGCTGGAAAGCCTGCTATCACTGCCCACGTCGAAGGGACGTACACAGACCGGGCCAAAGGCTTTTCGCTGGCAACGTGGCAGCTTTCCACTGTAACCGGCGTGGCCGTGGCTACCGTGGCGGCGCAAGTGACCAGCGGGCCATCCCTGGGCTTCTTCGCTCTTATGGCGTGGTTTATGGGCGGCTATTTTGCGGTGTGGCTTGTGTCCTACGTTTTGCATATTTTCGTTAGCCCAGAGGGTACAGAACTGTTTAGGGCGGTCGGTGAATACCGGATCGTCAGAGAAGAACAAAAAGAACGCCACCGGCGCTACCGTGAAATCAGCAGGGGGGATCGGCAGTAATGGAGACATTTAGCGAACGAAAAAACGGGATAGCAGCCACCGCTTTACAGGCAGGGCGTAACCGGGTCGGCAACGTGGCCGGGTCTCTCTCCCTGCGCGGCCAGATGAAAGCCAGGGCAGAACTCTGCAACGAAGCTGTAGCACGGCTGATCCGGTTGTGCTACGAAGCGGATACAGGCGGCGGGCCTGCAAATGTGGACGCTGTGACCGGGCGCATCCTGATCCCTCTGCCCTGGGGCGAAAAGGGACACCGGCGTTATGGTCTGCGCTCTACAGAACAGCGGGCGCTACGGGCCTATATGTTTGATTTGCAGTCCCACAAGCCAGCGGGCGCGCCTATCTTCACCTATGATCCGCTTTCCCGTTCGTGGTATCTGAATTTCTACGATCACAAGGGGCCGGGGGCGCTGGAATACTGGCAGCAATGGGGGCTGAATGAGTCCGCATATAGCGAAAGAGTACGGCAAAAGGTGCGGTGAATAGTACGGCAGAGGGTACGGCACGGAGTACGGTAAACGGTACGGTGAGGTACGGCGACCAGGGCACGGATCGAAAGCGTGGGGGGACCAAAGGGGCAACCGGGGCGGGCCGGTTGCCCTTCTCTCTCGCACGGGGCCGGGTCTTGTGGCCGGGTCAACCGTCTAGGAAGATGTTTTGTAGCCCATCCGGGCCTGGGCCTCTCCCTCTCCCCATCCCCCTATTGTCTCCCCATAGCGCACAGAACAGCCCACATGGGCCGGGAATCCACGAAGCGGGCAAACACACCGGGCCGGGTCTTGTCCAGCCCTTGCAGAGCATCCACCGGCAAAAGAGCCAGGCGCACCAGGCGCACGGACTTTCTACCCTCGCAGAATATCCCCACGAAAAACCAGTACACGAATCCTTCCCCACTTCACATCAAATACCTGCAAAAAATAGGGATAGAAGAAACATCCATAGCTATAACCCGGTCAATTTCAGGGGTTACACCCCAAAATTTCTATTTTCTATTGCGTTTTGGTTGGGGGCGTGCTAAACTTATATTGTACGTACAACGCTAAGAGTTGTTACCAGAAATGGCGGTGAACTATGGTAGAGGAAAACACGGCGAAAACGGCACGAATGATCGTGCGGATTGAACCGGATAAAATGGCAGAAATTGAGAGGGAAGCGGCGCGGCGGGGAATCACAACGTCGGCGCTGATCCGGGCGGCTGTCCTGCGCTCTATCGGCAAGACGCCGACACCGGCAAAATATCCACGTCGAAAGGCTGTATCCGAGTCCTGAGAACAGAAAAACCCGGCGCGAACCGGGTCTTCCTGTAACTGCATATTGCATTCTAACGGCCTGAATACTTAAGTTTGGCGACTGATATTCAGACAGCAGTGTCACCTGAAACGATACTACATTTTCGGATGTATGTCAATACAAAATTTCAGCAGACAGGCCGCTAGGAGTGCAACTAGCGGCCTGTCTGTTTTGCGTTTCTGGACTGGTCGCCTAATCCAAAACGCACGAGAAAATATAGGAGAACGCCCTAAATGTCAATTGTACACGATCCACCCCAGAATGTCAACCACCAAAACGGCTTGCCAGACGTTGATCAGCTTGTCAGTGAGGCATTGATCGCGCCGCGGCCACCGATTGACCAGGGCGGGCCGAAGCTGGGCCGGATGTGGCAAATCTTTACCCTTTCCGATGCCTACCAGGAACGGCCACCGCTCAAGTATTACGTGGATGGGGTCTTTCACGAAGCGAGCCTAAATCTTGTATTTGGCGCACCTGGGAGCCTGAAATCAATGTTACTTGCGGATATGGCGGCAAACGTGACGATGGGTAAACCGTGGCTTTCTCCTCTGCCTACCGTAGAGAGCCAGGGCGGGCGCTCTTTTCAGACTGTGCAAACGTCGGTTTTGTGGGTCGATTACGACAACGGTAGACGACGCACGCACGAACGTTTTAGCGCTATCGGCAAGGGTCACGAACTCCCTATAGATGCTCCAATCCACTACGTTTCAATGGGTACACCGTGGCTAGATATGAGCCTAGACAGTGGGGAAGAATCCGATCCGCGGGCATTGCGGGCCGGGGCCATAGCCCTTATGGAACTGATCGAAGCTAGGGGCTACAGGCTTGTGATCGTCGATAACCTGGGGCTGATCAGTGGGTCAGCGGACGAAAACAGCGTAGAGATGAAAACCGTTATGGGCAACCTGCGAAACGTTGCAGACTTGACCGGCGCTGCAATCGTTGTGATTCACCACCAGCGGAAAGGCGGGGCCGGGGGCGGTCGATCTGGTGACGCTATGCGGGGATCGTCCAGTATCGAAGCGGCGCTAGACCTTGCCCTATGGGTTGAACGCACCGACAAATCTACCGTCACAGTCACAGCTACCAAAGAACGCGGGGCCGAAGTGCCCACGTTTGGCGCTCAATTCACCTATCAGCATAGGCCAGGGACGCACGATCTCGAAACGGCGCGCTTCTGGTCTGCGAAGATCGAAACGGCAGAGGATAAAGAGGATCGGACAATCGCCCTAATGGTCTTGGATGTGCTAAAAAATGCGACCGAAGCGGGATACCCTCGGCTGAAACAGGGCACAATCGTTGAACGGGTTTCGGATCATGATGACATGGCGCTATTTGGTAAAAAGCCAGGCGTCAACCGTGTTCGCTCCCTGCTCTCCCAGATGGTCAGTGATGGCAAATTGACCGAAGAATCCGGGGAACGTGGGGCCAAATTGTACGGGATTGCAGAGTGCCCAGAGTAGCCCAAAGAACCCATTCCAGTTTTACGCGGCCAATCCAGTTTTACGGGGGCCGCGTAAAACTGGATTGGTCTGTAAACCTGCTTTTCAGGGGGTAGTTTTACAGTCCAGTTTTACGGGCCTCTTCTGTGGGGTTTCTCTCCTGTCAGCAATCCAGTTTTACAGTTTTACGGAGCGTTACGCGGGGCCGCGTAAAACTGGAGCCAAACACATCCGCAAGTCAGTTTTACAGTTTTACACACACTTTTAAGTGTGTAAAACGTAAAACTGGCGTGATGGGGGAAAAATGAAAGATTCAAAGATAGACACTGAACAGATAAAGACCGGCGTTGATCTGGTAGCGATAGTAGAGGGCTACACAACCCTGCAAAGAGAATCGGCGGGAGAGTGGGCCGGGCCGTGTCCAAAATGTGGCGGGTCTGATCGTTTTCACTGTACAGCGGAATGGTTTTTTTGTAGGCAGTGCCACTCAGAACGGGGGGACGCTATCGCTTTCGTCCAGTGGGTGACGGGCCGGGAATTTCTGGAAGCGTGCGAGATTCTAGCGGGCGGCGTACTTCCCACTGGCGACCGGATACCCGTCAGACCTGCACAGCGGGCCGCTACTGAGAGGAAACCGCTTGACCAGGGGTTAGCGCTGGCAATTGCGAACCGGGCCGCTGTAGCCCTTCTGAACAGCCCAGAGGGTGAACCGGGCCGGGCCTACCTGTCAGGGCGTGGGCTAGGGTTGACAGTCTGGGAAACCTACGGGTTAGGATTTCGGGACAATGTAGCCCTACCCGGTACGGACGGCAAGCAACGGGCGGCGGCTATCGCTATTCCCTGGGCACTATCGAACGGGCGGATCGTCGCTATCCGCTACCGTTTTCTGACTGTCCAGAGCTACACAGACGCACGGGGCCGGGAACGCATAGAGAAGCAGACGGCGCAAAGTGGGAGTAGTTTTGCAGGGCGGTTGTTTGGCGGGCCTGTCCTGGGCGGCGCTGGTGATGGCCGGGCGCTGATCGTCTGCGAAGGGGAGATCAACGCTATGTCAATCTGGACGGCTACACGGGGCACGGTTGACGCGCTCTCCCTGGGCAGTGAATCGGCACACTTGCCAGAGAATGCAATACCGGCGATCCGGGCCTATAGCCGGGTCGTTGTCTGGGCGGATCGGGCCGGGCAAGCTGGGCGGCTGATGGATGCTCTGCCCGGCGCAATGGGCCTGTGTAGCCCTAGGGGACTGGACGCGAACGATTTACACAAAGCGGGCCGATTGCGGGCCTTCATAGACAAAGCACTAGAGAGGATCGAAGGGTGAAATACCTAGACGCACAGCTGATCGGGGAACTCCTGAAACAGTGTGAGGGATGCGATACCAAAGACCTGAAACGGGCGCTGAGAGCCATAGATAGAGAGTTGGCAATCAAAGCGAAACAGTCGGCGCGCTACAGGCGAATGATTGCAGACAAACGAACCGAGATTTACGCGGGCTAACCAACCAACCAAAGGAGAAAAATAACGATGAACGAATTACAGTTAGGGCTACAGAAACGGCGTACAGCTGCAAGCGACGAATTGATCGACATTGCCAGGGCAGAGCGGCTCTTAGAGGGTCGGGAAAAGGCTATGCAGGAATGGGCCGGGAAATTGTCGGCAACCGTGGCCGGGGCGCTGTCAGAGTTGCAGGCGCTTGACCAGATGGCTACAGCCCACCGGGAAGATGGGGCGGCGCTAATGGCCTCTATCCGGGCCTATGCAGAGCGGAAAGACGCGCTCAAAGCGTCGGCGGCGGTGAAAGCCAGGGCGATCCGGTCTGCGCTGAATGGTGCGGCGGCTATCTGTCCAGACGGGGCCGGGGCCGGGGCGCATTACTCACAAGCGGCGCGGGTCGAAGTCAGCCAGGCGGCGGCGCTATTCGACCTGTCAGGTGAACCGGACGAACTGATCCGATGGCCTAGCAAGGATGGCCGGGATTTACGGGATCGGGGAATGGCACGGGGCACGCTTGCCCGGCACGTCTAGGGCTGTAGGGTCGCAATTTGTTTCATAACCGACGCTGTCCAGAAATGGGCGGCGCTGGGGAAGGGTTTTCAGATGGATGCAAAACAGGCGTTAGCGCTGACCTCGCTTACTGAGGGGTCAACCGTCGAAGGGGCGGCAACGTCGGCGGGGGTATCCCGTGCAACGCTCTACAGATGGCTGGCTATACCGGCGTTTCGTGAGGAACTGCACAGCGTACAAGCAGGGGCCGTGGCCGGGGCTTCTCTGCGCCTGGCGTTGATGGCAGAGAGCGCTACGGAAGCGCTAGAGGATGCGTTAGCGGGTGACAGTGACCGGGGCCGGGTCGCAGCGGCAAAGACGGCGCTAGAGCTTCTCCTACGGTTCCGTGAGAGTGTAGCCCTAGAGGAACGGGTCAAAATGCTGGAAGAAAGGGCCGGGGCGCAATGATAACCGATGCCAGACTGAGAAAAATTGAGGGGCGGCTAGGGGTCAGGGCCGGGGCTAAACCGGCAACCATTGTTCTGTATGCGGCTACCCCAGAGGATGCGCAAGCCAGAGCGGACGCAACCGGGGCGGCTGTCCTGAATCTGGTACACAAGACCAGCCCAGAGGGGCGGGGCTGGGAGATTTACAACGAATCCAGCGGGCTTATATTCACGGCGGCAGAGTTGATCGGGCATTTCCGAGAGTTTCGGCGGCTGTATCCGGGCTAAATTGCCACACAACCGCACAGGACGGGCTACACGGGCCTGTACAGGGCAGAGGGTAGATAGACAGGGCCGATCTCGCAATGTGGCGGGATCGGCCTTTTCTTTTGCCCTGGGGATAGAGTTTGATTTGAAACACATCGGGCCATATTTGACAGGAAAGGGTGGGGGTGGTATTATTATTAATAAGGGTCTTACAAATTTCTTACATTTTTAGAAACGAGGTATATGAAATAATTACAGGAGACTAAAATAATATGAATCAAGCTGAAAATAATATGAATCAAGCTGAAATTTTTTCATTGATTGTAGATGTAATAACAGTGATAATTTGGTTATATCAGGGCTGGGTTTTTCTTGATGGGTTTTTCTTGTAGGTAATAAGATTGAATGAAAATAGCATCTTTCTTAGACGCAAAATCTAGGGAAATAAGATAAGAATCAAAGTAAGGCCCCAGAGGGCGGGACGCAATAGCGTTTCCGCCCTTTTCTTTTGCCCTGGGCTTATGTCAGTTTGATCCAGAGAGAAACCAGCGTAAAATAGACAACGAACCGAAAGCCACCCCAAAAGCAGAGGCAGAAAAATGCCCCAACCGATAACAAAAAACACGCTTTTCTATGGCGACAATCTCCAAATCCTGCGCGAGTACATCCCAGATGAATCTATCGATCTGGTCTATCTCGATCCGCCTTTCAACTCCAAGCGAACGTACAACGTACTTTTCAAAGATGAGGGCGGGCAAGAATCAGAAGCCCAGATAGCGGCCTTCGATGATACGTGGCACTGGACACCGGCAGCGGAAGAAGCCTACAGGCAACTGATAAACGAAGCACCGGGGGAAGTAGGACAGGTGATCGGGGCTATGCGGGGTTTCGTGGGTCACACAAGCCAAATGATGGCCTATTTGGTGATGATGGCGATCCGGCTGGTAGAACTTCACCGGGTACTGAAGCCCACCGGCAGCCTGTATCTTCACTGCGATCCGACTGCGAGCCATTACCTAAAAATAATCCTTGACACTATTTTCGGGCCGGAAAATTATCAGAATGAAATCATATGGAAGCGCACAAGCGCTCATAGTGATACAAAGCAAGGGAATGTTCTTCACGCTGGCCGGATACACGATGTCATTCTTTACTACACTAAATCCGATATAGCGACTCGCAATGAAATTTATTTACCATATGACCAAAAATATGTTGATGGATTTTACAGACACCAAGACCCAGATGGTAGGCGTTATCGTTTAGGTGACATTACTGGACCTGGTGGAGCAGCTAAAGGCAATCCACAATACGAATTCTTAGGAATTACTAGATACTGGCGATACACAAAAGAGCGTATGAATGATCTCTACGAGCAAGGCCGAATTATTCAAACCCGCCCTGGCACTGTTCCCCAATACAAGCGGTATTTGGATGAAATGCCGGGTATTCCTTTACAAGATTTGTGGGATGACATTTCTCCGATTGGAGCGAGAGCCGCTGAACGTTTGGGCTACCCTACGCAGAAGCCGGAAGCCCTACTAGAGCGCATCATAGCAGCCAGTAGCAATGAGGGCGATCTGATATTCGATCCCTTCTGTGGCTGTGGAACAACCATAGCAGCAGCCCAGAAGCTAAACCGGCGTTGGGTCGGAATCGACATTACACACCTATCAATTGCCCTCCAAAAGTATCGGCTACGGGATTCTTTTACTATCACGGCGGGCGTCGATTACAGCGTGATCGGGGAGCCGGTATCACTGGACGCGGCGCGGATGCTGGCAGAGGATGATCGCTATCAGTTTCAATGGTGGGCGCTCTCTTTGGTTCAGGCGCGGCCACTGGGCGCAAGCGCTGGGCAGAAGAAGGGCAAGAAAGGCGCTGACCAGGGGATCGACGGGGTGATCAACTTTATCGACGATAAAGAGGGAACGGCTAAAAGGGTACTTGTACAGGTGAAAAGTGGCAAGGTTAGCAGCCGGGATATACGTGATCTGGTAGGCACTGTGAACCGGGAAAAGGCGGCTATAGGCGTTTTCGTCACACTGGAAAGCCCGTCAGCACCGATGGCAACGGAAGCGACCGGGGCGGGCTTCTATCGCTCTGAGGGCTGGAATCAGAACTACCCCAAGATTCAGATACTCACAATCGAAGCGCTCCTACACGGGGCAAGAATTGAGATGCCCCAGACGACGGGGATCACGTTCCAGCAAGCACCGAAACAGAAGCCCAAAGCGGATAAGGTGCAAGCCGGGTTGTTTGGGGAACTGGACGAAGAAAGCGACGAAGATTAGAGAGAGTCAACCAGAGAAAAAGAGACACCCAGCGCAATGATGGCCGGGTGTCTTTTTGCGTTCTGTGGGGCGTGGCCGGGTCTACTTGCGTAGGATAGCAATGGCGGCGGCGTAGGTTTCAGCGGTGATGATGGCCGGGTGATCGCCCTTCACTTCTTCCCCGTCGTATTGAGCGATGCCGGCATAGAAACCATTTGTCAGAATGTAGCGAACCGTGGCCGGATACCATTTGCCACCGCGGGCCGTGGGCACGTCCTGGGCATTCAGGGCGGCGGCAATCCCTGTCAGGCTACCACCGGCAACGAAATCAGCGAAGATCGAGCGGATGACCGGGGCGGCGCTTTCGTCGGCGCTGTACTTCCCTTTGTCGAAGCTGTACCCCAGAGGGCAGTAGCGGCCATTGTCGCCACCCTGGGCGGCTTTCTGAACCTTCCCAGACTTCACACGCTCTGCAATCTGACTGACTTCCAACTCTGCAATGGCGGCAAACATTGTCAGGGCAAATTTGCCGTGGGGTGTGCCAGTGTCGAAAGACTCTTTGAGCAGAACCAGATCGCAACCGCTGGCTTGCAGCTTGTCAACCGTTCCCAGAAAGTCTTTTGTGTTGCGCGCCAGGCGGTCAAGTTTGATAGCAACGATCCGGGCGATCTTGCCATCCTGGGCAGCTTGCATCATTGCAGAGAAAGCAGGGCGGGCGGTTGACTTGCCAGAGATACCCGCATCGATGTAAACGTGATCCGGGCACACTTCCCACTGTTGGGCGTCACAGAACGACCGTAGGCGGCTCTCCTGCCCTTCCAGGCTGTAACCTTCCTCGGCTTGCTTCTCTGTGCTTACCCGGATGTACAGGGCCGTGCAAGGCAGCAAGGCGGCGGTCTGGGCGGCGGCTTTCTTCTGTGTCTTGCTAATCTTGCGGGCCATTGTCGGCTATCCCTTCAAAGTAGAGTTTATAAAACGCTTCAACGTTTTATATTTTACTCCCTTTGTGTCAGTTTGTCAAGTCTGAAAATCAGTTATTGACTTATAAGTGTCAGTGTGTTACACTTTAATGTGTA
>Ga0070727_10004863_pt1 | contig 11231 bp, 6 predicted proteins | sample tdAd472_FD_66722 | JGI IMG/M metagenome (GOLD analysis project Ga0070727, IMG submission 66722) | Marine sediment microbial communities from the Atlantic coast under amendment with organic carbon and nitrate - tdAd47.2 | ecosystem: Environmental > Aquatic > Marine > Coastal > Sediment | place... | reverse complement strand
CAGAAAGTCGAATTCGGTGCGTGTCGCATCTTCCGCGCTCCATTCCACGTCATCGGTGTGGTTGCGGGCCTGGGCGACAGAGCGGCCGACCGCTTCCAAAACGGCGTTGGGGCCCATTTTCAGCTTGTGCTTCATATGCACCGGGCTGGTGGAAATGAAGGTATGGATGCGCGGACGCGCTGCCTTGCGGACGGCTTCTGCGCAACGCTCGATATCGTTCGGCGTCGAGCGGGCGAGGCCGCAAATGATGGCGGATTTTGATTGCTCGGCAATCGCGCTGACGGCGGCGAAATCACCTTCCGAGGCGGCGGGAAAGCCGGCTTCGATGACATCCACGCCCATGGTTTCCATCAGCTCAGCCAGTTCGAGCTTTTCATTGTGGGTCATGGAGGCGCCGGGCGATTGTTCGCCATCGCGCAAAGTGGTGTCGAAAATACGGATATGAGGATTTGAAGACGTGGACATTTTCTGCGGGACCGATCTGGGGATGAAAAATCAGGCTAATTTGAACCCCTGACCGCGCGACTGCCCCAGCTGACCTTAGGCAGTCGTCTCCGGCCAGGGGCCGGTAAGCAGTAGCTGAAGGGGCAAATTATTCCACATGAGGGGTTACATCGTCTGCCTGTGCGCCGGTGTCAACCTCATTCTGCCCTATCAATGCAACAGATTGCCTGTTTTTGCGCATTCGGGCGCGGGCATATGTGGCAATGGCGATGTAAACGCCGATAGCTGCGGCAGCCGCTGCAATAGCGCTAAGCGGGTTGCCTTTGAAGGCGGCGAACAGGCTTTGTCCTGCAAAGGCAATCAGAGCGATCTTCGGAATGATCCCGACGGCCATGCCGGCCCAGTAATGCAGGAATTTCGCATGGCTGACGCCGAAAGCCATATTGACGATCAGCGCAGGACCCGCGGGAACATTGCGCACTATAGCGCTTGTCATCATGGCATTGCGCCCCACGAATCCGGACAGCCGGTTCGCTGTCTCGCCGGCATAGCGCCTGAAGGCCTTTTCGCCAGCCAGCCGGCCTGCATAAAAGGTCACCGCGCCAGAGACCATATTGGCAATCCATGCCATGAACGCGCCCAGCCATGGACCGAAAGCTGCGACGGCAATTGCAACCAGCGCAAATTGCGGTACGCCGACAAATGCGCCGATCACAAAGAGCAGGATAATGGCAGGCAAGGCCCATGGGCTGCTCGCCACATTATCCATGAAGGTCTGCAAGGCTGTTACATCGACAATGTTCGCCATCTTTCCGATTACAAACAGCCCTATGATCACCAGCAAGGCAATCAGGCCGATGACTGCGCCACGCTTTGCGTTCGCATCAATGACTTTCCGGGGGGCGGGCTGTGTGTCCATGTGGGCGCTCTGGAGGGTCCGCAGCTGACTTACGTCATACCGGCATATGCCGCAAAGTTAATTTCTACAGTAGTTGATCCGCAGGGATCACGCCGATACCAAGCCTCAGCTACATAGTATGTGAACAAGGATCTCCGGATGACTGAGCTTTCCCCCCGCCACAACTGGACACGTGACGAGATTGCCGATCTCTACACTTTGCCGTTCGACAGCCTTATGGGCAAGGCACTGAGCGTGAAGCAGGCGAACTGGCCGGATGGAAAAGTTCAGAAGTCGCAGCTCCTCTCGATCAAGACGGGCGGGTGTGCCGAGAATTGCGGTTATTGCAGCCAGTCGGCGCATTTCGATACGGGACTTGAAGCCTCAAAGCTGATGCCGCTGGATGAGGTGGTGAGCGCCGCGCGGCGCGCAAAGGAAAATGGCGCGGACCGTTTCTGCATGGGCGCGGCCTGGCGCAGCTTGAAGGAGCGGGATGTGCCCAAGGTAGCCGCGATGATCGAGGCGGTGAAAGCCGAAGGCCTAGAAACCTGCGTCACGCTTGGCATGCTGGAAGAGGGGCAGGCGGAGGCCCTGAAAGCAGCGGGGCTCGATTATTATAATCACAACCTCGACACGTCTCCGGAATATTATGGTTCCGTCGTCACGACGCGAACCTATGATGACCGCTTGGAAACTCTCGGCAAGGCACGGGGAGCTGGCCTCAAACTCTGCTGCGGCGGGATTCTCGGAATGGGTGAAAGCCGGGAAGATCGTATCGGTCTGATCCATGAATTGTCCAAACTGACACCGCACCCGGAGAGTGTGCCGGTCAATATGCTGGTGCCGATTGAAGGCACCCCGCTGGGGCAAAGTCCCGCAATTTCCGTGATTGAAATGGCGCGGGCAATTGCGGCCTGTCGCATCGTGTTTCCGAAAAGCTGGGTGCGTCTGTCGGCCGGCCGCGAGGGCATGACGGAAGAGGGGCAGGCGCTGTGTCTGCTCGCCGGGGCCAATTCCATCTTCGTTGGGGACCGGTTGTTGACGACCGACAATCCCGAAATTGACGAGGATGAAGCCCTGATGGGTCAGATGGGGATGGAAGCCGCCGGCCGGAGCGAGATGGAAGCCCCGGCCAAGCGCGTTACGCTGATTGGATCCTGATCAGCGGGTCTGGCCGCCATCCACCGGCATGACCGTGCCGGTGATAAAGCTTGCAACAGGGCTGAGGAGGAAGGCGGCGGCGCTGCCGATCTCTTCAGGCTTGCCAAAGCGGCGCAACGGCACTTCACGCTTGATCCAGCGTTTCCAGGCGTCGCCGCGCTCTCCATTGACGCGCTCTTCCCACTCGCCATCCGGGAAGATGATATTGCCGGGTGCTATGGCGTTGATGCGCACGCCGTTTGGTCCGGCGATGCGGGCAAGTTCCTTAGTCAAATGGTTCATGGCGGCTTTTGACGTGCCATAAGTGAGCGGTGTGCCCAGGCCAGTCAGGCCCGCAATGGATGAAATCATCAGGACAGAGCCTTCGCCGCGCGGGTCCATCCGGCGCAACGAAGAGCGGGCCAAATAGAAGGCTGAGTTGAGGTTTTGCGACAGGCCTGCGTCCCAAGTTTCATCGTCCACTTCAAAACCGGGTGGGCAGGGGTGCAGGCCGACATTGGCGACCGCGCCCCAGAGTGGACCCATTTCCTCTTCTATGGCGGCAATCATGTCTTCGACGACATCCGGATCACGCAGATCGCCTGCACGGGTCCAGACGGCATCTTTGCCATAGGTTTCTGCCAGACGGCTTGCTTCCTGCTCAAGCTTCTCCTGTCCACGGGCCGCCATGGCAACGCGTGCGCCTTCCGCAAGGCAGGCCTCAACGATCCCCAGTCCGATGCCCCGGCTTGCGCCCGCGACGAAGATGATTTTCCCGGTCAGTCCCAAATCCATAGTGCGTTTCCTCTTTTTATGTCGCGCGGACACTAAGGTCTTTGCGCGCGAAGAACATCCCCGCCCTCAGGGAAGGGTGGGGTGGGAGGTCAGGCAGCTTTGCGATAGCGCGGGTTCACGCTTTCATCGAGGCGAGGCACCTTGCCGGTGAGGGTCTTGATTACGCGCTCAAGCGCCGGGAAGAGGCCAATGCGTTCCAGCACAGGGTTCGTGTAATTCGTGATGACGCAATAATGCGTATCCTTGCCCTGGCGGTGGTGCGCGGCGTGATGCTTGAAGGACTGGGCGAGGCCTGTCTTCTGTAACAGCGTAATGAGACGGCCATTCTCCTTCGGACTTCGATGGGCGGCACGGTGAAATTCGTTGGCGAATACACCGAAGAACACCGCCGAGCCTGTAAACAGGTTCAATGTGCCGGTCCCCCAGAACAGGGCGAGGAAGATCATGCCCAGGATGACCACTTCCCGGTTGCGCGTGAAGAATGTGCCCTGAAGAAAGGCGCGAGGTTTGAAGTGGTGTTCCTGATTGGCCCGGATCGTATGGCCAAGAATAGGCCATTCCGGGTTGCCATAGCGGTCCTCAAACCAGTGGATGAGACCTGAAATCAGGTCTGCAAAGAACAGGCCCCCCAATATGGAAGCCAGTGATTTGGCGATAGTCAGCGTGATTGTGACGGGCATAGGACCGCCTCCTTCTTGCATGTTCTTTTGATAGGCATTTGTCTTGTTATTGAGCGAATGATTGCTCACAAAATGAGGCGGAAATTTGGCGAGTGATCAATCAGTCACTTATTTTTATAAATTGCTGAGTTTTGCAGGATTTTGCTCAATTATACGCGGTGCTGCACCAAGGCATGCCGAGTTCCCAGAAAGAGGGGAGGGGTTATTCCGGGCGGACTGGTTTACGCGTGATGACGTAAAGCGCGCCAATGCCGATCAAGCTGAGGCCGCATGCCATAAGCCATCTGTTATCATGGCCGAATCCGACGATAAGGCCTGCTGCAATTGCCATTCCGCTCAGCGCGGCAATTTTAGCCTCGCGCGCCAGCGCGCCTGTTTCCAGAAACGTCTTGATGGGCGGCCCGATACCCGGCTGGCGATAGATCCATTCTGCCCAGTTGGGATTTGACTTCGCGAACGCCAGGGCAGCGACAATCCAGAAAACGGTTGTTGGCCAGACGGGCAAAACCAGTCCAATGGCACCCAGTGCGAAAGCAATTATCCCGACTGTTCGCCAGAGCCACATGAGTGATCCATTCCCTGTCCCATGACGCCTGGCAAGTGCCTGACCATGTCTGCAAACCAATTGAGGCTCGAATTTAGGCGTTTTTCTTTGATTTGTCTCAATCGCGCCCTGTTCGCGCCCCCCGGAAGATGTGTAAGAACTGTAAGAAAGCTCAAAGGAGAGGGTTTCATGTCGCATAAACAATCGGGCAAGTGGGGTTCGGGCCGAGCGGTGGTGGCCGCTTTCATGATCGCTATGCTTGCTGCGTGTGGAGGCGGCAAGGACAAATCGGCTCCTGACTTGGCCCAGTCTGATGAAGGCAGCATCGTTACGCGCTCAGCGGCAGACAATGTCGCCGCGCGCCAGCGTGAAGCCCGACGTCAGAAAGCCCGGGACGCAGCAGAGCAGGAATTCACCTATTTCAGATATCGGATCGATACTTCGACAGAGCAGCCCCTGGCATGCTTTGTCTTCTCCGCACCTCTTGATCCGGAGGCTGACTATTCTCCTTATGTCGAATTCCGTCCGGCGTTCCGCCCGGCGCTGAGTGTAGAAGGACGTGAACTGTGTGTAGGCGGCCTGACCTTTGGTAGCGAGCGTACGGCCAAGCTTCTCTCCGGCCTGCCAGCAGCTGACGGGCGCACCCTGAAGCGGGACGAAACGGTCCCGATCGATTTTGCGGATCGGCCGCCTTATGTCGGTTTCAAGGGCGCGGGTATCATCCTGCCCCGCGAAGACGCCGATGGCCTGCCCATTGAAACGGTGAATGTGGATGAGGTGAAGGTCACTGTATCCCGCATTAATGACCGTGCCCTGGCTTTCAAGAACATCTCTGAAGGCGAGACAACGGCGCAAGGCCGCTACGCCTATACTTGGGGCGAGGATGACCCCAGTGATGTCGAAGACGAATTGTTCAACGGCACGATGCAGATTGCGAATGAGCAGAACGCCCCGGTTGTGACAGTCTTCCCCCTGCAGGATGTGATCGGCACGCTGGAGCCTGGCGTCTATTATGTGCATGTGGAAGACGCTGCCGATCTGAGCAGCGCAGAAGGGCCGCCAGCTTCTTCGAGCCGCTGGATCATGATGACGGATCTGGCCATTACTGCCTATCAGGGGGGCAATGGCCTGGACCTGACGCTGCGTTCCCTGAAGGATGGTCGCCCCGTTCCAGATACGACGGTGCAGTTGGTCGCCATGAATAATGATATTCTGGCAGAGGCCCGCAGTGATGAGATGGGCCACGTCACCTTTGATGCTCCGATCACGAACGGGCAGGGCAATATGGCTCCCAAACTCGTCATGGCCTATAGCGCCAAGGGTGAGTTGGCCGTGCTGGATCTCACCCGCGCCCCTGTGGACCTCTCAGAATATGCGGTTGGCGGGCGCCGGACACCGGGCCTGATTGACGCGTATCTGTATACCGAGCGCGGCATCTACCGCCCGGGTGAGACGGTTCAACTGACAGGACTGTTGCGTGACCGCACCGGTAAGGCGATTGAAGACCGCTCTGGCTATCTGGTGATCTATCGTCCGAATGGCCTGGTTGCAGACAAGTTCCGGTTCGATGATCCGGAAGCGTCCGCTGTGCTGCACAGCTATGAGCTCGACAAGGGGGCATCCCGTGGCCAGTGGCGCGCAACGGTGGAAGTGGACGGCGTTTCGGGCGCGTCCGGCTCTGTCAATTTTTCGGTAGAGGATTTCGTCCCGCAGCGCATTGCCGTTGATCTGGAGACAGACACGGATACGCCGCTGAAGCTTGGCCAGACGCGCACTGTGGAAGTGTCTTCACGCTTCCTCTATGGCGCACCTGGCGCAGGCCTGACGGTCAAGTCTGAAGCCCGTGTGGAAACCGCGCCAAATCCGTTCCCCGATTTCAAGGATTTCAGCTTTGGCCGCCATGACCAGAGCTTCCATGAGCGTATCCTCGAAATGGATGATACGACGACGGACGGGGCAGGGGTGGCAAATGTCCAGATCGCGCCCGGTAATGCCGGCAGCAATGCCGGACGTCCGCTGCGCATCAATGCTGTTGTCAGCGTGCTGGAACCCGGTGGGCGGGCGGTCACGGAAAGCGTGCGGATACCGTACCGACCGGAACGACTTTATGTCGGCATGAAGCCCGGCTTTGAGTATTCCGTCGAAGAGGGCAAGGACGCGTCTTATGAAGTGGTCGCCATCAATGAAGCAGGCAAGGCGATTGCCCAGCGGCTGACTTGGAAACTGCTGGCGGTTGATTATCACTATGACTGGTATCGGGACGGAGATCGCTGGCGCTGGCGCCGGTCGCGTACCGTGACGAAAGTCAATGAAGGCATCTTGACGACGCCGGAGGGTGGCTCTGCAGAGATCCGTGTCAGCGGGCTCGACTGGGGCAGCCACGAACTGGTCGTGGAAGGCACTGAGGCGCATTCCAATGTTGCTGCCAGCGATGATTTCTATGTCGGCTGGGGTGGCCGCGTGTCGGAAGACGGCATAGAGGCCCCGGACCGTGTCCGTGTGCTTGGCCCTGACAAGGCGCCCGGCCCGGGCAAGAGTGCCGACATCACGATCATTCCGCCGTATGCCGGTCAGGCCCAAATTGTGGTCGCCACGGACCGTGTACTGTCCGTACAGAACCTGGCTGTCAGCGATCAGGGTATAAATGTGACCCTGCCTGTGACGGAGGAATGGGGAGAAGGCGCTTATGTGATGGTGTCTGTTTATACAGAGCGTGATCCCATCCTTCAGGCCAAGCCGCGCCGCGCAGTGGGTGTCACCCATATTCCCGTTAATATGGAGTCGCGCACGTTCGGCATGACCATCAAGGCTCCGGATGTCGTGCGTCCTGTGGGTGAGCAAGTGGTCGAGGTGGAATTTGAAGGCGGGCCGCGTGAGCCTGTCTATCTCACCCTAGCTGCAGTCGATGAGGGCATACTGCGTCTCACCAAGTTCAAGAGTCCTGATCCTGTCAGCTATTATTATGGCAAGAAGGCGCTGGGCGTTGAAATGTATGACGACTATGGGCGTCTGCTGGACCCGAATATGGGGCTGCCGGCCGAGGTCCGCTCGGGCGGTGACCAATTGGGCGGCGAAGGCCTTTCCGTCGTACCGGTGAAATCTGTCGCTTTGTTCTCTGGTCTTGTGGATATAGGCCGCTCCGGCAAGGCACGCGTACGGTTTGACCTGCCGGAATTCAATGGCGAATTGCGCCTGATGGCGGTCGCTTGGTCGAAATCCGGTCTGGGCTCGGCCGAGTCCAGCATGGTGGTGCGCGATGAGGCGCCATCAGACCTGATCATGCCGCGCTTCCTTGCGCCGGGGGATGAGGCGCTGATGACGGCCAGCATCGACAATGTGGAGCTGGACAGCGGCGAATTCTCTGCGACGATTACAGAGGAAGGCACTGTCAAAATAGCGGATGGCCGCCTGACGCGTAGCATTGAAACAGGCAAGCGTGCTGACGTGCCAGTCCGCATCGAAGCAGAGAGCGAGGGTATCTCTACGCTGATGCTAGCTGTAAGCGGGCCTGACAAATACTCGACGGAACGCAGTTACCAGATCCAGACGCGGTCTCCCTATCTGCCGGAAACGCGGGTCACCAAGCAGCTGATGCAGCCCGGTGATACGTATACGGTGAGTGCAGATCTGCTGCAGGGCTATGTACCCGGTTCATCCAGCATCAGTGTTGGCTTCTCAACGCTGCCAATGGACCCGGCCACGCTCTATGCGTCTCTTGACCGGTATCCCTATGGTTGTACCGAGCAGACCACCAGCCGCGCCTTGCCGCTGCTCTATTCAGAACAATTGGTGGCCATGGGGGCAAAGGGCTCAAAGGATGATGCAACAACACGTATCCAGGAAGCTGTAAACACGGTGCTGAACCGTCAGAGCTCGGATGGTGCCTTTGGCCTGTGGCGGGAAGGGGATGGCTACGCCTCCCCATGGCTTGGCGCCTATGTGACGGACTTTGTTTATCGGGCGCAGCAGGCAGGGTATGCAGTGCCGAATGAAGCACTGGACCGTGCCTATGGTGCCCTGCGAGCTGTTTCCACAGGCGATGCATGGCGCGTCTATGGTTATGACACGGATGTCTATGAGAGTCGGTATTCCAACGATACGACCGAAAAGATGATGCAGCGCTCTTCGGCCTACGCGCTTTATGTGCTGGCCAAGGCAGGCAAGGCGGACATTTCCCGTCTGCGCTACCTGCATGATCGTGAGCTGTCCAATATCGACAGCCCGCTCGCACGGGCCCATATCGGCGCGGCTCTGGCCATGCTGGGGGACCGTGCCCGCGCTTCGTCCGCCTTCAAGGCTGCCATGGATGGCATCGGCTATGACAATACAGGCGACTATTACCAGACGCCGCTGCGCGATGAGGCCGCCATTTTGGCGCTCGCTTCCGAGGCGGGTATGCTGGATGCCGTCCAGAGTCTGGCCGAGAAACTGGGTGAGGATGCTCCGGATCCGAGCCGGATGACGACCCAGGAGAAGGCGTTTGCCCTGCTGGCCGTCAATGCTCTGAACAAGGGTGCAGAAGGCTTCAAGCTTGATGTGAAAGGTCTTGGCCGCGGCAACAATAACGAGCGCCAATACGCTTTGACCGAAGCCCAGGCAAGCGAAGACGTTACCTTCACGCTGGAAGGCAAGGCACCGATGTTCCGCACTGTGCTGGTGACGGGCGCGCCGAAATCGGCTCCGCCTGCGGCCTCGTCCAACTTGCGGGTCGACAAGACCTATTCCACGCTGACGGGCGGGAAGGTGGACTTGTCACGGGTACAGCAGGGTGACCAACTGGTGGTTCGCATGCGGGTTACGCCGCAGGAACGCCGTCTGAATCCTGTTATCGTGGCAGACCTTCTGCCGGCTGGTTTCGAGATCGAGACAGTGCTGCGCCCGGCGGATGGCGAGCAGGAATATGGAAACTCCGGGGCCTTTGCCTATCTCGGCCGCTTGGCCCATGCACAGACGGCCCAGGCCCAGGATGATCGCTATGTGGCTGCAGTGGATGTCTATGGTGACCCTGTGACACTGGCTTATGTCGTGCGGGCCGTAACGCCAGGTGACTTTGCGATGCCGGGTGTTGTGGCTGAAGACATGTACCGTCCGGAAGTGTTTGCACGTTCCAAGGCGGGCCGCGTCACCATCAGTGCTGCGCCGGGCTCCATGGGGGGAGGGCAGTAAGCCATGCTTACGCCCAGGCGCCTTTTGGCGGGGGTGGCCGTACTTTTCTGTACGGTGATCCTTGTCGACTGGTTGCTTCCGCCTCCCATCGAAAGGGCAGGGGAAATCTCCGCCCTCGTCACCGACCGTGAAGGAAAGCCGCTCAGGGCGTTCCCAATCCGGGATGGCCGCTGGCGCTTCCATGGCGATCTGGACAAGATTGATCCGGAATTCATTGAGGCGCTGGTCAGGGTCGAGGACAAGAATTTCTATTCCCATCGTGGAACGGACTGGGGCGGGCTGGTGCGCGCGGCATTCGACTCTGCGAAGGCCGGGCACGTTGTCTCAGGCGGCTCTACCATCACGATGCAAGCCGCCCGCATGCTGGAGCCGCGTGACAGGAATATTGGCTCAAAACTGATCGAGATTGCGCGTGCCTGGCAAATCGAGCGCCGACTATCCAAGGAAGAGATTCTTGAGCTCTATCTGACGCTAACGCCCTATGGCGGAAATCTGGAAGGCGTCCGCGCTGCCAGCTGGAGCTATTTTGGCCATGAGGCGGATCGACTCTCCGATGATGAGATCGCACTTCTGATCGCACTGCCGCAATCACCAGAAGTGCGCCGCCCCGACCGCCACCCTGAACAGGCGGAGCGAGCCCGCAACTGGGTAGCGACCAAACTGAACTGGTATGGCGTCTTTAGCGAAGAGGATGTCGCGGATGTGGTGGCATCATCCGTTCCCGGACGGCGGCGTGATTTTCCGATGCGCGCCTGGCATGGCACCGAAAAGGCATTGGCCAGCGGGCCCTATATGGACGTGCGCTCCACACTGGATGCAGGCCTTCAGGCCGAACTTGAAGCGATCGCCTTGCGCCGCGCGGAACAGGAAGGGCATGATGTACAGGTTTCTGCAATCGTTGTGCACATTCCGACGCGGGCTGTGCGTGGCCTTGTTGGTTCGGCATCACGTGGCCGGGCGGGCGGCTGGCTGGATCTGACAGCGCAGGCGCGTTCGCCGGGCTCTACGCTGAAGCCCTTTATCTATGCTATGGCTTTTGATGATGGGCAGGCCGCCCCGGACACCCGCATTGCCGATTTGCCCAAAAGGTTTGCGTCATATCAGCCGGAGAATTTTGATCGCATGTTCCGCGGGGATGTCAGGGTCTCCGACGCGTTGCAGCACTCTCTGAACGTGCCCGCGGTCTTGATGCTGGACCGGGTTGGCCCGGAACGGTTTGCGGCACAGTTAGCCCTGGCTGGCGCACGTCCACGTATCAGTGGCGGTGCCAGTCATCAGGCGGGTCTTGCCCTGGCGCTTGGTGGCGCTGGCTTGACAGCACGGGAACTGGCAATCCTTTATGCTGCGCTGGGAGATGGGGGGGTGGCCAAGCCGCTTGTCTGGCGCGCAGAGGAAGAAGCCGCAAGTTATGAACGCATGGGTCACCGCCTGATCAGCTCGCAAAGCTCGGACGAGATCATCCGTATCCTGCAAAATGCACCGATGCCGGAAGGACGCATGCCCGGCCGCCTAACGGCGAATGCGCCGCAGGTCGCCTTCAAGACGGGAACATCCTACGGCTTTC
>Ga0070727_10004857_pt1 | contig 11241 bp, 13 predicted proteins | sample tdAd472_FD_66722 | JGI IMG/M metagenome (GOLD analysis project Ga0070727, IMG submission 66722) | Marine sediment microbial communities from the Atlantic coast under amendment with organic carbon and nitrate - tdAd47.2 | ecosystem: Environmental > Aquatic > Marine > Coastal > Sediment | place... | reverse complement strand
CGAAAATGCTGCCCAACAGCAGCCAATACGTTGGCGGGGTTGGCGTAGTGCTCCGCCGCTACGGCCCTGACGTCGGGAGCAGGAGAGTAGATGAAATGCCCCCCGTACCCTGGAGCCGCCGTGAGCACCAGCCGCGCGAGCTCGAGCCGCCTTCCGGGGTTATTGCACCTGTTGGTCGCGACAATCAGCGCCTGCGATGACTCGTAATCGGCCTCGAGCGCGGCTGCCAGGGCTTCGTTCGTCCACGGAATCGGAGCCGCCGCCGACACAGTCATCCACTCTGCCAGCAGTCGCGGTCGGCACTTGAGCCAACGGTCCCAGAGCTCGGGGGTCAATTCGCCCAGGGCCGCGGGGCCCGCCAGCTTCCGCGCCATCGTCAGTGACAGCTTCGACAGCGGATCGGCTTGCTTGCCCCCGCAACGCGAGGCCATCACGTCGGCGGCGGCGATGGCATCCGCAAGCGACGATCCCTTGGCCATCAGCCGACGAATCGGTCCTCCCCGTGGCATCGTCGTTGCAATTGTGACTCGCCCCCCGCCCCGCTTTGCAGGTGATCTCGTGTGGATACCCCCAGCCCCGTCGCCCGGTTCGCCCGGCTCACGCGGCGACGCCATCCGCCGGGGAAACCTGGATCCGCGTTGCCCAACGGTCGAGATGAACTTGGCGCGTGTCGAGGAGGGTAATTTCCCACTGCGGCAAAACCGGTTTCCACGATTTCATCGAGTTGTAGTACTTTTCTGCACCGTCCTGTGTCTTTGACTCGATGTCAATCACGACGGTTTTGCGACCGGCAGAAGGCAGTGATGTGATGAAACAGAAGTGGTCGTGCGCCTCTTCGATGTCTCCGCCAAGTCCAAGAGAGTACGACATCGTGCGTGATCTGGAACCAGCCGTGTGGGTTTGGGGTCTGGAGATCAATCGGGCGCCACACCCGCGATCCAGCATGGACCTACGGTACAAGGCCGGAAAGGCCGTGGCGCTGGAAGGTGCCGCCACGGAGGTGTGGATAAAGGTCATGCGCGAGCATGTTTTCCGTCCGGAAGTGGAATTGCCCCCGAGAGGCCTTCAGCTCAACAGCGAGCGCATTCGGTGCGCGCACGTTATTGCCGCGCTGTACGTGCACTTCCCTCTGGAGATTGTGTTGCAGATACTCGCTCTGGTGATTCTCGACACGCCGGCAATGGGGATGAACCCCGTGTTGTTTTTTCGGTGGTTCTGGAAGCAAGACACGAAGACCTTTCCGAGGGTTCCGAGGGGCGCCGGTTTTGACAGCCGGGTGCAATACGCGCAGCACCGAGGTTATCGAACCGATTTCTGGATGGAACATTCGTTGGGCTGTTGGCCGCCGTTTTTGAGTCCCGGTGGCAGACGGGTCGACATGGAGACGCTGGAGAGGATTTTGACGTGGCGCGACCTCCGCGGTGTGATTATCAACTGCCTGACCGGGTCGTCCGCGGCGCACGCGCTGTGGGGTGGGGTGGGCAAGGACGAGATTGGCGGCACATCTCGGTGGTACCCCGGGGATTGGGACGTGTTTGTCGCGACGACGCAGTGTGTCATAATTTTCGAAGTGTGGCTTGAAAAGGTGTTTCGTGACGTCCGGTCTTTATGTGCTACGGAGGAAGCCCCGAAAGCGCGCTCCCCCAGGGGGGGTTTGCCAGACGTCGAGTCGTGGAAATGGAAAATCGGGAGCCTTGTCATCAATGCCGCGCGCAGCTCATCGAGTTTGATCCACGCGTTTGACAACACCATGGTCCAAACGAGCTGCGCGCCGCCGTTTGACCTTGTCACCACCACGATGCTGCCTCCCGGTGACGACCGCCAGGACGGCCTTTTTCACAGAATCTACCTGTGTCCACATCGTGAGTTTCTGCACCGCGCTATGGCGGAGGTGAAGGCGCACCCGGCCTTGGGCAGGCCAGTGGCGCTTGCGAAAAAGTACGAGGATCGACACAAGTCGCGCGTGGAAGTGTACAAGCGGCGATACCCAACCGCAGAGCTTGTGATTCCCAGAATTCCGGAGAATCACATGTTTTTACAGTGATGCTGCGTTGAAGCGCATGCAGCCCTCTGCTGCTTTGAAAGAGCTGGAGATGTGAGCACCCTGGCAGCCGAGATGCCAATCTGGCATGCTTTGGGCCCTCTGTGATTGTATGGGCGGAGTTTTTCTCATACCCAGCGCCAAGAGGTATGCCGAACTCTGGCAAGTGCCAGTTCACGATTGTTGTGTCGCCGCTGCAGCGGGCGCACCACAACATGTACTACAATGAGGGTGACCGGCTGCGACTGCCGGCGCTAGTGAACGTCTTCCAGTCGCTCCGGGCGTTTTTGGTGGTCAACGACGCTCTCATGTCCAACCTGTACGGGGAAGGGTGGCAGACCTACGAGAGCCAATACATTGACTGCCCCTCTCCGTTTGAAGTGGATTTCACGGGGCTGCCCGGCGGGCCCATCAAGCCGCTTGCCATCGATTCCGACGGCAACCAGGTCGCGGGGTCAGAGTAGTTGCGCCGGGCAGTATAGGGATCAAATAAAGGGCCCCGAAAAAAGGCACCGGGTGTCAAAACAGATGAAAGCGGCAATTGTGGCCGTTTTCTGCTTGTTGCAGATTGAATGTGATATCGCCTTCTTCCTTTTGGAGGGGGGAGTCCGCTCGTTCGACAAAAATCGTAACACGATCGTGCATTCCCACTGTTAGTGGGTAGAAAAACCCGAACCAGAAGTCGCCGTCCATCCATGCCCCCATTGGATTGACCACAACGTTGTAAATGGCACTGTCGCCGCGGACGCATTCGATTTTTGAAGGGCGCGGTCTGACACACCGGAACCGCAATTTGACGTCGTTTGGAATGTTATCCACAATGACGTTGGAAAAAACGCGTGAATGCGAGTAAATGTTGACATCACAATCGTCATCGCGAGGGACAATTTCAGAAATGACGCGAACGGTCTCACGAATCCAAGGGTCGTCGCCGCCCATGTTACGGTGGGCCACTCTCATTGCGCTTTTGGTCGTGCTCAAACCGCTAATTGACTGGTTTTCGTACTTATATAACTACAGTGTTTGATTATCAGCTACAGTTGGCGCGTTTTTGTTCGATGGTTGTGTATTCACGATTCAGGCACAGCGGCGCGCGCTGCGGCGCTTGCCTCCGGGTCGGTCTCATCCGGGTAGATGGCCGGCCTCCAGGCGGCGGCGGTGGCAACAATGCGGTCCGGGCTGTGCTCTTGAAAGACAAAGCTCGCGTGCTTCATGCTGCTCTCCGTAACAATGTGCTCCCGGGTGAAAAGGGCCTCTCCGCTGGGCAGCCTTGTGAGGGTCATCCCCGCGCCTGCGTAGCGGATGGTGAGCTCGTCAATGGTGTGAACGGCGGCAGCTCCGAGTTCCTCTGCCGAGGGTCCGGCGGCAAAGAGCGAGCTGAGGTAAGAGTCGCCCGCAATGCTCCAGGCCCTGGTGGTGGAGTTTGCGATGAGGATCCGCACGGCGACACTCGGGTCGGTGAGCACGGGCCAGTCGGTGGTGATGGCGTAGTAGCGATCCCTCGGCATGTGAGGGATCTCGAGCGCTGGTTCGCCGTACTCGATGCCCGGAGCGCCGGGGTAGGCGGGCTTGCGGTGCCTGCGAAAGTAGTCAAAGGCGTTCCGCGTCCACACGGCGAGGATCTCCATGGCGCGCTCGCCCGTGACAACGTCCTTCTCGTCCGCCGGGATAACGGGGCCAAACCCCTTCGCAACCGGCCTGATGGTTGACGTCCTCGTCACGCAGCGCTTTGCGTTCCAGTTTTCCCATCGCTTGGCGTTGTGGTCGTACACGTAATCCTCATCGTCGTCACGGGCGCGCTTGTTGGGCCTCGGGGAGGCGGCGGCGGGCTCGGCGCCGGTGGGCTGGGGCAGGACAAGCGCGAGGAGGAAAAGAAGCATGGCGGCGCTGCTGTGGTTGTGGCCCGCTCCTACTCCGCTCTGAGGGGTGGCCTCACGCGGATATCCCCACTCCCCTTCGCCCGGCTCGCCCGGCTCGCCCGGACCCCTCCCCCGTGCACACGAGTTTGATTTTCTGGTAGTTCCAAAGCCGGAACTTTCTGGAGATAACGTCTTCCAGCACGCCCGTGTTGGGGTCGACGTGCGTTGTAATCCACTCCAAAAGAGACTGCGGAATCGGTATTGGCGGCGACCACTCTCCTGTGTAAAAGGACAGCCCGCTCAGCCCGTATCCCGTCTGAATCTCGTCTGTCGGGAAAGCGGTATGTCCGTAGGTAAGAAACCTAAGGATGTTCAACTCGCTCATGGCGGCAAAGCCCGTTCGATGGTTATGGATCAACGAGCTTTATTGCTGGCAACTGCCTGGTGTGCCAGCTCATCACTCCATCGACTTCCAAAGCCGCACCGCCTTTTCCCACGAAACGTCCTCCTCGTACGCAGCGTAGTGCTGGTCGCAGTAGCGGTTGCTGATGGCGTCGGCGGCCTCGTTCTTGCCCACGAGCTCGGCAGCCGCTGTCAGGGCGCCCAGGTCCGACATGTACGGAATGGCGCTAAGCAGGATGTAGACTGTGGCGTCGTGGTCGGCCTTGCACCCTTCCTCGATGAAGCGCTTCATCTCGTCCTCAGAGTAGTCGGTGATGAGGTGCCTCGCGTAATCGTGATACAAGTCCTCGTTGGTGTCGCCCTCCACGGAGCACACGACAGCGGCAACCTGCCCGGGGTCACCCTCCTTGATCGCGTCGATAATGTCCCACTTCCGGTTGACCTCGGCGAGCTCCGCCTCCCTCGAATCGTCCGTGTCCATCGCGGAGCGGTTCTGCGCGCCGTCCCGGCTCGCCCGATCCGGGCTGGGCCGGCCCAGACCGGGCCGACTCGGGGTGGGTCCAGCCTGGATTACCGCGGCAGAAAACTAGTAGGCGCTGTGGCCGCGCTCGCGCAGCTCCTCCTCGAACGCTGCCGACGGAAACCCCCGACCATCATCGTGATAATCGTCGTAATACTGAATCTCGTCCCGCTTGTCCAGGCACGCCTCCCACTCGTCCCTGCGCTTGGCCGCCACCGTCTCGGTCATCCACGGAAAACTGCTTATGTCTGCGGCCTCGCTCATGGCGTCGGTGCGCCGCTCCGCGGGCACGTGCCGCAGCATCTCTTTGCCGCGAATCCGCTTCATCATCGCGGCGTCGACCACGGCGTGCGCCAGCGCGGGCACAATCTCGTACACGTAAAACACCGCCCGGTGCACCAAGCGGTCGATCACGCACGGGTCAACGAGGTGGCCCTTGGGGATCATGTCGTAGCGCGAGTCGTACGAGTTGGCGACCAGCAGAACGGAGAGCTCGACCGTCTTGGCGGTGACGCACCTGTAGTTCTCAAGCGCGTAGTGCCCGATTCTGACAGCCTGCGCGTCCAGCTCGGCGCAGCGCAGCCTTTTGGGGATCTTGGCGTAGTAATTGGCGTGCTCGAGGTACCTGGCCAACATCCGGACAGTCAGCAACCCGTGCGGGATGCCGTCGAGTTTGTCAATCTTGTCAACCACCGCCTCGACGCGGGACGCCGTCCACCACCCCGGCGGGTACTTTTCGCGGGCCTGGATCTTCTTGCGGAGCCGCGCCAAGCGGAAAAACTGAGACGCGTCGAGAATGTTGAAGTCGAGGAAAAAGGACGACGAGAGGTGGGATTCGGGCGGGCAATCGTCCGACCACCAAAACCGCGCGCCCTCGCGCGCAAACCGTTGCTCGGCGGCGTTGAGAAACGCGTTGATGTTACGCGGCGTGTAAAACTCCTCCGGGACCATCCACAGCCGCAGCGGGTGGTTTTTCAAAAACTCTCGGACCAGCCGACAAGTCGTGTCGCGGCTCATGCGCTCGGGAAACCACCGAATGACGCTAGCCGACGGGTCGGTGAAAAACACCTCGCGAAACTTGGCCTCGGTGTCGTAAAACGACTCGGGCAGCTGATCGCGGCGCTGCATCCGGGCAATCAAATCAGCCGTGACAAACGACGCCGGCAGGTACTCTGCAATGGCCGGGCGCGAGGTCACGGCGGTCTGCACCTTTTTCACCAGATCCCGCGTGTCGACGATCCGACCGGGCACAATCTCAACGCGCCCGAGCTCGAGAAGCTCCGGCAGGTGGACTCCGATGAACGCGGCCGTGTACGCGTTGCAGCAAAGCGCGTTCATCAGAGTCGTCACCGGGTCCGACTCGAAGCAGTCCAAAAACCACTGCCGAAGCGTCTTCATCTCGCCCGGAACGATGTGCTCGAGCCTGATGGTCCCCGACTCGCGCTCTTCGGTGATTCGGTAATCAAACGGAATGTCCGAGTCGAGGCACTCTCGGATGCACGCCATGACCTTGACCGTGTCGCGCGGCGCTTCCCCCGTCTTTCTTGCTTCCCTCTCATCCTCGTGACCGGTGCCGGTGGCCAGCCACATCCACGGCTTGGTCGAAGCAAACAAGCCGCCCGGCTTGGAGTGGTACTGGCTCTTGCAAAACCGGAAATTGTCCCTGAGAATCGGCGCGTCGACGGGAGCGTCGATCCCAGGATACACGCCCGGATCGCACATGTGCCGATACCGGTCGGGGACCGGGTTGCGGTGGTGAAGCACGCCATCCACCAGAACGGGCTCAGGAAACGTCTTGTAAACCCGGCGGTCCATCAGGCCCTGGGGGGATGTCCCCTTCATGGTGGGGTGTGGCGCCCCGCGGGGTGTGCTGATGCTGGGCGCCCGGGCTGGTCCGGGCGAACCGGGCGAGCCGGGCGAGCCGGGCTGGACCGGGCGAGCACCCTACACACCCCGCAGGTCGGCCACAACCACGCAGTGCCCCTACCTGACGATTACCATGGCGCCTTTGATCAGCGAGGGACCAGAGCGACGCCTGGCAGACCACCCGACTCTGGGTCCGATGGAGGCTGCAGTGATTGAGCTCGGGGGCTACTGGATGGAACCGGACCCCAACCGCTCGGACAGGCCGGCGCACGACCCCTTCTGGTTGATGCTCGGCATTGAGCACATTGACGCGTGCGAGAATGCGCTCAATGCTCTCGTGAAGGCGTACTGGGATCTGCGCATGACCGCTGCCGCCGGGAGCGGAGGGGACGGCGGGGTTTGAAGAGGGGAGGCGGAGGGATTCAGAGCGCGCAGCGATGAGATACAGAGTGCGCAGCGATGAGATTTTCAAAATACGGTGTTGAACCTCTAAAACCGTGTTTCGTTGACCCATGTCTCCGAGTTGTTGGCCTGCGCCCGCGCCTCGCTCGGCTCGCCCGGGCTAGTCCGGGCGAGCCGGGCGAACCGGGCGAAGCACCCTGCGCACAGCGCGCAGGGGCCTCGCAGCGCGCAGAGGCCTCACACCCGTGCCCGCCATGCCGCCCATCAGCGTCTTTAGCATGAACGTCGGCGCGTGCGCCGACGACAACCTTCTGACGCGGCACTCCTTCTGGCTTTCGGAGCTGTACTCCAAGCTGATGCGCGGCGTTGACGACATTGCATCCGGCAAGGGCGGCGCGGACATCCTTTTGTCATCGTTCATCACGCCCGAGCACGTCCAGCGGCTGACCGAGATCCTTCGGCCAGTCGACGCGTCGGTGTCGATCGAGGAGGTGGTGCTGGATGTGGGGCAGTGGCTGACCGTGGAGACGCTCGAGATGTACCTGAACAACAAGATGATTGGGAGGAAGCGATTCGCGTCGGGGGCCGACGAGGCGACGGCAAAGGTCGGAGACAAGTACCGCCCGACGCTCGGGCTCCCGGTTCCGCGGACGTTCACGACGCTCGAGGACTTTGCCGAGTCCTGGTTCTCGTTTTTCGACGCGACGATTCTCGCGCGGGTCAAGCCGCTCGCGCGGGTCCCCGAGCATTCGTCGAGCGAGGTTCGCAACTCTGTTCCGCTGCAGATGTTTGCACTCATGGTTCACGACTTTGTCATGGTCCAGCTCGGGCTGATGATTCTCGGGCCGGAGGACCTGACGCGGATGCACGCCGAGATGCTGGACGAGCGGTCGAGGGGGCCCGACAGGGAATCAAGCCTGAAGAACTTTATGCGAAACGCGCTGGAGAGCACCTTTGTCGTGTTGCAGGGGGCGACGAGGGACGCGGTTGACGTTGCCGCCAACGTGCTCGAGCGCACGCACACGCTGCACCCGAGCGGCCCCTGGCTTGCATCCGCCGCATCGGGAACGGTGATCCTGTGGGACAAGAAGGTCGTGTCCAAGGTCGAGGACGTCACGGAGGAGGTGTTTGACACCGGCGACCTGGACCGCGCAGAGCGCGGCAGCAGCCTCTGCGTCATTGTTGCGACGCTCTGCGACGGCACGTCGCACGTCATTGGCGGGTTTCACGCGGACGACAAGGGTGTCACCGCTGTGCCGGCCGTCGTGTCGATGCGGAAGGTGTCGACGCGGAAGAGCCTTCCGCTCATTGTCGCGATTGGCGCCAACACGGACCGACCGGGGATCGCTTTTCCCGAGGGCATGGTCACGGTCCAGAGGTTCCTCAAGGAGGTCCACGACATTGCCATGAAGGCGGCCGGCGACAACAACCCCACCACGAGGCCGGGCACGTCCCTCACGGCGCGGACGCTTTTTTGCACGGAGCGGCACAGGGCGGTTCGGTACAATGCAATCAAAACGATCCCGGAGTGGTACAACGGCCCGAAGGACTACATTCTGCACGACCAGCCGTACGAAGTCGCCGAGTACTCGCGGACAAACGACCTCTACACCATCTACTGCCCCGGACTGCCGCTTCCGTATCAGGGCTTCCCGTTTGAGCACTGCGTGCTGAGTGCCCTCCTGAACTACCCGCCGGTCCTGGAATGGTAGTCTGGCGTGCTGGCACGCGCAGCCAGTGAATAAATCCCGTGCATACCCGGTCCGATTCGAAATGGCAGTGCACCCGGGAGCGGACCCCGTGGATTTGGAGTGGATACTCTTGAGCGACCCGAGGGTGACATTTGCGGCAAACGCCTGGACGCCGGGCAAATCATCGAGGGGGCGTTTTACGACGGCCATCTGAGCGTCGTCGCAGTGGAGCTGTCAAGGGCAGTGCGTCGGTACAGGTCTGGCAATGACAACGACTTGGGGACGCTGAGCCAGTTTTTCCAGGACCTCGGGGCGAAACGCCGTTGACTTTTGAGGAAAATTTTTATCGTGATCGGGGATCAAAGCCCCGATGAAACCAGAACCGCGCCGCTTGCCCCCCTCGGCATCGGCACGCCCGCGCGCCACACGGCCTCTGCAAAGTCGGTGTCTGGATCCACCCACACGACTCGTCGGGCCCCTCGGCCCGAGCCCGAGCCCGCGAAGCGGGCGCGGGCGGCGCCGAGGGGCTCGTCATCGTCCCCGTCGCCCTCCTCGCCCTCTTCGTCTCCCTGGGGCCCCCCCTCCTGGAACTCGCAGTTGATAAATCCCGAACCAAGAATAATCCGTGTTGGTTCTCGCGACTTGAACCGGATCGTCGCGCGCCGGGCCACGCCCGCGAAGCGGGCTCGGGCCTGGGCTCGCTTCGCGGGGCTCCGCCTGGCGGGGACCTTCCTCACTGCCGTGCTGTAGTCCATCGTGTTTGTGGCACGCCAAGCGGAGCCCGGGGTGCCCCGGCGGGGCACCCCGGCTCGCCCGGTTCGCCCGGCTCGCCCGGCTCTGAACTCAGTCACCGACGATGGTGACTGGGCTCCGCCCTGCCGGTCACACCCGACGACGATGGCGGAGGCAGAGTTTGACATCTTTGGGGACGACGCCTTTGACTGCAGCGAGGACGAGAAGATCGAGAAGCCCGCCAAGGACGAGAAGCCCGCCAAGGACGACAATGATCCTTTTGCCAAGTGCGAGGACCAGCAGCAGGTGGCTTTTGTCAAGAAGGCCATGAAGAACATCCGCGCGCCGTTTCAGATCATAATGGACGGGATGGGCAAGTCCTTCACGAGGGTGGGCGCCGAGGTCTACCAGGAACTTATCCTCGACGCACTCGGCCTCGATCCCGAGAATCCCACCGACGAGCAGAGGGCCAAGTACACGGAGCGGTGTCTCGCCGACCTCAAGATGATGAAGCGCCGGTGGGGCAAGGCCAGAATCTGCCGGCAAGAGTGCAACACCGGGGGGCTTCACTACGTCTCCACGATGCACGGGGAGCGGCTGTTTGATGGGGTGAATTTGAGCAAGTGGTGATCCCGCCTTAGCCCGGACCAATCAAAGAGCGAATAAATTCCGTGCTCAAACGTCCGGGAACAGATAAGAACGACCGTCGGTGTAGAACCGGTACTTCGCCCCGGAAATCCGAATCGTTTTCATGCCGGGGGGAGTTTCAAACTTTTCCGAAACGGGAACGACAAGCAGCCCTTTGGGCAGCTTGCGCCATTGTTTCAGCTCGGCGCCGCCCGCTTCGCGGGCCAGCGGGTTGTCCAAAATGGCCTTGGCGGTTCCCGACGACACGACCTGGGTCACATGGGCCCCGTCTCCACCAAAAACGCGGATGGTGCCCCCTCCCCGCAGCGCCGCGGCCAGCCTCGCCTTTGCGAGGTCGGCGTCGACGGTTTCGCCGGCGTAGACGACAATGTCTCCGCTCCGCATCGTGACCGTGCACCGAATCCCGGGAACGTGCGGGGAGGTCACGGCGGTCGGGGTCGCTCCGGGGAGGGGCTCCCCGTCATAGGGGGGGATTTTTAGCTGACCCCCGCCCTTGAGTGGGGTGACCTCGATCGGCGAGGGGGCGCCCTCCGAGGGGGACGCCCCCTCGGCGTCGAGGACGTATTCGCGCACGCACGCCTGGGTGTACACATCACTGTTGTAGTACATTGCGCATAGCCGGTTGAATTCTTTCTCAGTCGTGATTTTTCGCGACTTTACGAATTTCCGCGTCGGGCTGTCGTGCCACCACACGATTTCGTTGGACCTCCCTCGGATAAAACCGTGGTTCCCCACGCTGTCCTCGCCCACGACGTACATCCCGGTCCGGGGCGGGGGAAACCGTCCGGGATGGCAGCAGGCGCGTATACGTGCTTCAACCAGAGCGAGTACGACGAATTCCTCATCGAGCGACTCTGCGACCTCCTGTGAGCCCCCCCCTCCCCGCCCCCCCCCCTCCTCAGGCGGGCCGGCCGGTGCGAAGCGGAGAGCACAAAAGGGCGGATAATAATAATATTATAATAAGAAATTAATCTTATTTTCCCCAAAAGTAGTTTGTTAGTTTTTTTTCATTTTTATTCGATTTTATCCGTTTTTCTGACCCAGCCCGGCCCGCGTGCCCGCCCGCCCCCGCCCTCCCCC
>Ga0070727_10004856_pt1 | contig 11244 bp, 9 predicted proteins | sample tdAd472_FD_66722 | JGI IMG/M metagenome (GOLD analysis project Ga0070727, IMG submission 66722) | Marine sediment microbial communities from the Atlantic coast under amendment with organic carbon and nitrate - tdAd47.2 | ecosystem: Environmental > Aquatic > Marine > Coastal > Sediment | place... | reverse complement strand
TGAGGGCGAGGACTCGAGGAGCATGAAGAGCAGGTTGTCGACGAACGTGGGGTCGCGAGTCAAGCCGATGTGATCCTGGAAGATGAACTGGACGCGCCGCCAGGCGATCGGGGATTGCAGGAACGGTTCCCATGAGTTCCCCACACGCTCGTCCATCACAGCGCTGTCGCGTGTGACCGTTCCATCGCCCGGCGTCGATTCAAGAACGCTGAGCGAGCCGTCGGGACGCACACCGATGACCGCAGGCGTGTCCTCTGAATCGCCCACAAAGAGCGAAATCGTCGTGCCCTCGGGGGGCTGTGCTCCGCGGTCGAGGGCTTCGTGAAGTTGTCGAGTTCTGGCGAGGTTCTTGGCGAGATGGTCGCGTGCGATCACGAGACGGTCTTCGCGCGTCTTGGCATCCGGGAGCAGGTCGCGGAGTTTCGCGTCTTCGTCGGGTGAAACCAGACCCCAGCCGAACCGCTCCCACGTCTCGACGTTGTAGATGTCGATCGGTTCTCTCGATTCGGCATCCACGATGCGCGCGTGGCGCGGTCTCGGCAGAAGCTGGTAGATCGAGGGCATCGTGCCCAGAATGCTCGAGCGGTAGTTGGGGAAGAGCGGGTTGAGGTTGTACCCCTCGACGAGTTGTTCGATCGCGACAACCGAGCCGGCATTTGGTGTGCCGATGAGTATCGCCTGACGCACATTCTGGGCGCCTGCCCAGGTGAGCTCTGGCAGCGAGCCGTCATCGGGGAGCGGGGCGGTCCCGTATCGCAGGTAGTATCTCAGCACGAGCCCGCCCATTGAATGTGCAACAACATCTACTTTGATAGGTGCATCGCCACTCAAACCCAGCTCTGATCGTGTCAGGTCTTGGGCTTCGAAGATGATCTCTTCCAGGGCCGCGGCCTGCTCGGAGATGTCACGCCTCCAGTCGTACGGGAACTGGAAGCATGTGTAATGCAACCCGCCGTAGTCGATCGCGCCCGAGCGGCCAAGCGACTGGTCGCGGTACTTGCCCGCCGCGAGTGTCTTCATGATGTCGATGTACGCGCCGATCTCGAAACCACGGAGCAGACCGATATCGACGGTCACGGTGTCGAGTACGTCCTGCGCATAGACCTCATCTCTGAGCTGCGAAAGCGGAACGCCGACCTGCATTGGCAACGCCACACGCCGGGCGCCGACGGCAAAGTCCGGGTCGGCGGCCCCGAACGTGAACGAGCCCCAGACCTTGGTGCCATCGCCGTCCACGAGTTTGGAGCCGAGGATCCCTGGAATGACCACAACAGGTGTTCGCTGGTCACCGATATCCTGCGCGGCTTGATTGTAAATCAATGCAAGATCTGCCATCTTGGCTTCGTTGGATGCGCAGCCGATAGTGAAGAGCACAGCCGCGGCCAGCCAAATGATCGCTGAATTCATGCATATACCCTTCGTTCCAAGCAATGCTGGCAATGAGAGATCATCGATCAAATTTCTGTTCCAGCACAAAAGACTCAGCAAGCAGATAAAGCGAGCTGCTTATCCGTCGGTATTTTCGTTCTCTGGCGCATCGTTGAGATGCCCGACCGCCTCGTTAAATGCTTCCGAGAAAAACACCGCGAGTCGGCTGTGCTGCTCGGTCGGGTCCTGAGTCGAGGTGACCTCGGTGATCGGGAGCACCGCGATGGGCAGTTCGCCCTTGCGATCGACCCAGTGACCAAGGCTCAGGGATGACCATTTCGATGTGTCCGGATTCGGCTGGGTGCGCCACGGGGCGACGTACCAGTACCCGCCCGGAGCCAGTTCGCCCGGCGGGGCCAAGCCGAGCACGATGAATCTGGGCGGTTCGCTCTTGTCTTCTTGCGGCAAACGAACCTGCACGCTTAGTTCCATGCTGATGGGCCAGACACGCGGAGGCGTTGCGCCCTCGGTGGTCCAGGTCACCTGCTCGAGAAGGGCGGAGGTGTTGCCATAGAGGCGCAAGAGCTCGGCCTGCGCGAGTTGCGAGGGCTCGGTAAAGGCTTCCTGAGCGGTCGAGACAGGTGATTCTGGCTCGACTTTGAGGGGCTGAGGTTGGCGCATGGGCTCGCCGGCTTTGGTTTGGGTGGTTTCGAGCATCCAGTTGCGGGCATCCTCAAGTGTGCGCCCAACCAGTGAGATCTCATCGATCGGGACGCCGGTCTCCTCGACGAGGAGGAGGTCGAAGTTCCAGAGACGCAGGACGCCCCGCATGGGCTCGGCGGTGGCGGCCGGCTCGCTGACAAAGAGACCATCCAGCAAGCCGTGCCCCGACATCCAGGTCAGCGTGGCATGGGTGCCATCACCCTTCGGGCTGGCCCAGGAGCTGCCGACGAGCGCGGGGATGCGGACCGCGTGCTGCGAAATCGCCCACGCCTTGGCGAGGTCGGCCGGGTCATGCCCGGCCAGTTCCCACCATCTGACAGCGTCGTGCGTGAGGTCCAGCGGTCTGATCTGTATCACTTGCGGTCCCTTCTATTCGTTCTCATCGAACCCGCAGTGGGCCTTGGGCTGTTCCCGGGAGCCTACCCAACCCGAAATCAGTCGTCTTGAATGGGTTGACGAATAATATTCATGTGTCTAATATCTATTCATGTCCCAATCCAGACGCCGTGAAGCCATCCTAAAGATCCTTGAGCACGGCCCGGTCGAGAGCCAGGAGTCGCTCATGAAGTCGCTGGCTTCGTTCGGCATTCGGGCGTCTCAGGCAACTCTTTCTCGAGATCTGCGGGAGATGGGCATCGTCAAGAGCGCGATGGGCTACATCCACGAGCCGTCCTATCTGTACCTGCCACCCCCCACGGCCCGCCTGGCGGACACACTCCAGCGGGATGTGTTCGAAATCAAGGCTGCCCACTCGTTGGTCGTCCTGCGCACGCGTCCCGGGGCCGCCCAGTCGGTGGGCGCGGTGTTCGATGCGCACCTACCCAAGGGTGTTGCCGGCACTCTCGCGGGCGATGACACGATCTTCCTGGCGGTGGATCTGGCGGCCGACATCGGCGCGGTGACGCAGGAGATGCGCGAGCTGGCGGGTCTCGCTGAGAACGAAACTGATTCAGAGAATGGGATCGAAAGCGAGAGCGAGGAAGTCACGTCATGACACGCGTCGCCCTCGTCGGTGTGGGCGGCTACGCGGGTCAGGAGGCACTCCGGCTCGTGCTGGCTCATCCACGCCTTGAACTCTCGGGCCTGTTTGGCTCGTCCGACACCGCGGGCAAGCCACTGGCCGAAGTCGTGCCCGCGTTCCGCGGCCTGACAAGCGAAACGATCCGCGAAACGAGTGCGTCGTCTATCACGGAGACGGATGCAGAGATAGCGATACTCGCCACGCCACATGAGCTGAGCATGCGATTGGCGCCCGAACTCATCGCGGCGGGAGTCAAGGTCTTTGATCTCTCCGGCGCCTTCCGGCTGAGCGATGCGAGTCTGTATCCGACGTACTACGGCTTCACGCACGAGACTTCGGACCTGCTCTTAGCCGCCATCTACGGCTTGCCCGAGTTGGTTGGCGACAGAATCAGAGAAGCCAAGCTCGTTTCTGTGCCCGGTTGCTACGCGACCTCGGTGATCCTGCCCGTGGCGCCATTGGTGCGTGAGGGCGTGCTGGATACGTCGAGACCCGTCATTGTCGATGCGACATCGGGTGTGAGTGGGGCGGGTCGGGCTGCGAACGCCCGCACGAGTTTTTGTGAGGTGAGCCAGTCAGCTTACGGCGTTGGCTTTCACAGGCACACGCCCGAGATGGCTCAGTACACCGGCGTGGACATCGTCTTTACGCCGCACCTTGGGCCATACGATCGTGGGATTCTGTCGACGATTCACGCGGATGTGGAGCCGGGCGTGACACGTGACCGCGTCGTCAAGGCGCTCGAAAGTGCGTACAAGGATCAGCCCTTTGTGCGTGTGCTGCCCGCTGGGCAATGGCCGACCGTCAATGGCGTGCGCCACACCAACATGATCGACATAGGTGTACACGTCGATGAGCGTCGTCATCATCTGATACTGATCAGCGCGATCGACAATCTGCTCAAGGGCGCCTCGGGCCAGGGCATACAGGCGATCAACACGCACTTCGGCTGGGATCAGCGTTTGGGTCTCTTGCCGGGAGCCTGGGCGTGAGCACGATCGTACTCAAAGTCAGCGGCAAAGCGATCGATGATCCCGCGCACTCGGTGGCGCTCTGGGACGCGGTCGGCGTTGCCAGTTCTACGCAGGATCTCGTTCTCGTGCACGGCGGGGGCAAGCAGGTCGATGTGCTGCTCAATCGCCTGAACGAGCCGATCGAGCGCGTCGATGGGATCCGACTGACGCCGAGTTCTCAGATCGGGCTCATCGCGGGCGTGCTGGCGGGCGAAGTGAACCTGACCATCGTCGGCGCGCTCCAGAAGCAGGGCGTCAAAGCGGTCGGGCTGAGCCTCGGCTCGTCCGGTGTGCTCAGGACGCAGGTTGATCCGCGATTCGCACAGGAAGGCGGGCGTGTCGGACTTGCTCTAGCGGGCGAGTCGCCACTGACCGCTCTACTTACATCGAATGGTTACGTCCCGGTGATCAGTTCGATCGGCATTGATGCCGAGGGCGGTCTTTTGAACGTGAACGCCGACGACGCCGCGGGGAGCCTCGCGTTATCGCTCAAGGCGTCAACGCTGGTCTTTGTCTCAGATGTTGTGGGCGTCTCGGATGCCGACGGCAAGCTCATCGAATGCATCCAAGCGGACAGTGTTGAACAGCTCATCGCCGAGGGCGTGGTGACGGGCGGGATGGCAGCCAAGCTCCGGGCCGCGGCCGTGATCGCGGGTGAATCCCACACCGAAATTGTCATCACCAACGCCGAACAGGCGGCGCTTTGGCTCGCCAGGAAGCCCAGTCGTTGCACACGGCTCATCCCCGCGGGGGTGTCGGTATGACGACCGGGACTGCTTCATCGCTGGCATCGCTCGCCGGCTCACACCTACTTTCTGTCGCGGATCTCGATCGCCAGCAGATCTTGGCGATCGTCGAGAACGCGATCGCTCTAAAATCTTCGCCGCCCAAAGGTTCGCCGCTTGGCGGTCAGAGCGTTGCGCTTATTTTTGAGAAGCCGAGTCTGCGTACACGCGTGAGCTTCGAGGTTGGGCTCTTCCGACTCGGGGCGCAGGCGGTCTATCTCGATCAGAGCGCCAGCCCCATCGGTCAGCGTGAGAGCATTGAGGACCTTGCGGGCTACCTCCAGCGGACGGTGCGCGCGATCGTCGCGCGTGTCAACAGCCACGCAACACTCCGGGCCCTGGCGGATGCCTCAGGTGTGCCGATCATCAATGCGCTGAGCGACCTTGAGCATCCCTGTCAGGCGCTGGCCGATCTCGTCACGATCCAGGAGCACATCGGCAAGCTTGAAGGCGCACGACTGGCGTATGTCGGTGACGGCAACAACGTCTGCCACTCACTCATGCTCGCCGGCGCGATTGTGGGCATGCACGTCACGGTGGTAACGCCAGCCGGCCGCGGCCCACGGGATGAAGTTGTCACCGCTGCAGAACAGTTTGCAAAAGAAGCGGGCGTCAAGATTCAAATCACAACCGATCCCGCCGCAGTCGCGGACCACGACGTGGTCTACACCGACACGTGGGAGTCGATGGGTGAGCCGGTGCTCACGCCCGAGAAAGCCAAGGCATTCGAGCCGTACCGTGTGACACGGAAGATGATGGAGAACGCCGGCGGCGACGCGGCTGGCAGCCCGATCTTCATGCACTGCATGCCCGCGCACCGGGGTGAAGAGGTCGACGCCGAGGTCATCGATGGGCCCGGCAGCGTTGTGTACGATCAGGCAGAGAACAGGCTTTACGCACAGAACGCGCTGATGTTGGCGCTCATTGGCCCGCAAAGCGCGGCCGCGGAGGGGTGATGGCAAACAAGGTCGTGCTCGCGTACTCGGGTGGTCTGGATACCTCGGCGATCATCCCCTGGCTCCGCAAGGAGAAGGGGTGCGAGGTCGTCGCGTATGTCGCCAATGTCGGTCAGGGCGATGAGGAACTCGTCGGCATCGAAGAAAAGGCCAAGAACAGCGGAGCCGTCGATTGCATCGTCGATGATCTGCGCGACGAGTTCGTGACGGATTACATCTGGCCCATGCTCAAATCCGGCGCGGTGTACGAGGGGACGTACCTGCTCGGCACCTCGATCGCCCGCCCGATCATCGCCAAGGGTCAGGTCGAGGCGGCCCGCAAAGTGGGCGCCGACGGTGTGGCGCACGGCTGCACCGGCAAGGGCAACGACCAGGTCCGTTTCGAAACCACCTTTGCAGCGCTCGCTCCGGATCTGGAGATCATCGCGCCCTGGCGAGAATGGGAATTCACAGGTCGGCACGATCTGCTCCGCTACTGCAAGGAGCAGGGCGTGCCCGTGACGAGCTCGGCCGAGAAAATCTACTCGCGCGACCGCAATCTCTGGCACATCTCACACGAGGGCGGCGACATCGAGGATCCTTCCTTGCCCCCGCCCGACGACGCGTGGATGCTCACGGCCGATCCATTGAGCGCTCCGAACGATCCGCAGACCGTCACGATCGGTTTCGAGGCGGGCATTCCCATCACGCTCGACGGCAAGAACGTTGGCGGCGTCGAGTTGATCGACACGCTCAACACGATCGCGGGCCGCCACGGCGTGGGGCGCGTCGATCTCGTTGAGAGCCGTGTCGTGGGTATGAAGTCGCGCGGGCTGTACGAGACGCCCGCTGGCACCGTGCTGTACGAGGCGCTGCGCGGGCTCGAGGACCTGACGTTCGATGCTCGCTCTCGCAAATTGCAGGCAACACTCATGCCGGAGATGGCCGAGCTGATTTACGCGGGCAAGTGGTTCGGGCAGGCGCGCCGCGCGATCAGCGCCGCGACCGACGTACTCACGGCACGCTGCACGGGCGAGATCGGTGTGCGTCTCTACAAGGGCACATGCAGTGTCGTGACGCGCAAGAGCCCATACAGCCTCTACAACGCGCAGATCGCCAGCTTCGAGGGCAATGAGCTTTACGATCAGTCGGATGCCAAGGGCTTTATCCGCCTCTTCTCGCTCACGGAACGGCTCGCCTCCGGTTTCGAGACCGGCGGGAACAACAAATGAGCGCTGGGGGCGGGATGTGGGGCGGACGCTACGAAGGCGCAGGCCCCGACGAACTCTTCCGCGCAGCGAACGACTCGCTCCCGATCGACTGGCGGATTGTGCAACAGGACATCCGTGGCTCGATCGCGTGGGCCGGAGCGCTCTGCACTTGTGGCGTGCTCACCACGAGCGAGCACGAGCAATTGGTCGAGGCGCTCGAATCTCTTGCAGAAGAAGCTGCCGGCATCCCGCAACCGCCCGTTGAATCCGGCGCGGAGGATGTGCACACGTGGGTCGAGGTGAAACTCGTTGAGAAGCTCGGCAGCCTGGGCAAGAAACTCCACACGGGCCGGAGCCGAAACGACCAGGTCGCGACAGACTTTCGATTGTGGACTCGAGACGCTGCAGGAGAGATCCGCAAATGCATCGTTGCGGTAGCGGGGGCGTTGGCGACAAAAGCCAAGGCCCATCACGCCGATGCGTTCCCGGCGTACACGCATCTTCAGCCGGCTCAGCCCGTTCCGTTCGGGCATTGGTGCCTGGCATACGTCGAGATGCTCGAGCGTGACCTCGCCCGTGTGGGCGATGCGCTGACACGCATCAACATCAGCCCGCTCGGTTCGGGCGCGCTGGCAGGCACAGGGTACGCGATCGACCGCGAAGAATTGGCGAGAGAACTCGGCTTTGCTTCTGCAACCCGCAACAGTCTCGATGCGGTTTCGGATCGGGACTTTGCGGTTGAAACGCTCTCGGTGCTTTCTCAGCTGGCGGTCCATCTGTCGAGGCTCGCCGAGGACCTGATCGTGTACACCTCCGACGAGTTCCGGCTTGTTCGGCTCGACGACGGCGTGACCAGCGGGTCGAGCCTCATGCCACAGAAACGCAACCCGGATTCGCTCGAAGTGATCCGAGGCGCGTGCGGCTCGATCATCGGGGCGCAGGTCTCGCTGCTGGTCACCATGAAGGGCCTGCCCCTGGCGTACAACAAGGACATGCAGTTCGACAAGAAGCCGGTATTCGAGGCGGTCGATCTGGCGCTTGTGGTGCTGCGTCTTGCCGAACGCACGGTGTCGGGCATGACGCTGAATGTCGAACGTGCCAGAGAGCGAGCCGGCGCGGGCTACGCGAACGCGACTGATGTAGCCGACCTGCTCGTCGCGGCCGGTGTGCCTTTCCGTGAGGCGCACGACCGCGTGGGTCAGCTCGTCCGCAGGGCCGAGAAACTGGGCACACCGATCGAATCGCTCGATGAGAGCGATCTGACCGAGCTGGTGCCCGAGCTTGAGGTCGATTCGGTCCGCAAGCTCACGGTCGAGAACGTGCTAGCGCGGCGCAGTGCAAAGGGCGGCTCGTCCCCGGCGTGTGTGCTCGCCGAGGCCAAGGCCGCCCTGTTGCGACTCGAAAGCTAGGATTGAATCGTCTTACCGACGACGCCGGATGGCGGCCAATCCACCGAGGCCGATGAGCGCCATCGACGCGGGGGCCGGCACGATCTCGACGGTCAGGTCGAGCGTCATCGGGCTGCTGCCCTCGTTGGTGCCAAAGACCGGGAAGGCGCCTTGGCCAGTCTGATCGGCAGGGTGCAGGCTTGTCAGTGAGAGGCTCAGGATGCCATCGTTGAGTGCGTTCTGGAGGTAGCTCACCACGTCGGGATTGTTCAGATCGAGCGTGAACTCGACGAGCTGCCCGCTGCCAGTGACGGTCGTGCCCGGCGTTTCGCCCAGAATGTTGCCGATGGCGAAGGGGGTGGGGGTGAAGCCATCACGGATGTTGTTGGAGACATCGCGGAGCGATCCGCCTGCGTTGTCGGTGGCGTAGGCGTTGCGCACGTCTTCGCTGGTGGGATCACCGAAACCGAATGTGAAATCGTCGCCGTAGGCGAAAGCGTTGAGCCCGCCACGGAAACCCGTGCCGAAAAGATCGATGGATGCGCCTTCGCTGTAGACATTGTCGTAATCGAACTCGCCGCCGGTGACGGTCGCGGTGGCGACGGCCGAGGTGATGATGTAGTTGCTCGCGCCCTGACCGGGTGCGACCTGTGAGGCGGTGATGAAGCTGTTGAGGAACTGCGCATCGCGGTCGTCAAACATGCCGGGCACGAAGCCCGAGCTGAAAGTCGAGGCGGCGGTGCGGGCACCCGGGGTGAAGTTGAAGGGGTAGTTCCAGCGGTCGAAATTCGGGGAAGCGAAGCTGGCGTTGGTCTGCGCCGAGCTCGCGGCGGCGATCACGCAGCCGGTCGCGGCAAGGATCAGTCTGGTCATCTCTCTCTCCAAGGTGGGTCGAAAGCCGATTCTCTCGACAGGTAGACAAGGTATAGACGTATTGAGACTGAGTCTCAATCGCAACAATGAGATTATTCGCGCCATCAGACCGGCGCTAGGCTTGGCACCGATGGTTTCAGGAGCCTGGACGATGGATTTGCTCGAAGAATTGCAGTGGCGTGGGATGCTCCACCAGGGCACCGATCTGGAGGGGCTGAGGGCACATCTCACGAATCCAAGTTCTTCTCGGAGAAGGATTTACGCGGGTTTTGACCCGACGGCCGACAGCCTGACTATCGGGAATCTCGTCCCGATCATGCTGCTCAAGCACATCCAGAGGGCCGGGCATGAGCCGATCGTTTTGATGGGCGGCGGGACGGGGCTCATCGGGGATCCTTCGGGCAAGTCTGCCGAGCGCCAGCTCATGACGGCCGAGACGGTCGAACGCCACATCTCTAAGCAGCGGCCGATCTTCTCGAGCATCCTGGGCGATGACGTCACGATCGTGAACAACGCCGACTGGCTGACCAATCTGGGCTACATCGAAGCGCTGCGCGACATCGGCAAGTTCTTCAGCGTCAACATGATGATGCAGAAGGACAGTGTCCGCAGCCGACTCAACGACCGCGACCAGGGCATCAGCTACACAGAGTTCAGCTACATGATCCTGCAGGCGTACGACTTCGCCTACCTCTTCGAGAAGAAGGGTGTCACCGTCCAGTGCGGCGGGAGCGACCAGTTCGGCAACATCATCACCGGCGTCGACCTGATCCGACGTATGGTGGCCGTAGACGAAATATCTCGCCTTCAAGAGGCCGCGGTCAAAGCGGGCAAGGACCCCGATCAGCCATTCACAATGATCCGCAAAGTCGATGACGATTCGGATTCAAGCGAGAAGACCTTTGGCTTTACAGCGCCGCTCGTCACCAAGGCCGACGGCACCAAGTTCGGCAAGACTGAATCCGGTGCGATCTGGCTGACGGCCGAGCGGACCAGCCCGTACGCCTACTACCAGTTCTGGCTCAACACATCAGACGCAGATGTCGGACGATTCCTGCGCACGTTCACGCTGCTGGAGCGGGCCGAGATCGAACGGCTCGATACCGAAGTTGCCAACAATCCTCACGCACGCCAGGCGCAGAAGACGCTGGCGTACGAAGCAACCAAGCTGCTCCACGGCGAGGAAGAGGCAGAGTCAGCGGTACAAGCCTCGCAGGCACTTTTCTCCGGGGATATCTCGTCGTTGCCCGAAGCAACGCTCAGGCAGGTGCTCGCCGATGTGCCATCGAGTGAGCGCAGCAAATCAGAGATCGATTCCGGGGTTGACCTGATCGAACTGCTCGTTGATCTTGGGCTGGCTTCGAGCAAGCGTCAGTCACGCGAGTTCATCCAGGCCGGCTCGGTGAGCGTGAACGGCCAAAAGATCGGTCCCGAAGCCAAGCTCACCGGGCAGAATCTGCTTCACGGCAAGATGATCGCCATCCGCCGCGGCAAGAAAAACTGGCACCTGATCATCTGGAATTGATCGAGCCTTTGGAATTCACGCCCGGCTGAGAATGTCCAGGATCATGCTGGGCGATTCGGGGTGTCCTGTTCGGGCGCTCAGCAGTGCGGCCTGCGCCATCGCCAGGGTGGCGTTCATGTCGATCGGTCGGCCCCGGAGGCCGGGTGTGAGTGAGGCCATGATCGAGTCGGCGATTAGTGTCGCTTCGAGCGTGACGGGGTCTTTGGTGTCGGTCATTTGCGCATCGTCGAGGATCTGGCCCTCGGGCGACATCCAGCGCACGCGGTGATCGCTCGCATCGATCACGCCACGGGGTCCGATGAGCGTGATGGCCCGCGACCAGCCGGGTGACGAGTCACTGGCCATGATCGAGGCGCATTTGCCGCTGGGGAACCGGATGTTGGCTGTCATATGCCCGGCCAG